>Ga0209342_10003434_pt1 | contig 16659 bp, 13 predicted proteins | sample RifCSP16_2_FD_184023 | JGI IMG/M metagenome (GOLD analysis project Ga0209342, IMG submission 184023) | Soil microbial communities from Rifle, Colorado - Rifle CSP2_sed 16_2 (SPAdes) (version 2) | ecosystem: Environmental > Terrestrial > Deep subsurface > Rock core/Sediment | place: Rifle... | reverse complement strand
GTGCTCGCCTGCGGCGAGGCCGCGCCGTCGGACCAGGAGACCGCCCAGCGCCTGGCTCGGGACGGCGAGCCGCCCAGCGCGATTCGCCACAACTGCTCAGGCAAGCACGCCGGCATGGCGCTGCATGCCAAGGCGGCCGGCTGGCCGGTGGAAACCTACTGGCAGCCCGAGCACCCGGTTCAGCAACTGGCCCTCGAGACGGTCTCTGCCCTGTCCGACGTGCCGGTCCCCGAGATCGCCCGCGCCACCGATGGCTGCGGGGTCGTGGCCTTCGGCATGCCGCTGCGCGGCCTGGCGCTCGCCTTTGCCCGATTGGCTGACCCGTCCGGCGTCGCGGACCCTGCCCTGCGCGGAGCGCTCGAGCGCATCCGCGACGCGATGATGGCCCACCCCGAGCTGGTCGCCGGCGAGCGACGCCAGCGCGACACCGCCCTCATGCAGGCGGCGCCTGGTCGGCTCGTCTCCAAGGGCGGCGCCGAGGGCGTGCAGGCCGTTGCGCTCCTGGCGGGCGCGCGCGGCGGAGAGACGGATGCCGCCGGCCTGGCACTGAAGATCGAGGATGGCGACCGGTCGCGCCGCGGGCGTGACGCTGCCACGGTTGAGGCGCTTCGCCAGCTGAACGTGCTGGACTCCGAGGGGCTCACCCGGCTGGCGGCCTTCGCCTCGCCGCCGATCCGTGACCCGCGAGGCGGTCGCTCCGGCGAGGTACGGGCGGCGTTTCGTCTGGCCTGAAGCTCAGCCCAGCCAGCCCCGGACGGCGTCCGCGAGACGCACAAAGAGGGGCGCCAGGACCAGCGCCGGGAGGAAGTTCGCGACGCGCACCGGCTTGAGCTCAAGCAGACGCAGCCCCACGCCGAGCAGGATCAGGCCGCCGGCCGCGGTGATGGCCAGGATGGTCGGCCCGTCCATCAGATCGGTCAGCAGGAAGGCGCCACCCGAGATGCCGCCCTGCACCACCAGCACGGTGATCACCGACAGGTAGACGCCCGGCCCGAGTGCCGCGGCAAAGGCAACCGCCGCGACCCCGTCGAGCAGCGACTTGGTGGCAAGCAGCGTGATGTCGCCGCGCAGCCCGTTATCGAGCGACCCGAGGATGGTCAGCGGCCCGACACAGAAGACCAGGCTGGCGGTCACGAAGCCCTCGGCGATCCGGCTGGGCGAGCCCTCGCCGCGGGTCAACCGGCGCTGGAACCGAGCGCCGAGCGCCTCGAGGCCGTCATGCAGACGAAGCAGCTCCCCGACGGCCACTCCGAGCAGCAGCGCGGCCAGCACGGCGAGTTCGTACCCGGGGCGGCCAGCCGGGTCGGTGAAGATGCGCAGCGCCATCGACGCGGCGACGATGAGCGTGAAGAAGCCCAGGCCCGTGGTCAGGCTGTCCTGCATCCGCCTCGGCACGCGAGCTCCGGCAAGCAGCCCCAACGACGTGCCCACCAGCACGGTGGCGATGTTGAGCAGAGTGCCGGTCAGGAACACGGGTACATTGTGCGCACATAGTTGAGGACATCTGCACCGATGACAGGAACCGGGACGGTCGACGAATACATCGTCGCTTTCGACGACTGGCGCACCGATGCCATGAAGCGCATGCGTGAGCTGGTCAAAGAGGGGGCACCCCACGCCACCCTGACGATCAAATGGGCCCAGCCGGTCTGGGAGTGGAACGGACCGATGATCTGGATGAAGGCCTATGCCTCGCATGTGAACATCGGGTTCTGGCGTGGCGTCGAGCTGGAAGACACCGGCGCCGTGCTGGAGGGCGACGGCGAGAAGATGCGCCACATCAAGGTCAAGTCGGTCGATGAGATCCCGGCCGATGCGCTGAAGGACTTCGCACGCCAGGCCGTCAAGCTCAACACCGCGAAGGGCAACCCAACCCTGGGGTGAGGCGATGCCCGAAGAGCACCCGCTTCGCGAGATCCAGGTACGGACCGGTCACCCGGACTTCCTCGAGCTTCCGTGGAGCGCCCCGCTCAAGCGGTGGGCGCAGCTGACCGAGCGGACGATCGAGATGCCGCGCGGCCTGTCGCGGCACGAGGTCGTCTTTCTCAGCTACGACCAGGCGGTGTACGCGTTCAAGGAGCTCACCGCACAGGCCGCGGAGCGCGAGTTCGACATCCTTCGGGCCCTGGAGGAGCGCGGGCTGCCCGCGGTGACGGCGGTCGGGCACGCGCGCGTTGCGACCGAGGGCAGCGTCGCGGAGGGGAGCGTCCTGATCACGCGCTTCGAAGACGGGTCGCTTCCGTATCGGATGCTGTTCATGCAGCCGGGGTTGGAGCGCTACCGCGAGCGGCTGCTGGACGCGATGGTCAGCCTGCTGGTGCGCCTTCACCTGGGCGGGCTATTCTGGGGCGACTGCTCACTCTCCAACACCCTCTTCCGGCGGGACGCCGGCGAGCTGCTGGCGCTGCTGGTGGACGCCGAGACCAGCGAGCTCCATCCGTCGCTGAGCGACGGGCAGCGGGCACACGACCTCGTCATCCTGGAGGAGAACATCGCCGGCGAGCTGGCCGATCTCGCGGCGATCACCGAGCTGCCACCCACCCTCGACATGTGGGAGACGGGGGACCAGATCCGCCAGCAATACGAGCGGCTCTGGCGCGAGATCACCCGCGATCTTTCGATCCGCTCCGATGAGCGCTACCGGATCCACGAGCGGATCCGGGTGTTGGAGGGACTGGGCTTCTCGGTGAGCGAGGTGCAGCTCTCGCCGGTGACCGATGGCAGCCTGGTTCGGATGCGCGCCATCGTCACCGATCGTGACTACCACCGTAAGACGATGCACGGGCTGACCGGGATCTCTGCCGGGGACCGGCAGGCGGCGCTGATGCTCAATGAGATCTCAGAGCTGCGAGCGACCCTGCACCACGAGGGGGGTCCGAGCGTGCCGATGAGCGTCGCCGCCTACCGATGGCTGACCGATCGCTGGCAGGTCGCCATGGAGCGGCTCGCCCCGGAGCGCGAGGCCGGCGGCGACCTGGCCGAGATCTACTGCCAGGTGCTCGAGCACAAGTGGTACCTCTCCGAGCGCGCCGGTCACGACGTGGGCTTTGACGCGGCCATCGATGACTACCGCGCCCGGAACCTGGCAGATCCCCTGCTACCATCGCCGGACCGATGACGACGCCAGACCCCTCGCCGATCCGCGTCCGGATGGCGCCCAGCCCCACCGGCCCGCTGCACATCGGGACCGCGCGCACGAGCCTCTACAATTACCTGTTCGCCCGCCACGTCGGTGGCACCTTCGTGCTGCGTGTCGAGGACACCGATGCGGCCCGCGGAACGTCGGAGTGGGAGCAGGACATCATCGACAACCTGCACTGGCTCGGCCTCTCCTGGGACGAGGGGCCGCAGGTCGCCGGCGGCGAGGATATCGGTCCGCATGCACCGTACCGCCAGAGCCGGCGGATGGACCGCTATGGAGCAGAGGCGGATCGCCTGTTGACGTCCGGGCGTGCCTACCACTGCTGGTGCACCCCCGTCGAGCTCGACGCGGTCCGCCACGAGCAGGAGCGCACCCACCAGCCGCCCCGCTACAACGGTCGCTGCCTGGGACTGACCGATGCCGATCGGGCCGCCTTTACCGCGGAGGGACGCCGACCCGCGCTGCGCTTCGCCGTGCCGCCGGAGAAGATCCGCTTCGATGACCTGATCCGCGGCGAGGTCGAGTTCGACAACGCCCTGCTGGGTGACTTCGTGATCGTGCGCGGCGACGGGATGCCGCTCTACCACTTCGTGGTGGTGGTCGATGACGAGGCGATGGGGATCACCCACGTGGTGCGCGGCGAGGACCACCTGAGCAATACGCCCAAGCACATCGCCCTGATGCGGGCGCTCGGCTACCGCGAGCCGACCTTCGGCCACATCCCGCTGATCCTCAACCCCGACCGCACCAAGATGAGCAAGCGCAAGAGCCAGACGGCGATGACCGCCTACCGCGAGCAGGGCTACCTGCCCGAGGCGATGGTCAACTTCCTCGCCTTTCTCGGCTGGTCGCCGGGAACCGAGGAGGAGATCTTCACGCTCGGTGAGCTCGCCGGACGCTTCGAGATCACCGATGTTCACAAGGCCGGGGCGGTCTTCGACAAGGATCGGCTCGACTACCTCAATGGCGTCTACATCCGCACCCTGACCGATGTCGACCTGGCGGCCCGCCTCCGCCCCTTCCTCCCCGGTGCACTTTCCGAAGACCTGCTCCTGCGCCTCGTGCCGCTCCTCAAGGAGCGCCTTGTGCGCTTGGCTGATGCCACCGAGTTGGCCGCCTTCCTGACCGAGACCGATGCGCAGGTCGCCGCGCTGTACGAATCTGACCTGCTGCTGGCCAAGGGGCGCTCGGGGCCCGAGACAGAGGCGGCGTTGACGGCGGCCCAGGCCGCCTTCGCGTACGCCCCTGCGTGGGAGGCGGAGCCGCTGGAGGCCGTGGCGCGCGCCGCCGCGGAGGTCCACGGCTGGAAGGCCGGTGACTTCTTCCGTCCGATCCGGGTGGCCATCACCGGGCGAATCGTCTCGCCGCCGCTCTTCGGCTCCATGGAGCTCCTTGGTCGCGAGCAGTCGCGGGCCCGCATTGCGGCGGCGCTGGAACGGCTGCGCGCGTGACGACACCGGCCCTCTGCCCGTCGTGCGGCGCGACGAACCTGCCCGGTTCGCGGTTCTGCTCGACCTGCGCCGCGCCCATGGAAGGAGCGACCCCTCCCGCCGTCGAGACGCGCAAGACGGTCACCGTCCTGTTCTGCGACGCGACATCGTCGACTGCACTCGGAGAGCGGATCGACCCCGAGTCGCTGCGAGGGCTGATGACCCGCTACTTCGACGTAATGCGCGAGGTGATCGAATTCCATGGGGGCGTGGTGGAGAAGTTCATCGGCGACGCGGTGATGGCCGTCTTCGGCGTGCCGGTGGTGCACGAGGACGACGCATTGCGCGCCTGCCGCGCCGGGGTGGAGATCCGCAGCCGGCTGGCCGGGCTGGAGGCCGAGATCCAGGCCGAGCGTGGCGCCACGGTCGAATGGCGGATGGGGATCAACACCGGTGAGGTCGTGGCGGGCGATGCCGTGTCCGGACAGCGCATAGTGACCGGTGACGCGGTGAACGTGGCGGCCCGCCTGGAAGCGGCGGCGGCGCCGGGAGAGATCCTGCTGGGCGCCGACACCTACGCCCTGGTTCGCTCGGCGGTGTTGACCGAGGCCATGGAGCCACTCTCGCTGAAGGGGAAGGCCGAGCCGGTTCCCGCGTGGCGCCTGACCGGCGTGTCAGACACCCTGGGCAGACACGCTCGGCCGTCGGAGGCCCCGCTGGTCGGGCGTCGCCGGCCGCTGCGCCTGATGGACGATGCGTTCCACGAGGCGGTCGAGGAGCGGATCTGCCATCTCTTCACCATCCTGGGCGCGGCCGGGGTCGGGAAGTCTCGGCTGGTTGACGAATTCATCGGCTCGCTGGGCGAGCAGGCCCAGGTCGCCTCTGGTCGATGCCTGGCCTACGGGCACGGCCTCACCTACTGGCCGGTGATCGAGGCCATCCGCGACGGCATCGGCATCGCGGAGGACGAGGTCCCCGAAGTGGCTGTCGCGCGCCTTCGCGAAGTACTGATCGACGAGCCGGAGGTCGATCGGGTGGCGCTCATCATCGGCGCTCTGCTGGGCATTGCCGAGAGTCCGCCGGCCCCCGACGAAATGTTCTGGGCCATCCGCAAGACCTTTGAGGCCCTGGCCCGCCAGCGGCCGCTGATCCTGGTGCTCGACGACATCCACTGGGGCGAGCCAACCTTCCTCGATCTCGTCGAGCACATCGCGGACTGGACCCGCGACGCGCCGATCCTGCTGATCGCCATGGCGCGCCCGGAGCTGCTCGAGAAGCGCCCTACCTGGAGCGGCGGCAAACGCTGGGTGACGACGATGCAGCTCGAGCCGCTGTCGGACGTGGAGAGCGAGGAGCTGGTCGCCAGCCTGCTGGGCCGCGCCGACCTGCCCGCCGAGTTCCGGGCCCACATCAGCCACGCCGCCGAGGGGAACCCGCTGTTCGTTGAGGAGCTGCTCGGTAAGCTGATCGACGACGGCTTTCTGGTGCATGCAGGCGAAGGATGGGCCTCGCACGGGGACCTGGGCCAGCTCGCCCTGCCACCCACCATCCAGGCTCTGCTGGCCGCCCGGCTGGACGGGCTGGGGAACGAGGAGCGCGCGGTCATCGAGCGGGCCTCGGTGGAGGGCAAGGTGTTCCACCGCGGGGCCGTCACCGAGTTGGCCCCCGAGCCGATGCGCCCGCAGGTGCGGGAGCGGCTGGCCAACCTGATGCGGATGGAGCTGCTGCGGCCCGATCAAGCCTCGTTCGTGGGTGAGGAGGCATATCGGTTCAGGCACCTGCTGATCCGCGACGCGGCCTACCAGGCACTGGCCAAGCAGACACGTTCTGAGCTGCACGAGCGGTTCGCGGCCTGGCTCGAGCGGGTGGCTGTTGACCGGCGAGCCGAGTACGACGAGATCGTCGCCTACCACCTCGAGCAGGCCTACCGCTACCGAGCCGAACTCGGTCCACCCGACGCCCACGCACAGGAGCTGGCGCTGCGGGCCGGCACCCTGCTGGCGGATGCCGGCGAGCGGGCCGACGCCCGTGCCGATATCGCTGCCACCGTCGACCTGCTGAGTCGTGCGGTCGAGCTGCTGCCAACAGAGCTCCCGCGAAGACGGCGGCTGCTCAGCACCCTCGGCATGCGGTGCTACGAGGCCGGCGATGGGCCACGCTCCGAGCGGATCCTGACCGACGCGGTCGCCGAGGCGGATCGCGCCGGCGACGAAGGAGCGAGCGCACGTGCCGCGCTGGTACTGGCTGTGGTGTACGCATCGACGCGTTCGACCGAGATGTCGGACACGCTCAGCGAAACGGAGCGCCTGGCCGACATCCTGAAGCGGGTCGGAGACGAGGCCGGCGCGCGCCTGGCGCAGGCCTGGGCCGCGTTCACCCTGTTTGCCATGGGCCGGTTGGGCGAGGCGGCGCAACGGGGCCGAGGCCTGGTCGAGCTCGGCGGTGGCGATGAGCTCTGGCGGCGTGAGGCTCAGTCGACGGTCGGCGGGTCATTGGTCTATGGCCCGGCCCCGGTCGAGGAGGCCATCGCCTGGATCCAGGCATCGATGGACCGCGCCGAGGGAGCGAGGTGGGCAGTCGGCGGCTACGCTGGCATCGGCCGCCTGCGGTCCCTTCAGGGCAGGTTTGCGGAAGCCCGCGAACTGCTTGCCCGGACCCGCGCCGCGGCCGAGGATGTGGGCAATCGACACGGGCTCGCGTCGGCGCTTGGTGCCCTGGGGGAGGTCGAGCACCTGGCCGGCAACACTGCCGAGGCTGCTCGTCTGACCCGGGAGTCGTACGAAGCCATGATCGCGACGGGGGACCGGTCCTTCGCCTCGACGATCGCGGTTGCCCTGGGTGAGGTGCTCCTCGACCTGGACGAAGACGACGAGGCATGGCGATTCGGGACGATCGCCCGCGACACCTCGTCGACCGACGACGTGGTGTCGCAGGCCGGCGGGCGAGCGGTCCAGGCGCGTGTCCTGTCGCGACGCGGCGACCACGCTTCTGCTGAAGCACTGGCGCGCGATGCGGTCGAGATCATGGCGCGGACGGATTATCTCGTTCAGCACGGCGACGTGGTTGTCCACCTGGCTCACGTGCTCCGGCAGGCCGGGAAGGCAGACGAGGCGTTGGCCGCGGCTCGCGAGGCCACGGCGCTCTACGAGCGGAAGGGGGCCACCTTCCTGGTGGACCGGACCGAGCGCCTGCTTGTTGGGTGGACCGGCTGACGGCCGAGCCTGCGGGCTAGCTGCTCGGAGTCAGCACGATCCGACCGCTGACCTGGCCCGCGGCAAGCCGGTCGTGTGCCTCATTCGCCGCGGTGAGCGGCATCCGCTCCACGGTCCAGCGCATCCGGCCGCGCTTCGCCAGCCGCACCACCTCGCGCAGGTCGGCCAGCGAACCCCACGCCGTGGTCGTCAGGCTCGCCTCGATCGGGATTCGCGGAAAGCCGAACTCGAAGCGACCGCCCGCCTCGCCTACGAGCGAGACGAGACCACCAGGCGCCACGTTGCGGACCGCGTAGTCGATCGTCTGGTCGGTGCCGACGAAGTCGAAGACCACGTCGGCCGGCCCGCCGAGCCCGAGCTCGACGAGCTCCTCCTCGCCATCGAGGATGCCGAGGTCGGCCCCGAGCTGCTCGGCCAGGGCCAGCTTGTCCGGGCTCAGCTCACGCACGGCGATGGTCAGCTCGGGCAGACGACGCAGGTACTGGAGTGCGAACTGGCCGAGCCCGCCGAGGCCGATCAGCAGTATCCGGGACCCCGGCTGCAGCCAGGCGGTGGCGCGCTGCACCGCCCGCCACGGGGTGACGCCGGCGTCGGCCAGCGGGGCCGCCTCGACCGGGTCGAGTTGACCGAGCCCGACCAGGTGGCGGGCGTGGGGCACCAACAGGTGCTCGGCGTAGCCACCGTCCACCTGGAAGCCCGGCGAGCGGGCACGGTCGCAGCGCTGCTCCTCGCCCGAGGCGCACTGTCCACATGCGCCGCATCCCCACCCGCCGAAGACCAGCACCGGATCACCGGGGTGCAGGCGCGCGCGGCGCAGCTCCGCGGGAGCATCGGGCCCGGTGGCATCGATCCACCCAGCGATCTCGTGGCCAAGGGTGATCGGCCGCTCGACGAGCATCCTGCTGGTTCGCGCGAGGTGCAGGTCGGTGTGGCACACCCCGCAGCCGGCGACGCGTACGCGGATCTCGGATCCGGTCGGCTCCGGGACGGGGATCTCCTCGATGCGCAGCGGCTCGCCAGCGGCGTGGCTGCGAACGGCGAGCATCGGTCTAGAACGGCGGGTGAATCGCCTCGAGCAGGCGGGCCACCAGCCCTCGCGCCTCGACCCGCTCGACGATGTCGAGGACCGTCCCGTCGGGACCGACCGCAAAGGCGATCGGTTCGGCGTTGATGTTGCCCCCCTCGACCGTGGTCGGGATGCCGAGCAGCTCGACCGCGGAACGCCGCTCGTCGCAGAAGAGCGGGTAAGGGAGCTCCAGCTCGGCGATGTACGCCGCCTGCTGACGCTCGGAATCGGTCGTCACCCCGACCACCGCCACCCCCGCGGCACCCAGCCGCGGGCACGCCTCCTTGAAGGCCATCGCGATCGCATCGCCCCGCTCGCGCGCCGCCCCGGTCAGTGACGGGCCGGCGAAGAAGAGGAACATCGATGGCTGGCGGCCGACATACGAGCGCAGGTTCATCAGGTAGCCATCGCTGGCGCGCAGCCCGACCGACGGCATCTGGTCGCCCTCGCGGACCTTGAGGCTCGTCGTGGTGGAGGTCATGGACCGATTGTAGCGGGCTGCTCCGGCCGTCCGCCCAGGAGCAACCGGCGTCCCGACCGATGGACGAGCCCGTCGCGCTCCAGCCCGCCCACGATCCGCGGATACACCTCGTCGCCGATCACGCCTCGCGCAGCAGCTCCGGTGAGCGCGTGGCCTGGCGCGGCTGTCAGCGCGCGCAGCAGCCCGCCCCGCAGTTCGCGGTCCGAGCCGGCGAAGGCTTGCTGACGCGGGACGGGGACAGCGGCGGCCGCGCCACGGGACGGGCAGCCCTCCCGAATGGGGCAGGCATCGCAGCGTGCCCGCTGGGCGCAGATGCCCGCACCAAATTCCATGGTGGCGTGGGTCCAGGCCGCGGCGTCGCCCCGATCGCCGGCCTGGGCCAGGGCATCGGCCAGTCGCTGGAGATCTGGCGGACGGGTGTTGGCTGGGAGGTCGAAGCGGCGGATGAGCCAGCGGCGGACATTCGTGTCGACCACGCCGAGCGGCTCCCCGAAGGCCAGGCTGGCAACGGCGCGCGCCGTGTAGGGACCGACACCCGGAAGCCGCTCGAGCCCGGCGACGTCTGGTGGCCACCCGCGTGCGACGACCCCGGTCGCGGCGCGCCGCAAAGCCAGCGCCCGTCGGTTGTAGCCGAGTCCCGACCAGGCAGCCAGCACCTGCGCCTCGCTGGCGTCGGCGAGCGCCTCGGCGGTTGGGAAGCGTTCCATGAAGGTCGGGAATCGCTCCGCGACCCGCGACGCCTGGGTCTGCTGCAGCATCACTTCGCTGACCAGCACCGCGTACGGATCGTTGGTGCGGCGCCACGGGAAGTCGCGGCGAGCGGTCGTGTACCAGGCCAGGAGCGCCGCTCGCACGCGGGCCAGCGCGTGCGCATCGGTCAGTCGGTCGGCCACCCCCACAGGGTAGCGCGCAACTGTTCAGATGACCTGAACTCTCACTCGGGGCGGCTGCGCTACCGTAGGGCGCCGATGCGCTACCGACTGCTGTGCCTGGATGCCGGATTCACCCTGCTCGCCCCGCGGCGAACGTTGGGCGACGCGCTGCGCGGCGTGCTGGCGGAGCATGGGCATCGGGTTACCCAGGCCCAGGTGCACCGCGCCTGGGAAGCTGCCGACCGCTGGTTCTGGAGCGAGTACCACCGCCCGGGGAACCGGATCTGGGGCGATGACGCGCGGATCGACGAGGTCTGGCGTCAGTACCACGGGCTGATGCTCGGCGAGCTGGGTCTTGGCGACCTGCGCGAGCGCCTCATCGATCTGATCCTCGCCGCGCAGTACGCCCCCGATTCCTGGGAGCTCTACCCCGACGTGCTGCCCACGCTCGACGCACTGCGTGAGCAGCACGGCGAGCGCCTGCGGATGGGGATCGTCTCGGACTGGGGCTCGAACCTGCGACCGATCATCACCGCCGTCGGATTGGATCCCTACCTGGACTTCGTGCTGGCGTCGGGCGCGGTGGGGCTGGCGAAGCCCGATCCCGACTTCTACGCCCTGGCGGCCGCCACGGTCGGCGTTGAGCCCGAGGACGCCGTGATGGTGGGCGACTCGCACTGGGGCGACGTGGAGGGAGCGCGATCGGCCGGCATGGAAGGGGTGTTGCTGCTCCGCCCGGAGTGGCGTTCCCGGCGCGATCCGGCGCCGGAGGGGACCACGGTGATCGCGACGCTGACCGAGCTGCCCGAACTGATCGCCTAGACCTCCGCCGGCGCGTCGCTCACGACCACCGCCTCGTGCTCGGCCGCGGTCCCGCGCGGACGCAGTTGGAGGAGCACCCCGGCGGCCACGATCAGCACGCCGCCAGCGATCTGCAGGGCTGCCGGCAGTTCGTTGAAGAGCAGCGCCGCCAGGCTGACCCCGACGACCGGTTCCAGGGTGGAGAGGATGGTCGCGCGCGGCGCTCCGAGCAGGCGGATGCCGGCGATGAAGCTGACCGTCGGGACGGCGGCTCCCAGGATGCCCGCAAGCAGGACCGGCCAGAGCGCGGCCGACGCACTGAGCGGGTGGGCGACCGCCCCCAGCTGCCCGGTGACCAGGGCGACAACCAGGTAGATGCCGGCCGCCCCGCCCATCGTCACGGCCGCCGCCTGTGGCCCTGGGATCGCCGAGAAGCCGTGTCGGGCAGCCAGCGCGTAGAAGGTCTGGGCGAGCGCCCCGGCAAAGGCAAGGCCCATGCCCAGCAGGTCGAGCGAGCCGAGTCCGCCGCCGCCGGCGACCACCAGGACCGCACCGGCCAGCGAGATCCCCAGCGCCGCCCACCGCAGCCGATCGAGCCGCTCCCCGAACCATGTGGCGCTGACCAGGGCCACCAGGGCGGGATAGATGTAGAAGATCAGGAGGCTCAACGCGATGCCGATGCGCACGAAGGCGATGAAGACCGCCAGGTTGAGGACGGCGTTGGTGAGGGCCCCGCCGATGACGAATCTGCGGTCGCGGACCGGCAGGTCGCTCCAGCGCTTCGCCGGTCGGTGACCCGTCGCGCTGCGCAGCAGCAGGAAGCCGACCATCAGCGCGGCGCCCACGCCGGCGCGCCAGGTGACCATCGCCAGGCTGGTGACGTCTGCCTGGTGGGCGTAGCGGGCCAGCGGGCCCAGGGTCCCGAAGCCGACGGCGGCGAGGATGATGAGGCCCGCCCCCAACGCCTGTGGGGACGAGAGGATGCCGCCTCGGGGGCCGGTCATCGCTTCGTGGCGGCGGGGGCGCCGACGGTTGCCTCCTCGGCATCGGCGCGCTCCAGATCAGCGGCGAGCGTCGCCCAGCGCGCGGCAAGGGCATCGGCGCGGTCGCGCACCGCGTTGTGGTGGTCGATCAGCTCGCGAAACGCCGCATGATCGGCGTAGGTGGCCGGATCGGCCAGGCGCTCGCTCAGCCCGGCGAGCTCCGCGTCGGTCGTCGAGAGCTGCGTCTCCAGCGTCGCGAGTTCCGCGCGGAGCTCCCGCGTGCGACGGAAGCGCCGGTTGCGCTCCTCGGCCTCGGTCCGCTTGCGTGCCGCCGCCCCCGCCGCTGACTCTCGCGGCCGAGGCGGTGCCGCCTCGATCCCGCGGGGAGTGGCGATCCCCTCGACGGCCCCGCGCGTCTCGATGTCCAGGCCGCGCTTGGCGGCGTAGTACTCGAAATCACCGGGGTACAGGGTGGCGGCCCCGCCGTTGACCTCGATGATGGCGTTGGCCACGCTGCGGATCAGGTATCGGTCATGGGTGATCAGCACGATCGTTCCCGGGAACGCGTTCAGCGCATCCTCGAGCACGTCGCGCGACGCGATGTCGAGGTGGTTGGTCGGCTCGTCGAGGCAGAGCAGGTTGGCCGGATCGGCCATCAACTTGGCCAGCGCGAGGCGGGTCTGCTCCCCGCCGGAGAGCACCTCCACCTTCTTGTCGACGGTCGTGCCGGTGAACAGGAAGGCGCCCAGCAGACGTCGCATCTCGGCGGTCGTCATGCGGGCGGCGACCCCCGCCAGTTCGTCGAAGACGGTGTTGGCCGGATTGAGCGCCTCGATCTGGTGCTGCGCAAAATAGGAGACCTTGACGTTGCTGCCCAGCACTCGCGTGCCACCCTCGAAGGGCAGAACGTCGGCCAGGATCTTGAGGAGGGTGCTCTTGCCGGCACCATTCGGACCGATGAGCGCCACTTTCTGTCCACGCTCCAGGACGAGGTCGAGCCCGTCGTAGACCGCGTGTCGACCATAGCGCTTGACGATCCCGTCGAGCGTGATCACAACCCGTCCGCTGCGCGGTGGCTCCGGGAAGCGGAAGCGGATGTTCCTGGTGCGGGCGTTCGGGACCTCGATCCGATCGATTCGCGCGACCTGCTTGATCCGGCTCTGCACCTGGCGCGCCTTCGTCTTCTTGTAGCGGAAGCGCTCGATGTAGCGCTCGATCTGGGTGATCTTGCGTCCCTGCGCCTTGGCCGCCATCTGGAGATGGGCGATCCGCTCGTCGCGCTGATCGACGAAATCGGCATAGTCGCCGACGTACTCGGTGAAGGTGCCGTGGTTCAGTTCACCAACCCGGTTGACGACGGCATTGATGAAGTCGCGGTCGTGGCTGACCAGCACCACCGCCCCGGCGTAGTCGGCCAGAAAGCCCTGGAGCCACTCGACCGATGCCAGGTCGAGGTGGTTGGTCGGCTCGTCGAGGAGGAGCAGGTCGGGATTCTGGAGCAGCAGGCGGGCCAGGACGACGCGCATCATCCAGCCGCCGCTGAATTCGCCAACCTCGCGGCCCATGTCCGCCTCCGCGAAGCCGAGCCCGGCCATGATCCGCTTCGCCTCGGTCTCCAGCGACCAGCCGCCAAGCTGCTCGAACCGATGCTGCAGGCGGCCGTACTCGTCCATCAGCTCCGCCAGCTCATCGGTGGCGCCAGGGTCGCCGCTCGCCTCGGCCATCTCCGACTCGATGTGGCGCATGCGGCGCTCGATGCCGCTCACCGCCCCCGCCCCGGCGAGAACCTCGGCCAACGCGCTGCGCCCCCGCGCTTGGGCGACCTCCTGGCGCAGGTAGCCGATGACCACATCGCGGCCCCGCGCGACGCTGCCGGCATCGGCCTCCTGCTCGCCGGTCATGATCTCGAGCAGCGTCGTCTTGCCGGCTCCATTCGGGCCGACGATGGCGATCCGGCGCCCCGTGGTGATCTGCAGGTCGACCCCTTCGAAGAGATGCTGCGCGCCGAAGCTCTTGTCCACGCCTGACAGGGTGATGAGACTCACCGGTCCGCACCCCCGACCGTGAGGCGGGCGCCGCCGGTATCGAATCGGAGGCGGGTGGCCATGCCCGCAGCTGTGGACGCGGTCCAGGCCTTCTCCACCGAGTGGGCGGTCACCGCCGAGTCGCAGATGGCGATGACACTCGGGCCCGCGCCCGACAGCGCCGCTCCCGCGGCACCGTGCTCGTAGGCCACCGCAATCAGCTTCGCGGCATCGGGGAAGAGCGGCAGCCGGTACGGCTGATGGAGACGGTCGTCCATGGCGGTACGCAGCAGGCCGGCGTCGGAGGTGACGACCGCGGTTGCCAGCAGGGCCGCACGGGCCGCCGCCGCCGCCGCGTCGTGGTGGGGAATGCTCCGCGGGAGTGCCGAGCGCATCGAGGCGGTACGGCTGCTTGCCGCCGCCACGAAGGCGACCGGAATCCATGCCTCCGGCACCCGGAATCGGCGCAGCAGCGGCGGTTCGCCGATGCCGAGCTCGACAGACAGGGTGATGCCCCCGTAGAGCGCGGCAGAGACGTTGTCGGGGTGCCCCTCCAGGGTCGCCGCCAGGGTGAGCAGCTCGTCGGCGGTCGGCGAGTGGCGGCCCACGGCAGCACCGATCAGCAGCCCCGCCACGATCGCCGCACCGCTGCTGCCCAGCCCCCGCGCCGACGGGATCATGCTGCTCACTTCGATCCGCCACGAGCCGGCCCCGCCGGCGGGGCCATGGGCGGCACGCAGCCCCTCGCGGAAGGCGCGGATGAGCAGGTTCTCCTCGGGGTCAGCGTCGGGTCCCGGGGCTCCCTCGCCATGCGCGTTGAGCACGATCCCCGGCTCGTCACCATCGAACAGCTCCGCGCGCAGCTTCAGGCTCAGGGCGGCCGCGAAGCAGTCGAAGCCGCTTCCGAGGTTGGCGCTGCTGGCGGGCACCTCGACGGTGGCGATCGGTTTGGGCATGGGAGACCGAGTATACGGACGCTCAGCCGGCCGCCGGCTCAGCCGCTCACCAGCTCGGCATGACGGAAGCAGTCGGTGGTGTGGTCATTCACGAGGCCCGCCGACTGCATGAAGGCGTAGACGATGGTCGGTCCGACGAATCCGAAGCCACGCTGCCGGAGGTCTCGTGACAGGGCGCGCGACAGATCGGTCTCGGCCGGGATGTCGGCCAGCGTGCGGAATCGGGTCTGGAGCGGGCTCCCGTCCACAAATGACCACAGGTATCGGTCGAAGGCTCCTGGCGCATCGGTCAGGCGAAGATAGGCCTGCGCGTTGCCGATGGTGGCGCGCACCTTGGCGCGGTTCCTGACGATGCCGGGGTCGGCGAGGAGCCGCGCCACGTCATCCGCCCCATAACCGGCGATGCGCGCAGGATCCCAGCCATCGAAGGCACGCCGATACCCGTCTCGCTTGCGCAGGATGGTGATCCAGGCCAGCCCGGCCTGTGCCCCCTCGAGGTTGAGGAGCTCGAAGAGGTGGCGGTCATCGTGGAGCGGGACACCCCACTCGGTGTCGTGGTAGGCCTCGTACAGGGGATCGCCGACGCCCCATGCGCAGCGCGGCCGCGGGTCGTTCACGGTGGGCTCAGACACGCGAGGCAGCGTACCAGCGGCGAGACGCACCCGGAAGGCGGCGTGTCATGATCGGTCCATGAGACCGATGCGAGCGCGTGACCTGGGGATCGTGATCGGCATCCTGCCGCCTGGTGAGCACAACGCCATCACCGATGTGCCCGGCGTCCGGGTCGGCCATACGACCCTGATCTCCGGCGACGGACCGCTGGTGGTCGGCCGTGGACCGATCCGCACCGGCGTGACGGTCATCCTGCCGAGCGAGGGTGACCCCGGACACGAACCCCTCTTTGCCGGCAGCCACACGCTCAACGGGAACGGTGAGATGACCGGGCTCGAGTGGGTCCGCGAATCGGGGATGCTGACCAGCCCGATCGCCCTCACCAACACGCACAGCGTCGGGGTGGTGCGCGATGCGCTGGTGGCCGCCAGCGTGCGAGGGCGCCCCGCCTCGGGGCTCTGGTCGCTGCCGGTGGTCGCCGAGACGTGGGACGGCTACCTCAATGACGTCGACGGGCAGCACGTGCGCTCGGAGCACGTCTTCGCCGCGCTGGAGTCGGCCGCCGCCGGTCCCGTGGCAGAGGGCAACGTGGGCGGCGGGACCGGGATGAAGTGCTTCGCCTTCAAGGCGGGGATCGGCACGGCGTCCCGGCGCGTGCCCGATGCCGGTGGCGGCTACACGGTCGGGGTGCTGGTGCAGGCCAACCACGGGCGTCGTGCGCACCTGGCCATCGATGGCGTGCCGGTCGGTCGGGAGATCCCGAGTACGGAGATCCCCGGACCGGACGTCCCGGCACCCGACGCCGGATCGATCATCGCCATCGTGGCCACCGATGCGCCGCTGCTGCCGCACCAGTGCCGTCGGTTGGCGCAGCGCTCATCGTTGGGCGTTGCCCGCGGCGGCGGCGGGGGCGAGCACGACAGCGGTGACATCTTCCTGGCTTTCGCCAGCGGTAACCGCGGCCTGCGCCCCGAGGAGCACGAGGGGGCACCTCGCGCGTTCGCTCTCAACATGCTGAACGACGATCACCTGGACTCGCTCTACTGGGCGACCATCGAGGCGACCGAGGAGGCGATCGTC
>Ga0209342_10003432_pt1 | contig 16666 bp, 20 predicted proteins | sample RifCSP16_2_FD_184023 | JGI IMG/M metagenome (GOLD analysis project Ga0209342, IMG submission 184023) | Soil microbial communities from Rifle, Colorado - Rifle CSP2_sed 16_2 (SPAdes) (version 2) | ecosystem: Environmental > Terrestrial > Deep subsurface > Rock core/Sediment | place: Rifle... | reverse complement strand
CGAGCGGGGATCGTCCTATATCCAGGATCTCCAGATCGCCCTGGAGACGCAGGTCCGGACGAGCCAGTCCCGACTGCAGATCGGCGCGGACCTCGCGCGCGGCTCGGCGTTCGTCCTGCGTGCGGACCTCATTCCGGCGGCGACCCGCGCCCTGCTGCTCGCAACGGCCCGGGCGGTGCTGGTCGGACGACGGGGAACGCTCGCGGAACAGCTCGTCCGGGTACAGGAAGCGGACACCGTGGCGCCGCCCGCGCAGCGCTTGCCGTCCGCGGGCGCATCGCCTGACGTTCCGGTGGCGCCGGACCTCGAGTTCTTCAACGGGCTCGGCGGATTCGCCGCGGACGGGCGGGAGTACGTGACGATCCTCGGCGCCGGGCGGTCGATCCCCGCGCCGTGGATCAACGTCATCGCCAATCCCGCGTTCGGCTTCCAGGTCGCGGTCGAGGGCGGCGGCTACACCTGGTCGGGCGCGAGCCGCGAGAACCAGCTCACGCCCTGGTCGAACGATGCAGTCACCGACCGGCCGGGCGAGGTCCTCTATCTGCGCGACGAGGACACCGGCGAGCTGTGGGGACCGACGGCCCTGCCGATCCGCGACGAGGCCGCGCCCTACGTCGCCAGGCACGGCCAGGGATACAGCCGATTCGAGCACGCCGCACACGGTATCGCGCTCGATCTCCTCCAGTACGTGCCGCTCGACGAGCCGATCAAGATCTCGCGGCTGACGATCCGGAACACCTCGGGGCGAACCCGGCGGCTTGCGGTCACGGCCTACGTCGAGTGGGTGCTCGGCCCGTCCCGCGGCGCCTCCGCGCTCTCGGTCGTGACGGAAATCGATGCGGAGACCGGCGCGATGTTCGCGCGCAACCCCTGGAACATCACGTTCGGTTCCCACGTCGCCTTCGCGGACCTGGGGGGACGGCAGATCGCCTGGACCGGCGACCGGCGGGAATTCCTGGGGCGGAACGGCACGCTCGACAATCCCGCCGCGCTCGCCGGGGAGACGCCCCTCTCGCGGCGGGTCGGTGCCGGCCTCGATCCCTGCGGCGCCCTTCAGGCGCCGGTCGAGCTCAAGCCGGGCGCCACGGTGGAGCTCGTCTTCCTCCTCGGCGAGGCGGCAACCGCGGCCGACGCGCAATCCCTGATTGCTCGCTACCGGGTCGCCGATCTCGATGCGGTCCTGCGCGAAGTCGTCGCGCATTGGGACGATGTGCTCGGCACGGTGCAGGTCAAGACGCCGGACCGCTCGATGGACCTCATGCTGAACCGCTGGCTCCTCTATCAGACGCTCGCCTGTCGCGTGTGGGCGCGCTCGGCGTTCTACCAGGCGAGCGGCGCTTACGGCTTCCGCGACCAGCTCCAGGACGGAATGGCGCTCGCCCTGTCGCGACCGGCGCTGACGCGTGCGCATCTCCTGCGTGCCGCGGCCCGGCAGTTCGTCGAAGGAGATGTCCAGCACTGGTGGCTGACGCCGTCCGGCCAGGGCGTGCGGACACGCATCTCCGACGATCGGATATGGCTCGCGTACGCCGCCGCACACTATGTCGAGACGACCGGCGACATCGCGGTGCTGGACGAGCCCGTGCCGTTTCTCGAGGGTCAGCAGCTCGGGCCGGACGAGCACGACGCCTACTTCCAGCCCATGCTCGCGGAAGAGAGCGCACCGCTCTTCGAGCACTGCGCGCGCGGGCTCGACCGGAGTCTCGCGGTCGGGGAGCACGGCTTGCCGCTGATCGGCACTGGCGACTGGAACGACGGCATGAACCGGGTCGGCGAGCTGGGCAAGGGGGAGAGCGTCTGGCTCGGCTGGTTCCTGCATGCGACGCTGGCGGCGTTCGCGCCGTTGGCGAAGGCTCGCGGCGAAGCGGCGCGGGCCGCGAAGTGGCGGTCGCACGCCGCTCGGCTCCGCGTCTCGCTCGAGCAGGACGGCTGGGACGGTGATTGGTACCGGCGCGGCTACTTCGACGACGGAACGCCGCTCGGTTCGTCCACGAGCGACGAATGCCGGATCGATTCGATCGCGCAATCCTGGAGCGTGATCTCCGGGGCGGCGGAGCCGGCGCGTGCCGCGCGTGCCATGGCCGCCGTGGACGAGCAGCTCGTCCGTCGCAGTGACGGTCTCGCCCTGCTCTTCACCCCGCCCTTCGATCGGACGTCGCTCGATCCCGGATACATCAAGGGCTATCCGCCCGGCATCCGGGAAAACGGGGGCCAATACACCCACGCCGTCGCTTGGTCGGCGATCGCCGTCGCCGCCCTCGGCGACGGCGACAAGTCCGCCGAGCTGTTCTCGCTCATGAACCCGATCAACCGCACGAGCACGCGGGCGGACGTGCAGCGCTACAAGGTCGAGCCCTACGTCGTCGCCGCGGACGTCTATTCGGTCGCGCCGCACGTCGGGCGCGGCGGATGGACCTGGTACACGGGCTCGGCCGGGTGGCTCTACCGGGTCGGGATCGAGTCGATCCTCGGGTTGCGCCTGGAGGGAGCGATCCTCTGCGTCGCGCCCTGCATCCCCAGGGCGTGGCCGCGCTTCGAGATCGTGTTCAAGTATCGCTCGGCGCGGTACGAGATCGCGATCGAGAACCCCAACGGAGTCTGCCGTGGAGTGGCTCACGCCGAGCTGGACGGCAGTGCGCTGCCGGCGGGCCCGACGCGAGTGCCGCTCGTGGATGATGGTCGAGTCCACAAGGTGCGCGTGATCCTCGGGTGAGGCCGGCGACTGGGTCGGGCCTTCCGCCCCCGCCGCTATCCGCTGGCGCGCTCGATCGCAGCGTCCTGCGTGAGGGTCAGGAGCACGTCGGCGTACCAGGCGCAATTCAGGTCGAGCCGTTCGTCCTGCTCGACGTCGCGGCTGGTGACGTCCATCCGGCCGGCGTGGACGCCGAGCAGCTTCCACGGCAGCTCCACCCGACCGGCGCGTTGGGTCGGTTCGCGCGCGACGACCGGTGCGCCGCTCGTGCCGCGGTGCATCCGCGCGTCCGTCAGGAAGTAGCCGTTGCCCTGGAACCGGATCCCGAACGCCGAGGCGATGACCGCCTGCCGCGCGACCGGCAGGCGATGCAGCGTGTCGTGAAAGCCGAGCGGAAAACCGGCGATGAGCACCGAAGTTCCCACTTCGATCTGGTCGAGCTGCTTCACCAGGTGAGCGGGCGTGAACGCGTGATAGAGAAGCGTCTCCGGCAGGGCCGGGCGCTCGAGCTCCAGGGCCACGACGTCGATCGCGCCTGTCGAGTCGCGCCCCTCCCGCCAGACCGACTTCCGGTCCCGGTATAGCGGAATGGAGAACTGCCTCGTCATGGCCACGTTCTCCGGCGCCACGTGCAGCTCGATCTCCAGCCGGTCCGGGTGATGATCGCTCGCCTCGTCCAACACCACGTGTCGGCTCGTCACGAGGAACAGCCGGTCATCCCGCGCGAAGAAGAAGCCGGTCGCGTTGGTCAGGTGCTGCTGCCCGAGCATCGTCGTGACGCGAGTCACGGCCAGCAGCAGCGATTCGATCTTCACGCGAGCCTCCGCCAGACGCTCGCCAGCCAGGGCTGCCGTTCACGCGGCAAGCCGGCAGGGCGGTAATAGTGGGTAAGTTCGAGGAATCCCGCGGCCGAGACGTAGCGGCGCCAGGTTTCGAGATCGTGGTACGCGCCGTAGCGTCCGCGGTTCCAGCCTTCCTCGTTGTGACCGTGCGGGTTCGAGCTGAACAGCACCCCGCCCGGCTTCAGCGTGGCGTGCAATTCCAGCAACACGCGCGGCAACTCCTGGCTGGGGACGTGAAACAGCGCGGCGTTGGCGAAGACGCCGTCGAACCGCTCATCCGGCAGGTCGAGCTTGAGGAAGTCCTGCTGCCATACCTCGCAGCCGCTGTCGGCACGCGCCATCTCGGCGAAGCGGGCGGCGCCCTCCAGGCCCACCGCGATGTGACCGAGGCCGGCAAGCACCTTGAGATCGCGCCCTGGCCCGCAACCGAGGTCGAGTATGGTGAAGGGTGGTTCGCCTTCGATATGTTGCAGCAGCGCTGCGATGTTCTGGCTGACGTCATGATCCTGTGTGCCTTGCCGGAAATCCTCGGCACGCTGGTTGTAATGCTCGAGCGTCAGGCCGGCGAGCTCGTCCAGATCTCGCGGACTCAGCTTCATGTCGGATCCGTCGCCACGCGGTCGTTCCGGTGGGCCCGCTTCTGGCTGCCGTCCCAGCGCACGACGAGGGCTTTCATGGCAACGATGATACGTCCGTGCGCTGGCGTACGGACGGCGTTAGACTGTCTCTGCCGGTATCGAACATCGAGTGGGTATGCGAGCAACGGCTGCGCCGCAAATTCCCGAGACGAACCAGCTCCTGGCAGTCCTGCCGGCGGGCGAACGCGAACGGCTGTGTCCCCACCTCGAGCCGGTCGCGATGGCGCTCGGCGAGGTTGTCTACGAATCCGGCAGCCGGCAGGACTACGTGTACTTCCCGACGACGGCGATCGTGTCCCTGCTCTACGTCATGGCGGATGGCGCGTCCGCCGAGATCGCCGTGGTCGGCAACGAGGGAATGGTGGGAGTTGCCCTCTTCATGGGAGGTGAGACCACACCGAGCCGCGCCATCGTACAGAGCGCCGGCTCGGCGTTCCGGCTTTCGGGGCAGCTGCTGAAGCGCGAGTTCATTCGTGCCGGGCCGACGCAGCATCTGTTGCTGCGCTATACCCAGGCGTTACTGACGCAGATGGCGCAGACGGCGGTCTGCAACCGGCATCATTCGGTCGACCAGCAGCTCTGCCGCTGGCTGCTGCTCAGCCTCGATCGGTTGCCCTCGAACAGGCTCACCATGACGCAGGAGTTGATTGCCAACATGCTCGGGGTGCGCCGCGAAGGGGTCACGGAGGCCGCCGGGAAGTTGCAGGGCGCAGGCCTCATCCGCTACAGCCGTGGCCGCATCACGGTGCTGGATCGGCCGGGCCTGGAGGCCCGGGCCTGCGAGTGCTACGAGGTGGTCAAGCGGGAATGCGATCGCCTGCTCCCCACTGCCATGGCGACGTGATCTGAAGCGAGCACGTCACTGCCGCTCTAGCCGAGGATGCGGTCGTACACGTTCTGCGCGGATCGGTAACACCCGCAGGCGGCGGCCTCCAGGCCGCGCCGGGCGAGAACCGTGATGTTGCCGCGGCGGTAGCGAATCAGCTTTCGCCGCTGCAGCCCCCCCGCCGCCTTGGTCACGCCGACCCGGCGGACGCCGAGCATTTGGGCGAGCAGCTCGTGGGTCAGATGGAACTCGTCCGCGTGCGCCCGGTCGTGGGTCATCAGCAGCCAGCGGGCGAGCCGTGCCTCCAGTAGGTGGAAGTGCGTACACGCCGCTGTTTGCGCGAGCTGCGCCATCGAGACGTAGAGGTAGCGGTTCAGCTCGCGCTGCAGGGCAGCGCTATCGGCGAGCTCGCGGAGGAACGGCGCAGCATCCATCCGCATCGCGGCGCCCGCGCCCTGGACCAATGCGCGCAAGGGTGAGACGTCGACGCCCAGCATCAGCGTGATTCCGAGCATGCCCTCGCTGCCGACGAGCCCCACCTCCAGGCTCGCGCAGCCGTCGCGCGGCGTCAACAGCGAGATGAAACCGTCGTCGGGGAAGTAGACGTGCCGGATCCGGTCCCCGGGCTCGGAGAGCACATCGGCGAAAGCGAGCTCGACCCGCTCGCAGCCCGCGAGCAGATGCTCGCGATCCTTGCGGGGCAACGCCGCGATCAGATTGTTCGTGGCGGGGACGCGCCTCGTGGATGACACCGGAGTCTCCTAGAGGGTCCAAGAAAAGACCCGGTACGGGGGTGCCGTGACCGGGCCAAACACTTTAGGTGTTCATCAGGGAGGAGCTAAACACCCGTTAGCATCATCCCCGCTTCCTCCAGGACGCTCCGTACGCTAGCGTCCATAGCGCACACGATTCTTTCGCATGGGCCGGACGAGTGTAGCCAAGGAAAGGCCCGGAACGGGGAGAGCCGATTCCGGGCCGGGGACAACAGGTGCTCAAGGACAACAGATACTCACGAGGGAGGGAATGAGCACCCATTTCAATGATGTCCGTCTCCGCCAGGGCCGTCTGTTCGCTAGCGCACCGATCCCGGTCCGACATCGGATTACCCTCCAACCGACGCCGTGAGCGATGCGGCGATGTTGCAGTCGGTAGCACTACCGGGCTTTTGACCTGGAAAGGAAGAGACGCTATGGAAATTCTCTGGTTCATTCTGATCGGTCTCGCCGCCGGATGGCTGGCGGGGCAATTCATGCGAGGCGGCGGCTACGGTCCTGTCGGCGACATCTTGCTGGGCGTGGTCGGCGCGGTGGTCGGCGGGTTTCTGTTTCGTCAGCTGGGCCTGTCCGCCGGAGGCGGGTTGATCGGTGCCTTGATCGTGGCGACCATAGGCGCGGTGGTCGTGCTGTTCCTCGTGCGCGTGCTCAAGCGCGCCTAGCGGTGAGAAGGGAGGGGTTCCACCCCTTCCCTCGCGCCGATTCACGACGATCTTCCGCGTCGCGGAAGATCGTCGCTCATCAGGTTTTCCCGCCGGGCACGTCAGCGGGCGTCTTGAACGGCCCGCCGCGAAATGGCGCGGCCGGAGGGGCCGGCTTCTTCTGTTGCTTCGGTTTCTTGGCTTCGCGATTGCTTCGCTGCTGGCCCTTGGGCATGGGAGTTCTCCTGAGAGGATGCGCATCCGGACGTGGCCCGGCGATTATGCGCGTTTGTGACCGGCGTCGCCGTCAACGGGTCTCGTCGCGATGGGGCCGCAGCCCTGGCGCTCCGTGCGCCGCGATCTTTCGATGTATGTACGCCAACGTACAGAGCGCGCCCGGAGGCGCGCCGATACTGCTCACGGCGATGGTCGAATCTCGGGCGCCCGCAGCTGTTTTCGCCGGGCGGCACCGAGAGCGGGTCAGCCCCGGGCCTTCGCGAGGAGAGAGTCATGTGGAGGCGAGCAGGTTCGATGACCGTGAGTGCGGCGGTGGCCGCGATGGTGCTTGGCTGTTCCCCGCCGCCGTCGGGGCCGACAGTCGTGATTGAGGACAAGGTCTATACGGTGACGCCCACCTCGGTGCTGGCGAAGGCCGGGATCATGACGGGCGAGGTCACGGAGATGAAGGTGACCGAGCGGGTCGAGAAGGACTCCGGCAACGTCGTCTCCATGGCGAAGCTCACCGGGAAGCTCAAGCTGACCAATAGCTCCAAGGATCAAAGCGTCCGCCTGGTCGGCGGCAAGATCCAGTTCATCGATGCCCAGGGGCAACCGATCAAGGTCGAGGAGAAGCGGATCGAACCGACCCTCAAGTTCTCCAGCTACGGCGGAGCCGAGCGGCTGGACCCGGGGCAGGAGGCGACCCAGATGGTGGACGTGGACTTCCCCGCCGAGGCCCTGAAGGCGAAGAAGCTGAAGGAGATCCGCCTCGAGCTCGTGTACCTCCCCTCGTCGTACAAGGAAGAGACGGCCAACTTCACCGTGTCGATCGGCGGCCAGTAGATCTCGAGTTCGACTCAGTCCCGCGGCGTCGGCGGCGCGCCGCGGCCATCCGGATACCGCACAGCCAGCGCGCTCGCGCGGGCTTCCGCGTCATCCAGGCCATGGAGGGTGACGGCGCTCGTGCCGCCCTCGACGAGCCGCAGCCGACGCAGATCTTTCACCAACACCCACGTCTCCCCGCGGCCCGGGGCTTCCATGCTCACTGCCGTGTTCGCTAGGACGGCGGTCGCCTCGATCAGGCTTCGGCGGGCGGCGGTGACATCTCCCACGGCGTAGCTGTGCCTCGCTCGCTGCAGGGCACGAACACCGAAAGCGGACCGGTGGACAGCATCTTTGCCCAGGCCCGGGCCGCTATCGTCCTGGGGCAGAACCTTGGCCTGAGGGGGGAGGGCTCGAGCATCGACCGGCACCAGGTAGACCCCGCGCTCGGCAACCGGGGTCGCGAGTGCCGCCGTAGTCGGGCGTTCCACTGGTGAAGGCGGCGGCTGCAGCGCGCAAGCGGCGACGAGGAAAGACAGGAAACCGGTCGCCGCAAGCTTGAGGGAAGTGAGTCTCAAATGGATCTCCTCCCCATTCATTATCCGCGCCCCATCACGAAGATCTGTACGCCAGCGTACGTACGGACCTGCGACGAGCGCGGCGACATCACGACCGCGCCGGCTTGGAAGCAGCGTCTTGCGGGTGCTACCGGGGCGCGAAGGAAACCCACTACTCCCCCGGAGAACCTCGGGCGGGAGCTCACTGCAGCCCGTTCATGCCGCGGCGAGCGACATGAACGGGGAATCGACCAGAGCTTTCTCAGGCCGCTTTGAGGTTGACGGCGGACGACTTGCCGTCGTTTCCCTGCTCGACGTCGTACGAGAGTTTCTGGCTCTCGCTGATGCTGCCGAGCCCGGCACGTTCCACGGCCGAGATGTGGACGAACACATCCTTCGAGCCGTCGTCAGGGCGAATGAAGCCGAAGCCTTTGGTTGCGTTGAAGAACTTGACGGTGCCAGTAGACATGAGTCCTCCGGATCTGGCGTTGCCTCGCGCGGGAGTGTGCGGGGCATCAAATTGCCGTTGGGAGAAGACCCGAAGTGGCGCCCGAAGGTGATACTGCGGACAGGCCCGAAGCAAATTCGATGACGCTATATGGGGGCGAAAACGCGCTTGGCAAGCGAGCAGCGACCGCTTTCTTGCTGCCCCGTAACACGCCAGGTGCCGCCGCTACGCCGAGACCCCGGCGTCGTCCTGCGGCAGGTCGGCTTGCACGAGAGCGATTTTCTCCTGCGCGTCATGGATGATGCGCCGGCTCGCTCGGTCCCAGTGCAGGGAGACCGCCCTATCCGAGGCGGATCGAGCGAGTGCGGCGCTGGGCGATCCCGCCATGGCGAGCGTCAACGGTGTTCTCATGCTTCTCATGATTGATGCCGCCTGACGGAACGCCCCGAATCGGAGCAATCTCATCTTACGCGCTCAATCAGCGGCGTCCTGGGGTTTATTTTTCGGCGAAGCCGGGACAATCATGCTGCGGCCACGTCGGGGAGCAGCCGGTCGAATTCTCTCTTGACGACCTGGTAGCACTCGCAAACGTGGGCCTCCAGCGCCGGCCGGTCGAGCACCGTGATGTTGCCGCGGCGGTAGCGAATCACGCCGGCGGCTTGCAGCTTGCCTGCGGCCTCGGTGACGCCTTCGCGGCGCACTCCCAGCATGTTGGCGATCAGCTCCTGCGTCATCGTGAGCTCGTTCGAGGGCAGGCGATCGAGGCTCAGCAACAGCCAGCGACAGAGCTGTTGATCCAGCGAGTGATGCCGGTTGCAGACCGCCGTCTGCGCCATCTGTGTCAGCAGCGCCTGGGTATAGCGCAGCAGCAGATGCTGCATCGCCCCGGCGCGACGGAATTCCTCCTTCAGCAGGAGCCCCGACAGCCGATAGGCAAAGCCGGCGCTCTGCACGACGGCCCGGCTCGGCGTAGTCTCGCCGCCCATGAAGAGGGCGACGCCGACCATTCCCTCGGTGCCCACCACGGCGATCTCGGCTGACGCGCCATCCGCCATGACGTAGAGCAGGGACACGATGGTGGAGGTCGCCGGGAAGTAGACGTGATCCAGCTGGCTGCCCGACTCGTAAAGGACGTCGCCGAGAGGCATCTGGGTCAGTTCCAACTGGGGGTACACGCGTTCGCGCTCGATCCCCGGCAAGACCGCAAGAAGGCGGTTTTCTGCGGGGTTATGGACGTTGGGCATGACCTAGGGCTCGACGGTCAGAGGCGGATCAGCCATCTCCCACCAGTATAGGTCGATTCCCCTCGCGCTATGTGCGCTGGCGTACCGAGGGCCGGCGGCTTCGGAACTACACTCGTACGACGGGACGAGTCGACGACCCGGCCTGCGCGCAAGCGATCAGGGAGGTGCCGACGCCAGCCCTCCCGCGCGGCGTCAACTCACTCCGGTGCCAAGACAATGGATTGGACTAGAGACAGGATCGAGCGGCTGACCACTCCGGAGGTCAGACAGCTGCGCGCCAACGCCGAAGCGCTCGGCAAGGTAGCCGTCCTCGCGTCGTGCGATGAAGTGCTGTCTCGGCGGCCGAAGCGGGCTGTCGGGCGTCGCGTCGCGCGCACGCGGTCAGCCGACGATACGCACTTGGTTTCGCGACGCAAGGCGCTCGAGACCCAAGGGGTGATCCTTCGCAACCCGAGCTGGAGCTGGGGCGGCGTCCGGCGTTCTGACGGCGCGGTGATCATGACGATGTGGGCCGATGACGTCCAGACCTCCGACGGCACCTGCAGCTACCTTCTCTGGGCCCCGAATGTAAATGGCTCGCGTCCCTGGTCGGACAAACCGGGCGGCAAGGAGCGGCTCGAGCATTGCCGCCTCGCTTTGGCGCAGGGCACGGCGGAGGGCTTGCTCGTCTATGGTGACCGCCTCCAGGGCAGATTACCGGAGGACAAGGCCTCCACGGTGCGGGGAGCGGACCCGACCACTGTTCTGCGCTTTCGCGTGATCCGGCGCGGCGAGGAATTCTGGGCGGCGTGGGGGGAAAGAAGCCCGCCGCTCGTTGCCGATCGCGTATAGTGAATGGTTCACAGAGGCGCTGCAGCTCCCTCCTCTCCAGCCCCCGATTAGCGACCCCGGGCCAATGTCCCATCTCTGGGGTTCGCAATGCGCGTGGTCGAAAGAATCACCGGCACCGCCGGACGCTACGCGCTCGCCGGCACGGTCTCTTGCGACGAACGCGGTCGCTACGTCGCCCACGCCAAGACCTACCCGCTGACGGCGAGCCCTCTCGATCGCGCCCTGCGATCCGTCGCGAAAGCGCAGGCGAGCGGGCCCGATCTAGAGGCCACGGGCGCTACGGCCCCGGAGGCGAGGACGCGTCTTTGCGTCGAGGCGAGGGCGCAGTTGGGGGGAGTCGTGACGAGCTTCGTGTGGCGCCCGGTCCTCAGCCTGGTCGCCACCCAATGAGGTCGGGTGGATCAGGCGCGTGGGAAATGGGTTTCCGGCTTGCTTACACGTCGGGAGCGATGGTCGTGATCACCGTAGAGGGTGCACACCGGCGCGTCCCGGCAGGTGAATGCCGCATCGGGCCGCATTCCACGCCGCGACGCTCCTGTACGGTGCGCTGGCGGGAGAAGGGGATCGATCAAAGCGCGGAGGTCTCGGCGGAGGACTTGTCCGCGTACGTGCTGGGCTGCGTCGTTCAATATGCGTGATCGACTGGAGAGCGCCGGAACGCACTTCGGCGCCAACAGCTTTCCAACCGGGAGATCGTGATGTCAATCGAAACGTGGATCATCGTCGGCCTCGTGGCGGGCTTCCTCGCCAGCAAGGTCATCATCAGGTCGGGCGAGGGGCTGCTCAGGGATCTCGGTCTCGGCATCGGCGGCGCGGTCCTTGCCGGCTTGCTCTTCCGTGCGCTGACGTCGCCGGAAGCGACCGGGCTCGATGTGTTCGGCCTCATCGTGACCCTGGTCGGCGCGAGCGCGGTACTCGTCGTGTATCACACCTTCTTCCCGCACGTTCGCCAAGGCTAGCCGACGCGACTCGGCATTCCGGCCGGGACACCAAGATAGGGGACCTCGCGGCCGCCGGAGCGCGCGACCCCGACTAGGCGCGCCGGGGCATCACTCCTCGACGAGAACGCCCCTCACGGGGCGTTCTCGCTTCTGGGGAATGCAGCGTTCAGCCGCGCCTCCGGCGCGTCGCCATGAATGCCGCGCCGAGGCCCAATCCGAGGAGACCGATGATCCCGGGCTCCGGGACCAGGAAGCCGCGAATCTCGCCTCCCGCACGGAAGGTGGTGTGGATGTTGAAGTAGGCCTGACCGGCGAGCAATCCGTCGATGAACGCGTCCTCGGCCCCCGCGACCGTACCGCCGTGCGCAGTAACGAAAGCGGGATTAAACGATGAGGCCATAGTGAGGTCGAAACTCGCATCGTAGGTTCCGGCCGTCACACCAGCGGGGAACCCGGGAAAGGTCGGTGTTGTTGTGGCTACGCCCGCGGTCGGCACCGCGGCATCAGGGGCCACGCAACAGTGAATGTGCGCGACGGTAGTTGTCCCGACCAGGCCGGACCAGTCGGCGTGTACGTCCATGGTGTGGAGGATCGTGTCGATGTCGACCGTCGCAAAGCCAATGCCCGGCGATGGGACCGCGGGGAACTCGCTCGGCCCATCCATGTGGGTCTTGAAATGGAGCACCACCGCGTGACTCGCCGGGGCGGCGACCAGCATCGTCGCGGCGAACAGCAGGAAAGCAAATGATGAACGCTTCATGGCATGTCTCCGGGTCGTGTAGTTATTGAGTGAACCAGCAGCCCGGCACCCATCGCCGGAGCCTGCGCAAGCGGCGGAAACAGAAGACGGATCTGCAAGAAGCGTGCCGCGAGATGACATCGCGATAAAATCAAAGCATTGTGATTCCCGGCCCTCGCGTGGACGGTTGAAGCTGTAAACGCTCTCGACAAAAAGAGCCAACGAGCAAAATAAATGCAAACGTGCGCCTGCTCGCCCTTATTCCCATTCGCCGTTTCGCTGACCGAGCGGTGCGCGGCGGCCGAGATCACGAACTGCCCCAAAATGTGCTTAGCTTCGGTCCCCGACTGAAGCGTCGCGAGGAGGACGGGGTGTTCAAGGGCGGACGTGGAGGGTTTGATGCGGCCTGATCGGTCCGGGCCCGTCGCCGGGGTCGTCCTCGCCGCGGGCTCGTCGCGCCGTATGGGTCGCAACAAGCTGCTGTTCGACCTGAGCGGGGAAACGGTCGTGCGGCGCGCCGTCCGGACCGCGCAGCGGGCCGGTCTCGATCCGCTCGTCGTCGTCCTGGGACACGAGGCCGACGCGGTACGCGCTGCGCTCGTCTCGATGCCCTGCCAGTTCGTCGTGAATCCTCGGCACGCGGAAGGGATGAGCAGCTCGGTCTGCGCTGGGGTCGAGGCGCTGCCGCCCGGCGTCGCCGCCGGCGTCGTGCTGCTCGCCGACATGCCGTTCGTGAGCGCAGAGATGATTACGACGCTCGTCGACCGCTATCGGACCGGCGATGCCTCCTTGATCCTGTCCGAATACGACGGGGTGCAAGCGCCGCCGACGCTGTTCGACCGATCGCTCTTCGCCGAGCTCGCGGGTCCCGAGGGCAAGGGCTGCGGCAAGCGCATGCGGCGGCGCCATCCGGACGCGACGCTCGTCCCGTGGCCCGCTGCCGCGCTTGCCGACCTCGACGTGCCCGAGGACTACGAGCGGGTCAAGGCGCAGCTGGCAGCAAGCTGACCATGCGACCCGAGCTGCTCGAGCTCGCTTCCCGGCTCGCCGCGCGCGGCGAGGGGTTCGCCCTCGTCACGGTCGTGCGACGCGAGCCGCCGAGCTCCGCGCGCGTTGGCGACACCGCCTTGGTGACTCGAAGCGGCGAGGTGCACGGCTGGGTGGGCGGAGGCTGCACGCGCTCGACCCTGCTGCGCGAGTCGCTGCGCGCCATCGCCGACGGGGAGCCCCGGCTGCTCAGTCTCTCGCCCGATCCGGCGACCGAGCAGCGTCCGGGCCTGGTCGCGCTTCCGATGACCTGCAAAAGTGGAGGGACCGTGGATCTATACGTCGAGCCCGTGCTGCCCGTTCCGCGCGTGGTGGTGTTCGGCACCACGCCCGCCGCGCGCACCCTGGTGCGCATCGCCCACGCCATGGGTTGCCGCGTCGACGTCGTCGATCCCGAGGCCGACGGCGCGGACTTCCCCGAGGCGACGCGCGTGATTCCGGAGATCTCGCCGGATGCCGTCCCGCAGGGTGCTTGCGTGCTCGTCGCGACGATGGACGAGCGGGATCTGGACGCGATCGAAGCGGTGGCTCCGCTCAACCCCGCCTATCTCGGCGTGATCGCCAGCCGGAAGCGGTTCGCAGAGCTGCGCGACGCGCTCGCCGCACGCGGCGTCCCGCGCGGCGTGCTCGACGGGATCGTTGCGCCGGCGGGACTGGACATCGGCGCGCGGACGCCCGAGGAGATCGCGCTCAGCGTCATGGCCCAGATCGTGGAGCGGCGGCGGCGCGCGGCCCGGCCTGCGGCGGAACCGAAGGAAGCGCCGGCGCAAGCACCGCGCGAGGCGAGCGACCCGGTCTGCGGGATGACGGTGGCGATCGCCAGCGCCCGTCACTCCGCGGAGGTCAAAGGCCGGATGGTCTACTTCTGCTGCGCCGGCTGCCGCACCAAGTTCCTCGCCGATCCCGCGCGCTACCCGGCGCCGGCGCACAGCGCGTGAACGAAGAGATCCGCGCGCTGCAGGCGGCGATGGAGCGCGACGGCTACGTCGCCGAGCCGGCGATCGCCACCGCGGTTTACCTCGCGAAGGAAATGCGCAAGCCGCTCCTCGTCGAGGGCGAGGCCGGCGTCGGCAAGACCGAGCTCGCCAAGATGATGGCGCGGGTGCTGGGGACGGAGCTCATCCGGCTGCAGTGCTACGAGGGGCTCGACGCCAATACCGCGCTCTACGAGTGGAACTACCAGCGCCAGCTCCTGCGGCTGCGGATCGCGGAGCGGGAAACCCACGATCCCAAAGCGCTCGAGGAGCTCATCTTCGGGCGCGAGTACCTGCTCGAGCGCCCGCTGCTACAGGCGATCACGCGCCGGGATGGACCGCCGGTGCTCCTGATCGACGAGGTCGACCGGGCGGACGACGGGTTCGAGGCGTTCCTGCTCGAGGTGCTGTCGGATTTCCAGGTCACCGTTCCCGAGCTCGGGACGATCAAGGCGCAGCACGCCCCGTACGTGGTGCTCACCTCGAACCGCACCCGGGAGATCGGTGACGCGCTGCGGCGGCGCTGCCTGTACCTGTACATCGAGCATCCGAGCCTGGACAAGGAGCTGCGCATCCTGCGGAGCAGGGTGCCCGGCCTGGGCGAGCACCTTGCCCTCGCCATCGCGCGATTCGTGCAGGAGCTGCGCAAGCGCGACCTGCGCAAGCTCCCGGGCGTCGCCGAGTCGATCGACTGGGCGCAGGCGCTGATGCGGTTGCGCCAGGACCGGCTCGACGAGGAAGTGGTGCGTGCGACGCTCGGTTGCCTCCTCAAGGACGAACACGATGTGAGGCTGACGGACGAGGACGCGGTCGCGGAGCTCGTGGCCCATGCATCCGGTCGGGAGTGACGCTCGCGCGGGTGCCGCGCACGGCATCGCGGAGCATCTCGCGACGTTTGCGGGCGCGCTGCGCGAGCACGGCATCCGGGCGGGGCTCGGCGACGAGATCGACGCCGCGAGCGCGCTCACGCTCGTCGACCTGCTGGACCGTGCCGAGGTGCATCGTGGGCTCCGCATCGCGTTCAAGGTCCCGCGCGCGGCCTGGGCGACCTTCGACCGCCTGTTCGACGAGCACTGGGGTGGCGCGGCGGCGCTCGACGTGCCGATCCCGCCCCCGACATACCCGCGCGAGCGTCGTGGCCCCATGCATTGGCGTTGGGACGGCGAGCGCGTGCGCCTCGAGGCGCCCGAGCCGGAGCGGCCCACGGGCGACGAACCGGGATACAGCGCCGCGCAGCTCCTGCGCCGCAAGCCCTTCGACCGGATCTCGGAGAGCGAGCTCGCCGCCATGGAGCGGCTGCTGGCGCGCCTTGCTCTCAGGCTTGCCGCGCGGCGCAGCCGGCGCCTGGTCCCCACCCGCGGCCGAGGGATCGTGGACCTGCGCCGCAGCTTCCGGCATGCGCTTGGAACCGCCGGCGACCTCGCCCGCCTCGCGCGCCGGAGCCGCGCGCTCGAGGAGCCCCGCGTCGTGCTGCTCTACGACACGAGCGGGTCCATGGACCCCTACACCCGGTTCCACCTCGCCTTCGCATTCGCGCTGCGGCGCGTCATCCGGCGGGTGGAGATCTTCGCTTTCAACACGTTGCTCACCCGCGTGACCCGCGACGTCGCGCCGGCGAGGATCCTCCGGTCCCTCGAACGGCTCGCGGCCGACGTGCCCGACTGGTCGGGCGGGACGCGGATCGGCGCTTGCCTGACCGAGTTCGTCGCCCTCCATGCGAGCCTCGTCGGCCGCGACACGACGGTCGTGATCGTGAGCGACGGCCTGGATCTGGGCGACACGGCGCTGCTCGTCGGCGCGATGCGGGCGCTGCACGAGCGCGCGCGGACGATCGTCTGGCTGAATCCCCTCATGGGCGACGCGCGTTACGAGCCGACCGCGGCCGGCATGCGTGCTGCGCTGCCGTACGTCGATCACTTCGAAGCGGGGCACAATCTCGAGTCGCTGGAGCGGTTGCTGCGCTTCGTGGATTGAGGGTAAGGTTCTGCACCCCGTGCAAAGGAGGAACCCATGATTCCTGCACCCTTCGACTACCACCGGCCGGGGACGCTCGACGAGGCAGTGGCGCTGCTCGCGCGCCACGGCGATACCGCCAAGGTGCTCTCGGGCGGCATGAGCCTCCTGCCCGTGCTCAAGCTCCGCCTCGGCTCCGTCGCGCACCTCGTCGACATCGGGCGCATTCCGGGGCTCGAGTACGTCAAGGAAGAGGGCGGGACGCTCAAGATCGGCGGCGGCACGCGGCAGGCGACGCTCGAGCGCTCGGAGCTCATCGCCGCCAAGTACCCGATCCTTCGGGACGCTGTGGTGCTGATCGCCGATCCGCTGGTTCGAAATCGCGCGACGGTGGGCGGAAACCTCGCGAACGGCGACCCGGGCAACGATCTGCCGGCGATCATGATCGCGCTGGGCGCCACCCTGGTCGCGCGCGGTCC
>Ga0209342_10003431_pt1 | contig 16668 bp, 18 predicted proteins | sample RifCSP16_2_FD_184023 | JGI IMG/M metagenome (GOLD analysis project Ga0209342, IMG submission 184023) | Soil microbial communities from Rifle, Colorado - Rifle CSP2_sed 16_2 (SPAdes) (version 2) | ecosystem: Environmental > Terrestrial > Deep subsurface > Rock core/Sediment | place: Rifle... | reverse complement strand
GGTCCCGAACAGCCACCGAGCTGCGGTGAGGTCGGTCACGCAAAGTGAGTAGCACCCCGAGGTGCCGGGCGGCAAGGTCGGAGCGACGCTGCCTCGTCGCGGGGCGCTACGAGCGGGGGCTCGCCGACGTCACGCCGGCTTTGCCGCCGCTCCCGGCGGTCCCGAGCACTCGTGGTCGGGGATGAAGGCCGGCTCGTCGACGACCGCCGTCCAGCCGCACCACTTGCAGCTGTACGAGTTGATCCGGATGTCGGCCTCCTGGTTCAGCACGATCTCTTGGACGTTGAACAAGATGTGCATCCGGCCCGAGACGAACACGGTCTTCATGGCGCTGCCTCCCGCCCGGCGGTCGCCCGGTGCGCCGGCGCCGTCGGGCTCAGCCCCGCCTTCTAGCCGCCCCGCTGTCTGGCGCCACCGCCTCCCGGGACGAGTCCGGGGGTAGGGGTCGAGGGTCTCGCGCAAAGACGCCAAGTCGCAAGGACCTGTGCGGCTTTGCGCCTCTGCGCGAGCCTGGGTCAGGGTCTGGGGTCGAAACAGCCGACGCCCAAGGATCAGGAGCGCAAGGGCAGGGGAGGCCTCCCGAGAGACCACGGCAATCCGCACTGCAATTGTCGGTCGAGCCCGAATGGCCCGCCATTCAGGAGTCGCTCCACCTCCTTCAGGAGATCGCCCACGCCGACGGGCTTCTCGAGGTAGCCGTCCGGCGGCGGGACCTGTCTCCGCCGGGAGATGAAGTCCTTGAACTCGGGCAGGGTGCCCGTCACCATCAGGACCGGGATGCGCCTGAGCTTGTCATCCTCCTTCAGCTCTCGGTAGACCCGTACCCCCGACTTGTTCGGCAGGTTGATGTCCAGGGTCACGAGATCGGGGGGCTCGGAGCGGAGCCGCTCGATCGCCTCGACTCCGTCCTTGGCGGTCACGACGCGATAGCCGTTGTCCTCGAACAGGGTCCGGAAGTAGCGCACCAGGTCGTCTTCGTCCTCGACCACGAGGATCGTCTTGGGCATGGCAAGTTCTCCTGCTCCCGGGCGCAGCAATTTCGGTACCAACCCGGCCCGCCCTACCTCCGCGGGGCACGGATGGTGCAGCCATCTCGGTCGGGAAACCCGAACGGTCGAGGTGCGCCATGGGAATGAAGGTCCTGGTGGTCGACGACGAGCCGGATGTGGTGCGGTACTTCACGGCCGTGCTGGAGGAGAATGGCTATGCGCCGACGAGCGCTGCCGACGGAATCGAGGCGCTCGCCAAGGTGCGCCAGGATCCACCGGATCTGGTGATGCTCGACATCACCATGCCGAACCACTCCGGCGTGCGAGTCTATCGGGAGCTGAAGGAGGACGCGGCGCTGAAGAAGATCCCGGTGGTGATCGTCACCGGCATCTCCCACAGTTTCAAGCAGTTCATCTCCTCGCGCTCACAGGTGCCGCCGCCGGAGGGTTATCTGGAAAAGCCGGTCACGCCCGAGGCGATCCTCGGGGAGGTGAGGCGCCTCCTGCGCTGAAGCGCGGTCATTTCCGCGCGATCTTCTGCATCTTCCGGAGCAGGGTCGTGCGGTGGATGCCGAGCTCCGCGGCGGCGTGCGTGCGATTCCCGTTGTGCCGCGCCAGGGCGGCGCTCACGGCCTGGAGCTCCGCGTCGGCGATGGTGGCTGGAGCGGTCGTCGGGGCTGAAATCGCGCTCGCGGCCTGCATGACGGAGGAGGGCAGGTGTTCGACTCCTATCCGGTCGCTCTGGCAGAGGATGAAGGCGCGCTCCACGACGTTCTCGAGCTCGCGGACGTTCCCCGGGAACGGGTACGCCATCAGCCGAGCCATCGCCTCCTCGGAGCACCCCTGGATCGTCTTTCCCGTGGATTCGCGGAATGATCGGACGTAGTGGTTGACCAGTAGAGGGATGTCCTCGGCGCGCGCGCACAGGGGCGGCACCTCGATCTGGACCACGTTGAGGCGGAAGTAGAGGTCCTCGCGGAAGCTCCCGGCGTGGACGAGCTGGAGCAGCTCGCGGTTCGTGGCCGCGATGACGTGGACGTTGGCGCGAACCGAGGTGTTGGAGCCGAGCGGCTCGTAGATCCGATCCTGCAGGAAGCGCAGGAGCTTGACCTGCGTGAGGCGCGGCAGGTCGCCGATCTCGTCGAGGAAGAGCGTGCCGCCCTCGGCGGCGGCGATGCGGCCGGGCTTGTCCTTCCGCGCGTCGGTGAAGGCGCCGCGCTTGTAACCGAAGAGCTCCGATTCGAGGAGCGTCTCCGGGATGGCGGCGCAGTTCAGGGCGACGAACTGGCTCTTGCGGCGCGGGCTGAGCGCGTGGACGGTGCGGGCGATGAGCTCCTTGCCGGTCCCGGAGGGCCCGGTGACGAGCACGGTCGAGTGGCTGGGGGCGATGAGCGGCAGGAGGTCGAAGATCCGCCGCATCGCCGCGCTCTTGCCGATGATGTCTGACAGCCGGTACTGGCCGTCGATGCGCCGCCGGAGGTCCTCGATCTGGGTTAGATCGCGGAAGACCTCGACCCCGCCGAGGAGTCGCCCGGAGCGAGTGAGGAGGGGCGTCGTCGAGACGGAGATGGGGACGGCCCGGCCGTCGCGGGCTCGGATGTGGATCTCGCGGTTTCGCGTCGGGCGCCGCGACGCGATGCTGAGGCGGAGCGGGCAGATCTCACCGCAGATGTTGGTGTTGAAGACCTCCGCGCAGCGGGTGCCGATCACCTCCTCGGCGGAGTAGCCGGTGACGCGCTCCGCGACCTGGTTGAACGAGCTGATGCAGAGGTTCGCGTCGACCGTGAACACGCCCTGGTCGAGCACGTCGAGGATGAGCGGGAAGTAGCGGGGGTCGAGGCTCTTGCTGTCGTCTGGCATGGTGTAGCGTCCGTGCAGCACTGTAGCACGTCACTGTCGCATCCCGCTGCATCACTCGTTCGTGACGTCGGCCGCGCGCCGGCGTACGTGCGCGATTTCAGGCGGTGCGTGGGTCGGCACGGAGAATGCCATGTGGGTATGCCGTGGCTGACGCGCCGAGAAGGCTCAAGCGGACGAGAGCGCCGGAATCGGCGGAGGGGGATGTGCGCGGCCACCGCCGCGACGTGCCGCCCATGGCTGTCTCGACGGGCGAGGCCGCCCGTCACTGTCTGGTGAGCCCCGACACCATCGCCAACTGGATCGCCGACGGGGGCCTGCCGGCACAGAGAACGCGCGGCGGCCAGTACCGGATCTGGGTCGAGGACCTGCGCGCCTTCATGACGGCGCACGGCATGCGGACGGACACCCTGGACCACGACCTGGGCCTCACGCCGACCTGCTGGGAGTTCTGGACGTCCATCGATCAGACGAGCCCGTGCTGTTCGCCGGGCGAGCCGGCCTGCACCGCGTGCCCCGTCTACCGGTCTCGCGCCGACGCGTGCCACGAGGTGCGGCCGCTGCTCCCCGGAGGCACCGTGCGTGCACCCGCCTGCGTGGACTGCATCTATTTTCTCACCGTGAGAGGGATCGAGCGCGATGAACCCTAAGATGCTGCCCGTGCTGAACGTGCCGGTGAAGTACCACATCGAGCCGGTGCCGCCCATGGACCGCCCGCGGCGGTTCCTGGAGGCGTTCGCGGCCGTCCTCCGGCACTCGAACTACGGTTTCCTGCTGGACCACTTCTCCCGCATGGGCGCGAAGTGCGCGATGTGCGCCGCCGAGTGCCCGGTCTACCAGGTCACCGCCAGCGACGCGGACGTGCCCTGCTCCCGCTCCGAGCTCGTCCTCAAGACCTACCGGCGCCACTTCACCGCCGAGGGCCGCATGATGGCGCGGGTGCTCGGCACGCCGCCGCTCAGCGACGCCGACATCGACAAGATGACGGAGGCGTTCTACCGCTGCACCGCCTGCCGCCGCTGCAACTTGCAGTGCCCGATGGGCCTCGACCACGGCCTCATCACCCACCTCGGGCGGTACCTCCTCTCCGAGATCGGCATCGCGCCGAAGGCGCTCGTCGTCTCGGTCCGCGAGCAGCTCCAGGGGAAGAGCGGAAACACCTCGGCCATCCCGGTGCCGGCGCTCCTCAACACGCTCGAGTTCCTGGAGGAGGACCTCAAGGAGAAGTTCGGGAAGGACATCAAGTTCCCGGTGGATCAGGAGGGGGCCGAGTACGTCTTCTTCCCCGCGGTGAGCGACTACCTGCTCGAGCCCGACGTGCTCATGGGGATGGCGGCGGTGTTCCACGCCACCGGCGACTCGTGGACCATCGGGACCGGCAACTTCGACGGCATCAACTACGGCCTCTTCTACAACGACCGGCACTTCGAGGCGATCGTCAAGCGGGAGGTCGCGGAGTGGAAGCGGCTCAAGGCGAAGAAGATGCTGATCGGCGAGTGCGGCCACGCCTCGCGCACCGCCAAGGCGTTCATCCCCGTCTTCGGAGGCGACTACAAACCCGAGGTGGTGAACGTCCTCGAGTACACCGACCGGGCCATCCAGTCGGGCAAGGTGAAGCTCAGGAAGGACGTGATCAAGGAGCGGGTCACCTATCACGATCCGTGTAACTATGCGCGCTCGGGCTGGATCGTCGACCAGCCGCGGCGGATCATCCGCTCGTTCATCCAGGACTTCGTGGAGATGGAGCCGCACGGTAAGGAGAATTACTGCTGCGGCGGCGGAGGCGGGACCGTCTCCATCGACGAGATGCGGGAGTTCCGCACCATGGTCGGTGGAAAGCGCAAGGCGGAGCAGCTGCGGGCCACCGGCGCGCACTACGTCATCGCCCCCTGCGCCAATTGCAAGAAGCAGGTGAAGGAGGTCATCGAGGACCACAAGCTCGACATGGAGCTCATCGGGCTCCACGACCTCATCCTGCGGGCCATCGAGCTCTAGAGGAGATCATGGATACTCTCATCCAGTTCGGAAGGGGCCCGCTCTTCCGCTTCGCGGTGGTGGTCGCGTTGCTCGGGCTCGCGCGGTACGTGGTGCTGAGCGCCTGGGGGCTTCGTCGGGCGCGCCAGCGCGCGGGCGACAAGCGGCTCGACTTCGGCGCCGTCGCGTCGCGAACGTTCACTGTCCTGAACCCGTTCCGCTACCTCGCGGGGAACCGGGCCTTCTACACGGCGCTCTCGGTGCTCTTCCACTTCGGGGTGATCCTGGTGCCGATCTTCTTCGCGGGCCACATCCGGCTCTGGCGGCGCGGGATCGGGCTGGGGTGGCCGGCGCTGCCGGCGTCGCTCTCCGACTGGCTCACCCTGCTCAGCATCGCCACCGGCGTGCTCCTCCTCATCGCCCGGGCCTGGTACCCCGCCTCGCGCGGGATGAGCCGGCCGCAGGACTGGCTCCTGCCTCCGCTCATCGTGCTCGCCTTCCTCTCCGGCTACCTCGTGGCTCACCCGGGGTCGAACCCGTTCAGCCTCAACCTCGTCACCCTCGTCCACGTGGGCGTCTGCGATCTCCTGTTGATCCTGACCCCATTCACCAAGATCGCGCACTGCGTGATGCTGCCTTACTCGCAGTACGTCAATGAGATGTGCTGGCGTCTCGTCCCAGGCGCGGGGCAGGAAGTCCTGAAGACGCTCGGGAAGGAGGGGCAGCCCGTATGAAGGCGATCCTCACCGATGTCACGAAGTGCATCGGCTGCGAGAAGTGCGTCGCGGCCTGCGCGGCGGAGAACAAGCTCCCCGCGGCGACGTCGCCGCAGCGCTGGACGCTGGACGACGGGCTCTCGGCGGACCGCTTCTGCTCCGTCCTCCGCCGTGACGGCGGGTACGTCCGCAAGCAGTGCCGCCACTGCGAGGAGCCGGCGTGCGTCTCCGCCTGCCCGGTCGGCGCGTTGAAGAAGACGCCCGAGGGGCCGGTGGCATACGACGGCTCGAAGTGCCTGGGGTGCCGCTACTGCATGATGGCCTGCCCCTTCGGCATTCCGCGGTATGCCTGGGCCTCGCCCGTGCCCTACGTCCGCAAGTGCACCATGTGCTACGCGAACCGGATCCAGGAGGGCCGCCAGCCCGCCTGCACCGAGGCCTGTCCGGAGAAGGCCACCATCTTCGGGGAGCGCGACGCGCTGCTCGAGGAGGCTCACAAGCGCCTGCTCGCGGATCCCTCGAAGTACCGACAAGAGATCTGGGGGGAGGCCGACGCGGGCGGTACCTCGGTCCTCTACGTCTCTCCCATCCCCCTCGACTTCCTCACCGTCGGCGGGCACCAGCAGGCCCGCGCGCTCCCGCAGCTCACCGCGCCGGCGATGGCGGCGGTGCCCCCGGTCTTCGTGGGCATGGGTGCGGTGATGGGATCCCTCTACTGGCTCATCGGCCGCCGCAAGAAGGTCGCCGCCGAGGAGGGCCCGCAGTCCAATCACGGCGGGTCGAAGGAGAAGAAGCCATGAAGCGCCTACTCGCCGCCAAGGCGATCCTGTGGCTCATCGTGGGCGGCGCGCTCACCGTCGCCGCCATGCGCTTCATCCGCGGCCTCGGCGCCACCACGGCGCTCACCGATCTCACGCCCTGGGGCTTCTGGATCGGGTTCGACGTCATGGGTGGCGTCGCGCTGGCGGCCGGCGGGTTCGTCTGCGCCGCGACCGTCTACATCTTCCACCTCGAGCGCTACCACGCCATCGTGCGCCCGGCGGTGCTCACCGCGTTCCTCGGCTACTCGGCCGTCGTCGTCGGGCTCCTGCTCGACCTCGGCCTGCCGTGGAACATCTGGCACATGGTCGTCTACTGGAACCCGCACTCCCCGCTGTTCGAGGTCGGCACCTGCGTCGAGCTCTACCTCACCGTGCTCGCGCTCGAGTTCGCGCCGGTGCTGTTCGAGGCCGCGCGCCATCCGCTCCTCGCGAAGGCCTACGGGATCCTGAAGAAGGCGACCATCCCGCTGGTGGTCGTCGGCATCATGCTGTCGACCCTCCACCAGTCGTCGCTCGGGTCGCTCATCCTCATCATGCCGCACCGGCTGCACGAGCTCTGGTACACGCCCATCCTCCCCATCCTGTTCTTCGTCTCCGCGGTGGGCCTCGGGCTCATGATGGTGACGACCGAGTCGCTCGTGAGCTCGTGGCTCTACGAGCAGGAGCCGGAGATGGATCTCCTGCAGGGCCTCGCGAAGGTGGCGACCTACGTGCTCGGCGCCTACACCGTCATCAAGGTCGGCGACGTCCTGGTGCGCGGCCAGGGGGCTGCGATCTTCGCCGGGACGCGCGAGTCGTGGCTCTGGATCGCCGAGGTGCTCGTCTCCGCCGTCATCCCCACGGTGCTCCTGTCGATGCCCGCCATCCGCAAGAGCAGACCGTGGCTCACCGCGACGGTCTTCACAGGCGTCGCCGGCTTCGTCATGAACCGCATCGACGTGGGCGGCTTCGCGCAGGTGGGGCCGACGGGGACGCACTACACGCCCTCCTGGATGGAGGTGTGGATGTCGCTGGGCGTCGTCGCGGCGGCGGCGCTCGTCTACTTCTTCATCGCCGAGCGGTTCCACCTCTTCCACGCCGGCCCCATCGACCGCGAGCGCCACAGGTACCGGCTGCCGACCTTCGACCCCGCCACGCTAGTCGCCCATCCCGATCCCTACGCGGGCGGCTTCCCGCGCTACACGCTCATGGGCGTGGTCGGCGCCGGCATCGCGGTGGCCCTGCTGCCCGGCAGCGTCTTCGCGAACCTGCGGGGCGCGCCCCAGCCCGTGACGCCGGCCGGGTACAGCGACCGGATCGTCATCGACGGGACCCGCACCTCGAAGGCGGCGGTCCTCTTCGACCACAAGAAGCACATCGAGCGTGAGGGCGGCGACGCCTCGTGCGCGCGCTGCCACCACCTCGTCTTCGCCGGTGAGCGGGCGACGGGCTGCGCGCGTTGCCACCGTGACATGTACCAGCCGACCGACACCTTCGACCACCGCCTGCACGAGGCGCGGCTCGGGGCGGGGAAGGGTTGCGCCACCTGCCACGCCGACGACCAGCTCAAGGACGAGGCCCACGCCACGCCCTGCCTCGACTGCCACAAGCGGATGGTTCCAGCGAACGCGGCCATCCAGCCCCAGCATCCACCGCTCCTGGGCAAGGCGCCCGGCTACGTGCCCGTCCTGCACAAGGTGTGCATCGGGTGCCACGAGCAGCGCGCGAAGGACGCTCGCCTGAACAAGCCCAAGCTCGGGGAGTGCGCGAGCTGCCACGGCGGGAAGGTGCAGCCCTTCGACCCCACACGGCCCGACGACCGCCAGGTTCTGTGAGCCAATGGCCTGTCCCCTCTCGGTCATGACCTCCAAGAGCGCGCTCGAGTCCTTCATGCGGGATCGACTCTTCGATCTCGTACCGAGCGCGATCGCGGTCATCGACCGGGAGTTCGGGGTGGTCGACGCGAACTCCCGATTCGAGGAGCTCTTCGGCGAGTGGCGGGGGCGGCACTGCTACGAGGTCTACAAGGGCGCGAAGCGCCGCTGCCCCCGCTGCAGGGCGATGCGGAGCTTCCAGGACGGGAAGGCGCGCACCTATAACGAGGTGGGTGTCGACCGGCACGGCCGCCCCGCGCACTACGTGGTCCACGTCGCCCCCGTGGTCCAGGACGACGGCAGCATCCCGTTCCTGGTGGAGATGTCCACCGACGTCACCCGGCAGCGCCAGCTCGACGACGAGCTCTCGCGGGCGCACGTGCTGAACAGGGCGCTGGTCGAGGCCTCGGGGGACGCTATCCTCGCCCTCGACGTCAAGGGCCGGGTGAAGCTGTGCAACCCCGCCGCCTCGGCGCTCTTCGGCTGGTCGGCGGGCGAGTTCGTGGGGCGTCCGCCGCCGGCGGGCCTCGTGCCGCCGGAGCACGCGCAGTCGCTGCGGCGCGGAGATCCGATGTGCGTGGTGCCCGACCTCCTGGTGCCGCGGAAGGACGGGAGCACGGTCCCGGTGGGTTTCTGCGGCGTGCCGCTCTCCGCGGGCGAGGAGCTCATCGGCAGCGCGGCGTTCTTCCACGACCTGCGCGAGGTGAAGCAGCTCGAGCACGAGAAGCTGTCCGCCGAGCGCCTGGCGGCGGTGGGGCAGACGGTGGCCGGCCTGGCGCACGGGGTGAAGAACATCCTCACCGGGCTCGAGGGTGGCCTCTATCTGATGCGGAGCGGCCTCGATCGCACCGACGGGGAGCGCGTGCGCGAAGGCTTCGACATGCTCACCCGGAACATCGGGCGCGTCACCACCTTCGTGCGCACGCTGCTCGACTTCTCGCGCGGGCGGGCGCCCGCGGCTCGCCTGGTCGATCCGGTGGCCATGGCGGAGGAGGTGGTGGCGCTGTTCCGGGAGTCCGCGGAGCGGCACGGTGTCACCGTACGTGCAGAGGTCGACGGGCCCGTCGCGCCCGCGCCCTTCGACCCGGAGGGCATGCACACGGCCCTGAGCAACCTCGTCACCAACGCGATCGACGCCTGCCAGGCCTCGGAGCGGAGCGAGCGGGAGGTGCGGGTCAGGGTGCGCGAGGAGCCCGACGCATACCCGTTCCGCGTGCCTCCTGCCGTCCCTCCCACCGCCGTCGTCTTCGAGGTGCGCGACGACGGAATGGGAATGGACTACGAGGTGCAGCAGAAGGTGTTCACCAACTTCTTCACCACGAAGGGCGAGGGCGGGACGGGGCTGGGCCTCCTCCTCACCCGCAAGATCGTGCAGGAGCATGGGGGGACTGTTACCGTGGAGTCCAAGTCGGGATCGGGGACCGCCGTCCGGTTGGTGTTCCCACGCCGCCGGCTTCCTCGCCTCGGCGGCGAGGATCGACGTTCGTGAACGACGAGGAGATCTCCATGGCCAAGACGAGCGAGTTCGTGGTGCTGGTGGTAGACGACGAGCAGGACATCCGCGCGTACCTGTCGGTGGCGCTGAAGGACGCGGGGTTCAAGGTCGCGACCGCCGCCAGCGGGCGCGAGGCCCTCGAGGCGGTGAAGCGCGCGCGGCCCGACTTCATCTCGCTCGACCTGGTGATGCCGGGCGGGAGCGGGATCGCCTTCCTGCACGAGCTGCGCCGCAACCCGGAGTGGAGCAAGATCCCGGTGATGGTCGTCACCGGCCACGCGCAGGACGAGCTCGGCCGCGCCGATCTCGCCCAGGCGCTGGAGGGGAGCCTGCTCTCGGGCCCGGGGACCTATCTGGAGAAGCCGGTGACGCCCGCCTCCTACGTGGCGGCGGTTTGCAAGAGCCTGCACCTCGAGCCGCCCGCGGCCGCGGGCTCCGAGCGGTCGCTCCGTTCCGAGGCGGAGCAGCTCTTGAAGAACGCGTCGCCGGAGAGGATCGCGGAGATCGTCGCGCTGCTGAAGGGGAGGTAGCGCGCTCGCGTACGGGGCCCGCTGGTGGCGTCGCCGCCGGATCCGCTGCGGTGGCGGCCGCGGCGGAGGGCGTGCAGGCGCCCCAGCGGCCTCGGACTGGTGGTGCTTCCGACCCAGGTGCCTGGGGTCGGAGCACCGGGCCAGCGGTGCGCTGCTGCGCCGCACGCGGTCGGGTGGGGCACCAGCACCCGCGGTATTTCGTCCGAGCCCCCCCGGCAGTGGTGCTTCGCCTCGATGGATCGTGAGATGCTGCATCGAGTCAGCGAAAGCACGGAGAGACCATGAGCCCCTTCACTCCCCCAGACCCGTGCCGAGGGTGTAAGCACCTCGGCCCTGCGAACGGCTCCCCGTCCGTCAGCGCCCGCAGCCGCGCGACCATGTGGGTGTGCTCGGCCTTCCCGGACGGGATCCCGGCGCCGATCGTTCGCGGGGAGAGGTATCACCTGCTTCAGTACCCCGGCGACGAGGGCATCCGCTTCGAGTCCTGGTAGGTCTTGCTCCGGCGGCTGCGGAGCCGGGGGTATCGGGGGCGGAGCTGGGGGTATCGGGGGCGGAGCCCCCGATGTCAATGACGGCGAAGCCGGCGGCCTGTTCTGCGCCGCCGGCGCTGCCGCTGGCGCTGCCGCCGGGGCTCAGGCTCGCAGCGGGAGCCGGATGTGGAACGTCGTCCCGCGCCCCACCTCCGAGTCGAAGGTCAGGGCGCCTCCGTGCTTGTCGACCACCACGCTGCGGGCGATGGAGAGGCCCTGGCCCGTGCCCTTGCCGACCTCCTTGGTCGTGAAGAAGGGGTCGAAGACGTGGTCGCGGATCGATTCGGGGATGCCGGTGCCGGTGTCAGAGATCGAGACGCGGACCACGTCGCCATCGTGGCGGGTCACCACGCGGATGGTCCCCCTGAGGTCGGCGCCGCCGGCGGCTGATCCGATGGCGTGGGCCGCATTCACGATGAGGTTCAGGAAGACCTGGTTCAGCTCGCCCGGGTGGCACAGGACCAGCGGCAGCTCGCCGTAGTCGGTCTCGATATCGGCGACGTACTTGTACTCGTTCTTGGCGATGATGAGCGTGCTGGCCAGGGCCTGGTTGAGATCGGCCAGCGTCTTCTGCTTCTGCGAGGGGTGGGCGAACTCCTTCATCGATCGGACGATCGTCGCCACCCGTCCCAGGCCCTCCGTGCAGCGCTCCAGCGCCGTGGGGATGTGCTCCAGCAGGTAGTCGAGATCGGCCTCCTCTTCGGCGCGCTCGAGCTCCGCGAGCTGCTCGCGATGGGCCTCCGCCGAGAGCCCCTGGACGCGCAGCCGGCGATGGCGCTCCAGGATCTCGATCACCTCGCCGAGCGACTCCCGGACGAAGTAGACGTTGTCGCTCACGAACTGGATGGGCGTGTTGATCTCGTGGGCGATCCCCGAGGCCAGCCGGCCCACACACTCGAGCTTCTGCGCCTGCACCAGATCCGCCTGAGTCATCCTGAGATGGGTGAGCGCCTCGCGCAGCTCCTGCCGCTGTGCCTCGAGCTCGGCGGTCTTGTCCGCCACGACGCGCTCGAGCGCGATGTTCTGCTCCAGCACCGCGAAGGCGGAGGCTCCGCTCGCGACCTGGACCTCCACCCGCCGCATTAGGGCCGCGATCGTCTTCTCCGCGGCCTCCAGGCGCTTCTCCAGCGGCTGCTGGTCCATGCGTCACTCCGCCAGCGCGATCCCAGCGAAAGTCTGGTTCACGTGCACCGCGTTGAACTGCTCGCCGTAGGTGCTGAACCCGATGACCTCGTGGGCCGAGAGGATCTCTCCGACCCGACCATCGATCCCCTTCTGCTCGAAGCAGAGCCGCCGGAGGATGCAGTCGCACCCGATGATGAGCGAGGGAGCGCCGATCTTCGCGGCCACCTGGCGAAGGCCCTGCTCCAGGGTGGAGAGCGGCTCGAGGCCCTCGCCCAGGGTGAGCACGAGGCCCTCGTCGATCGCGCAGTAGAAGGTGAGGCTGTGGTCGGGGTTCACCTTCTGGATGCTGCGGATGTAATACTCGGAGCCGATGCGCAGCATGACCGGGTTCCTGGAGAAGGCGCTCGAGTCGAGCTCCTCCACTGTCAGCCCCAGCAGCTCGGCGTAGGCATCGGCCGCCGGAACCCCGTTCATCTCCCGGACCACGCGCGCCGAGGGTGTGGCGGCGGTGGTCACGAGCTTCCGCTCGGTGGGGCGGAAGTGCTGCAGCTTGAAGGTGCAGAAGCGGAGCGAGGTCTCGAAGACCGTGAAGACGGCGGCGTCGCTCTGGAACGCTCCATCCCAGTAGATCCAGGTCCGCTCGAACCTGAGGTCGTCGCCGGCCGAGCCCCCGACGATGGGCATGTCCCCGAGCGATTGGTACAGGGTCGCCGCGAGGGCCTCCTCGGCGAGCGAGAGCCCGTCGACGAGGATGAGCCCGAACGCCCGGCGACGGCCGGGGAGATTCCGGAGGTCGGCCCGCACCTGCGCGGCCACCGCCATCGAACGCTGCTGGCACTCCGTGAGCGGAGAGATGAGGTGCGGGCGCACGACCAGGTCGTCGCTGGCGAGGCTCGCGGCGGTGAGCCCGCCGCGCTGGTAGCCGATGGGTCCGATCTGACCGGCGCTCGTGCAACCCACGACCGGGCACGAGAACGCGCCGCGGATCGCGGCGCCCAGCGCGGTGAGGTCGTACGACGGCGAGCAGAAGAGGAGGACGGCGCGCATGCCGGGCTGGTCGACCGCGGCGCGGACCTCCTCCACCGCCTGGCGAGGATCGGAGGCCATCGAGGTCCCGTGGCGGATCGACAGACGCGGCACGAGGGGGTGGGATGCAAGCTGCGCTCCGCCCTTCGGGTGCCCAGGAACGGGTCCTGCGTCGGCGGGACTTACCTGCTGCGCTTCGGGGTGAGGCCCGCGCTCAGGGGGGCAGGCGCCGTCGGCTGTCGGGGTGGGGTGGGGGTGGCGCCAAGGACCCATGGCGCCGCCGACCCTCCCCGTCTTGGGACCCGGAGAGTCCGGCTGGGCGGCTTGAGGCGCGAGTGCCCCGGCTGCGCGATAGCATTGGCCGCAGGCGTCGCCTTCACCGTCACCATCCATCAGCGCCAGGAGGTCGCGGCCGAAAGCCTAGCCCACGAGATCGCGACGGTCCTCGGACTACCCCCACGGACGCGGGAGGCCCACCAGGGGAGTACCCTCTGCGCCGCCGCGGCCCCATCCAAGCGGTGATGAGGTGCACGATGACCTCGAACGCCAGGACCAGCTGCGACAGCTCCTCACGGCCGGCCTCGGCCGAGCGCGTCCGGTGCGCGTGCTGCGGCGCGGACGTGGCGCGCGGCGAGTCGAAGGTGTGCGCGATCTGCCGGCAACCGACCTGTCCCGCCTGCACGAGGTGGTACGGGCACTTCATGCTCGTGTGTGACGACTGCCGCCTCGCGACGTGGTGACGGCGCGGACCGGTTCAGAGGGCGCGACCGTGACCGTGGCCGCGATCGCGCCCTCCCCGCCGCCTCGAGCGCGAGCCGCGCCCATGGAAGCATCTGCTCGGGGTCGAGCCGCTTCGCAGGCTTCGATGTCGGGGGGGCTTACGGCGCAAACCTCGTCACCGCGGCTCGGTCCTCTCGGGCTGGTGCTGGCTCGCCCCGGTCACCGCGCTCTCGATGAGCGGCAAGAGCGGCTCCGGCAGCTTTACCTCGCCGGACAGCGCGAAGCGCTGAGCTCGGTCGGACATCTTCCGCCACGTCTTGCGGATGATGTCGAGCCACTTCTCCTCGCTGTAGTCGGGGTTGTGCCCGGCGAACTCCAGCATGTAGTGCTCGAGGAACACCAGGTCGGCCACGTCCTCCAGCAGCTGGGTCTCCGGGTTGGTCTTCAGGCCTCTCTTGGCGACGGCGGTCTTCACCCGCTCGATCGCCTCGTCGTCATAGCCGGCCTGCTTCAAGAACTGGCCCGCCGTGTCGGCGTGGAAGCCGTAGAGGCCGGTGCGCCACCTGAGGTAGCCAGCGCGATCCATGGGGTAGCTGTCGCGGGGCACCATCCAGCGCCGGATGTGCTGCGCGCGCACGGCGAGCTTGACCGCATCCGAGGCCTCCGGGGCGAACCGCTCGAGCATGTCGCTCATGCGCCGCGAGTAAAGGAGCTCCCGTGGCACGGTCTCGGTACCGTCCTGGTCCAGGCGCGGGTCCTCCGCGTTGGCGGCGTCGAAGAGGGCGAAGGCGCGCTCCAGGCGCTCGTCGTGGTCGGGCATGGAGCAAGCGTGATCGGCGACCCACGCCGCCGCTACTGAATCGACAGGCGTGGGTAGCCGCCCGGGGTTCGATCGCGAGCCGGGGCGCGCTCAGCGCTTCTCACGCGACAGGCGACGGGTGCGGACCGGCGGGAGAGCGAGCGAGTGGGCCGGGGGCTCGATGGCGCCGGATGCGAGGAGGGAGGAGGCGAGCCTCGCCAACCGCCTCGCCGCCCTGTCCTTGGTATCTTCGTCGAACGGTTCGACCACGCCGAACCGGACCACGCTCCGGGTCCTCATCTTGGCGCGCCTCCCAGAGTCAAGCGTAGAGGCAAACGATCCAAACCACCACGCCCCAAAGGCGTTGCAGGGCACGGCGCGCCTCGATGACGAACCGCTGCACCCACACGGGGCGAGAGTCGTTCAGCACACTGCCTCGCCCGCATGCTCCGGAGATTCGCCGTCGGTGGCGAGGTGCGCTACGAGCGCGCGGGCGAGGTCGTCGAGGATCTGGCGGCGTGCGTGGACGAACTCGGCTGGGGCCGGCGCGCCGACGTCTAAGCTCTATCCGGCGCGGGGCTCACGTTCGGAGGAACGGAGCTGGGCTGGAAGGCGGCTCCCTGGATCGCGGCCCAGGCCCCGGTGAGCAGGCCGAGCTGGCGCATCATGGTCGCGGCGTCGAAGTAGCACCTGATGCTGTCGATCTTCCCGCCCTGGAAGTGGATGCAGTCGCACACCGGTACCTCCACCTTCTTGCCGGTCGGGCGGATCGACCCGCCCGGCGTCTCGAGCGTGCCCGTGTGGGTGCCTCGGAAGAAGAACTCGGTGAAGACGTAATCGCCTCCGGTGACGAGGTTGGTCAGCTCCACCTGACCGTCGGGCATGGCTGCCGCCCATCCCGCCAGGAACTCCTTCGCTCCAGCGCGCCCACGGAAGCTCTTGCCGAACGGGACGTTGACCCACTCGAGGCCATCGGCCACGAGGTCGGCCGCTCGATCGTACTCACGGCGGTTGAACGATTGGTATAGCTCACGCGCAACGCTGTCTTGTGTTGCCATGGGATCTCCCCCCTTCGCGATGGTCCACTCGACGAATGCTAGGCTCGCGAGGCGAGACTGGCACGGACCCGGCAGCCCACCTCCCGGCCGGCTGTGCGCGAGCTCGGATCTGCGCGGTGAGCGCCTGTCGCCCGCTCCTCGATCGGCCGGGGCTGCGGTTATCTGGTTGTGCCGCACCGCCCGCGGCCCTAGGCTCCCCGCCATGGCGAACGCGCTCGAGGTAGAGCACCTGGAGGTCCACTTCGGCGAGAAGCGCGTCCTCTCCGACCTGAGCTTCGAGGTCCGCTCCGGGGGCGCCCTCGCCATCATCGGGCCGAACGGCGCAGGCAAGACCGTCCTGTTCCAGGCGCTCATAGGAGCCCTCCGGCACGGCGGGTCGATCCGCTGGGCGCCGGGCACGCGACTCGGATACGTGCCGCAGAAGCTGGACATCGAGCGCGACCTGCCGCTCACCGGAGTCGACTTCCTGCGCGCCAAGGCGACCATCGCGCGCGCTCCGCTCGGCGACGTCGACCGGATGCTCTCGCTCGTCGGCCTGCCGCTCTCGTCCGCGCGCGAACCCATCGGGACCCTCTCCGGCGGCCAGTTCCAGCGCCTCCTGCTCGCGTTCGCGCTCGTCGCGCGCCCGAACGTGCTACTCTTCGACGAGCCCACCGCAGGGGTCGATCAGCTGGGCGAGGAGGGCCTCTACGAGACCATCCATCGCTTACAGGTGGAGCAGGGCCTGACGCTCCTCCTCATCTCTCACGAGTTGACCATCGTCTACCGCTACGCGTCGGCCGTGCTCTGCCTGGGCCGAGGGCGGCCGTGCTTTGGCCCGCCCGACGAAGTCCTCACGTCCGAGATCATGGCGCAGGCGTATGGTGCGCCGGTCAGGTTCCACCGCCATGACGCTCACGACTGAGGCGCTGCTCCTGTCGGTGGCGATGGCGTCGGCCGCCGGGCTGGTGGGCGCCTTCGCCGTCATGCGCCGCATGGCGCTCGCGTCGGACGCCCTCTCCCACGTGGCGCTCCCCGGGATCGGCCTGGCGCTCGCCTTCCACGTCCACCCGGTGGTCGGGGGGATCGCGGCGCTGTGCCTGGGCGCGCTGCTCATCTGGTCGCTCGAGTACCGCACCCGCATGTCGACGGAGACCATCATCGGCGTGGTGTTCTCCGCGGCGCTCGCCGTCGGC
>Ga0209342_10003428_pt1 | contig 16677 bp, 19 predicted proteins | sample RifCSP16_2_FD_184023 | JGI IMG/M metagenome (GOLD analysis project Ga0209342, IMG submission 184023) | Soil microbial communities from Rifle, Colorado - Rifle CSP2_sed 16_2 (SPAdes) (version 2) | ecosystem: Environmental > Terrestrial > Deep subsurface > Rock core/Sediment | place: Rifle... | reverse complement strand
CTCAAAATTACGACGTCCCGAAACCGACTCCCCTCTTTCATCAGGAGATGTGGGGGCTGTGCTGCTCTGATGCACGGTATGTCGCGATTGCAGCTCCCCGATCACATGCCAAATCCACGGCGATCACGCACGCCTACGTGTTGGCTTGTGTTTTGTTTCGGGAAAATGATTTTGTCGTCATCATCTCCGATACCGAAACCCAGGCCATCGACTTTCTGCATGACCTGCGTGTGGAGTTTCAGGAGAACACCGCGCTTCGAGATACCTTCGGTGTGTGGAAAGTCGTCAAGGACGCGCAAACGGACCTGGTTGTGCAGATGCACGACGGGCATCAGTTCCGAATTATCGCCAAAGGTTCGGAACAGAAACTACGCGGTCTCAAGTGGCGGGGTCGTCGCCCGAATCTGATTGTCGGGGACGACCTGGAAAATGACGAGATCGTACTGAACAAAGACAGGAGGGACCGTTTCAAGAAGTGGATCTACGGCGCGGTACTCCCCGCGTTGTCGGATTCCGGTAAGGCACGATTTGTCGGAACGATCTTGCACATGGACGCTTTTCTGGAAGCGCACATGCCGGACGTGAAGAATCTGGACACGGTATTAACCGCGCTGTCCGAGAAGTATTTGGTTCCTGGTGAGTTGTGGGCCTCTATCCGTTACCGCGCCCACGATGAAAATTATCAACATATCCTCTGGCCGGAAAAGTTCGACCGGAAACGTCTGGAGTCGATTCGTAAAGATTACGTGGCCCGTGGTTTCCCGGAAGTTTTCGCCCAGGAATACCTGAATTACCCGATTGATGAATCCAGCGCGTTCTTTCGGCGTGAAGACTTTTTGCCGACCCAGCCGAACGACAAACTCAAGCGTAAGCGTTATTACGCCGCCATCGACTTCGCCATTTCACAAAAAGAATCCGCAGACTTCACGGTGATTGCCGTGGCGAGTCTGGATGAAGACGGATTTCTACAGATTGAAGATATTCGTAAAGCCCGTTGGGATGCGCTCCAGATCATCGAAGAGATGTTTATTGTCCAGAAACGCTATCAGCCGGAACTGTTCACGACGGAAGCAGGGGCGATTGAAAAGTCACTCGGTCCTTTTCTGAAGTCGGAAATGATGGCCAAGGGGGTCTTTATGAATCTTCACCCCCTGACTCCGACCAAGGACAAACAAACTCGTGCTCGAAGTCTTCAGGCGCGCATGCGCATGGGCAGCGTCAAGTTCGACATCGACGCCGACTGGTTTCCCAGTCTGCAAAGCGAGATGTTGCGCTTCCCGAGAGATTTGCACGATGACCAAGTGGATGCCCTGGCTTGGATCGGTTTGACCCTGGATCAACTGATCGAGCCGCTGACACTTCGTGAGATCGAAGACGAATATTACGAATCCATTCAGGACGGCCCCATGGGTCGTTCCTTGCTGACGGGTTATTAGAGGTGGAAATGGCTGAACCTGCAATGAATTCCATGGAACCGATCACGCCAGGGGTAAACCCGGCATCCGCGCCCTCCGTGGACATGTTGTTATCAGCCGTCAATATCGCCGACCACCTGGAAGACGATGTTCTGCGCAAATGTGGTAATACGGTTGTCGATGGCTACGTGATGGATAAGGAGTCACGGGCGGAATGGGAAAAGCGCTACGAGGCGTCGCTGAAACTAGCGACGCAGGCGGTCGAGCACAAAAGTTTTCCGTGGCAGGGTGCCGCAAATATTAAGTACCCGTTGTTGACGACCGCTTGTATTCAGTTTTCGGCCAGAGCCTATCCGGCACTTATTTCCGGAAAGGAAATCGTGCTTGCCCGTACCACTGGTTTTGACCCGGGCGGAAAGAAAGCGGCGATGGCGGATCGTGTCTCCAAGCACATGAGCTATCAAGTCTTGGAGGAAATGGAAGAGTGGGAGGAAGACATGGACCGGATGCTGGTCATGCTTCCTTGTACGGGGACGGAGTTCAAGAAAACCTATTACGACCCGATGAAGGGTCGTAACGTTTCAGAACATGTGTTGGCCAGAGACCTGGTCGTGAACTACTGGGCCAAATCACTCGAAAGTGCTGCCCGTAAAACCCATGTGTTGTATCTGTCGCCGAACGAAATTCGTGAACGGGTATTGGGTGGGACTTATCTTGACCAGGATCTGAAAAGATCCCGGTCCACGCCGGACAATCTTCGCCTGGTCTCCGATCAGGTACAGGGACTATCCGCCCCGACCGACGACGAAGACGCTCCATTCGAGATCCTGGAATGTCATACCTGGCTGGATCTGGACGAGGACGATTACAAGGAACCGTACATCGTCACGGTAGACAAGGAGAGCCGGAAGGTTCTGCGGATCACTGCTCGCTTTGACCAGGAAGGGGTTAAGTATGGAAAAAAGAACAAGATACTTCGTATTGAACCCGTCGAGTATTTCACCAAATTTTCCTTCATCCCGAGCATCGACGGTGGATTTTATGATTTCGGCTGGGGCCATCTTCTCGGCCCGATCAATGAAACCGTTAATACCACCATCAACCAGTTACTCGACGCTGGAACCTTATCGAATCTTCAGAGCGGATTCCTGTCGCGCGGAATTCGACTAAGAGGGGGCGAGGCGAAGTTCAAGCCGGGCGAGTGGAAGTTTGTCGATTCCACCGGGGATGACTTGAGAAAAGGCATTTTCCCGATGCCCGTGCGCGAACCGTCCAACGTTCTGTTTCAACTGCTGGGCACCATGACCACCGCCGGCGAACGCCTGTCGAATGTTGTTGATATTCTCATGGGCGAGAACCCTGGCCAGAACCAGCCCGCGACGACGACCATGGCGGTTATCGAGCAGGGGCTGAAAGTCTTCACCGCTGTTTACAAACGTCTGTTCCGTTCGCTGAAAGTCGAGTTCCGCAGGCTCTATCGTCTCAACCGGATTTACCTGCCGCAGGAAGCCTATTTCCGCGTTCTGGATATGCAGCAGGGAGACATGGTGGCTATCGGACAGACCGACTATCAGGGTGACCCCACCGATATCCAGCCCGCTGCCGATCCCAACATGGTCTCGGAGATGCAGAGGCTGGTGCGGGCGCAAGCCTTGGTAACTTCCCTGGAGCAGGGTTCTCCGGCAAATCCCATTGAGATCTGGACACGTTTTTACGAAGCCCTGCGCATCGAGAACGTGGACACGTTGATGCCGAAGGAAATGCCGCCACCACCGCCAGATCCAAAGCTGATCGCCATCCAGATGGACGATAAGCACAAAGGCATGGAGCATCAACTGGAGCAGGCCAATCTTCAGATCGAACAGAAAAAACTTGACCTGGAGCAGGCCAAGGTACAACTCGAACAGGCCAAGCTCCAGTTGGAACAAGATAAGGCCGCGTTTGATCAGGAAATGGAACGCTACACTGCTCACCAAGGGACTCAAGGTGATGGCTCTACCACTTTGGAAGTCCTGAAGCTGGATCTTGAACGTGAACGCATGGAACGTGAAGCCACTCAGAAAACCGAGATCGCCAAACTTCAGGAAGAAAACAAGCTCGCCATTGCAAAACTCAACGCCGATTCCTCGGAGCGAATCGCCGAGAAAGACAGGGAAAAAGAAGAAAAAGTAAAGACGGAAGAACCGAAGGAAGATAAGGCGTTGGCAAAGATCATCGACAAACTTAGTGATGCCATCGACAAGATGGCGAAACCAAAAGAAATCGTGTTCGACAAGGACGGGAATCCAATCGGGATCAAACCGGTCGGAAAGACCTGATGGCGGCCTACAATAAATTCCAGGATTTCACTGAGCAACAAAACCTGGCTGTTCATAATTGGGGAACACACACCTTCAAGATCGCCCTGACCGATACCGCGCCCGTCGCGACCCAGACGACGTGGAACACGACCGACCATCCGGCCCCTTTGGCGGCAAACGGTTATCCGGCCGGAGGTATCGCCACAACAATCGGAATCAGTGAAGCGGCGGGGACCACTACGATTACAGGGACACAGGTGATCTTTACCGCCACGCCAGGCGGTATCGGTCCCTTCCGTTATGTAATTCTCTATAACAATTCAGCAGCTTCGGCTGCTGTGGCTTGGTGGGATAACGCTGCTTCAGTCACCTTGTCTGATACACAGACCTTCACTGTGAAGTTCAATAACGCCTCGCCAGGCACGATCTTTACGGAGACCTGATGGCCGACAACACGACATTGAATACCGGGACCGGTGGCGATGTGATTGCTACCGATGACATCGGTGGTATCAAGCATCAGCGCGTCAAGGTCCAATGGGGTACTGACGGTACGGCTACAGATGTCCAAGACACGGCAGCCGCTTCTTTGCCAGTTCGGCTCAGGTCTGAATCGACAAATTCAGATTCTTCAACGACTCCATTGGCAGGTGGCGGATCTTGGACCTCTACTAGTTTTGATACGGTAACTGAAGGAGCATTGCTTACCAGTTTTCTATTTTCAGATCAAGCCGGAACGCATTATTACGAAGAGTCTGTCGATAACAGTACGTGGGACGTTATCCATGCCACTCCTACTGAGGCCAGTGTCCCTCACTTAGATTCCTTTATCGTTCGAGCGCGTTACGGAAGATTTCGCCATGTGAACGGAGGAACGCCTCAGACCGTGTTTCGCACGCAAGCGATCCAGAGGCACGGGCTGGCATCGGATTTGATTAGTATTGATGAACGGGCCAATGCGGTTGTTGGCGACAAGGAGCATAATACCTCCACGCCATCTTTAACCGCATTTGAAGTGTTAACGGCTCGCGCCGCATCCAGCGCACCGACATATAGTGATGGAAACGTTGTATTGCCGCGTGTGACGTTAAGTGGCGATACGGCAATCACCCTGGATGGGGAAACAGTCGTCGTTTCGGCAACCGATCTTGATATCCGTAATCTGTCATCCGCCACGGACACGGTTGGTGCCTTACAGGCAACAGCCAGTAACCTCAATGCACAGGTTGTGGGGGAAATAGCCCATGATGCCGCAGATTCCGGGAACCCGCTTAGCATCGGTGGCATTGCCAGAACCGCGCTGACTTCTGTTGCCGCACTGGATCGAGTAAAGGGAATCTTCGACCTTCAGGGCCGACAGATCATCCGGTCTAACGTCCCTCGCGGCCTGCGCATCAAGAACACGATAACGCTGACCAGCACCACGGAAACGACACTGCTGGCCGCTGCCGCATCGACATTCCACGACCTTACCAAGATCATTATCAGCAACACATCGGCAACGGCGGTACGGGTGGATTTCAGAGACACGACGGCTGGAACGGTTCTGTTTTCAATCTACGCGCCAGCCGGTCAGACTGTCGGATTTACGGACTCGAATGATCCGATAGAGCAGACCACCGTGAACACGAACTGGACGGCGCAGCTTTCCGCCGGCGTGACAGACGTAAGGATTTTCGCGCAAGCTGTCAAGAACATTGCATGAGGTAAATCATGGCCACAGCAACGATTACCGCCATCGCTGAATTCGACACTTACATCGATCTCACCTGTTCGTTCAGCGTCACCGTGGACGCGGTGATTACCTGGGTGGAAGTGGTTAATGTCGGTCGTGATCGGATCAAGGGGCTGACGCAGGTACAGATGCGTAATGAGGTTCTGTTTCCCATTTGGGCCGACATCATCAATGGCCGGGTTGGCGTACGCCGCGCGCAGCTTGGAGCGACATCCATCCTTAACATCGCACAGACGGTACCGGACACGCCGTAATGGCCACCCGCTTCTACCTCCCCACCGCCGGAACGCCAGGCGCAAGCCCGACGCCCGACACGGCGTGGGAGCGGGCAATCGCGGCAGCGACTACATGGCCGATGCCGACGGCGAAGAGCAATTCTGCGCTGACCACCTACACATCACTATTCGGTGCTACGGCCACCTCACAGACACGATGGCATTCATGGGTGAGCGACACACTGAACGTGAATCAGACCATTTCCGGGACGATGAGCATGGTCATCGGGAAATGCGCAGAAACTTCGACCAGCGGCGACGCGCATCTTGCTTTTTCCGCGCGGGTTATGCAGGGCGATACATCGACTGTTCGCGGGACGCTGTTGCTCTACCATGCGACCTCGACGGAATATCCGCTGACCGCCTCGGCCGCAACTCGTATCCACTCGGCGCGCGCGATCACGACCGTCAACGCTATAGCCGGTGACAGAATTATGATGGACATCGGTATCCATGGCGTGACACCCGTCAACGAGAATATGCAGATGCGCTTCGGCGATCCGACGGCGTCAGCAGATTTTGCCCTGACAGCGGCATTGACTACCGACCTTGATCCGTGGTGGGAACTGTCCACCACACTGACCTTTGGAACGCCGGTATCGTTTGTGCGTAATCCGACACTGACCATGATGGGGGTCGGGTAGTGTTGCTTCCTTTACTACAGAACAATCTTCTTGTTGCTGGCGGTGTGTATACCCTGACCGCTGATCTCGGTGCTTATGCCGTGTCTGGATACGCCACAACACTGGTGTATGCCCCGGAACTGAATGCGGAACCCGGCCATTATCCTCTTACCGGATTCGCCACGACACTAATCTCGACGGCGGTCTCCACATCGAGCGGTATGCACCGGTTGCATAACGCGAGAGTCGGGAAAAAACCGTTTGTTTCCATTGATTGGCAGGATGGATTCGGAACGCCGGAGGAAACCACGGCGGATCTTTCTGTAGATCTTCAGGAGACTGAAAACCTTTCGGAAACAGACCGCGAGATTCAATCGCTGTTGCAGGTGGCGATTGACAAGGAAATCGTCAATGAGACAGAACAACGATTCACTAAGATCAATACAACTATCACGGCAGAGACTAGTCCGCTCCAAAATGAGGTCGGACAAGAAGTATTACGCTTTAGACGCAATGAAGCGTTGATATTGCTGCTGATGGCAGCCTAGAGGAAGCATGACCAAAGAAGAGTTTTCTCAATGGCGCGAGAATCGCACTACGCAAGAAGTCATGGGAATTCTGGAAGAAGTCAGGAACGCTTACGCGCACCGACTTACATCCGGTGGAACGCTGGAATCGTTATCCGATACCGCCAGGGTCGTCGGAAATATTGAAGCCTTTGATTATCTGTTAAACATCAACTTTGAGGATGAGCCTTGATCAAACCTGCCGGACATCGCTTGCTGGTGAAAGTATTACCGATTGAACGCAAAACACCTGGCGGGCTTGTCCTACCGGACAGTGTGACGGAAAAGAATCAGCGAGATCAGGCAAAGGGAACCGTGGTGGATATTGGTCGCAACGCCTGGAAGGCATTCGATGACGGTCAGCCGTGGTGTGAGATCGGTGATCTTATTCTGTTCAGCCGCTACGGCGGAAAGATTGTTTTTGATGATGACGGCAGCGAATACCGCGTGCTTGTGGATGAAGACGTGGTGGCGGTCGTCTCGGAAGGTGTAACCACGTAACTCAACAGGAGTTAATCATGCCCGAAGCACAGGCCAAAGAGGCCGATAGCAAAGTTACTGAAAAGCCCGAAGAGGGCACGAAGCAGGAAAAACCAGAAACCGAAACCCAATCGCCAGATTACGAGACGGAAGCCCGCAAAGCCGGGTGGACGCCGAAAGAAGAGTTTCAGGGCGATATCGAAAAGTGGGTGGATGCCAAGGAATGGGTAAGTCGTGCGCCGCTGTACGACGAGATGAAGAAGCTGCGGCGCAAGTCGAAGAGCCTTGAGAACACGGTTACTGAACTCAAGCAGCATTACACCAAGGTCGAGGAAACTGCCTACCAGCGTGCTCTCCAGAGTCTCAAGCAGGAAAAGCTGGATGCTCTGGAAAGTGGTGATCATAAACGTGTTGTTGAGGTCGATGAAGAGATTGACCGCATCAGAAATCGTAAGCCGGAAGTTACGGCGAACAAGGTAGATCCTGGGTTTGAACAGTGGGTAGATGAAAACCCGTGGTATGAGAAGGATTCGGACATGCGTGAATATGCTGATTTTGTCGGTATCCGACACGCGAAAGAGAATCCTGAAAAGTCGCCCGCGCAGGTCTACGACTACACCACCCGGCAGGTCAAAAAGCATTTTGCCGACAAGTTTCAGAACCCGGCCCGCGAACGTCCTTCCTCGGTGGAAGGCGGGAAGACTACACCCGCAAAGTCAAAAAGACCGAGCTGGTCAGATCTTCCTGAAGTGTATCAGAAGGCGGGCGACAAATTTGTTCGTCAAGGCGTCATGACACGTGACCAATACATCGACGATCTGGTCAAGATCGGCGAGATCAAGCTGTAGGAGAACATCATGGGCAGACCCCGCAAGAATACGGTTAATCGTCCGACACGTCGCCATTCCGATGAGCCGCGTAACACGCTGACATTCGATAATCGAGACTCGGATTATGTCTACCGTGTCTTTAATGACACGGATGGACGAATCGAGCATTTTCAGGAAGTAGGTTATGAAGTCGTGCAAGAAGATGCGCAACTGGGAGAACCCACGGCAGACAGTGCCGCAGCAATGGGTTCGGCCGTCTCCAAGCCCGTAGGTGGCGGGGTGACCGGCGTCCTGATGCGTATCAGAAAAGAGTGGTACGACGAAGACCAGGCGCGTAAGCAAAGACGCGTAGACGAATCCGAGGAAACCTTGCGCCAGGCACCGAAAGCGGATGGCCGATACGGTAGCGTGAAAATTACGCACGAAAAGCGATAGGACTCCGTACACCACACAAGAGGCCGCTGGCCTCTTTTTTCGTTTTAACAACCAAATTTGAAAGGAAAACATCATGGCTAACGCAGATACCCCGCGTGGTGCCCGTCCCGTGTACAGCGGGAACGGCGGTCCCTGGAATGGGAACACCATGCTTTGCGCCCTGTTGGCGGCTGATGGTACCGCCACGTTTGTGGGTGACTTTGTAAAACTCTCCGGTACGGCTGATGCCACAACCGGTGCCCCGTCGATTGCCCAGGCAGCGGCGACTGACCTGATCTTTGGTTGCATTGTTGGTTTTCAACCTGATCTGACCAACCTCAACCTGAACTATCGTCTTGCTTCCACGTTGCGGTATGCCTACGTCTGTATCGACAAGGATGTGATCTACGAGATGCAGGAAGACTCAGTGGGCAATAACCTGGCGATTACCGAAGTCGGTCTTTCGACGGATATTGCCGTGGGTGCCGGCAGTACCGTAACCGGTGCCTCTGGCATGGAGCTGGATTCCAGCGACACCGCCACGGCGTTGGGTCAGGTCCGCATTCTTGGATTGGTTCGCAAACCCGACAATGAAATTGGCGCTAACGCCAAATGGCTGGTTCAGATTGCCGAACACCAGCTTAACTCCGCTACTGACGTATAAGGGGAATATCACATGGCAATTATCACTACTGGCAGTTTTGCCAAAGCGATTTACCCCGGCGTCAATGCATGGTGGGGTAAGGCATATGAGGAGCATCGCAAGGAGTACCCGGATCTGTTCGAGATGTCTTCGTCCAGCCGTAACTACGAGGAAGATGTTGGCGTGAGTGGTTTTGGTCTGGCTCCGGTGAAAGCCGAAGCCGGTTCCATCAGCTACGACACGGAACAGCAGACTTACGTTACCCGTTATACTCATAGCGTTTTTGGCATCGGTTTCATCATCACGCAGGAAATGATGGAAGACGATCTGTATGACGTGATTGGTGGGCGGCGTGCGCGTGAGCTGGCATTTTCCATCAATCAAACGATGGAGACGGTGGCGGCCAACATTTACAACCGGGCGTTCAACTCAACCTACACCTATGGGGATGGCAAGGAACTCTGTGCCACGGATCATCCGACAGACGCGGGAAGCCAGGCCAATGAACTGGCCGTGGCCGCTGACCTGTCAGAGGCATCTTTGGAACAGGCTTGCATCGACATCATGAATACGAAGAACTACAAGGGTCTGCGTATCTCCATCATGCCGAAGTCCCTGATCGTTCCTCCGGCCCTGGCGTTTGAGGCCACTCGTATCCTGAAGTCCACGCTCCAGAATGACACCGCCAACAACGCGATTAACGCGGTGCGCACCATGGGCGTGATTCCGGACGGGGTGAAGGTCAATCATTACCTGACCGATGCCGACGCCTGGTTTATCCGTACCAACTGCCCGGACGGTATGAAGATGTTTACCCGGCGTGCCCCGGCCTTCGAGGTGGATAACGACTTTGACACGAGCAATGCCAAGTTCAAGGCGAGCGTTCGTTTCTCGGTCGGCAATACCGATTACCGTGGGGTCTTCGGTTCCCCCGGCGCGTAAATCAGTCAGGAGTCGAGTGACGACTTAATGGGTGGCGTGACGAACCACCCTCCTGTTTCCCCCTAACGCCAATCATTGGCGTCCTTCGGGACGTTAAGGAGAAATCATGTCTGCACCTACCCGTTTTTCAAATGGAGTGACCAACGTCGGTTCTTCCAACCCGCTCGGTCAATACGGTCTTCCGGACCCGACCAAGTGGCATACCTATTTCAACGATTTCGATGCGTATACCACGGCTGTCACCACCATGTGGACGGAAACGAAAATCGGCACCGGTACGGTAGCTTCCACTGCTTTAGACGGTGGTTGTCTGCTGATCACCAATTCCGCCGCCGATAACGACAGTATCAATATCCAGCGCGTGGCGGCTTCCTATCTTCTGTCCGCGAGTAAGCGCGCTATTTTCAAATCCCGCTTCAAGATTTCGGATGTTCTCCAGTCTGATCTGTTTGTCGGTCTGGCCGTGGTGGACACGATTCTTTTGAGCGCAACGGCTGGTGATGGTGTCACGGATGGCATTTTCTTCCAGAAGGATGATGGCGCGGCCACGCTGGATTTCTACTGCCAGAAGGACACGACCACGGGACAGAATTCGGCCACCAGTGTGGCGACACTGGTGAACGATACTTTTGTTTCGGTTGCCTGGTACTACGACGGTGCCGGGAATGTTTCCTATTACATCGACGATGTAAAGAAAGGCACGATTTCTGCCTCATCGACTTATCTGCCCGATGTCATTCTGACCGACAGCATTGCGTTTATGAACGGTGAAGCCGTCGCCAAGAACATGACGGTGGATTACATCTTTGCCGCGTTGGAACGCTAAATCAGATGATTACGACAGGAGAAATATATGGCAGATAATGTCGTTCTTCATCTTGAATCAACAATCGCCACTATTAATACAGGTGACGGTACTACAAAACCAGCACTTGAGAGACAGAAAGGAACAGCTGGTTCAGCTCATGTAAATGTTCAGGACATTGTTCTTATTTCCGGCGAGGACCAGACAAACAACGTAATTCGCATTGAAGGTCAATTCGAGTACGAGACGGTAGCCGCGTCACAAACCGCTCAAGTGCTTGGAGCTTCTGGAGCCGTTGGCGACTTACTCCACTCAATCATCATCACGGCATCGACCGGAACCATTACGGTACTCGACAACGCCACTACAGTAGCGGTTATCCCAGCCGCCGCTTTAGGTGTCTGGCTGTTTGATCTCGTATCCGTATCGGGTGCGTGGAAGATCACGACAGCCGCGTCTACGTCTTGCACCGCAACGGGACGGTTTAGCTAATGACGACTTACTACATAGACCCTGCTGGTGACGACTTTGCGGCTGGTAGTGATGTGGCGCCATTCGGGACAGTCGGTAGAATCAATCATCTGGCTCTTTCCGCTGGTGATACGGTTTCTTTTTCTGGTGGAACTGAAATAGAGCCAATCCGTGGAGAGATACGGACGCCCGTGGCTGGTTCCGCAGGAAGTCTCATAACGTATTCCGGTACTGGTGGCTGCGTGGTTTCCGGATCGTGGAACGTCACCGATGGAGAAATCTTCGAGTTCCAAGATGGTGCCGTTTCGGCCCGTACCAGTAGCAACTTATGGTTCACCAAATTCACAGCCGGGGTCATTGATACGTGGACGCGGGTTGGCATCACTGCCGGGATCACGGAGGAAACATCCGCACAGCTCCCGAGTACCCCGAAGTGTGTAAAGCTCGATAACGGTGGTGGACAGTGCTACCTGCGTCAGAGTTTTGTCATGGTCAGTACGCCGATGCGCATATCTGTGCTTCGCAAGAACGACGCCACGGGAACTATGCAGTTTGACCTACAGGACGCCGCCGCAACCCAGTACGCACAACTTACTGCTGGCGGTGTGTTCTCTGGGTGGGGCGCGCTGTCTCGTCCGGTATTGGCAAACACCACCGGTTGGGCTTATTGGACAACCGGCTGGATTTCGCGTGATTACGCCGCGTCAATCCCGTCACGCGTACAACTCCTATCTGCCTCCGGAATTACCTACATACAGCATTTGAAGATTGAGTACATGGCGACGTGGCAGGTCCACGACGCCGGCAACAAGGTTTACAAGTTGCAGCTTCCGATGACTGATGCTAAGGCCACGATCCTGCTGAAAAGCACGAAGACGGCGTGGGCGTTGATTGGGTTCGCTGTTGCCGAAGACCCGGATAGCTATGTCCTCACTGCTACCAGCCTAGCCAGTATTCAAGCCGGTGGCGATCCCGGCAAGGCGTGGTTTGACCACGCCAACAAAACGCTGTACTACCAGTGCGCTGCCAACGAGGCGCTATCCGATCTGCACCTTGAATTTATGGGCGGGCAGCAGAATGCCGTCTATGCCTCCGCGAATTACACGGAATTCTCCGGGCTAAAGTTGCGTGGCTCGTATAGCGCCGGGTTCCAATCGCTCGGGTGTATCGTCACAACCAGTGACCTTGATTCAAAATATAACCGTGGATATGGAATCTACGACGGTGTTGGAAGCACGGCTACGCACAATGACCCAGTGACTAATTACAACGGTCTTGCTATGACCGGTGTATACCCAGGGCCTCTATCGTCAAACGGGCAGTTAGCAACTGGGGCCGGTTGCGTTGTTGTGATTAATCGTGGAGAGGCTATCGGTAACGTAGACGACGGATTCCAGAACGACATCGGGGCAACTCTTACATTGAATCAATGCGTTGCACACAGCAACTTATCTGAGCAGGTGAGTATCTCCGAGGGGGATTTCACGGCCATAGGCTGTACCTTTGTTGAAGGACAAAAGGTTCTGTCATTTGGCGATTACACACTGAACGATCGACATACCTCTGGCACGGATGCTTCCTATACGCGCACCTTCATAGACAACATCATCGAAACCGTGAAGATCACAGCAGACGGTAATACAAATATCGTCGCCTCCTACAATGCTGTTCCTGCTGGGGTAATTCAAGATGCTGGTGCACAGACGTTCACAAACCAGACTGGATTAGTAACGGATTTTACGACATCGGCGTTCGTGGACTATGAAGCTGCCGACCTGAGATTAGGAAACGCCACTGTTTTACATCGAACAGGTGGTTACAACACGGGTAACAAGACAGACCATCGTGGCCGACGCAGGTTTGTTCCTCCAAGTATCGGCGCATACGAGCCGACAAGCGGTGACACGCCAGTAATTACCAGAACGGCAAGGACATAATGTAAAGCTACCTGAAAAAGGATATGCGATGCGCACACGCCAACCGCACTACAAACCCGGTGACCATCTGGCGATCTGTGATCGCTGTGGATTCACACTTTGGGCTTCCGAGATGAAAAAAACATGGGATGGTTTGCTTGTTTGCCCAGAGGACTGGGAACCGCGTCACCCGCAGGATTTTGTTCGCGGGAAAGACGACAAGCAATCTGTCACAGATCCGAGTCCATATCCTGAAACTGTGTTTATCACTACTCTGGTCACTGGAGATGATCTGTAATGGCTCTCTCCGGATCTGTTGATTTCACGGCAAATCGTGAACAGATGGTAACGGCTGCATTGCGGATTTGTAATGTAGCGGGAACTGGCCAAACACCATCCGCCGAAGACATGGCCGATGGCGTGCAAGCCTTGAACATGATGATCAAGGCGTGGCAGGCGGATGGTTTGCAGTTGTTCGCCCGTCGTCGTGTCTCACTGTTGCTTGAGAAGAATGTCAGCAAGTACACGCTGAGCACAACCGGAAGCTATGCGACGTACAGCGAGAACCTGAATGAGACCGCTATCAGAGTAGCAGGCTTGACATCGGATACGGTGATAGAAATAGACACGACTATTGGCATGACGGCGGGAGACTATATTGCCATTATCCTGGATGACGGCACGTTGCATAAAACCACCATTGCCTCGGTAACGGACAGCGATACTGTGGTAATCACCACGGGCCTTGCGTCTGCGGCAGCGATCGATAATCGTGTTTGGTGGTTCACCACCAAGGTTGCCAGGCCGTTGCGTGTGTTGCAGTCGTTTCTGCGGGACAGCGCCAATGTGGACACGATGATCAGCGTGATTTCGCAAGACGAATACTGGGCGTTGTCCACGAAAACCAACGATGGCCGTGTGAACCAGGTTTATTACGATCCGCAATATGCCGCCGGTTATCTGTACGTCTGGCCGCAGACAGATTCGGTGACTTCCACGTTGGAGTTGATTATCCAGAAATCGTTTGATGACCTGGACGCTTCGACCAATAACGTGGAATTTCCATCGGAATGGCTGAATGCGATTAAGTTCAATCTGGCGCTGATGCTGTCGTATGAGATTGGGCTTCCGGGATCATTCATTGATCGTCTGGAGAAACGTGCCTTCATGGAGAAGAGCGTATTGCTTTCCTACGATCAGGAAAATTCTTCTCTTTTCTTCCAGCCAGAGAGGCATGGGTGAAGAACTTTTTTATCCTGTCGCTCCCGCGTTCTCGTACTGCCTGGCTTGCCAATTTCCTGACTTACGAAAGCTCGTATTGTTTTCATGAAGGGCTATTGGGTTGCGAAAACGTGTCGGCCATGCGTCAGTTATTCGAGTCTACCGGTAAGACCATCGTTGGCAACAGTGATTGCGGAAACATGTTGTTCCTGGATGAGCTGCGCGATGATTATCCGGACGCCAAGTTTGTCATCATTGATCGTCCTGTGGGAGAAGTGATTGACGAACTTCATGAGATCGGCTTGATCTATTTTGATCAGAAGGTCATGGAATTCGCAGCGCAGGAACTGGCCATGGCCAAACGCACCATGGATGCCCTGGTCGTGGATTACCGGGATCTGGACGAAAACGCCTGTCGCCATATTTGGCAATACTGTATTGGAACGCCGTTTGACGAACATCGTTGGCGAATGCTGGACGGTCTGGATATTCAGATCATCTTGTCCAAGAAGCTGGAAGCCATACGTGAAAATGAACCCAATATCGAATCCCTGATGGGGAGGGCGCACTGATGAAGATATTGAGAAAAAACTATATAGAAGAACATAGTATTCCGGTGACTGAATCAGGATGCTGGTTGTGGACAGGTAGATACGATAAAGATGGATATGGAATGTTTCGTGATTCAAAACAGAATAATTACAAGAACATAAAAGCCCATCGTTATTCATACAAGTATTTTTTTGGAGAGATTCCAAAAGGAATGTCTGCCTTGCATAAATGCGATGTCACTTGTTGTGTTAATCCAAAACATTTATTTCTCGGTACACAAAAAGACAACATGCAAGACATGACGCAAAAGAACCGTCGTGTGCGGGGCGAGAAAGTAGGGAATTCAAAGATTACTGAATCTGATGTTCACCAGATTCTGGCTGATCTGGGTTTAGGCTTAACGCAATATCAAGTCGCAGACAAATACAATCTTACACAAAGCCATATTTCCGCAATTAAAAAAGGCAAACGTTGGGCGCATGTAATTGCGCCAACTCTCAACATGGAGGATTCGCACCCATCGCGTGGATAGCAGCCATAATCGCCGCCGCCGCTGGCGGTATCTCGGCGGCACAGCAGAAGAAAGCCGCCAAGAAAGGAACGGCTGGTGCCGGGATCAATCTCGAAGCGGCTTACGGCGCAGCAAAAAAGGAATTCGCGCCCTATAGTGGAACTGGCCAAGCGGCTTTGACAAGATTGGCGCAGCTTCAAGGATTGAAGGGTTATGATGTCCCAACAGATGTAGCCTTGCGCGAACACCTTGCCAACAAGCCGGTATTGGGTGCCGCCAGAAAGGTCGGCGCAAGCGATGTTGAAAAAATAACTGGGGCGAGTCCGGGAATAAGAGTGCTGTCTGCCCTCTCTGGCGGGAAGGGCGTTGGACTTGTTGGGGCATACGGTAAATCAAAAAAGAAGCGCCGCGCCCAACAGGCCGAACTGGCGGCAGCACAAGAAGCGCAACATCAGGAAGCTCTTAAAGCCTGGGAAGCGAAAACCGCTGAACTTACCGCAGCCCGTGATGCAGAACGTAAAGCCTACGAGGCGCAGACTCCAGAAGAGATATTGAAATCGACTCCCGGTTACCAGTTCCGGTACCAGACAGGTCTAGGCGCTGTTGGCTCAAACCAGGCGGCACGCAACGCCACGCTGGGCGGTCGCGCCCTGAAAGAGTTGACACAGTATGGTCAAGATTTCGGATCAGGCGAATATCAGAACGAAGTGAACCGATTGTCACAACTGGCCGGTATGGGTGAGCGTTCCGCCACTGCGCTGGGTAATTTGTCAGTAGGGCAAGGCACCGGATTGGCCGGGCTTAATATGTCGAATGCCAATGCCGACGTGGGTTACTACGGCGACTTGAACAACGTGGTGCAAAGTTCTCTTGGAAATTATCTCGCCTATCAACAACGCCAGCAGAAACCGACGACACAAAGTCCGTATGCATCAAGTTATGATCGGAATAGTCCGACTACCAATCCTGTTTATCAGC
>Ga0209342_10003424_pt1 | contig 16687 bp, 22 predicted proteins | sample RifCSP16_2_FD_184023 | JGI IMG/M metagenome (GOLD analysis project Ga0209342, IMG submission 184023) | Soil microbial communities from Rifle, Colorado - Rifle CSP2_sed 16_2 (SPAdes) (version 2) | ecosystem: Environmental > Terrestrial > Deep subsurface > Rock core/Sediment | place: Rifle... | reverse complement strand
GGCGGGCGCGCGAGGCGCGCCGGGGAGGCAGGGTCATGATCCCTGAACGGGTGCGGGAAGACTTTCCCATCCTCCAGCAGCGGATGCACGACAAACCGCTGGTCTACCTGGACAGCGCCGCCACCTCGCAGAAGCCCCGCATCGTCCTGGAGGCCCTGACGCGCTACTACGAGGAGTACAATGCCAACGTCCACCGCGGCATCTACTTCCTGGCCGAGAAGGCCACGCAGGCGTACGAGGACGCCCGCGTCCGCGTGGCCCGCTTCATCAACGCGCCGCGCCCCGAGGAGATCGTCTTCACCCGCGGCACTACCGAGGCGATCAATCTGGTGGCCTACACCTGGGGCCGGGCCAACATCCGCGCCGGGGACGAGATCCTCCTCACGGAGATGGAGCACCACAGCAACATCGTCCCCTGGCAGCTGCTGGCCGCGGAGCAGGGCGCCCGCCTGCGCTACCTTCCCTTCGACGGGGCGGGCCGGTTGGCACTGGAGGAACTGGACACGCTGCTCACCGCGCGGACGAAGCTCGTCGCCCTGACGCATCAGTCCAACGTGCTCGGGACGATCAACCCCGTGGAGGAGATCACGCGCCGGGCGCACGCCGCCGGCGCCCTGGTCCTGGTGGACGGGGCGCAGAGCGTGCCCCACATGCCGGTGGACGTGCAGGCCCTGGGGTGCGACTTCCTGGCATTTTCCGCGCACAAGATGTGTGGGCCGACCGGGGCGGGAGCGCTGTGGGCGCGCTACGACTTGCTGGACGCGATGCCGCCCTTCCACGGCGGCGGCGAGATGATCATGCTCGTGCAGCTCGATTCTTCCACCTACAAGGACCCGCCCTACAAGTTCGAGGCGGGCACGCCCAACATCGCCGACTGCATCGTCTGGGCGACGGCGATCGACTACCTGGAAGGGTTCGGCCTGGCGGCGATCCGGGAGCACGAGCGGCAGTTGACACGCTACGCCCTGGCGCAATTGCGTGAGGTGCGGGGCGTCCGCGTGTACGGCCCGGAGGACGTGGAGCAGCGCGGCGGCGCCATCGCCTTCGACGTCCAGGGGGCGCACCCGCACGACGTGGCCCAGGTGCTCGATCAGGAGGGGATCGCCGTGCGCGCCGGGCACCACTGCGCGCAGCCCCTGCACCGCCGCCTGGGCCTGTCCGCGTCTACACGGGCGAGCCTTTACCTGTACAATACCCCGGGGGACATCGACACCCTGACGCGGGGCCTGGAGGTCGTGCGGCGGCTCTTCACCCCGCGCACCGCGGTGCGGGACCGCTAGGTACGTCACGGTCCCGGCCCGCGGCCGGAAGGAGACCGAGACGTGGCCTTAGACGATCTCTACCGCGAAGTCATCCTCGACCACTACGCCCATCCTCGGAACCGCGGGCATCTCGCCGACGCTCACATCACCGTGGAGGGGGCGAACCCGCTCTGCGGCGACGAACTCTCGATCTACGTCCGCCTGGAAGACGGCGTGATTCAGGACGTCCACTTTGAGGGGCGGGGCTGCTCCATCAGCCAGGCCTCCGCGTCGATGATGACCGAAGAGATGCGCGGCAAGACGCTGGCGGAGGCGCGCGGGTTGGTCGAGTCCTTCAAGGCGATGATGCACGGCCAGGCGTCGGCCTTTGACGAGACCGACCTGGCGGCGCTGCAGGGGGTGCGCAAGTTTCCCGTCCGGGTGAAGTGCGCCACGCTGGCCTGGGTCGCCTTGGAGCAGGGGATCGACGAGTTCCAGCAGGGCAAGCCGGCGGCGGTGCGGGCGACGACCGAGGCGCCGGAATAGCCATGGCCACCTGGACGGAACAGGTTCGCGACCTCGCCCAGCAGCTGCGCGCCGACGCCATCCGCATGACCACCGCGGCAGGCTCCGGGCATCCCACGTCCGCGCTCTCCGCCGCCGAACTGATGGCCGTGCTGCTCGCCCGGTACCTGCGCTACACCTTCGCCGACCCGCAGCACCCCAACAACGACCGCCTGATCTTCTCCAAGGGCCACGCGACCCCGCTCCTGTACCCGCTCCTCGCCGCGGCCGGCGCGATCAGCCCCGACGAACTGATGACCTATCGCAAGAAGGGCAGCCGCCTGGAGGGGCATCCCACACCGGTGCTGCCCTGGGTGGAGGTGGCCACCGGGGCCCTGGGACAGGGACTGCCCATCGGCGTCGGGGTGGCGCTGGCCGGCAAGTACCTGGACCGGTTGCCCTACCGCGTCTGGGTGCTCCACGGCGATAGCGAGATGGCCGAAGGCTCTGTGTGGGAGGCCTTTGAGCACGCCGGCCACTACCAACTGGACAACCTGATCGTCATCCTGGATGTCAACCGGCTCGGCCAGCGCGGCGAGACGATGGTGGGATGGAACATGGAGGTCTATGCGGCGCGCGCCCGCGCCTTCGGCTGGCGCGCGATCGAAACCGATGGGCATGACGTCGAGGCGATCGGCCGCGCCTACCAGGAGGCGACCAGCGGCGCCGGCAGCGGCCAGCCGGCCCTGGTCATCGCCCGCACAGTCAAGGGCAAGGGCGTCTCCTTCATCGAGGACAAGAACGGGTGGCACGGCAAGGCGCTGTCGAAGGACGAGGCGGCGCGCGCGCTGGCCGAACTGGGCGAACGGCCCCGCATCACGGTCACCGTCGCGGCGCCCGATGACCAGCGGCCGCAGCCGCTCCCGGCCCCCCGCCCGGTGGAACTGCCGTGGTATGAGGTCGGCGGCAGCGTCGCCACGCGCGAGGCCTACGGGGATGTCCTGCGGGCGCTGGGGGACGCGCGCCCGGACGTCGTGGTGCTGGACGGTGAGGTGAACAACTCCACCTACGCCGAGAAGTTCGCCAAGGTCCACCCCGAGCGCTACTTCGAGATGTACATCGCCGAGCAGCAGATGATCGCCGCCGCGGTGGGGCTACAGACGCGGGGATGGAAGCCCTTCGTCTCGACGTTTGCCGCGTTTCTCACGCGCGCCTACGACTTCATCCGCATGGCCGCCATCTCCCGCGCCAACCTGAAGCTGTGCGGCTCGCACGCGGGGGTCAGCATCGGCGAGGACGGGCCGTCGCAGATGGGCCTGGAGGACCTGGCCATGATGCGCGCCGTCTCCGGGTCCACGGTGCTCTATCCGTGCGACGGCAACCAGACCGCGGCTCTGGTCGCGGAGATGGTGGACCGCCCGGGCCTCGTGTTCATGCGCACGACGCGGATGAAGACGCCCGTGCTCTACCCGCGGGGCGAGGCCTTCCCCATCGGCGGCAGCCGGCTGCTGCGGCAGTCGGCGGAGGATCAGGTCACGCTGGTGGGCGCCGGCGTCACCACGCACGAGGCGCTGCGCGCGGCCCACCTCCTCGAAGAGCGGGGCATCCGAGCGCGGGTGATCGACTGCTACTCGATCAAGCCCATCGACGCGGCGGCCCTGCGCGAGGCGGCACGGGCCACCGGTGGGCGCGTCGTGGTGGCGGAGGACCACTGGCCGGAGGGCGGGCTGGCCGACGCCGTGCTGGAGGTGCTGACCGATCCGGAGTTCGCGCACGGGGGCATCACCCCGCAGGTTACGCGGCTGGCGGTGCGGACTATGCCCGGATCCACGACGCCCGAGGAGCAACTGGCGGCGGCCGGCATCGACGCGCGGTCCATCGCGGACGCGGCGGCGGCGCTGGTGGAGGCCGTCCGTCCGGTTCGCGCATAAGGACTACCGCGGCGTGCGCGCCGCAGGGGAGAGCGAGTGGAAGAGACACCGATCGATCCCGCCGCACACCGGCAGCTCGCCGTCAGTCTGTTCAATCACGTCTGGAAGTTAATCGAGAAGCCCGAACGCACTCGGGAAGAAAATGACGAGATGATCCACGCCGCGCACGCCTCGCGCTGGCATTGGGGCCTCGTCGGCACTCCGGTCAACTTCGCCCGAGGGGAGTGGCAAATCTCCCGCGTCTACGCGGTCCTGGCGCGCGGTGAAGCGGCGCTCGTGCACGCGCTGCGCTCCCTGGAGATCTGCCAGGCGCACGGCATCGGCGACTTCGACCTGGCCTACGCCTACGAGGCCCTCGCCCGGGCCTGGGCCACGTTGGGGAGTGCAGAGGAGACGAGCCGGTATCTTGCCCTGGCGCGGGAGACCGGCGCACGCATCAAGGAAGTCGACGACAAGGAACTGCTTCTCAAGGACCTGGAGACGATTCCGCGCCGTGAGTGACAACGTGGCCCTCAGGCTCCTGAAGCGCCGGTTCACCGTGGAGGAGTATGAGCGGATGGGCCAGGCCGGTATCCTCTCGGAGGACGACCGGGTCGAGCTGATCGACGGCGAGATCATCGAGATGCCTCCCATCGGCAGTCCCCACTCCGCCGTCACGAGCCGCCTCGCCGCCCTCCTCGCCCGAGCGGTCCAGCATCGGGCAATCTTCAGAATCCAGGACCCGATCCGGCTCGGCGTTTACAGCCAGCCGCAACCGGATGTTGTTCTGGTGAAGCCGCGGGACGATTACTACGCGTCCGCCCACCCGGGGCCGGAGGATGTCCTGCTGGTCGCCGAGGTATCCGACACCACGGTCGACTACGACCGGGAAGTGAAGATCCCTTTGTATGCACGGGCTGGCGTCCGGGGAGTCTGGATCATTGACCTTGCGACAAAGGAAGTTGAGGTCTTCCGCCGCCCATACTCTGGGAAGTACCAAACGGTTTCGAAAGCGCGACGCGGAGGCGTGCTCTCGGTCGAAACGCTCCCCACCGTCACCCTCCCGGTCGACCAGGTGCTCGGCTAGTCCAGCCGCACGGTCTTAATGAGAAGTGTTTGACATCTGGACGGTCCGGCGGGTAATGTAGTTACATAAGAGGCCACATTTCCAAGGAGGGGCACATGCCGGAGGCGGGGGTCCGTGAGCTCAAAGCTCAGGCTTCCCAGATCGTCCGCTGGGTGCGGGAGCGGAAGACCAGATACATCATCACCTACCGGGGACGCCCCGTGGCTATTCTGCTGCCGCTGGAAAGTGCCCCAACGGGGGGAGCAGGACCGGCTGGTGAAGAATCGGCTTGGCGCGAACTGGAAAGGCTGGGCGCACTCATCGGAAAGGGTTGGCGTGCTCCCGTGAGCAGCGCCGAACTCCTCTCGGAGATGCGCCGCTAGGCGGCCGACGCGACGCGCTGAGATGCCCGGTCCGTATACGTTCGATGCCAGCGTGTTCCTGAATGCGTTCAACCCCCGCGAATCGGGGTACGCGGAGAGCCACCGCCTCCTGGTGCAACTGCAGCAGGCGGGGACTCCGATTGTTGTCCCAACGCTCCTGCTGCCAGAAGTGGCGGGGACAATCTCCCGTGGGCGTCAGGATGCCAGCCTGGCGAGGGCGTTCGTCAACAGCCTAAGCAGTCTCCCCCATGTGGTATTCGTGCCGCTCGATCTCACCACTGCGCGCCGCGCGGCCGGCGTCGCCGCGGACAACCGACTCCGCGGCAGCGACGCGGTCTACGCCTCGGTTGCGCAGCAGTTTGGCAGCACCTTGGTCACTCTTGATCGGGAGCAGAAGGAGCGCGTAGCGAAGATCCTGCCCACGCGACTCCCATCAGAGATCGCGGAAGTCTGAAGCTCGAGCCAGTGGCGGGCCCTTCCTCGGCGGGATAGAATAGTCCCGCGGGTGACACGCCCATGGTGTTTCGAGTCGAACTTGAACAGGAGACAGACGGTCGGTGGCTTGCCGAAGTCATCGAGTTACCGGGTGTTTTGGCCTATGGCCAGAGTCGTGAAGAAGCGTTGGCCAGGGCCAAGGCGCTCGCCCTGCGCGTAGTGGCAGATCGGCTCGAGCATGGGGAAACCGGTCAGGACCTGCTAAGCATATCCTTCGCCTCGGGTTGTAACTGATGACGACCTCGCCTGGCTCTTCGAGGGCATCGGCCGGGGGCTCGTCCCGGAGTTTCAGGAGCAGTACGGCGTGCGGGGGAGGAGGCGGCGGCCGGCCTGTTGCGGCAATGGGCGCGGGCATCCGCAAAGTCCCCGCGCCGGCGGTAACGGTGGCCGGTCGGACTCAACTGGGGCAGGATCGCGTCAGGCGGGACAGTTCCTGTGCCAACGTAAGTCGGGCTGGCGTGGGGGAGCACCGCCTCAAAGCGCACCTGAGGGGAGGACCTGGAAGCCGAGGCTGGCGCCTGCGTTCCGAATGGCGGAGTCCAGGCTGAGGATTGCCAACTCCGCTACGGCGGCGCGGACAGCCAGCGCACTTGCCAGGTGCAGGGCGTCCAGGGTCCTGATGGGTTCACCGGGGAAGGGGCGCCGGGCGCGGTCGAGCACCTCCTCGTGAAGCCCCACCAGGTGCCAGTGGCGGCTGGCCCGCGCCAGGACCCGGCGTCGATCGATCACGTCGCCTTCACTCAGACTCTCGACCACCTGTGCCCTGATCAGGGCCCGGTCGGTTTCCACCAGCGTGAGGGCGGACGTGAATACCTGAGCCGCCGCGCCCAGCAGCCGCCGAACGTCGTCTCCGCTGTCCTCGCCCAGCAGCCAGGCCAGGACGGCGCTCGACTCGGCGTACAGCCTCATCGGGCGCCGCGCTCGGCCTGAAGCAGTTCCTTGGAGGTTGTCGACCGGAGCAGCCGCGACAGGCGGGGGTAGAGTCGCGCGGCGTTGGGCGCGCCGGGAGTCAGCAGCCCGCGGTTCACCAGCACCCCCACGGCCCTGTCAATCCGGGTACCTGCAGGTACGAGTTCGGGAGGGCGCAACTCGACCACCGCCTGCCCCCGATCGGTGACGATCACCGTGTGGCCGGCCCGCACGTGCCGGACGTACTCACTCAGACGATTCTTCAGGTCTCGCAAACCGACCATCTTCATGCCTCGAAGGTAGCCTCGAGAAGCTACATTGTCAATACGGCAGTCCCAGTTTTGCCACGGCCCTGAACAGCGCCGTCGCAGCCTTGGCCAGCTTCCGCAGCTGGAAGATCAAGCGATTCCTGGACTGAGAATCTATGAAGAAGCAGAAGGCAGTCGGTGCCCGTCTAGCACGGCGCTCCAGCGTCCGGCCGGAAATGGTGCTCCTTGCGAGACGGTGGTCCTGTTGGCTACGGCCTGACGCGCTCTGCGGCGCTCTCTCCGGTCGGGGAGGCTCGCGATCACCCCGCGCGTCTCTCCCTCTGGAGCATCTGAGTGGGAGGAACACCGTCTGGCACTCATTCAGGAGGGGGCGGTTCTGTGCGTGTTTGGTGGACAGACGCGAGGTTTGCAACGGTTTGCCGGCCGTTCCTCGTCGATCCTGTTAAGACACATAGACACTCGGGTAGTCGTAGGCCGGATTCAGGTTTAATGAATACACTAGTAGAGCCAGGTGCTTACCTCGCGTGTCTTGCCATCGACCTTGCGCACTGGGCTGCTCCGCGGGCTAGCCGGAGCCACGAAAAGTGTGCCGTCGCCCGACACGGACAACCATCCCGGACGCCGCAGCCTGGCCTGCGAGGCGGGCCCGTTGATGTCCTCGTCACCCTGGCTGCCCTGCTTCCCGAGCCAGTCGGACAGGCGTGTTCCGCTCAGCGCACGCAATAGGTTGTTGGAGTCGTCGGCTATAAGCAGCGTACCGTTGGGGAGATACGCCATGCCGCTCATGAATTCCACGCGCAGCTTGCCACTGTTAGAGTACCCCTTGGTCGCCGAGAGGAGTTGCTCAACGCGACCACCCGGATGCAGGCGGTGGATGTTGCTATAGATGTTCCGGCTCGGCCACACCAGTGAACCGCCCACAACCGGGCGCCCCTGGGGGTCGATGACAACATAGTCAAAGTTGATCCACTTCTCAGGGGTTTTTGCGTCACCCGGAGCCACCTGGCAGCCCTTGTGGAGCGTCGTGACATTGCCGGCAGGGTCGATTCGGCGCAGCGCGCAGTTCCCCCGGTCGGCGACGAGCAGGTTGCCCTGGCGATCGAATGCCAGGCCGCGGGGATCTTTGAAAAGCGCTTGTCGTCCGGCACCATCGCGATAGCCGGACTCCTTCTTGTCCTTCCCTGGCTCGTACTCGCACGCCTTTTCGCCGCCGCCTGCGATGTGCTCTACATAGCCGTCACTGCGCAGCCTGAGGATCATGTCAAAGTGGTAATCGCTGATATAGACATCTCCGCTCGGCGCGACTGCGATGCCTCCCCATCGGTCTGGCGAGTGAAAGGCTACCTCAGCGACGTTGACATTGCAGACCGCTGTCTTCAACTCAATGAAATAGTCCCTCACTGAAAAGGCGGTGACGCGGCCGTCAGGGGCCACACGCCAGATCCCCCTGCCGTTGTCCGCATACCAATCGCGATTTGCGCGTGGAGGACGTCCTGTTTCGCTCGCAGAAACTATGCTATTTGCCGCGACGAACAGGGTTCCGTCCGGCGCGGAGGCGGCACCATAGATCATGCTCAGGAAATTGCGGTCTCCCGGCAGGTAACGGTTCGTAACCTTCCAGCGTCCGCCCCCGCCATCGTAAGACATGAAGCCACGGGCAATATCCTTTTGTGTAATCACACGTGGCCCCGTGGCCTGCGGTGTGGTCAGTTCAAAGAACTTCGCCGCGGCGCCGGAGACCGGAGACACCCCGGGTATGGCGGCGCCGAGGCTCTTCAGAGAATCCCGCGCCGGCATCGCTGGGACGACGACCCAGAGAGCAATAGCCAGCACCATCGACGCCCAGCGACATTTCGGGTTGCGATACTTCACGCGGATTCACCTCCAGAGCGAACCACCGTCAAAAGACCTTACCGTCGAAGCACTTCAGATCACCCCTCTCTTCCCTACTCTGGTCTTGGTCTCCGGCGTGCTGCGCGCCTCAGCGCATCAGGCGCAGCTGCGCCAGATCGGTCACGACGTCGCGGGGGTCGGGACTGGAATTTCCGTTTTGGCTTTTCGACTCATCTTCAGTGTGCACCTGCACACCTTGTATTGGAGGATTCCACCTTATGATCTGAAGGTGTGAATCCTTTCGGCATCCTTGCCCACGAGGGCTGTCTACTCTTGGAAATTCTGGCTATACTTATGGTCTGAATTGGGGAGGCCGGTTATGCGGTTTGTCAGCGTGGCGGAGGTGAAGAATCGGTTCTCTGCGTACCTCGCCCGGGCCAAGAAGTCCAGGGAGCCGATCGTCGTGACCCACTACGGGAAGCCATACGCCTTGATTCAGCCGATCTCGGAGCGGGATCTCGACGATCTAGCCTGGACGCAGCTGGCCGCGCGGCGGCTCCAGCAGGCCTGGGAGGGGGAGGAGGATGCCCTCTACGACTATCTATAGACGCGGGCAGGTGGTCGTCATCGATGTTCCCTTCTCTGATCACGCCGGGGGTGAAGCCGCGGCCGGCGCTGGTCGTCAGCGCCGACCGATTCCATCGCGACCTTCCTGACGTAATCGTCTGTCCGATCAGCAGCCAGCCGCGATACTATCGCCGTCCCGGACGCGGGGATTCCCCCCTGCGCGACTGGCAGGCGGTTGGGCTTCGGTACCCGAGTACGGTCCGGACCTCCAAACTGCTCGCGGTGGACAGGCGGATCGTGAGGAAAGGCCTGGGCATGCTGTCGTCGCAGGATCTGGCTAAGGTCGACACAGGGTTGCAGCAAGCGCTCGGCCTGGATTGAGACGCTCGCTCTCCGCGCGTTTGTCCCCTTTCAAAACGGTCCCATCGGCCAGCCAGGAGCCTCAGTGCTGACGGACCGCTTCGCTCTTGGCTTCGGGCAGGGCGAGCTTCAGGGCGAAACTCGAGTCCACGCATCGCCCCGGGGGCGCGTCCCTGAGTTTCAGAAGCAGCACGTCGGCGTCTCGGTCGTAGCGGGTGGGTCTCAGCAGCGCAGAAGCGGTAGTTCCACCTGCGCTATCGCTCAGCGATCTTGCGTTCTCCTTTCGCCAGAGCGTCGAAGGCCCGGCGGTAGCGACGCACGATGCCCTTCACCGCCGCCTTCCCTTCGGGCGAGAGGGCGGAAACGACCCTGGCGGGTTGGATCAGCACGCCTTCAGGTGTTGGCCGCAGTTCCACCAGCGCGCCCTTCTCCAGCCCGTAGGATCCGAGCATTTCGCGGGGCAGGGTAATGCCGAGGCTGTTTCCAACCGTAGTAATCTGCCGAAGCGTCTGAGTCATTACCCTCCCACCAGCCTGCTACGTGATAACAATTCTAACGGTTATAATATTAGCTTGGCCGCTGAGGCTCTGTCAACCCCCCGCCTGGGGTTGCGACCTTCCTCCTGAATTCGGATCAATGACCGCCGATGTCCCCCACGGTTGCTCAATGCCTGGCCCCCGTGATATGTGCGCTCAGTGAACACCGGCCTCGAGGTACTTGCGAGTACTTGGCGGCCGTGGTGGCGTATATGATACCATGATCAGAGAACGCCGTGTTGCTCGTCTCCGGACGCGCCTGGAGAGGGTCAAGGAGGCCCGAGTTCCCGAAGTGGAGGCCTACCTCCGCGCTAGCGGCTGGACGAGGCGACAGACCAAGGGCGGTCACAGGGCGTGGGTGAAGGAGGGCAGGCGCACCCTCGTGATCCCGGTGCATGGGGCCACAGTAAAGGAGCACATCATCCGGCAGGTGCTGGAGGCGACACGTGAGGAAAGCGAAGAGCAGGAAGGAAATTGAGCGGCTTCTCGCCCTTCCCTGGACCGTGGAACTGCGCCGCAACCATGATGGGACGTATTTCGCCCGGGTGGTGGAGTTGCCCGGCTGCATGACCGAAGGCGCCGACGAGCACGAAGCCCTGCGGAATCTGCGGCGGGCGCAGGCCCTCTGGCTGGACACGGAGATCGCCCGCGGCGCGTCGATTCCGGAGCCAAAGCCTTCCCGTCAGTACTCTGGCAAGTTTACCGTCCGCACGTCACCACTCGTCCACAGGCTCGCCGCCGAGACAGCCCGACGTCTGAAGGTTTCGTTGAATGAGTTTGCCAGTGAGGCATTAGCGCTCGCGGCAGGAGCAAGCAGTGGAACTGCGGTCGCCAATCGCGACGGTCGCAAGAAGAGGGGGGCCGGCAGACAGCCGCGGACCCGAGCGTGAACTCGGTTACCCCTTTTTGGCCACGGCCAGGCGACGGACGAGGGCGATCAGCATCTTCAAGTCTTCGGGTCGAGGGTCACGGCCGCCCGGACAAGCTCGTTCACCAGCTCTTCTCGTGCACAGGGCACCTCCCTAAGTGATCACACTTTACTCAAGAGCATGAGTGAAATTACTCAGGAATTTGAGTAAAATGAGTCTATGACTGATCTGTCCTTTAGGCGCCCTATCTTTGATGTCATGCTGGCCCGGATGCAGGAGCCGCGCAGGTTCATCCAGGTCCTCGCCGGCCCACGGCAGACGGGCAAGACGACGCTCGCGCAGCAGGTCATGGAGGCTGCTGGCCTCCCGCGGCATTACGTCTCCGCCGACGAGCCCGCCATGCAGGACCGGGTGTGGCTGAACGCTCAGTGGGACATCGGCCGGGTCCGGGTCCGCGACAGCGGCGGCCGCGGGGCGCTGCTCGTTCTTGACGAGGTGCAGAAGATCACGGGGTGGGCGGACGCGGTGAAGCGGCTGTGGGATGAGGACACTGCGGCCCGCCGCCCGCTGAAGGTCATTCTCCTGGGATCCGCACCACTGCTGGTGCAGCGAGGGCTCACCGAGAGCCTGGCGGGGCGGTTCGAACTGGTCCGCGTGTCACACTGGTCGCTCGCCGAGATGCGGCAGGCCTTTGGGTGGGATCTCGACCGGTTCTTGTACTACGGCGGATACCCGGGTGCGGCAGCGCTCGTTGACGACCACCACCGATGGGCTCGGTACATCCTCGATTCGCTGGTGGAGACCACTCTTTCGCGCGACATCCTCCTCCTGACGCGGGTCGACAAGCCGGCGCTGCTGCGGCAGCTCTTCAGACTGGGAGGCGATTACTCGGGACAGGTGCTCTCGTACCAGAAGATGCTCGGCCAACTGCAGGACGCGGGCAACACGACAACGCTGGCGCACTACCTGGAGCTGCTGTCTGGCGCCGGGATGCTGACCGGCCTGCAGAAGTTCTCTGGGGCCAGGGTACGGCAGCGCGGATCGAGCCCCAAGCTGCTCGTGCTAAACACCGCGCTGATGACGGCCCCGACGTCGCTGACCCTCGAGGCCGCCAGGGACGACCGCGAATTCTGGGGACGGCTGGTAGAGTCGGCGGTGGGGGCGCACCTGGTTAACACCGCTGAAGGGACGGGGATCAACGTATTCTACTGGCGGGAGCGGAATCACGAACTTGATTATGTACTCAAGACGGGGCGTGCGATCGTCGCGATCGAGGTGACGAGCGGGCGCCGGAAACTGGCACTGCCTGGGATGGACGCGTTCGAGAAGACATTCCGTCCCCGCCGGAAACTGCTGGTGGGGGGTCAGGGTATTTCCGTTGAAGAGTTCTTGGAGCGCCCGGCCGGGGCCTGGCTGGCGTGATGCCTGCACCGCACTCGAACCCGGGGGCTGGAAGATCAAGCGATTCTTGGACTGAGAATCCATGAAGAAGCAGAAAGCAGTTATCCGCTTTGTGCTCTGCATCCGAAACGATGGGTGTGATGACCTGGAGCTACGCAAGGTGTATCAGGTCATCGCTGACCCCGATGCTTCGGAGGAAGGTTACATCCGCATCATTGACGAGTCTGGGGAGGACTACCTGTAGGCGGTGTCTTGTTGGCTAGGGTTGCCTCTTGCTCGCCTCGGCCAGACGCCTGACGAGGGCGATCAGCATGCTCAAGTCCTCAGGGTCGAGGGTCGAGGCCGCCCGGGCAAGCTCGTTCACCAACTCTTCTCGCACTCGACCCGGCTCCGCACCTGAACCCTCCATGGCGAGCCCAGCCCGGCCAGCCGGCCTGGGTATCTCGCTGCCGACGGCGAACTCCGGCACCTCCCCGGCGTGTTCGGGCATCGGGGCCTCGAGAACCCGCTTGCGGAACAGCCCGCGCCCCTTCGCCGAGGCCTCCTCCACGTAGCGAAGCAGGTCGCTGGGCAACATGTCCAGGGCGGTGGCCAGCCGGGCCAGCACGTCGGTGGAGGGGCGTTTCAGCCCCCGTTCCCCCTCCGAGAGGTAGGAGTAGGACACCCCCGAGGCGCGGGCCAGGTCCTCCCGAGAGAGGCCCTTCCGCTCCCGCAGGCGCTCGATCGCCTTTCCGTGGTCCAGCAGGGTCAATTGCTAGGGCTACTTGTCAAGCTCAGCAGCGCGGGGCCTCGATCCTACCGAGATTATGTAAGACGAAGTTCTTCCTCCATGCTGCGCAGTTCTGCTTTAAGTGAGTGAAGCCGAGTCACTCGATCGACCTCGAGGATTTGTATGACCGGCTGGATTTCGTGGAAGGTGCCTGAGAGCAGGTGGTCTACCCTATTGCCAATCGTCACTCGGTCGCCCACTAGGAAGATCCTGCTGTTCCAAAGATCGTGCGCGTGCTTCAGCTTCCCCAGAGCATGGTACACGTCCCCGCCCACCTGTACTTCGAATACGTATGTGGGAACCGATCTCACAACCTTCCTCCACACAACGTCGAGCCGTTCTTTCTCCAGCGGGTATTCCTTCTCGGCAATGAAGCGTTGAAAGGTCCCGATTTGGAGCAGCATCGCTTGGATTTCGTCGTGCCCGGCCACGGCGGGATAGGGTGGCCTCTGCTCTTTGGTCTGGGATGCGAGAGTCAGGGCCTGCGGGAATCTCTCAGCGAGTCGTGCCGCGAGCTCGTCACTGATCTCTATGAAGCCCGACTGCAACCTGTACTTCGGGATCTCGGCGAGTTTGACGCATTCGGATTTCCACCTGGGGGTGGGGACTAGATAAATCAGATCGAACTCGAACCGTAGGGGCCATATGACTTTGTTCTCGCGTACTTCAGGTGGCCACAGGGGGACGTTTTGCCTGAATGTCTTCGTGACTTGACCATAACCAACGAGTCCAGAGATTGGTGACTTCGCATAGCAGAAAACCATATCGCCCCGTGTCAAGCGCTTCCACTGAGGTTCGTGCGATTCAACTAGCCCCCAGATTCCACCTTGGTCGAATGCAAGTTGCCAATGCTCGGCGGATCCTACTGCAATCCAGACTCCCTTCATGTCGGGGATGACTTCTCCCATGGCGCAGAGAGACCTTCCGGGATGCCTATGGCGGCCGTGTTTGACCCCCTCGAAACCCCCATGCTAGGATGTGGGCGGCCACGGGAAGTGGGGAGGTTTAGGGATGCCCGATCTGCCCCAGAAGCCCCTGCCCGATGGGCAGGGTGAGGGTTTCCGCGTCAGCACGGCCTCACCGATCGATAAACTCGTCGGGATGATCGACGTCCTCCCCGGGGGCACGGTTATCCTCTCCTCCGTCGAACAAGTCCTGAACTGGGGACGTTCCTCCAGCCTGTGGGCGTTGGGCTTCGGCCTGGCCTGCTGCGCCATCGAGATGATGGCCGCCGCCGCGGGGCGGTTCGACATGGACCGGATCGGCACGTTCTTCCGCGGCACGCCGCGCCAGGCGGACCTCATCATTGTGTCGGGCCGCTGCACCATCAAAATGGCGCCGATCGTCCGCCGGCTGTACGAGCAGATCCCCGAGCCCAAGTACGTCATCTCCATGGGATCGTGCGCCACCTGCGGTGGGCCGTTCTACTACGACAACTACTCCATCCTCAAGGGCATTGACACGATCATCCCGGTGGACGTCTACGTGCCGGGCTGCCCGCCGCGGCCGGAGGCGCTCTATGAGGGCATCCTGAAGCTCCAGGAGAAGATCAAGAAGGAACCCTTCCTGCGCCGCCGCGCGGGAGTGGTGCCCGCGTAGGCCATGGCCCTCCGCACCGAAGAGCTCATCCTGAACCTGGGCCCGCAGCACCCCAGCACGCACGGGGTGCTGCGCATGATCCTCACCCTCGACGGCGAGAACATCCTGGAAGTGGAGCCCGACATCGGCTACCTGCACTCGTCCGTCGAGAAGATGATGGAGTACCGCACCTACGTGCAGTCCGTGTCCTTGGCCGACCGCGGCATGGACTACCTGGCGGCATTGGCCAACGAAGAGGCCCTGCTGCGGGCGGTGGAGACGCTGGGCAAGATCGAGATCCCCCCGCGGGCGCAGTGGCTGCGCACCATCTTCCTGGAGTTCCAGCGCATCGCCAGTCACCTGGTCTGGCTGGGGACCTGGGGCGCCGACCTGGGCGCGACGACGATGTTCCTCTGGTGCTTCCGCGAGCGGGAGCAGATCCTCGATCTGTTCGAGAAGTCCACCGGCGGTAGGTTGCACCACGTCTACTTCCGGCCCGGCGGGGTGTACGAGGACATCCCCGACGGCTGGGTGGAGGAGGCGCTGGCGTTCTGCGACGAGTTCCCTGGGCACATCGCCGAGTACGAGGGGCTGTTCACCGCCAACCCGATCTTCGAGGTGCGCACGAAGGGCGTGGGCGTACTGCCGAAGGACGTGGCCATGAACATGGGGGCCTGCGGCCCGGTGGCCCGCGCGTCGGGCATCGCTTTCGACGTGCGGACGGCCTTCCCATATGAGAAGTACGCCGAGGTCGAGTTCGACATTCCGGTGCAGCAGGCGGGCGACTGTTTTGCCCGCTACCAGGTGCGGGTGGAAGAGATGCGCCAGTCCGTCCGCATCATCCAGCAGTGTATTGCGAAGCTCCCGCCGGGCGAGATCCGGGCGCCCAAGGTGCCCATCACCCTGCGCCTGCCCAAGGGCGAGGTCTATACTCGTACGGAGTCCCCGCGGGGCGACCTGGGCGTCTTCCTGGTCAGTGAGGGCGAGGAGCATCCTTACCGGGTGAAGATCCGCGCGCCGGCCTTCAGCAACCTCTACGCGCTGTCGGAGATAATGCGCGGCTGGAAGATCGCGGACGTGATCGCCATTCTGGGCAGCACCGACATCGTCCTCTCGGACGTGGACCGCTAGGAGCTGATGCGATGGCGGTGAAGCTCGAACGGGTGTGGCAGGGCGCGCAGGCGCTGGCGGAGGGGCTGCGGCTGACCTTCACCGCGCTGCTGCGGCCGAAGAACACCGTCATGTATCCGCTGCGCAAGGTGGACGTCTCGCCGCGCTGGCACGGACTGCTGGCGCTACCCATCGACCCACAGACCGGCAACGACCAGTGCATCATCTGCTTCCAGTGCGAGCGGGTCTGTCCCAGCCGCTGCATCCACATCGAGGCGACGGGCCGCGCAAAGGAGCGCGTGCTCACCCGCTTCGACATCGAGATGGACAAGTGCCAGTACTGCGGGCTGTGCGTGGAGGTCTGCCCCACAGAGGCGATCGTCTTCGTGCCGCACTACGAGGCGAGCACCTACAACCGGGCCAACCTGCTCTACGATCTTGAGGACCTGCACCGCGCCGCGCCGAAGGAGCCGATCGCCCGCGGTGTGATCCGGGGGAAGGTCCTGTGAGCTGGGAACTGGTCGAGCGCCTGCGGCAGCGGTTCCCGGGGATTGAGCCGTTCCCGAGGGAAGGTGCTCCTGCCGAGGCCACGCCGCCGGCCGAGACGACTCCCGCAACGCCCGCGCCGGCCGAGGCCGCGCCGGGCTCGCCCGCGGCGCCGCCGACGCGGTTGCCGCCGAAGCGGGAAGAGGCCAAAGCTCCGGTTTACATGACGCCGGGCGCCTGGATCCCGGCGGAGCGTCTCACGGGGATCTGCCGTTTCGTCGCTGCGGACCCGGCCTTCGCGATGGATTACCTCTCCTTCGTCACGGGCGTGGATTACCCCGAGCAGAAGCGCATCGAGGTCGTCTATCATCTCTTCTCCTCACAGCACCGCCACGAACTAC
>Ga0209342_10003423_pt1 | contig 16689 bp, 13 predicted proteins | sample RifCSP16_2_FD_184023 | JGI IMG/M metagenome (GOLD analysis project Ga0209342, IMG submission 184023) | Soil microbial communities from Rifle, Colorado - Rifle CSP2_sed 16_2 (SPAdes) (version 2) | ecosystem: Environmental > Terrestrial > Deep subsurface > Rock core/Sediment | place: Rifle... | reverse complement strand
AGCAGGGGCTTCTGGGCGAGATAATCCGCATCAAGGGCGAGCTCGTCACGCTTCAGGTCTACGAGGACACCAGTGGCATCTCGGTCGGCGAAGAGGTTATAAGCTACGGCATACCACTGAGCGTCACTCTCGGGCCGGGCCTTCTTACAGGCATATTCGACGGCATACAGAGGCCGCTTGAAAAGATAAGACAGGCCGCCGGAGGCTTCATAACAAGGGGCATAAAATTCGAGGCGCTCGATATCGACAGGCTTTGGGAGTTCACGCCCCTGAAGAAAAAAGGCGACTTCGTGGAGCCCGGTGACATAATCGGCACTGTCCAGGAGACCGAAAGAATAGTCCACAAGATAATGGTCCCTCCGGGCCAGTCCGGGACAATAACCGAGATAAAAACCGGCAAGGTCTCCGGGGCCGAGTATGTCTGCATGTTAGAGAAGGGGAAGTTCATCGGGCTATTCCAGGAGTGGCCGGTGAGGAAGCCCAGGCCCTTCGCGGCAAAGCTGCCGCCCTCTACGCCGTTCATAACCGGACAGAGGGTCTTTGATACGCTCCTACCTGTCGCCGAAGGCGGCACTGCCATTGTGCCCGGAGGCTTCGGCACCGGAAAGACTGTCGTCGAGCAGTCGATAGCCAAGTTCTCCAGGAGCGACATAGTCGTCTATGTCGGGTGCGGTGAGCGCGGCAACGAGATGTCAGAGATATTGAGCGACTTCCCGGCACTGAAAGACCCGACATCAGGGTTGCCGCTGAGCCTTCGCACGGTGATAGTGGTCAACACCTCGAATATGCCGGTGGCCGCCCGGGAGGCCTCGATATTCACCGGCATAACCATAGCTGAATATTTCAGGGACATGGGCTACAGCGTAGCCATGCTCGCGGACTCCATCTCCCGCTGGGCGGAGGCCTTGCGGGAGATCTCATCACGGTTGGAGGAGATGCCCGGTGAGGAGGGCTTTCCGCCGTATCTTGCGACCCAGCTCGGCATATTCTACGCACGGTCCGGAAAAGTGAGGTGCTTGGGGACCGACAACAGGACAGGCTCTGTCACGGTCATCAGCGCGGTGTCGCCTCCGGGCGGGGATTTTTCCGAGCCGGTCACGCAGGCGTCGTTGAGGTTCGCGGGCTCTCTCTGGGCGCTCGACCCGGACCTGGCGTACAGGAGGCATTTCCCGGCCGTGAACTGGCTTGCGAGCTTCAGCCTCTATCAGGCCGAGCTGAACGACTGGTTCGTTTCAGAGGTCGCGGAGGACATGGTGAAGCTTCGCGGGCGGCTCTACTCGCTCCTCCAGAGGCAGACCGAGCTTCGCGACATAATACAGATAATCGGCGTGGAGGCGTTGCAGGAAGCTGACAGGCTCACGCTCGAAGTCGCGAACCTCGCGACCGAGGCTTTCTTGAAGCAGAGCGCCTTCAGCGAGGTGGACGCGTTCAACACCTACGAGAAGCAGTACGGGATATTGAAGTCCATATTCACCTTCATGGAAAGCGCAGAGGCCGCATTGAAAAGGGGCGTGTACATCGAGACCATTCTGGAAAACCCGATAAGGGGCAGGATAACGCGCATGAAGGAGTTCCCGAACGAGGGTTTCTCGAAAAAGGCAGAAGAGATGATGCGCGACATAGAAAACGAGTTCACCATGCTGGAAGAAAAGTAGGATGGACTCGATTTCCGTTGGAGGCCCGAAATTGACGATTGATCTCATAAAACGCGAGTACCGCACCATAAGCTCCATATCAGGCCCGCTCATTTTCGTCGAAAAGCTCTCGGGTGGCAGCCTCGGGGAGATGTGCGTGGTCGAGCTTGCCGACGGCGAGAAGCGCACCGGACAGATACTTCAGCTCATGGGGACAACGGCCATAGTGCAGGTGTTGCAGGGCACTTCCGGTATAGACTCAGACGCTTCAAGCGTCCTGCCGACCGGCGAGACCGCAAGGATAGGAGTTTCAAAAGAGCTTTTCGGCAGGGTCCTGAACGGCTTTGGCGAGCCCATAGACGGCCTGCCGCCGATAATACCGGATGAGTACCTCGACATCAACGGGCTGCCCATGAACCCGGCTGCGCGCGAGAAGCCCGACTTTTTCGTGCAGACGGGCATATCGGCAATTGACGGACTAAATACGCTCGTGCGGGGGCAGAAACTCCCCATCTTCTCGGGCGCGGGATTGCCGGCCAAGGAACTCGCCCTCCAGATAGTCAGGCAGGCAAAGGTCTCTGAGGCGGCGGACTTCGCGGTCATCCTCGGCGCGATGGGCATCACATCGAGGGAGGGCTTCTTTTTCAGGAAGTCGCTTCAGGAGGCAGGCGCGCTCGAACGGACGATAGCCTTCATAAACGAAGTGAGCGACCCGACGATAGAGAGGCTCTTCACGCCGCGTATTGCGCTCACGGTCGCCGAGTATCTCGCCTTCGAGCACGGATACCATGTGATGGTCGTCCTGACCGACATGACCTCATATTGCGAATCTCTCCGCGAGATAGGCAGCGCGAGGGAGGAGATACCGGGCAGGAGGAGCTACCCCGGGTACATGTACACCGACCTTGCCACGCTCTACGAGAGGGCCGGGAGGCTCAAAGGAAAAAAAGGCTCTGTCACTCTCATGCCTATTTTGACCATGCCCGACGACGACATAACGCACCCCATCCCTGACCTCACTGGCTACATAACAGAGGGGCAGATAGTCTTGAGCCGCGCCCTGCACAGGAAGGGCATATACCCGCCCGTGGATGTGCTGCCGTGCCTCTCCAGGCTCATGGGCCTCGGCATAGGAGAGGGCAAGACAAGAGACGGCCACAGGACCATCTCAGACCAGCTCTACTCGGCGTACGCGAGGGGCATGGATGTAAGAAGGCTCGTCACGATAGTCGGCGAGGAGGGCTTGTCAGACCTCGACAGAAAATACCTTGCCTTTGCCGACGAGTTCGAGAGGAAGTTCGTGGGGCAGGGTGAGGCCGATCGCTCGATAGACGAAACGCTCGATTTAGGGCTTGAGCTTCTGAAGTCCGTTCCCGAAAGGGAGGCCGTAAGGAGAAAATAATATGGCGGTACTTGAAAAGAGCGCGCCGACGAGGGAGCAGTTTCTGGCCCTCAGAAGGCGCTGCGAAGTCATAGGCAAGGGGTTGGAGCTTCTGAAGAGCAAGAGGGAAGCCCTGATGAAAGAGTTTTTCGGCATCGTCGACGAGTCGATAAGGTTGAGGGACGAGCTTACGGCCATGCTTGCCAGCGCGCAACGCGGCCTTGAGAGGGCCAGGGCATTGAATGGAGTCGCGGTCGAGTCGTTCGCCTATGGCGCGAAAAGGCATGTCTCATTGAACATCAGGGCAAGAAATGTATGGGGCGTGTTCATCCCCGAGATAGAGGATGTGCATCTTGCGAGGACCCTTGACGCGATGGATATGTCCCCTGTCGGCGAAAGCGCAGGCGTAATCGACACGGCGCGCAGGTTCGAAGCCGCGTCCGAATTGATAGTGAAGATAGCCTCCAGGGAGATACGGCTCACGGCAATAGGGGAGGTCATAAGGTCTGATTCGAGGAAGATAAACGCCATAACCGAAGTGATACTCCCGTCGATAAAAAACCGAGTCAAGTACATCGAAAGGGTCCTTGAGGAAAGGGAACGGGAAGAGATATTCCGCCTCAAGAGAAATAAGGCAAGAAGACAGGCAGCAGGCAGCTAAAACCTGTGTTTTTGTTTGTCATTCTGAGCGAAGCGAAGAATCTGCCCTGAACCGTGACCGCGGCCTTTGTCCGTAACCGGAAAACGGATACGGATACCGGATTTTCCCCGAAACATCCCTCTTGTATTAATTCACCTCCTTCTGGTATATTACCTCTTTTCAATCCATATTCCGGAGCCGCAAGTGATAGAGAGATACACGAGAAAAGAGATGGGCCGTATCTGGGAGCCTGATAACAGGTTCAGGAAGTGGCTCGAAGTCGAATTGGCCGCCTGCGAGGCGTGGAACAAGCTCGGCAAGATTCCTGACAAGGCCCTGAAGACGATAGTCAAAAAGGCCGACTTTAATGTGGCCCGCATAGATGAAATAGAAAAGACAGTAAAGCACGATGTCATCGCCTTCCTGACTTCGGTCGCCGAGTTTGTCGGCCCGGACTCCCGCTTCATACACATGGGCCTGACCTCTTCCGACATACTCGACACTTCTCTGGCGCTCCAGTTGAGGGAAGCGGCTGACCTCATAATGGACGACATAAAGGCCCTTCGCGAAGTCTTGAAGAAGAGGGCTTACGAGCACAAGGACACGCCCATGATGGGCCGCTCGCACGGCATACACGCCGAGCCCATGACCTTCGGCCTGAAGATGGCGCTCTGGTACGACGAGATGGGCAGGAACCTTGAGAGAATAGAGCGCGCAAAAGAGGTTATCTCTTACGGCAAGCTCTCGGGCGCTGTCGGCACCTTTTCGCAGATAGACCCGAAAGTAGAGACCTATGTCTTGAAAAAGCTCGGCCTCAAGCCCGAGTCAGTAGCTACCCAGGTCGTGCACAGGGACAGGCACGCCGAGTACTTTAACGCTCTGGCCATAACCGCCGCCTCCCTTGAGAAGTTCGCGGTTGAGATACGCCACCTCCAGAGGACCGAGGTGCTTGAAGTAGAAGAGCCGTTCACCAGAGGACAGAAGGGCTCTTCCGCCATGCCGCACAAGAGAAACCCCATCCTTTCGGAGAACATCACGGGGCTCGCGAGGCTTGTGCGCGGATACGCGGCAAGCTCGATGGAGAACATAGCCCTGTGGCACGAGAGGGACATAAGCCACTCGTCAGTCGAGAGGGTCATTGCGCCGGACGCCACCATAGCCCTTGATTTCATGCTCGCGAGGGCGACGGGCCTCATGAAAGACCTTGTCGTGTACCCGCAGAACATGCTCGACAACATCGACAAGCTCAAGGGAGTCGTCTTCTCGCAGAAGGTTCTCTTGAAGCTAATTGACAAGGGCACCACGAGGGAAGAGGCCTACGCCATAGTGCAGAGGAACGCGATGAAAGTTTGGGAAGGGCTCGGCGATTTCAGGAGCCTCCTTATCGACGACCCCGAGGTCATGAACTTTATCACGGTAAAGGAACTGGACGCCTGCTTCGACATAAAGCCGTACCTGAAGCATGTTGATTACATATTCAAGAGGACTTTCAAGGGGCGCCTCTAAAAATTGCTCTTTTTCCCGATCTCTTCGTTAGGTTGGAGCTAAAAATGCTCACATATTGTCATATATGCTGCGCTTTTTATTTCCACCCTTCCTCGACCTCGGAAAAAATATCTAATTTTAAGAGGCACCCCAAAAAGTATTAAAACGCGGAGGCTTTTTTCATGGAAAAGCGCGAGAAGATCTACGAAGGCAAGGCAAAGCAGCTCTTTACGACCGACAACCCGGACCTCCTTGTCCAGTACTTCAAGGACGAGGCAACCGCGTTTGACGGCAAGAAAAAGGGCATAATAGAGCACAAGGGGATACTGAACAACAAGATATCCTCGCGGATATTCAAGATGCTCGAGGAAAAGGGCATCAAGACCCATTTCGTCGACACCCTTTCCGACAGGGAGATGCTCGTCAAAAGGCTCCGCATAATCCCGGTCGAGGTCGTCATAAGGAACATCGCGGCAGGGAGTCTTTGCAAGAGGCTCGGCCTCGAAGAGGGGCTTGAATTAAAGGAGCCGACCCTCGAGTTCTTCCTCAAGAACGACCCGCTCGGCGACCCCATGATAAACGAATACCACGCGAGGGTATTCGGCTGGGCAACGGACGCGGAGCTTAACCAGATGAAGGAAACGGCGTTCAAGATAAACAAAATCCTTTCGGAATTTTTTAGCGTTAGGGGTATAATACTCGTTGACTTCAAGCTGGAGTTCGGCGAGCACAAAGGAGAAGTGCTCCTCGGGGACGAGATAACCCCCGACGGGTGCAGGCTCTGGGACAAGGCCACGCGCGAGAAGATGGACAAGGACAGGTTCAGGAGAGACCTGGGCAAGGTCGAAGAGGCCTACCAGGAAGTCCTGAGAAAGGTGATGGAATAGCATGAAGGCGAAGGTCTATGTTACCCTGAAAAAGGGCGTGCTCGATCCCCAGGGCAGGGCTGTCATGGGCGCGTTGAAGTCCATGGACTTCAATGAAGTGAATGATGTGAGAATCGGCAAGTACATGGAGCTCGAGTTGAACGGGGCCTCGAAGGAAGAAGAAGAAAAAAGGCTCCGTGAGATGTGCGAGAAGCTTCTGGCGAACACAGTCGTCGAGAACTACAGGATAGAGATAGAATAACTAAAAATTGCTCTTTTTCCCGATTTCCTTGTCAGGGCGTAAATGAAAATGCTCACATATTGTCATATATGCTGCGCTTTTCATTTCCACCCTTCCTCGAACTCGGAAAAAAATTCTAATTTTTAGAGTCACCCTAAACATTTCATAGTAAGGTCATTCAAGATGAAATTCGGAGTAATAGTTTTTCCAGGTTCCAACTGCGACCATGACTGCTACCATGTGGTGAAGCATGTCTTCAAGCAGGACGCGGAGTACGTCTGGCACAAGTCAACGAGCATCAAAGGCTTCGACTGCGTCATACTGCCGGGAGGGTTCTCATACGGGGATTACCTGCGCACCGGGGCGATAGCGAGCTCATCTCCGGTAATGGGCGAGGTGGTATCTTTCGCCAAGAAGGGCGGCCTGGTCCTCGGCATATGCAACGGCTTCCAGATATTGACGGAAGCGGGCCTGCTGCCCGGAGTCCTAATGAGGAACAAAGGCTTGAAGTTCATATGCAGCCGCTTGAGCCTCAAGGTCGAGAACGCAAGCTCTCCTTTCACGAAGGATTATAAGAAGGGGCAGGTCGTGGACATACCGATAGCCCACGCCGACGGCAACTACTACGCCAGCCCCGAGACCATTAAACTGCTTGAAGACACCGGCAGGGTCGCGTTCAGGTATTCCACGCCGGAAGGCGTCGTGAATGAAGCGGCAAACCCCAACGGCTCTATCAACAACATAGCGGGCATACTGAACGAGGCTGGCAATGTGCTCGGCATGATGCCCCACCCGGAGCGCGCCTGCGAGGGCGAGCTCGGCCCGCTTGACGGCAGGGGCGTGTTCGAGTCAGTTATCGGCCATATCCTTAAATAAGAAAAATCAGAGGCGGAAAAAGTCTGATGGATGTAAAGAACCTCAAGAGCGAACTCGAGTCAGGGAAGTTCGTCATCACGGCCGAGATATGCCCGCCCAGGGGCACGGACGTTTCCTCTTTCATTGAAAAGGCGCGCCTCTTAAAGGGCAGGATAGCGGCCGCCAATGTCACCGACAACCAGAGGGCGGTCATGCGCCTCTCTTCGCTCGCCTGCTCGGTGCTCCTCATTAAGGAAGGCATAGAGCCCGTATTCCAGATGACATGCAGGGACAGGAACAGGCTTGCCCTGCAATCCGACCTCATGGGCGCGTGGGTGCTCGGTGTCAAGAATGTCCTTGCCCTCACCGGCGACCATGTCGCGTTTGGCGACCACAGGGAAGCAAAGGCCGTCTTTGATATCGACTCGGTCCAGCTCGTAGGGGTAATAGAGACCCTCAACTCTGGCCGTAACATGAAGAACACGGAACTGCGCGGCAAGACCGATTTTTATATCGGCGCTGTCGTGGCCCCGGAGGCCGACCCTTTCGGGCCGGAGTGGCTGAAGTTCGAGAAAAAGGTGGCTTCCGGCGCGAAGTTCTTCCAGACGCAGGCCATCTTTGACATGGAAAAGTTCAAGGCGTTCTTCGAGAAGTCTGAAAAGTCCGGCGTGAAGGTCCTGGGAGGCATACTCCTGCTGAAATCCGCGAAGATGGCCCATTACCTCAATGACAATGTTCCGGGCGTCACTGTGCCGCAGGCCCTCATCGAAGAGCTTGAGGCTTCAAGCGACCAGCTGGAAAAGGGTATCGAGATAGCTTCAAGGCAGGTAAGGGAGCTTAAGAAGTTCTGCCACGGGGCGCACATCATGGCTATTGGGCAGGAAGAGAGTGTTGTTAAAATAATCGAGGGCGCCTGAAAATTGCTCTTTTTCCTGACCTTAAGCGTCAGGGCGTAAATAAAAATGCTCACATATTGTCATATATGCTGCGCTTTTTATTTTCGCCCTTCCTTGACTTCAGAAAAAATAGCTGATTTTTAGAGACAGCTTTAAACCTGCTTAAAACAAAATCCCGCTGATGGCGGGTTTTTTTGTGCGTGAGATAAATCAGGTTTACTGTCTTATTATCTTTTAGCGACTGGGGCACCATACAATTAGGCTGCTCAAAAAGCTTCAGATGCGAGGCGTCGAGGAGCGAGGAATGAGGCGTACTTTTTTGTACGCCGCAATTACGAGCGACGATGACAACAAAGCAGATGGGGCTTTTTCAGCAGCCGTCAGGGTTCGTCTTCCCTTGTTATAAAAAACTCCTGCTCCTCTTCCTCTGCCGCCTCCGCCTCTTTTACTTCAGGCAGGGCAGGCTCGGATTCCTTTTCAACCGGCTTTTCCTTGAAGCCGCCCCGTCCTCCGGCCGCTATGAATACCGCGTCATCGCTTCCGATGTTCTCCAGCTGGAAGCTTGCGCATTCCTTTGAATGGAAGGCTTCCCCGGGGCCGACGACAAAATCCGTTTTCCCGCACCTGACACGGATGTTGCCCTTCATCACTAGTATTATCTCTTCCGAGCCTTCCGCGTGCGCCACCTTTTTCGGCGCGTCTCCGGGCCTGAGCCTTGAGTAGAGCATGTAGACCGCGTTAGAGTCCAGTTCATGGCTGCCGAGGCAGTAGGAGCCGTCCACGGCTGATTCTGCGAGCTTGGGAAGTTTGAATATTTTCATGCCATCGATTCCATGGTGTCTCTGAAGTGCTCGAGGAAGTCCTCTCCGTGCATCGGCCGTATGACGATCCATTTGCGTTTCTTGTCGAGCTTTACCTCGACCTCCGCGCCAGGGATGAGTTCAAGGAACCTCAAAAATTCCTCCGGGAGCGCGACCCCCTCTTTACCCTTCTCGATCTTCACTATTTTTTCCTTCATGACAAGCCCCATTTCCTGTTTATTTCGCAGCTGGAAGGAAGTCACAGATGAACCGGTATTGATGATTATATATTAAATTCTGGTATGGGCATAGTCAAGTTTTTATGTTCCAATATTTGCGGTTTTGTGATATTTTCAGAATAGTCGTGCAGGCTTCATTGGACCGGTTTAAGGTAATCGTTCACGCAAAGGAAGGCTTATGAGATCTGCCCCTGTGCAAAAGGAAGGTTCCCTGAAGCCAAAGCTTTTTAAACAGAGATATTACATGGCAAAGGAGCTGCAGTTCTCCCTTGCACTCGTCATCGTCCTCGCGCTCCTGGGCGGCATATTCCTTCAGGCCGTCTCTTCCGCTCTCATAAGCTACTGGAAGCTGGAAACTCCTTTCCTCGGCTTTTTCCTCATAATCGGCTATGTTGGCATAGTAGTGCTCCTGGCGGTCTTTTTCACTCACAGGCTCATCGGCCCTTTCAAAAGGCTCGAATACGAGATGAAGCTCGTCAAGGCCGGAAATCTGTCCAAGCGCCTTTCCATCCGTTCGCAGGACGACCTGCACATCAGGAATTTCGTCAGGCATATCAATTCTTTCATATCAAGGTTCGAGGAGATGAGCGGCGAGTACAACCGCCTCAACAGCACAGTCATAACGAAGCTCGATATGGCAGCCGAAGAGCTTTCAAAGGGAACAACTGACTGCCCGCGCCTGAAAGAGGAGATAGACCAGCTGCGCAAAGAAATCAGGGAGTTCAGGGAAAAATGTTAAAGGCCGTCCGTCATATGCGGGCCGTGTTCTTCGCGGCCCTTCTCGTCATCATCCCGGCCTCGGCGTTTGCCATGATGGCCTCCGGCGATTATTTCGTCAGGGAGGTCATAGACGGGGATACCATCGTTCTCGATAACGGCGAGACAGTCAGATATGTCGGCCTGGATACCCCTGAGATAAACGAGCCGTTTTACCTCGAGGCCAAGGTGAGGAATGTGATGCTGGTCCAGGGCAGGCCCGTAAGCGTCCTGGTATGCGCCGCTGAGCCAAGGGACAAGTACGGGCGCGTGCTCGCGTGGGTCACTTCCGGCGGCACGCCGGTCAACGAGACGCTCGTGAAAGAGGGGCTTGCAAGGATAATGACGATCCCTCCGTGCGGCCTGGCAAGGGTCCGTGAATTCAAGGCCCTTGAAAAGGAAGCCCGCGACAAGAAGCTCGGCATCTGGAGTATGGTAGCCAAAAGGGCGGTAAGAGAGATCACTCCCATGGAAGCTCACATGTACATTGGGCAGAAGGTCAGGCTCCGTGGGACCGTCCGTTCGATCATGCCCTGGGGAAGGACATGGTTTCTGGAATTCAGGTCTCCGAACGGCTTCAAGGCCGTCATAATCCCGAAGGCTGTTGACGAATTTGACAGGAGGGGATTGAGTATCCTTGATTTCAAGGACAAGGAAGTCGAGATAACCGGCATAGTCACAGAGCGCGAAGGCATTCCAGAGATACTTATCGATTCGCCTTCGAGGATAGATTAACGCGGAAAGCCGCTTTTTGTGTTGACATATTCGGCGTCAATTTATATGATTGACGGGTTAATATGGCGGCGTGCCCAAGTGGTAAGGGAGCAGTCTGCAAAACTGCCATTCAGCGGTTCGAATCCGCTCGCCGCCTCCATTTTGACTCATCGTTGCAGCCCGCTGGATTTTCCAGCGGGCTGTTTTTTTTACAATGGCTCAGCCAGCATGTTTTTCCTGGATGGGTATGCGCTCCGCTTGGACCCGGTCTGGCGCATCGATGGCTTCGGCTTTTCCGGCCGCTTCCCGCTCACAAATGAGAAAACCTCCGCAATAAACGCACAAAACCGCAATCCCTGCGGAGTGGGTGCTTTTGCCGCACGCCTCGCAAATATACGCTTGCATGATAGTCAGCCTCTTTGATGATTTTTCCGTACCATCAAAACTCCCAGCATCTATGGCGGGGAATTTTGATTTGCCTTCTTTAATCACAGAGTCTACCCGGGATTTTTGGCTCCGCAACCGGCAATGACGAAAATAAACAGGTTTAGCGACAGGGGCGGCCGTTTGCGCCCAGAGATGCGTCTGTCCTGCTTCACGCGGCTTCGAGTTCTTCGGCTACTTCCGCGGGCATGTCGAATTCGACCTCTGTTATCGTCTCTTCGCCTACCGCGTCCTTTGTAAGGCGAAAGACGGTATCCACGAGTTTTTTTGCCTGGCCGGTGTTCAGCTTGAATTCGGACCCGATCTCGTCGAAAAACTCTTCGATAGTGATGTCCAGTGGCCGCGCCTGAGGGCTCCTCAGGGTCTTAATGGTAAGCGGCTCCGGGAGTTTCGAGACGAACTTTTCGGCCTGCTCCCGGTTCATCGAACTGGCAAGTATGCCGAGAACGGCCTTTATCGCGGCGTCCGCCGCATCCGCTGTCCTTATGAACTGCAACCTTTTTACCGAATCAAGGAATATCTGGTAATCCATGGCTCCTCCATGCAGGTGGGTTTTTTTCGCCTATTTCGATTTAAACATAAGGAGCCGGGTTGTCAAATTCCGCTTTGGGGGTTTTTCCTGTTAAAAAATGCTTTTCCGGGCGGTTTTGTGACCGCAATCACAGATTTCTGGCCTTGCAATCATTTATAATCAGTCGCTTGAAGTTGTGGTTTGCTGGAATGGAAGTTCTTTTTCTGGAATCTGGCCCGTAAAACTGACTGTGGCCCACTGGCTATTGAAAAGTTTTTTTCGAGGGCGGCCTGAAAAAAACAGGCTAAACTGACCGGCGGTTTCGTAATTTGAACTCGTTGCCATTCGGGGCAGTCCTCCTGTCCCTGATGGAACAAGGCATGAGAGGGTTTTTTCTTTGCCTTGCATAACAGCGCCCGGATGATCCTGAGGCGGTTCTTCTAAGTGTTTGTCTTTAGAGGAATTTACCTTATGCCCCCTCGAGCAGGCCACAAAAGCCCCGGCTTTTGCTTTCCTTTTGTCAGGAGAGCCCTCCCAGAACAAAGCCTCTAATCCAGCCTTAATGATTCTTCAGTTATGTTGGTTCATTTGCGCGGACTTTTTTTCAGCTGGGCTGGCTTTAGGCGCCATTTTGGATAATGGCGCGTTTCGTAATCTAAATCACTTTAATTGGTTTGCTTATATCTTATAAGTATAGCTGTTTAACCCGCTTTCCAATGGAGGATTGAATGTCTGAGACAGGGGTAGTAGCCGCCGGAGGACAACAGGAAGAGGTCCTGGCCGTAAAACCTGTGGAGCGCATGAAGTTCGAGGGCTGGCTCATCTATACGGCCATTATAGTGACCCTCGCATGCGCGTATGAAAGCCTGGCGCAGAAGTTCGCGCCCGGGGCAAGCATGCTGTCCATGCTCCATTCAATCGGGATAATGAAGTCGTACCCCATCGCTTACGAGCCGGGCAAGGGCATATGGCGGCTCATGGGCTGGACCGGCTCAGGCATGATGCTCGTGATGATGGCATACACGCTGAGAAAAAGGATGGGTTACTCGTCTTCTTTCGGCTCCATGCGCGTATGGCTCAACTTCCACATGCTCATGGGCATAGTCGGGCCGATACTCATCACCTTTCACACGACATTCAAGTTCGGCGGCCTTATCGGCACCAGTTACTGGGCGATGCTGGCGACCGTCCTTTTCGGAGTGCTCGGCAGGTACATATACATCCAGATACCCAGGGGGATAACCGGCGCTGAGCTGAACATGAAGGAAATAGAGCTCTCGGCCGCCTCGATGGACAGGCAGCTCGAAAGACAGCTCGGCAAAAAGGGCGCGGACCAGTTGGCCATTCGTGACCTCTTCGAAGGCGTAAGCGAAGTTGACGCCGGGGACAGGAACGCCTTTTCGACGCTGTTTCACATGATGATTACCGACCTCAAAAACAGGTTCAAGACCTGGAGGCTCAAAAGGGTGCTCGTAAACGAATTCTGCCTGGATGCCCGGACTGCCGGTTATACCGTCTCGCTCATCAAGAGGAAGGCGGCTCTTATCAGGAGAAAGAACCTTTTGTCGACGACTCACAAGATATTGAAGTACTGGCATGTCATCCATATCCCGCTTGCCATAGTCATGTTCTCCATAATGTTCATCCACATCATCGTCTATTTCGTGTTCACCGCGGGGTACTGATTAAAACTATGGAGCCTTTATCCGTGTCCAGGACTGACGCCGCGCTCTCGGAGCGCACCTGCCGTTCAAGCGTCCTCAAGCTCATTTTCCTCCTTTTCCTGTTCATGGCTGTTTTTGCGCCGTCCTTATCCGGCGCTGCCGAGAGCAGGGAAGGCATCCACACCCTCATAAGCCCGGGGCCGCTGGCGGCTGAGCACGCGAAGTACGACGGCATTCTGAACTGCACGAAATGCCACAGGTTAGGGGGCGGAGTGCCGGACAGGTACTGCCTCGACTGCCATGACAAGCTGGATGGCCGCATAAAGGCCGGAAGGGGCCTGCACGCCAATTACAAGGACCCTTGCGCCAAGTGCCACAGCGACCACAAGGGCAGAGGGTTCAAGATGATTACCCTCAATGACAAGAAATTCGACCATGACAAGACCGAGTACAAGCTCTTTGACAAGCACGCCAAGGTAGAGTGCGCCAAGTGCCATAAGAAAAAGGGCGATTACATGTCCGCGCCCAAAACCTGCGTGGGCTGCCATAAGGACGAACACAAAAAGCAGCTCGACCAGGACTGCTCGAAGTGCCACAACATCAAAGGCTGGAAGGACATAGCCAGGTTCGACCACGACAAAAACTCGGCCTACCCGCTCACCTTGAAGCACAGGGATGTCAAGTGCGCCAAGTGCCACGCTCAGGCCAAGTGGAAGCCTGTTCCGTTCAAGAAATGCGACGACTGCCACAAGGATGCGCACAAGGCCCAATTCAAGGGACAGCTTTGCGATTCGTGCCATACGATAAAGGACTGGAAGGCCGACAAGTTCAAGCATATCCCGCCCGGATATAAAGGCTACGCGCTCGACGGTAAGCACCTTACGACCCCTTGCGCCAAGTGCCATGTCAAGGGAGCGTACAAGCCCATAAAGTCGGCCACCTGCGACGGGCCGGGCTGCCACCCCAACCCGCACAAGAAGCAGTTCGAGGGCAAGAAATGCGACGCCTGCCATGTGACCGGCGGCTGGGGCAAGGACGCGTTCGACCACAACTCCCCTTCGTATAAGGGCTATAAGCTCGAGGGCAAGCACCAGAAGGTCAAGTGCGAAGAGTGCCACCAGAAGGGCGTATACAAGCCCATAAAGTACAAGCTCTGCGAAGACTGCCACAAGGACGAGCACAAGGACCAGTTCAAGGGCACGAAGTGCGATTCGTGCCACACCGTAAAAGACTGGAAAGAGGAGACCTTCGACCACAACGGGCCCAGGTATTCAGGCTACAGGCTCGACGGCAAGCACCTGAAGACCCCGTGCGACAAGTGCCATGTGAAGGGCGAGTACAAGCCCATAAAGTACAAGGCCTGTATCGACTGCCACAAGGACGAGCACAAGGACCAGTTCAAGGGCAGGACCTGCGAGTCGTGCCATGACACGAAGGACTGGAAGAAGACCTCCTTCGACCACAACTCGCCCGGGTACAAGGGCTATAAGCTCGACGGCAAGCACCTGAAGACCGTTTGCGACAAATGCCATATCAACGGCAAATGGCGGCCCCTGCCGGATGCGTGTCTGAGCTGCCATGAGAAGGAGGATGTGCACAAGAAGGAACTCGGCAACCTGTGCGAGAAGTGCCATAACACTTCCGACTGGAAGAAGTACGCGCTCAACCATAATACCCAGGCCAAGTTCCCGCTCATGGGCAAGCACAAGGATGTGAAGTGCGAAAAATGCCACCAGGAGAGCAAGAAGCCAAAGCAGTACAGGACCGGCCAGCTCAAGTGCGTGGACTGCCACAAGGATGTGCACAAGGGCAAGTTCAAGGAAGAGTGCTCAAGCTGCCATAACCAGTTCGACTGGGTGCCGAAGAGGTACGACCACACGAAAAAAACCGGCTACCCGCTCTCAGGGGCACACGAGAGCACGACTTGCGGGAGCTGCCATAAGACGGCCGACTACAAGATGGTCAAGAGGAGCTGCTTCCAGTGCCACTCAGACCCGCACGACAACCAGTTCGGCAAGGTCGAATGCTCGCAGTGCCACACGCAGGCTTCATGGAGCCCTATGCAGTTCAGGCACGCGGGCACGAGCTACCCGCTCTCAGGCGCTCACAAGGCTGCCCAGTGCGGCGAATGCCACAGGGGCGGAAATTTCAGGAACACTTCGACCATATGCGCGAACTGCCATCTTGACGATTATACGGCGGCTCCCGCTCACACGGTCAAGGGTTACGGGACTAACTGCTCAAGCTGCCATATAGAGACCCTGACGGCCTGGTCGTTCAAGCACCCGGGCGGGACGACTGACTGCGCGTCGTGCCACCTTGCCAAGAGGCCGGCGACCCATACCGCGAACACGGTGAAGTTCCCCACGACCTGCGAGACCTGCCACAAACCTACGGCGTGGAAGCCGAGCACATTTACGCACGCGGCAACATCCAACTGTTCGACTTGTCACGGCGTGCAGAAACCCGCTACCCACACCGCGAACGCCGTGAAGTATCCCTCGACCTGTGCAACCTGTCATAAGTACCCGGCGTGGACCCCGAGCATATTTACGCACGCGTCAACGGCAAACTGCTCGGCCTGCCACGGTGTGCAGAAACCAGCTACCCACACCGCTAACGCCGTGAAGTACCCGGCGACTTGCGAGAAGTGCCACAAATACCCGGCGTGGACCCCGAGCACATTCAACCATACCTCGGCCACCAATTGCTCGACATGCCACCTTTCGCAGCGTCCGGCGACCCATACGGCCAACACTGCGAAGTTCCCGGCGATTTGCGAGCAGTGCCATAAATATCCGGCGTGGAACACGGCAACGCATGTAGTCACCACGACGAACTGCTCGAGTTGCCACTTGTCGCAGCGCCCGGCGACGCACACGGCCAATACGACGAAGTATCCGGCAACCTGCGAGAAGTGCCACAAGTATACCGCTCCGTGGACCGCGGCTACGCACATCGTTACCACGACGAACTGTTCGAGCTGCCACCTTTCACAGCGTCCTGCGACGCATGCGGCCAATCCGACGAAGTATCCGACGACCTGCGAGCAGTGCCATAAATATACCGTTCCGTGGACCACGACTGCCTCGCACATCGTTACCACGACGAACTGCTCGAGCTGCCATCTTTCGCAGCGCCCGGCTACGCATACGGCCAATACGACGAAGTATCCGGCGACCTGCGAGAAGTGCCACAAGTATACCGCACCGTGGACCGCGGCTACGCACATCGTTGCCACGACGAACTGTTCGAGCTGTCATCTTTCGCAGCGTCCGTCGACGCATGCGGCCAATCCGACGAAGTATCCGACGACCTGCGAACAGTGCCATAAATATACTGTTCCTTGGACCACGACTGCCTCGCACATCGTTACCACGACGAACTGCTCGAGCTGCCACTTGTCGCAGCGCCCGGCTACGCATACGGCCAATACGACGAAGTATCCAACGACCTGCGAACAGTGCCATAAATATACTGTTCCTTGGACCACGGCCACGCACCCCGCTTCCACGGCGACCTGCTCGACATGCCACTTGAGCCAGCGCCCGGCCTCGCATACG
>Ga0209342_10003422_pt1 | contig 16695 bp, 18 predicted proteins | sample RifCSP16_2_FD_184023 | JGI IMG/M metagenome (GOLD analysis project Ga0209342, IMG submission 184023) | Soil microbial communities from Rifle, Colorado - Rifle CSP2_sed 16_2 (SPAdes) (version 2) | ecosystem: Environmental > Terrestrial > Deep subsurface > Rock core/Sediment | place: Rifle... | reverse complement strand
GGTTCCGTAGGCTGCCTGCGGTCGCGGACCAGAAGCGACTCTGCCGGCTGACAAGAAAAACGCCCCCCCGGGGAGAGGGTCGGCCAGCCGGACAAATGGGTTCGCCTATTAGGTTGACAAGATACTTGGGAGGGCTTGGGCGGAACGCGAGTCTGACGTGTCCCGTGCACAAATCGAGGCACTCAGGTTGAGACGACCTCCGTCTCAACCTGAGTGCCTCGATCCTTGATCTGAGATCCCGAAACGCTAGTTCCCGCCGAAGGTCTTGACGTAAGCGATCACCTGCCAGATTTCGTCCTCGGTCAGGGTTCCCTTCCAGGCGGGCATGGCCGAGTTGTAGGGTTCCCCGCCGCCGCCGTCTGAAACCCGCCAGAAGAGGTAACCATCGGTCGTGCTTTGCATCATGTCGGCATCGGTGAAATCAGCCGGAGGGGGAGTCAGGACGGCTGCGGTGGGCCCGTCACCGGCGCCGCCGGTGCCATGGCATGTAGCGCAATTCTTATCGTAGATCTGCTTTCCCTCAGCGATCGCCGCCGCGTCCCCGGCAAATGCATTCGTCAGTCCCTCGTACTGGGACGGGACCTCGGCGTGGGCTTGTTCTTCCATCTGTCCAGTGCTTTCCATGCCCATCGGTGGGGCCACCTCATCGGCATGCTCCGGTTCCATCGTCGGCTCGACCGCGGCGGTCGGGACCTGCGTCGGCGCGGGCGTGGGGGTAGCCGAGGCGCAGGCGGCCAGCGTGATGCCCACCCCGACGAGGACGGACAACAACGGCAAGCGTCTCATTCTCGGTCTTACCAGTCTCCTCCTTGTTCAACTGCCTTGCATATGCATACGGATCGACACCCGGACAACCCGGCAACTTCTACAACCAGGCACCCAACAAACAAGAGACGAACAGCTCTCTTGGAGATTCTGTCACCCGGCTCTCTCAAAGGCCGGCCAGCCTTCGAGCGCCACCGCCTGCTGCTCGGCCTCATCCCGCAGGATCAGGGTGTGCTCCTGCCCATCGAACGTCAGCGTGACCGTCAACTCGGGGCGGCCGTCATCCTCGACGACCGCCGTGCAGTAGCGCTCGTGTCCGAGCGGGTTGCGAATTGTAGCAGCCAGGCAACGGTCGGCAAAGCTGCCCCCGTGCATGCAGGTGTCATGGTTAACGACGATTCTCATGGATCACCTCCGCGACGGACGACAGACGACGGACGAAAGACAACGGCAGACCGAGGACCGGAGACGGTTGACCGAGGAGCCTGTTCGTGCCGAGAAGCTCCCATCTCCGGTCGTCCATGGTCCACCGTCCATCGTCTGTCCTCAGTTTCCCAGTGTTTCCAACCGGCGATACATGTTGAAGATCCCCATAGGCGTGGTGACACCCCCGATCTCGGCGACTTTCTCCAGTGGGACGGTGTCATGGACCCGGAGGACGTTCCCATCCTACGTGCCGGCTTCCGGAGCACTGCGGATGAAGTTGATTAGGGTATCGATCTCGGCGTCGGAAAGCATGCCTCCCCACGGCGGCATCACCGTGCCCGGTTTGCCGTTCTTGATCACGTCGTGGTAATACGCATCCGGCTGACTCAAACGTTGGGGCAGCAAGGCCGGCCCCGTGGCGCCCTGTCGTGTCGGACCATGACAGCCGGAGCACGTGTCCAGGAAGAACGCCGAAACCGGCATCCCCTGCACGAAGGGCTCGTCACCCGCTGCCGCCGGCCGGGCCGCCTCACCACCTCGCCAGGCGCCAATCAGGGCCACCAGATCACCGATCTGCTCCGGAGAGAGAACAGTGCCCCATGTTGGCATGCCCTTCGAAGGACGGCCTTCGGCGATCGTCTGGCGGAACCATTCATCGTCGAAGGTGTCCAACAGCTGCCTGTCATTGAGGGCCGGCGCCCGGTCCGTGCCTATGCCATCTTGGCCGTGGCAGACGATGCAGGTCGAGTTGAAGATCAAAGCGCCTCGAGCGGGGTCCGGTTGGGCTGACGTTTTCTCGGGGACCGGCGCCGATGCCTCCCATGCTCGCAGATAGGCGACGACCTGCCGGACCTCCTCATCCGTAAGAGGTCCCCCAAACACCTGCCCCCAGGCTGGCATGCTTGTTCCCGGCACACCGGTCCGGATCAAGTTAAACAGCAGATCATCACTTGTTCTGGAGAGAAGCGGCTTTGAGTTGAGGGCCGGCCCCAGGCCGCCCTGGCCTTTGTCGCCGTGGCAGGCGACGCACTGTGCAGCGAACAGTTCATCACCGGCGCTTTGGGCTGCCAGCACATCGGCTGCTGTGTCCGCCTCAAGTCGAGAGGGCTCTCGGATGAGGTAAATCTGAAAGGCGATCAGGACCGCGATGGCGAGGAGGGTGGATACAGCCAGGAGCGGAAGGAGGTTTTCTCGTCGTGGCATGGGGCCCTCAGACCTTAGTCGCCTGGGAGGGATCGAACCGACTCCGCTCGATGGGGTGGTTTGTGTCAACGACGACTTGCCCGTCCACAAGTTCGATAGAGAAGAGATCCAGGGGTCTCGGGGCGGGCCCACCCAGGACTTCACCGGCGGTGTTGAACAAAGAGCTATGGCATGGACAATGGAAGATCCCCTCGTCCTGGCGCCAGGGGACGGTACATCCGAGGTGCGTGCAGCGCTGATAGAGCGCCAGTAATCCCGCCCCCTCGAGGTTCGATATGTAGAATCGGCCGGACAAGATATGCCGAACCGTGCCGACTTTGAACTCAGCCGAGTCACCGGCGTTCACCCGGCCGCCGAAAGCGCCGGGACTCGGGCGTGGCTGAAAAAACCTGAGTAGCGCCCATCCGGCCTGAAGGAAGAGACCAACCAGTGAGGCTGCCCAGGCGAGCCCAAGGAACTGTCGCCGGGTGACGGGTGTTCGGGTTCGGCTTTCTTCTTTCAACATTGGCGTCCCTGTCCTCTACAGGCCATCAAGTGGGTTGTATCCTCCGGGCATCTGCCAGGGTAGATACAGCTTGAACCCCGGACCGCGGAAGAAGAATCCGCTCAATGTGAACACTACGGCTGATACGAGCATGATCGTGAAGAGCGCCATGATGAGTTCATCGCGGCTGACACGCAGACGTAGCAGAACCAGAAGCGGGAGGATGACGAGCAAGGCCAGTATGAAGCCGGGGACAAGGCCTTGCGAGACCCATTGCGGAACGAGGTTGCGAAGCAACTCGCGCAGACTGAAGGCGTTGTCCAGCGCGATCACCGCCGGCATGACCAAGACGGTATACAAAGCCGTGACGATGACGATGCGCCGGCCTCGGGCCGAACCGAACCAGCGCCCAACGCCTGCTCGACCCGGGCTAAGATAGGGAAGGAGAACCAGGAAGGCGATCAAGAGCCCTGGGATGATGACCCCGGCCAGAGTCGGGTGCATGTGTTCGAGGAGTTCCTGTAACCCGAGGAAGTACCAGGGGGCCTTGGCCGGATCGGTCGTCAACATCGGATTGGCGATCTCTTCGAGAGGCGCCTGCTTGATGAGTGAGAAGAGGAATATCAGAAGCGTCACACCGAGGAGAAGGACCAGTTCCCAAAGGAGCACTACTGGAAAAGAGAAAACGGTGTCCTCCGGCCCGTGACCAGCCTGGGGAGCGCTGCGATCCATCAGGCCAACCAGGGCGTACGACTTGGAAGGATCACGCGGGAAGATCTCTTCTCCTTGACCGGGCTCATCATGTTCCATCGCCACCTCGAGAGTCGACATCCGGGTCGCTGATTGCCAGGCCGCCGTCTTTGCGTACTCGCCAAAGATGAAATGAGATCAGCAGAGTCAGCGCAAGGGGGATCAACGCGACGTGAAGGGTGTAGAAACGGATTAGGGCTGCCTGGCCGACTTCGTTGGCTCCCAAAAGTAGACCCCGCGTGGCAGACCCGATCACGGGTGCATAGCCGGCGATGTTGGTCCCGACAGTGATGGCCCAATAGGCCAGCTGATCCCAGGGCAACAGATAGCCTGTGAAGCTGGCCCCGAGAGTCAGGAGCAACAACACCACGCCGGTCACCCAGTTGAATTCGCGCGGCGGCTTGTAGGCGCCGGTGTAAAAGACACGTGCCATGTGAAGAGCCACCACCAGAACCATGGCATGCGCCGACCAGCGGTGCATGTTGCGGGTGAACTGACCCAGGGGGATGGAAAACTGGATGTCTTTCATGGTGGAGTAGGCGCTCTCAACGGAGGGGATGTAGTAGAACATGAGCAGGACACCGGTGAACACGAGTACGGCGAACAGGATGACCGCCATGATGCCTAGTCCGAGGCTGTAGCTCCAGCGTAGGCTACGGCGACTGACTTTGACCGAATGCAGGTGGAGGAAAAGACTGCTCGTGACCACCAGGGACCGATCGAGCGGGTTGTCCGGCCAGCCATGACGCACAATCGACTGCCAGGGCCGAGACCCGACGATCCTCCTGCGTAACATGCCCCAACGTCCAGGGGGTGAGACGGCTGCATCCCCAGGCTGCTGCACCATCATACGTTCTCCTTCTCGATGACATCTTCACTGAAGCGGAAGGCATTCATCACGACCGCCTCCGTCGGGCAGCGGGCGGCGCACAAGCCGCAGCGGATGCAGCGCGCCGGGTCGAGGAGCATGGCCATCGCTCCCCCACCTGCCGGGGGATCTATCAGCGCCTCGATGCGCAGGTCCCCCTCCAGTTCGGCAGCAGGCACGAGCTTGAGGCAATCCTCAGGACAGACATCGACACAGCCGTTGCACAAGATGCACAAGTTGCTGTCGAAGATCGGGTTGAGACTGCAGATAAGACACCGGGCGGCCTGGGAACGGGCGGCGGCATCTTGGTAGCCTCCCTCGACGGTGGCCACGCCCACGCGCCTTGCCACTGGAAGGGTGGGGGGTTGTTGGCGAACTCCTTGCAGAAAGTTGGGCAACGGGCCCCAGGCCGGGTACCGACGCCGATCAATCGGGGTGAAGTAGCCACGCCGCCGGGTTACAAACTGCTGTCCGCTCAGGAAACGATGGATCCCCGCTGCTGCCCGCTGGCCGTCAGCGACCGCATTAATGATGAGCCGTGGTCCGAAGGCGATATCCCCGCCGGCGAAGATGTCCGGTGCACTCGTCTGCAGAGTCTCCGGGTTCACTTGGAGAGTGCCGCGGGGTGTCGTCTGCAGACCGTCCTCAGGCTGGAGCCAACCCAGCTCACCCATCTGCCCGATGGCGACGATCACGCTGTCGCAGCTCCAGTCGTGTTCTGTGCCCTGGAGCAACTCGGGGTTGAAGCGCCCCTGTTCGTCAAAGGCGCGCTTGACGTCGAGCGTTTGAACAGCTGTGGCGCGGGTGCCATCCCCTAGGATCTGCATCGGGGCAACGTGGTTTTGGATGAGGATCCCTTCCTCCTCCGCTTCGACGATCTCGAAGGGATCGGCGAGCATCTCCTCTCGGGCTTCGACAACCAGACAGCGCACTTCCTGCGTCCTGCCCAATCGGCGGGCCGCGCGGGCAACATCCAGGGCCAGCTCCACATCGCGCCCGGCCTCGGTGGGATGCCCCAAGCGAGCGGCGGTGCGAGCCACATCTATGGCGACATTCCCCCCGCCGACCACAAGGACGCGCCGGCCGAGGTCCAAGTTGTAGCCGCCGAGGTTGACGTTGAGCAAGAAATCAACGGCTCGCAATACCCCGTCCTGTTCTTCGCCTTCGATGTTGAGCTGGCGGCTACGGTAGGTTCCAATGGCCAGGAATATGGCGTCGAAGGTCTGACGAAGTTCTGCCAGAGTGAGATCCACCCCGAGAGCCCGCTGCAACTCGAGTTTTGGGCCGAGAGCCAAAATGGCTTCGATTTCCAGGTCGATCAACTCGCGTGGGAGGCGATACTCTGGGACGCCCAATCGCAGCATCCCCCCGGCGGCGCTAGTGGCCTCGAAGATCGTGACTTCATAGCCGAGCGAAGCCAGGTCATGGGCGCAGGTCAGGCCCGCCGGCCCGGCACCTACAACAGCTACGCGCCCCTCGGCCGGCCCGGAACGTCGGGCGAAGCTCCGCAAAACGCCGCGCGCGGCAGGCAAAGCGGAGTTCCCCAGATCCGTGCCATCCAGCCCGCCCCCATATCCCCGCCAGGCTGGAGGCTCCCGGGTCTCAGCTTCTTCCCCCAAATACACGCCATAGCGGTCGTTGACAAAGCGCTTGAGGGCGCGAATGGCGATCGGGGCGTCAATCGTCCCGCGTCGACAGGCGGCTTCACACGGGGCACCGCAGACCCAGCCACAAGTGGACGCGAATGGGTTGGTCTCGCGTGCGATCAAGTAGGCGCGCTCGTATTCGCCCCTGGCGATGGCATTGACGTAGGCGCGGGCGTCGGTGTGGACAGGACAGGCGTGCTGGCATGCGACGCTGCGACGGTAGAAATCAAGATCCGGCAATTCGACGCGATAGCCTGGTTGGGCCATGAGCCCCCTTAGAGGGATGGACCAAGTCTAGCAGGTGGAGGTGTGGATCAGGTCTAGACGGGGTGGGAGGTGGATGGATGGCGGACGGCGGACGATGGACGACGGACGGTGGAAGACAGAGACCCCGATGACGGGAGACCGGGGACAGGGGACCGGCAGATCCCCGTGGCCTGCTCGGATTTCCGTCCTCTGTCGTCGGTCGTCTGCCGTCCGACGTCAGACCAGGCGATAGCCAAATCCGCGCTCGGTCAATACGTGCTGCGGATCGCCCGGGTCGATTTCCAGCTTGCGTCGCAAGGACCAGATATAGTGCTTGACGTGCTCGACCTCACCCGCGTAGCGCGACCCCCATACTTGCTGCACGAGAACCTCAGACGCGACCGGTCGATCCAGAGTGCGAGCCAAGCACTCCAATAGGCGGTACTCCGTGGGGGTTAGCTCTACGACGCGCCCGTTCCGAGTGATTCGACGGCGATCGAAATCAATCTGAAGGTCGCCGGTTGTCAGGAGGTTAGGGGATTCTGCCGACCGGTGGAGACGGCTCAAAACGGCTCCGACGCGTGCGGTGAGTTCGGCGAAGGAAAAGGGCTTGGTGATATAGTCGTCGACTCCCAGATGGAATGCCCTAAGCTTGTCAAACTCCTGATCTTTGGCGGTGAGCATGACCACCGGCGTGCTGCCACTGCGGCGCAGTTTTGTGAGGACCTGCCAGCCGTCCATCCCCGGCATCATCACGTCGAGCACAATCAGATCGGGGGCTGAACCTTCCACCAGGGAAAGGCCGGTATCTCCATCGGGTGCAGTTTCTACTTGATACTGGTGAGCTTCAAGGTGTTCAGCCAGAAGGGAGATGAGAGTCTCATCGTCGTCGATCAACAGAATTCGAGGCTTGCTCATGGACCGGCGACCGGGATCGCGAAGGAGAACGCGGCACCGCCTTCGGAGCGGTTCACCGCCCAGATCCGACCGTGCTGGGCTTCGATCAACAACTGGCAGATATGAAGTCCAAGCCCGTAACCATAGCTGCGCTGATCGTCGCCGGCATCCGCCCGATAGAACTTGTCGAACACCCGGAGCAGATCGGCCGGTGGCAATCCTGTCCCGCTGTCGATCACGGTCACGATCACTTCCGTCTCCGTCGGGCGGACGTCAATGGCCACCTCGGCTCCCCGCGGCGAATACTTGTATGCGTTGTCGAGCAGATTGAGCAAGACTTCGGTGAGGCGATCGCGGTCGGCCATCACTAGAGGCAACACCGGCGCGTAGGGTATGCTCGTCTGTCGGCCGCCACGGGCCGCGATTTGATCGACGGCCTGGCGCAGGACGGGCATGAGCGAGACTGGTTCTAGTTGCAGGGCGAAATCCCCTGCTTCGAGTGACGCCGCGCTGAGCACGTCACTCACCAGACGGTTAAGGCGTGAGGCCTGGTCGCGCAATACGACGAACATTCGGCTGCAGACCTCGGTCATGGCCGGGCAACTGTTTTGCATGTTCTCGACGGCGCCAAGCATATTCGTCAGAGGAGCCCGGATCTGATGGGAGACGAGTGAGACGAAGTTTGAACGCATCTCGTCGAGCTCTTGCAGCTCGCGGTTCGCACGGGCAATCTGCTCGATCTTCAGTGCCAACTCTGTTGTTTGGCCTCGGAAGCGCGCCGAGAGGTCATCCAGCCTGTGAGTGAGTACGGCATTGTCGCGCCATTGGTTGGTCGTGTCATGCCAAACAAGACCGTGGTAACGGCCGTCGTAGGAATTGATTCGGGCGGCCTTGCCTTCCAAGGAATGCTCTTCGCCAGATGCATCATAGAGGCTGATCTCGAATGAATCAACGTAGCCGCGCAGAGCCAGGGTGTCCAGCAGCCAGTGGCGTTCGACTTGTCGCTGGGGTCCTTCTCCCATTAGATCGGCCAGCTCACGACCATTTGCGGGAGCATCCACTGGCATGTCCAATAGATCTGCCAGATGTCTGTTGTACAGGAGGATCTTTCCCTGCTCATCGAGCACGAGCGCGGGATCCGGCAGGTCTTGCCAGGCCAGCGAGCGCAGCAGATCGTTCGGGTCACTCGCCGGGGCTTCATGATGCGGATCCGCGCGTCGGAGCCAGGCGGCAAACAGGAGTGGCACAGTCACACCCCAGACGAGGAAGCTGCCGGCGGCAGCTTCCCAGGGCTGGAAGCGTGCTCCCAGGGCGAGCGTCCCGAGTGACCATAGCCCTGCAAGAGCCACCAGCGTCAGGGGCGCGGCAAGGGCGGGAACGGTCCGGGTCCTGTTGTCGGCTGTTTTGGTACGCATCGGAGTCTCCATCCAGTGTCACATCTCTACCAAGCACATGGTCGCCGGGCACAGTCACTTGCCAGGACGAATTCCCAGAGATACTCGATTTTACGCCGCGGTCCAATCCAATGGAGGGGGTGGCGGAATCTCACCTTGCATCCAGCGTGGCGAGAGCTGTAACCGCCAGTGAACGTCGAGTTCAATGCATGCAAGTGACCGCGGATGTGGACGAGGGAGATTCCCGATTGCGTTCGGATGTCCCTCGGCGGGAGATCATGTCTGAGAGGTGGGACAATCCGTCCGCCAGGGTCGGGGGATGAGACGCGGCACGCGGTCCTGATAGTCCGCGTAGGACTGGCCGAACTCCGAAAGAAGGCGCCGCTCCTCGAACTCGCTGCCGATCAGGATGTAGGCCGTCAGGCCAAGGTTCAAGGCCAGGATGCCCGTCGACATCCAGGGTGTGAACCAGATGAATGCCAGGCCGGCCGTGTACAGTGGATGACGGACCCAGCGGTACAGCCCGCTCATGACGAGGTGAGGCGGTGTGTCGGAGTCAGCCTGCATGAGTTGGCGCAAGCCGAGGAAATGCATGGCGTCGGTCTGTATCAGGCCGATCGCAAGAGTGATCAAGGCAAGGAGCTGCACGAAGCCGGTGAGCAAGAGCCAGGGTGAGTCCAGACGGTATAGGACCGCACCCGGGTACAGCGCGACGACGATGAGGACCGGGACGAACAGCAGGCCGGCCTGGATGTTGAAGGCGAGCCGGTACCAGCGATCAGACCGGGCGCCAAACAGCCGGCGGGCGGCGTTCTTGGCCCATTGGCTGGCGAGGAGGCTGTGCAGCGCGCCATAAACCGTTACGGCCGTGAAGGTGATCCAGAAGGCGGTCACAAGGCCTCTTCAGATTTCGATGAAACGCGTGCGGGTCTCCGACGACCTGTCGAAGGGGCGGGCCCGATACGCGAACGCGGGCTCGATCTTACCCGGTGCGTCCGTGGCTGTCCAACAAAGGAAAACTGATAAGGCCACGCCCGACGCCCGGTGGATGTCGGCGCTGTCAGTCCGTGCCGAGCTGCTGCACGATCTCCTCGAACTCACGGGCCATGCCCTCCTTTGCCGACCATCTTCTAAGCTCTTCTAGATCGACATCCTTTCTTTCAGCGACCAGACGCGCCTGCTCGAGGGATTGGCGGTCATGCCAGTGGAAGTAGGCGCTCAGTCTGTCCTTGACGGAATCTGTTGGTGATATGAGGCGGAGCTTTCCTGTAGTGAAGGTGATCTCCTCGACCGGACCGATCGGCTCGCCTCCGACATACGGGGGCCCACCCGGAAACTCCACCAGCCATGCGGAGTCCGGATGCTCAAAGTGTCTGCCAACGCCTTGGAAGCCGAGGGCTCGCATTGCGCGTTGGATCTGGCTGTGCGTTGCGAGGCCCGTTTCGATCAGGTCGATGTCGGGCGATTGATATCGATTGTCGGTGTAGATGGACACGGCTGCACCGCCCGAGAGGACAACCTCGATGCCGGCTTTGTCCAGCTCGCTAACTATGAATGCCGCGAGCTCGGCCTGGGTCATCTCAGCAACCGGTTTCAGATTGGCTTGCCCCTTCGCCTAGGCCGTCTACGGTTCATGAGGAGTGGCACAGTCAATTCCTCGGGATAGAAGGTGATCGCCTTCGCAAGAATGGCCTTCAGTTCGGCCAGAAGTGGGTAGCCCGGGTTGAAAGTGTAAACCCGGGTGCGACCGACCTTCTTGCTGGCGACGATTCCTCCGGCCTCGAGACCGTCGAGTTTCCTCTGAATGCCATACAGGTCCGTACGAAAAAGCCGGGCGATTTCCGTGGGATACCCCTCTTCTCGCGCGAACAAGAAGAGAAGGATCCTCTCGGCACTCTTTGACCCGAAGAGAGATTCGAGCATGATATCACCATGAATATTGGTCATGTAACCAATTGAAATGGTTGTATAACCAATTATATTGGTTTATTATAACACACGAGAAGAAGTGTGCAAGGTGTCGGAGGACGCAAATCGATGAGTTACCGCCGGACGTAGTTCGCCCGCTGGAGGACCCAGAGGGGTGGGTGACCAGGTCGGAGGTTTCGGATCGAGGAGGGCGACTGGCTCAAATCTTCGCCAGCAGTTCGCGCTTCTTGGTCTCGAATTCCTCGGTCGTAAGAACGCCCTGTTGGCGGAGTTGGTCCAATTCGGCGATCAGGTCGGGAATGCTCCGTCCGGGGGAGTGAGGCGTGGCTCTGGGGAAATCCTCGTCCCTACCCATGTGCTCCTTGGCGTTGAGCATAGCGGTCTTGAAACGGACTGGATCGCCAATCCTCCTGAAGAGGTTGATCCCAAGCTCGCTGGCGGTGAGGATCTCGACGTCGCCGTAGCCGAAGATTCGGCCGAAGACGCTTTGCTCCATCTTGACGTCATTCACCTTCTCCAGGGACGAATCGGTTACGTCCTTGTTGAGCACGCCCGATAGATGGATTACGCGTCGGTTGGTCACGACGTACTCGACATTCCACCACTTCAAGAAGTCGTAGATGCCGTGGCCTAGGGGGAGGATCAAGGCGAGGTACCCCAGCGCAATCAGAGGGTTAATCGGCAGAGCGATCGTCACTACGACGATAATCACGATGGTCGCGATGATTTCAGCGATGATGGCGCTCACCAACCGGAACCAGTGCTGTCGCGTGATCAGGATGATCTGTTCGTTCTCCCCGAGCATTCTCTCCAGATAGCTGGTTGCCATGGCATCGGCCTCCGCGGGCTGCGTGTCGAGTGACCGTGATTCTAGCAGAGAAGTTCTGCCAAGAATCGGATGACGAAAGAAAACTCACTGCCGAAGCCGTCCGGCGGGTCAGGGCTGATCCCGACCTCGCCATAGTGCCCACAGACGCCCCAGGCACGCCGCAAGGCTGTCCGCCAGTTCGGGGCCGGGATGCGTGGTGACATCATCTTCGTTTTCGAAAACAACGTAGGGGACTCGGTGCCCGCGCACGTTCAGGTACTCGGGGTGGTCAGCAGTCAGGGAGTCCCAGTCATCGTCCCGGTATAGGCGCTCCATCTTCTCATCCGGAAGACTGTGCTGAAGGATGCTGTCCGGGCGGGATGGATCAAAGCGCGTCCGATTCTTGCGGAGGGACTCTTGATAGGAGACCCTGACGTAGCAGCAGGCGGCCTGGGAAAGGATCGCGTCGCTCAGGTGATGGAAGGCTGCTCGATACCCACCGTGCTCGGCCCCGCGAGAAAACTCGATCACGGCTGTCGTTTCCTCTTGAGGGTCTCGGCGCCACTTGTCGTACTCCAGAGACAGGCGGTGGATCAGCACGTGCCAGAAATCCACTTGGCTGAAATAACCGTCCGGGGTGGTGTGGAGGCGTGGTCGGCCGAGGGCCCATTCCAGAAGATCGTCTTCCTCAAACCACGCCCAGAGCATTGGGAAGTCATCAAAGATGGTCAATTCGCCCAGGTGATAGCGGGAGCGACGCTCGGCCTCGGGCGTCGCGTTCAGGAAATGGATGATCTCCGACTTGCCAGCGGCCGGACGCGCATTCATGATAATGAGGGGGAAGATGTCGGTCATGAGAGAGCTTCCAGTTAAAGGCGTGTCTCGCATGATTCTTGCGCGTCCGGCCGTCACCGTCAAGCTCCCCTGGCGAAAGGGGTTCATTCCATTTCAGGGGGCAGGAGGGCTGGCCTTCCACGCCGCCTCCCTTGCCCCCTGAAACCCCCTATCCCCGCTAAGATCGTGCGGGGCGAACGCCGACAAGTTCATCGGGACAGGCGGCACCCTTCTCCCTCCACGAAGAGGCCGCTTGGCCCGCATGTTTCGGCGGGGTGCCCTCCAAGTTGGAATGCACCCTAGTGAAAGCCGTCCATCAAGAAGATGGCACAAGGATGGCCGTGCGTCACCTGTTTGGCCCTCGCGGCATGGTAGAATTCCTCCCCACGGACCTTCGGGGAGGTCATTCGGCCTCCTCTCCTGTCTCTCAAGGATGGCCATTATCCAGCTCCAGAGAGGACCGGTTCGCCCGGCGGATCGATCGTGCCGGGCGTCGTCTGGCATCGGGCATCTTGCCACAGAGGATCTGACCGCGCCATGGGGAGCTTGCACAGCGTGTGCGTATACTGTGGATCGAGTGACCGCGTCTCCCAGGTCTACCTCGACGCGGCTCGTGCAATGGGGAAGGCCCTGGCTAATCGCGATCTGACGATCGTATTCGGTGGCGGGAGGACCGGGATGATGGGCGCATTGGCCGACTCAGGCCTGGGCGCAGGCGGCGAAGTAGTCGGGGTCATCCCGGAGCTCTTCAACACGCCGCAGTTGGCTCACTCGGGTGTGACGACCCTGCACGTCGTCGACTCAATGCACACACGCAAAGCGCGGATGGCTGCCCTGGGCGATGGGTTTATCGCACTGCCAGGAGGGTTTGGCACTTTCGAGGAGCTGTTCGAGATGCTCACCTGGTCGCAAGTCGGGCTCCACACCAAGCCGATGGCCGTGCTCAATACCTCAGGCTATTTCGACCGGTTGCTCGAGGCGATCGAGCATGCTCGTGTCGAGGGATTCATCTACGACGAACACCGATCTCTGATCCTGTGCCATTCGGACCCAGACGAACTGATCGATCTTATGTCCGCGTACCGGCCGCAGGATCTGCCAAACCGGTGGCTGAGCCGCCAGGAGGAGGGGTGATGAACGCTGCCCAGTTCTTTGATCACTGGAACGTTGTGTGGCGGGACCTTCTTCGGGGCGTCTCAATGCTGCGCGACGAGCAACTGGCATTTCGACCGGCCGCAAGCTATCCTCGCTCTGTCGGGGATATTCTGCGACACATCATCAACCTCGAGGAAGGCTGGATCCATTTCGTTGTTGAGCGCAAGTTGGCGGCGTGGCCCGATGCAGGAGCCGATGGGCTCGCGACACTTGACGCAGTTCGAGTGGAGATGGATCGGGTGCACAAACACACACTCGACTACCTGAAATCCGTGCCGGTCGAAGACTTTAGTCGCATCGTCCAGGTCCCCGGGGATGGCACGCCGAAGCTGGCATGGATCCTGTGGCACGTCTTCGAACAGGAGATCCACCACCGTGGCGAGTTGTTTCTCTGCCTGAGCCTCATGGGGATGGAACGTCCGGTCATCGATCGTCCAAGCTGAAGACCAACCCACGCTCGCACCGCCGAAAACGGGTTCGCAAACCATCATGGTCGAACCGATCCGCCTGATTCACTTTGCAGATGTCCATGTCGGGATGGAGAACTACGGTCGTCTCGATCCGTCGACCGGTACCTCCAGCCGCGTACGAGATTTCCTGGACCGATTGGATGAAGTGATCGACTTTGCGATCGATCGTCAAGCGGACCTCGCCATATTTGCCGGGGACGCGTTCAAGAATCGCGACCCTGAGCCGACCCAGCAGCGCGAGTTTGCCGCACGAATCAAACGTCTGGCGGATGCGGTGCCGACATTGCTCCTGGTGGGAAACCACGACATGCCCGGGATGGCGGCGAAGGCGAGCTCGATGGACATCTTTCAGGCGTTGGACGTTCCGGGGGTGATCTTGGGGGATAAGCCGGACGGTCGCGTCGTCGAGACACGCAGCGGGCCGGTTTTCTTGGCCTGGATGCCATATCCGTCGCGTAACAGGCTGTTGGCACGAGATGAACACCAGGGGAAGTCGATCGAGGAACTGGAGCTGGCCCTGCGTCTGGTCGTGACAGACATCCTTGCAGAACTGGCAGTCCAGGCGAAGGATCACGCGATGCCGCGGGTCCTGGCGGGACACCTGGCGGCGGCCGAAGCCAAGTTTGGCTCGGAACGCACCGTGATGCTGGGAAGAGACGTCTCTGTCTTCACCTCAACCTTAGCAGACCCTGCCTGGGACTACGTGGCGCTGGGTCACATCCACAAACATCAGGACCTGAATCCTGGCCGACGACCATCCGTTGTCTACAGCGGCTCTCTGGAACGGATCGATTTTGGGGAAGAAGGCGAACCCAAGGGTTTCTGCTGGGTCGAACTGACGCGCGGGGAGACACGCTGGTCGTTTGAGCCCGTGCACTCGAGGCCTTTCAAGACCATCCAAGTCGACTTGCGTGAGGAGAGCGATCCGACCGAGGCCGCGCTAGCGGCAGTGGAAAGGACCTCTCTGGCCGGTGCGATCGTGCGCGTGATCGTCCGGATGCGGGCCGACCAGCGGGCGGGATTTCGCGAGCGAGACGTGGATGCAGCTCTCGCCGAAGCCTCAAGCGTGGTGATCGTCCGTGAGGTCGAAACGGAAGCGCGGGCGAGGCTCGGTGACCTTTCCCCTGAAGCGCTTTCGCCCATCCAGCTTGTCGAGCACTACTTCGAGGCGCGGGGTGAGACGCCGGAGCGGCAGCGGGCTTTGCTGCACAGAGCCGAGGAGCTCATGCGTGATACCGGTTGAGCTCGAGCTGGCGAATTTCCTCGCCTATCGCGAGACCGAACCGCTCCGGTTTGAAGGCATCCACATCGCCTGCCTGGCAGGGCCGAATGGGGCCGGCAAATCCTCGCTTCTGGAGGCGATTACCTGGGCGTTGTGGGGCAAGGCGCGATCCAACGCCCCGGATGATCTCATCCATCAGGGCCAGACAGAGATGAGGGTCGCCCTAACCTTCGACCAGGAAGGCGGGCGATACAAGGCGATCCGCCAACGCAAGGCGGGAAAGCGCGGCGCCTCGCTTTTGGAGCTCTTGATCTGGGATCCGGGCACCGCATCCTGGCGCGGGATTTCAGAAGGCGGGATGCGGGCCACTCAGGACAAGATCGAAAAGCTGCTCCATCTGGACTATGACACATTCGTCAACTCGGCCTTCCTGGTCCAGGGTAGGGCAGATGAGTTCACGACCAAGACGCCGTCCGAACGCAAGCAGGTCCTGGCGAACATCCTCGGGCTTTCAGTCTGGGAGGTTCACGAGGACCGGGCCAAGGCTCAACTCGCAGCCAATCGGAGCGACTCTCTTCGGCTGGACGGCCGGCTGGAGGAGATTGAGCGGGAGCTAGGCCAACGCCAGCGTTATCAGGCGGAGCTCGACGAGTCACACAAGGCCGCCGAAGCCGCCGGCGCCAGACTGACGGAGATCGAGCGCAAGTGGGCCGATCTCGAGAAAACGCGAAATGAGCTGGTCACATTCCAGAAGCAGGTCGACGACCTGACGCGCCGCATCACCGCCTTGGAGCGGGACATAACGGAAACCACGCGCGAACGTGAGAAGGTCCTTCCCCAGGCGGACAAAGCCGCGATTCAGGCGGCTGCCGGGGCTGTTCGCGCGGACGTCGCAGCTCTGGAACCACTCCAAGTACAGCTGGGAGAGGCGACTCAGGCGCGTGCGGGTCTGGGTGAGGAAGCCGCCCACCTGCGCGGGATCAATGTCGCGCTCGCCCCACAGACGGAGCCCATCAAAGAACGGGTTCGGATCCTTGAGACGACCCATGATCCAACCTGCCCGACCTGTGGCCAATCGCTCACCGAGGAGCACCGGCGGCAGCTTCTGGGGGAGCTCAATCGCGAGATCGAGGAACGTCGGCAGACGTACCGAGTGAACCAGGAGCGGATCAGAGAGATTGAAGACCGCCTGGTGATCCTCGATCGGGAGCTGGGCGATCTCAACCTGCGGCTACGGAACCGATCGGCATTGGACAAGCGCTTGGCCGAACTCGAGGCGGCAATGGCGCATGCCGACGAGGCGGCCACGGTCGCAGAAGGGCTGGCGAAGAAAGTCGAGCGCTGGTCGAAGGAAGCCGAAGCCGATCGAAGTCAGCGGGCAGAGTTCGAAGGCCGCGCGGAAGAGAGCGAGCGTCGATTGAAATCGGCCTCGCTGACGCAAGCCGATGTCGATCGGGTGCGCCTGGAGAAACGCCTCGCGGACGAACGGGTAGGAGGCGCCCGGCAGAGGCTCGAAGCCTTGGAGGCGTTTGTGAAACTGCGCCTGTCGTTGAATCAGGAGAAAGAGTGGCTGGCTGCGGATTCGAGCCTGGTCGAAG
>Ga0209342_10003418_pt1 | contig 16713 bp, 10 predicted proteins | sample RifCSP16_2_FD_184023 | JGI IMG/M metagenome (GOLD analysis project Ga0209342, IMG submission 184023) | Soil microbial communities from Rifle, Colorado - Rifle CSP2_sed 16_2 (SPAdes) (version 2) | ecosystem: Environmental > Terrestrial > Deep subsurface > Rock core/Sediment | place: Rifle... | reverse complement strand
ACGAGGCGAGGCAGCTGGATGCCCACGACCGCCTCTACCGCCGCTGGGCGCGCGAGAAGATGCGCACGGGGAAGTTCATCGCCTGGGTCGCGTCGCACCGGGGCGAGGTCGTGGCCAGCGGGTCTGTCTGGCTCCAGCCCACGCAGCCCCATCCGAAGGTCCGCCTCGGACCGGTGCCCTATCTCCTCTCCATGTACACCGACCCCGAGCACCGCGGAAAGGGATTGGCCACGCGGATTGTCCTCGAAGCGACGCAGTGGGCCAAGCGCGAGGGCTACGCGCGCATGACCCTCCACGCCTCCGACATGGGGCGAGGCGTCTACCGCCGGCTCGGGTGGGAGCGGACTTGGGAGATGCGCGTCCGGCTCCGGAGACCTCGCGGCCGCTAGGGGTGTCGCCGGAGCTCGGCGAATGCTCCCTGTGACACCCTCCGTCCATTGTCGTCCCGCGACGATGAGCCCCGCCGACAAGATGGGGTTCAACCGACCCCTCCGAAGCCGATGTGATATCCCGAAGCCTCTTAACCTAGCCCGGTCTCGACACGCTGAGGAATACCATGGCCACCCACGACAACGAATCGAACCTGCGCCGCTTCTACACGGACGTCATGATCAAGGGGAACGTCGCCCTGATCGACGAGCTCGCCGCGCCGAACTTCCAGGAGCATGAGCTCTTCCCGGGCTTCGAGCCGAACCGCGAGGGCGTGAAGAAGTGGATGAGCGCCCTCCGCGTGGGGATTCCGGACCTCCAGGTGATGGTCCAAGACATCATCACGCAGGGCGACAAGGTGGTCTCCCGCGCGACCATCCACGGGACGCACAAGGGGACGCTGATGGGCATCCCGGCGACGGGCAAGAAGTTCCAGATGGAACTGATCGACATCGTCCGCTTCGAGAACGGGAAGCTCGCGGAGCACTGGGGCGTCTCCGACATGCTCGGCATGCTCACGCAGCTGGGCGTGGTGACGCTGCCGGGAGCCCCGCCGAACAAGTAGACTCCCGCGTCCTGCCGCCGCACCGACCAATCGTTAAAATAGCGATGGCCCTTCGGACGGCCCACCGGTGGGAGCCCTGACCGAGGTCATCATCGCGAGCGCATGCCGCACCCCCATCGGGAAGTACGGCAAGGCGTTCCGGAACGTCGAGGCCCCGCGCCTCGGTGCCGCGGTCGTCCAGGAGGCGGTGAACCGCGCGGGCATCCGCCCCGAGGACGTGGACGAGGTCCTCATGGGCAATGTCGTCCAGGCCGGCGTGGGCCAGGCGCCGGCCCGCCAAGCCGCGCTCTTCGCCGGCCTCCCTGTCGAGGTCGCCTGCGTCACGATCAACAAGGTCTGCGCCTCGGGGATGAAGGCGGTGGCGGTGGCCTACGACGCGATCCGCAGCGGGAGCATCCGCGTGGCGGTGGCCGGGGGAATGGAGAGCATGTCCCGCGCGCCTCACTTGGTCCGCGAGGTCCGGTGGGGGGTGAAGGTCGGGCATGTCGAGCAGCTCGACTCGATGCTCCACGACGGCCTGTGGGACGTCTACAACCGGTACCACATGGGGGTCACGGGGGACAACATCGCCAAGCGGTTCTCCATCACCCGGGAGGAGCAGGACAAGTTCTCGCTGGAGAGCCACCACCGCGCCATCCAGGCGACCGTGGGCGGGAAGTTCAAGGAGGAGATCCTCCCGGTGGAGGGCATGGGGCGCGACGGCCCCGAGCTGATTACCGCCGACGAGGGCATCCGCACGGACACGGATCTCGAGAAGCTGGGGAAGCTTGCGCCCGCCTTCGATCCTCAGGGCACGGTCACGGCGGGGAACGCCTCGCAGCTTAGCGACGGCGCGAGCGCGCTCGTCGTGATGTCTGCGGAGGCGGCGCAGGAGCTCGGCGTGAAGCCACTCGCCAAGATCACGGGCTACAGCACAAGCGGCGTGCGCCCCGAGAACATCATGGAGGCGCCCATCCCCGCCGTGCAGAAGCTCCTGCGCCGGACGGACCAGAGGATTACCGACTTCGATCTCTTCGAGCACAACGAGGCCTACGCCTCGGCGTCTTTGGCGGTGATGCGCCAGCTGGACATCCCCCACGAGCGATTGAACGTCCATGGAGGTGCGGTCGCCCTCGGCCATCCCCTCGGCTGCACGGGGGCGCGGATCCTGACGACGCTGCTCAACGCGCTGAAGGACCGTGGCGGGCGGCGCGGGATCGCGACGCTCTGCCTCGGCGGCGGGAACGCGATGGCGATGGCCGTCGAGCGCTAGGTCCCTACGAAGAAGAACCGGACGGGCACTTGCACCTGGAGTTGGTATCCGACGGCCTGCTGATACCACGCGTCGTAGACCCCGGCCGGCATCGCGGCGAAGTGCGGGACCCATACCGGACCGGACGGCCAGAGGATCCCGAGGGCGGGGAGGTTGTCCGTGAGCCAGCTCACCGCCACGGGGGGCGCCTTGAGTGGCGGGCCGATGGCGTGGGTCCCCGCGTAGTCGGCGGTGAACACGCCGAGGGAGTAGGCGGAGGAGCCGTAGGTCCCGTTCCCCGCGGCGGGGACGACGGGGGACACCAGGTAGAAACGCTCCCCCGCCGAGCTCGCGCCGCCGAAGTCCGTCATGAAGGTCTCGGTCGGGTCGCCGAACGTGGTGCAGCCCACGACGAACGACAGTCCCGTGTGGAACCCATCACGGGTGTCGGAGCGTTCCACGCAATAGTAGGAGACGGGGGAAGCCGGTTGGGTCCACGTGAGGTCGACGTCCCCGGCGGGGGTCACCGTGGCGGCGAGACTCGTCGCCTCCGTGGCGGTGAAGCCCGGGCCTCCGTAGCGGATCATGGCGCCGGGGAAGCCGACGAAGGTGTGGAGGCCCGCGGCGGGGATGTCCGCCTGGTATCCGAGGCCGACCGCCACGGGGACGTTGGGCCCTCCCGGATACATGATCCACGCGCCCGAAGCGTCCATGTAGTTCACCGACGTCGCGCCGAGGTCCGCCTGCAGACCGGCCACATCCAGCGGCGAGAACGGCTGTAGGGGCAGGGAGAGCGCGTTCCAGCCCGATCCCAGGGACACGATAAAGGCCCCCGCGGTGTTGCTCGTGGCGCTCCGCGCCCCGATCGTGGAATTCACCGCGCGCACCAGATAGTACTGCTCCCCGGGAGCCGAAGCCGCGCCTCCGTCGAGGAAGCTCGTGATCGGCCCGGCCGTCGTGGCATGGGGCGTGAGGAGGTCGATCCCCCGAGGTGTCGGCCCCCGGTACACCTCGTAGTAGTCGGCGACGCCGACCAGGGGCGGGTCCCACGTGACGAGGACGTCCCCGGCGACTTCCTGGGTGCGGACATTCCGCGGCGGCCACGGGGTCGGGGGGACGTGCACCTCATAGTCCGGCGGCGTGGCGGTGACGAACGGCGGGGCGATGCCGCCCGGATAGCCCGCAGTGTCGTAGAAGGCCTTGTTGTCGAGGATCTCGTACGCGGGGGCGTTCCGCTCGTCCACTGCGCCGTCCACGAAGGGGCCGGCAGCCTGAAGGTCCACCGCCGCGTAGATCGTGAATTGCCCGGCGTCGAAGAGCAGCGGGGCCCACGCCACGCTGACCGTGCGCGTCTCCCCCGGGTTCATCGGACTGCCCGCGCTGGCAGGAACCGTGGTGGAACCCAGAGCGAGGACGCTGGCATCGATGATCCCGTCGTTGTCGGCGTCCGGGTCCCCGCGGTAGAACGTGACCGGGAACGGGTTGACGATCGGGGCCACCCCGTCGTTGAGCATCGTCGCGTTCAGCCACACCGTCGATCCGACCCAGGTGCTTCCGAAGTCGGGCCATACAGTGATGTTGCCGTTGTCGATCCGGAGGTTCGCCCAGGTCGCGTGGATCTCGTAGTCCGGCGGGGTCGCGGTGCGGTAGGGCGGCCCGGGACCGCCGGGCACCGAGGCGGTGTCGTAGAATGCCTTGTTGTTCGTGATCTCGTAGAAGGGCAGGTTGACTTCGTCCACCGCGCCATCCGCGAAGGGGCCGGCGACCTGATAGTCGGCCACTGCAAAGATCGTGAACTGATCGATGTCCGCCGGGGTCGTCATCCAGGAGAACGTGACTGTCCGCGTGGCGCCAGGAGCGATGGGGCTGCTCCCCGCGTTGACCGTTGCGCTTCCGATGAGCTGGGCTCCCGCGTCGACGATCCCGTCGTTGTTGGCGTCCGGGTCCTCCTTGAAAAACGTGACTGGGAAATCGCTCGCGACATCGATAGTCCCGCCGCTGTGCACGGTAGCGTTCAGGAGGATTGTGTTGCCTGCGTAAGTGCTCCCCGAATCGGGCCACGCGCTGAGGTCGCCGTTGCTGATGGTGATATCCGCGCCGACCGGTGGCTCTCCGATGTAGAAGGTGAAGCTCTGGCTGGCCTGAGCCGGGATCGTCCCGAAGTGCTTCAGGAGGCCCACGCCGATGTCCTCATCGACCAAGGTGTGGTTTGGTGTGTCCTGATAGGTCTGGTCGCATTCCCAGATATCCTCCCAGGTCCAGTAGGTCGCGTAGGCGAGGTTGTATCCGGGCCCAGGCGGACCAGGGAACGCGTCGATACACAGATACTGGTCATCCAACGGGTTATAGCCGTAGGTGAACGAGCTCTGATAAAGCCCGGGTCCGTACGCGGCGGCGTCCCACCGGCCAACATACCAGTCGACGCCCGGATCGAAGGACGAGAGTCCAGAGTAGAGGTCGGGGCGCCCGTCGGGGGCGCCACCGCAATTCGCCGGCGTGACCGTCTGGTCGCAGATGTCCTGACCTCCGGCGTCGGTAACGGTCATGTACCCTACGCCCGGACCCTTCCAGCCGCTCGTCGTTAGAGCGGCTGAAGGCCACGTAGACGGCCAATTGACGCCGGTGTACGGGACGACCTGCTCGTCCCAGGTGTCGCCGGGATCCCCGGCACCGTCATCGGCCTGATTGCTCTGGTCGAACGGCGGCGTATCATCCAGGGCGTCGTTGACGGGATTGTCATTGTCGACGTTGTTGTTGCTAAACGGCTGACCCGCTGCATCCACATCCTCGGAATGATAGTATGCGAAGTCGAAGGCCTGCGTCGGGTGGGTGTTGGTCACCGTCGCTATCACGCGGATGGTGCGCTGATTCGGGAGGGCATGGTAATTCAGGACCGCATCGAAGTTCGCGCCGACCGTCCGCGTTTCCGACCAAGCAATCTCGAAGGTGACCGGGTCGATGACCGACGAGACCCCTCCATCCAGAGGCGTTGACGCGTGATCGTCGGCCCACTTCCCCGGCCCTGGCTCGGATTCGACCGTGCCATTCGACGGCGAATCCGGAGCCTTCCAGAAGTCGAGATCCGTTGTGCCTGCGGGCGCGGCTCCGATGTAATCGTACGTCCCATACCACATGACGTCACCGGGCAGGTTCGCTCCGGCCCCGGGATACCAGTCGGGGTACCACAAGTGGATGATTCCGGGTCCAAACCGCGGGAAAAACGCGGCTGATCCCCACGGTCCTAAGGCATCGCCTGTCTCGAAGTGGATACGGCCGTTGTCAACGATGACCCCGCCCGCGGTGGGGGTGAGCACTAAGCCGAACAGAAGCGGCGCGAAAGTGCCAACTGCGACGAGAGCCGCAATGGGGCGGCGCGTCCTTGTCGCGAACCTGAGAACCGCCGCACGCACACCCCGGCGGCCGAACTGGACACCCTGGGACCCTGCTCCCACGAACCCTCATCGGCCTGGGGTCTAATTAATCCTCTGAGGGGTGGGTCCGAATGGCGCCGACTGAGATCGGGCTGCGGTCACACCGGTCCGGTTCGGATCAGGTACTCAGCGCTCGTCACGTACCCGAACCGCCGCCACGCCTTGAGAGCCTCGCGGTTGTCGACGAGGACCCACGCCGCCATGGCCCGGAGCCCCCGCGCCGCGGACCACCGCTCGGCCTCTTCGGACAAGGCACTGAGGATCCCTTGGCGGCGGTACCGGGGTCGCACGTAGGCCGAGTGGATGTAGCCCGCCCGCCTCGGGCGTATGTGGGGGTCGTGGGTGATGGGTTCCACGAAGAGCATCGCCACGATCTTCGCGCCGTCCACCGCCACAAAGGCGCGGGCCTTCCTCCCGCCGAGCGCCGGGGCAATCCCCTTCTTCCAGTCCCTCACCGCCGCCGCGTCCGGCGGCCCGTAGTACTTCGTGCGGGGACGCATCTCCCGCATGTAGGCCTTCCAGAGGCGGACGAGGTCGGGAAGATCGTCGCGTCGGGCCGGTCGGACACGCCACGTCGGCCGCTTCACCGCCAACGGAGAGGCAGAGCCGCACATGAAACTGTCACCGCCACGTTGAAGGCCCAGACGGGCGCTCCCCGGACGAGTGCCCCGCGCCCCGCCCCGCCTGCACCAGCTCGCCTGGCTGTTCGTCCTCCTGGCGGTCTTCCGCCTAATCGAGCTCGCCTTCCTCGTCGCCTTCGCCCTCACGCCTTGGAGCGACCCGATCCTCCTCGGCCTCGCCTGGAGCTCCTGGATCCTCGTGGCCTTCGACCTGATCCTCGTGGTCTTCCTGACCGTCCTCGCCGCCCTCCTCTTCCTCGCGCACCGACCGACCTTCCAGTTCGTCCTCGGCACCTTCCGCGGGCCCGGCGCACTCCTCCTCCTGCTCTCACTCGTCTCGTTCTTCCTGGGGTGGGTCTTCCTCCTGCTCGCCCTCGCGTCGCTCGTCGCACTCATCGGCATCCTGGCCATCCTGTTCAGCCCTGCGACACGCCAGGAGGTGGACGGGATGGACTACGCGAAGGCGGACCTCGGTGCCGTGGACACGGTCCTCGCCCGCCGGGGTTTCCGCGAGCCGGTGCGGGACCCGGAAGAGGGCGAGGACCGCATGGAGGTCGAGTACGCCGACGCGAAGGGCCAGCTCTGCCCGGAATGCGACGGGTACAACCCCGATGGGGCGACGGCGTGCCGGGACTGCGGGGCCTCCCTGAATCCGGGCGCTCATCCTCCGTCCTGATTCTCGCGGCAGATACTGTGATGCGCGCCCCCTAAAGCCCTGAAGTCCCCCGCAGCTCCTGTGCGACGTGCCGTCTGGCCGACCCTAGCTGCTGCCCTCGTTGTGGCCGCCTTCTTCAGCCCCGCCTTCTTGGCGCTCCTTGGCCCCGCGGCGGTGTTGACGGCCCCTCCAGGCCCTCCGGGACCGAACGCCGTCGCGGGCGGTTTCGTGTTCGCGGCGGCGGGGGACTACAGCTTCGGGAGCAACCTGCAGCCCAGCCTGGACCGACTGGTCGGATCGAACGTCGACTTCCTGGTCGGCCTGGGGGATCTCTCCTACGGTTCGACCTCGGAGCAGAACTTCTGCCAGACCGTGAAGGCCGCCATGCCGAACTTCACGATCGTCACGGGGAACCACGACTCCGGGGAGAGCGGCGGCGGGAACATCAACAACTACGTCCAGTACTGCCCCTACACGCTCCCCGGCCCGATGACCGGGACGTACGGGAAGGAGTACTGGTTCGATTATCCGTCGCCTGGACCCCTAGCCCGGTTCATCCTGATCTCCCCCGGCGTAGACATGAACGTCGACGGCACGGGGACATGGGACTACAGCGTCGGAACCGCCCGCTACAACTTCGTTAGGGACACCATCGACGGGGCGCGCACGGCAGGGATCCCCTGGGTCTTCGTCGGGATGCACAAGAACTGCATCACCACGGGGAACAAGGGCTGCGAGATCGGCGAGGACCTCTTCAACCTCCTCCTGGACCGCAAGGTGGACCTGGTCATGGAGGGGCACGACCACAACGTCCAGCGGAGCAAGCAGCTCTTCTGCCCCGCCATCCTCGTGGACGGCTACGACCCCACCTGCGTCGTGGACGACGGTGCCGATGACTTCTACACGAAGGGGAGCGGCCTCGAGCTCATCATCGCGGGATCCATGGGGCAGTGCTGCTATGGGGTGAGCGCCTCGGACCCGGAGGCGGGCTACTTCGCGAAGATCAAAAGCGACTCCCGCGGCTACTACAAGTACACGGTGCTGGCCGGGAGCCTCACCGCCGAGTTCATCAACGCGACCGGGTCGTTCACGGACACCTTCTCCATCGGCGGGACGCCGCTGCCGCGTCCGCTGTCGGGAAGCTTCACGGTGAGCCCAGCGAACCCGCGGACGGACGTCACCGCCACGTTCACGGCGGCGGCGATCGGCGGTGAGACACCATACCTGTTCTCCTGGTCCTTCGGCGACGCGACCTCGGCGACGGGGAGTCCGGCGGGGAAGGCCTATGAGACGGCGGGCACCTACACCGCCACGCTCACGGTCACCGACGGCGGCGGGAACACAACGACCGCCACGCAATCCATTACAGTGTCCGACCCCCCGCCGGCCGCGCCGTACCTTCGTGGCTGGGGCGGCGTCCGCATCTCCGAGGCGGCGACGCCCAACGGCACCACCCCGAGCCTTGTGTTCACCGGGGAGATGGCCTCCAACGCGGAGCGGACGATGCGGAAGCTCGTGGCGGACGGCTACACCGCCGTGCGCCTCTACTTCGAGAGCCCAATCACCCAGGCCGCCCGCGTCGACCCCGCCTGGGAGTGGGACGCGACGTGGTTCTCGCGCGCCCTCGACATCGCCATCTTTCTCGATCTCTGGGTCGTGGTGGACTTCCACGGGTACTGCGACTGGCTCTACATCTCCAGCTCGCTCCCCAACGCCTGCACGAACATCGACCCGGACGCGCCGGGCACCTTCCAGAACCAGAACCTCCGCGACGCCTGGGTCACCTGGTGGCGGGACAACCTCGTCCTGCCCTACAAGGACCGCTACCTGAAGATCCTCTGGCAGCCGATTAACGAGCCGATCGTCTCGGACGCCGAAGGCCAGTGGCCTCCCTCGGCGAGCCTCCTCGCCACCTCCTACCAGGCGTGGATTGACATGGCCCGGGCCGCCGGGGACACGCACTGGATCGCGGTGAGCAACGCGAACTGGAACGGGGACTTCCCGACCGTGACCGATCCTCTGAACCGGATCGTCCTCGACCGTCACTGGTACTTCTTCTACGATGACTACCTCAACACCGGCGGCTACCTCAAGCACGATTACGACGCGAGCGGGAACTACATGGTCACGCAGCCCTCCTGCGCCTCCTGGGGGACCGCGTGCGCCGAGGCCTATGCGGACGACATCTACGCGTTCATCTTGGAGGCGGAGACGAGGCACGGGCGGCCTCACCTTTCGCTCGAGCTGGGGGCCGAGGACTCCTACGGCAGCACGCCGCCGCCGGACCACCTCGGCAGCGGCGACTGCGGTTACTCGCCCGCCACCCTCGCTTTCCTCACTCGCCTCGTGAGCCATTACGACACGAGCCCCTCCCATGGATACATCCTATGGCCCGGTGGGGACTGGGTCGGGCTCTACGGGTGCATGGACGGCTGGGGTGCCACCTTCGCGCCGGGCAGCATCGTGGACTCGACCCCGCCAACCGTGACCGTGCAGGTCACTCCCGGTACCGGCTCCGCGCTCCTCGCCGCCACCGCGTCCGACAACATGGGCGTCACGGCGGTCACCGCGGAGGTGACGGGCCCCTCCGGGCCCGTCGGGAACTTCACCCTGTCCTACAACGGCGCCTCCGGGCGGTGGGAGTACGGCCAGGACTTCGCGGCGGGGAACTACACCTACTCGATCCGGGCGTGGGACGCGGCGGGGAACGTCGCCGCCGCTACGGGGACGTTCTCCGTGAATCCGGCGGTCAATGATCCCAACGACACGACGAATCCGCGGGCGGATCCGTTCGCGTTCTTCCAGGACCCGTTGCTCTGGTTCCTCTTCCTTGTGGCGGCCATCCTCCTCCTCGCGGCGGTGGTGGCGCGAAGACGCAAGCGGGAGAAGGAGGAGACTGCCCGGCGGAAACGCCGGAGGAATGGGGAGGCAAGGCGATCCAGGCTGAAACCAGCATCCCGTGTCGCGGCCCCGTCGGAAGGTGCCGCATTCAGGGCGGTCACGCCGTTCACCTTCACCGCCGAGGGAACAGGGGCCGAGGACGCCGCCAAGCCCCCGACTCCCAAAGAGGAGAACGAATCGTCCGCCCCTGTCGAGGATGCCCTCTCCGAAGAGACCGCCAACTTCGCGTCCTCCCCCGCGGAGAAGCCCCCGTCAGCCCCGGAGGAGTCCATCCCGAAAGTCGAGGTTGTGGCGGTGTGCGAGGGCTGCAATGCTCAGGTCTCCGTCGACGCCACGATGTGCCCGAGCTGCGGCGCGCAGTTCGGCTGAGGACTCGGAACTCTCACGAGTGACCTCGGTCCGCTACACAGCGCCTAGCCCGAGTTCAGTCCCGGGCAGTCCGCCTCGCGCAAAGGCCTAGCGGTGGCGGAGAGTACCGAGAGGGGCAAGAAAGGGAAGGGGGGGCGTCTGCGATTGGACGCCCCTGGGTGCGCTCAGCTCGGATAGAAGACCGCCGCGAGGCTTCCGTTGACGATTGTGTCCCCGGGATTCTCACCGCCTGCCATCTCCGTATTCAGGTAGTAGGTGTAGGTGCCAGGGGCGCCCACGGCATACATGTTCACCAGGGCGCCGGCCATGTTGATGCTGTCCGTCGGATTGGGCGACGGAACATCGATGATAGATGCGGTCGGGTCCGCGAAAGACAACCCGCAGTCCACCGCGGACTGTCGCACCATGAAGGCCCAGACATCCTCGGTGCCCACCGTGTGGTCGATCCACACATGGAGCGAGGAGGTGAGGACGATCGAGCCGGTCTGGGGCACCGTGATCGAGACGGAGATGAAGTTCGTGCAACCGTTGAAGGCGACGGTGTTCACGACCTCGCCGTAGGCCATGATCGTCCCGGGCCCCGCCGGTCCGGTCGAGCCCGCGCAGTCGCGGACGTCCACGACCGTGTCAAGGTTGATGTCCTCGGCGGGATCCGCCACCCCGTTCGCATTGAGATCCCAGCAGTGAATGCCGTCCAGACCGTTCGTCCCGTTCACGCCCGGAACCCCCTGCGGCCCCTGCGGCCCGACCGCTCCCCGGCAATCGAGGACGTCGACCGCCGTGTCACCGTTGGTGTCCTCCGTGGTCACGTTCGCGACCCCGTCCCCGTTGAGGTCCCAGCAACGAAGCCCCGTGGGCCCCTGCGGGCCGGTCGCGCCGGCAGGCCCCGTGGGCCCCGTGGGCCCCTGGGCCCCGGTCGCGCCCTGGGCCCCTGTGGCGCCCGCCGCGCCGTCGGTGCCCGCCGCCCCCGAGGACCCCATCGGCCCCGGGATTGCGAAGCCGATCACGAGCGCGACCACCGCCAAGATGACGGCGACCAAGCTCAGCACGTTCGCCATTCCACCACCACGCGTCGACGGCGGGGTGGCCGTCGTCCCGGGCTGCTGCCCGTACGTCGGCATCTGGTCCCCACCGATTTGGGAAGGTTGCATGCCCCGGGGACTACGGTCCCCTTGATAAACCTCGTTGGTCCGCCCGGAGCATCCTCCTGGTGTCCGATCGCCCTTAGAAATCGGTGACGCGGCGCTGCTGCCTCACGTAGGCGAGGACCTTGGATCGTCTCAGCCAATTCTCCAGGGGAAGCGTGAGCACCGTGCGCAGGTGGTCTAGGCTCTCGGCGAGCGAGGAGAAGTGGAGCGGCGGCTTCCCCAAGGCGGCCCGCGCGATCTCCCGGAACCTCCAGACCCCTAGCGGGATCCAGTCGTGGAAGACCTCCAGGAACACGACCGCGCCGGCCTGGCGGTGCTCCCTGGCGAGGTACTCGAGCACGGGGAGGCGCGCCGCATGGTAGCCGCCGGCGAGCTCCTCCGGGTAGGTTTTCCGGCCCGTGTGGAACTCGTGGTCCGCCGCCGGCGTCATCGTGCCGTCCTCGACGTTCCAGGCCTCCAGCCCCTCGAACATCCACGCGGAAGGCATCAGGAGGACCGTGACCGCGTTCCCCAGGGCCCGGTGCGTGAACACCCGGTGCTCGTTGATCCAGGGCTCATCGCGGATCTCTTCACGCAGCTGCTTCCCGAGGATGTCGTCGACGGCGGTGATGCTCCACTCCGTTGGCACGAGCTTCCGGTTCTGCCCCAGGCCCATCAGTCCGACGGAGAAGACGCGCGTGATCGCGGACTGCACGATGCCGTGACTGTAGAGATCGCGGACGCCGTCGGCGGCGAGGAGGTCCGTGTCCTCCGCGACGTAGTCGACCCGGCGGGGGACGGCGGGGTTCTCCGTCAGCTTGAGGTCGCGGATCACCGCCGAGGGACCGGACGGCGCGGCACGCGCCATGAAAGGACCCTCCAGGTACGGGCGCTTCTCCAGGCGGAGCTCCGTGTCCACAGGCCTCCCCGCCATGGCACCTTCCTGGATCGTCCGGAGGAGCCGGTCCGGCTCCACCGCCGACTGGACCCGCCGCGAGGCCTTGCCCCGCACCAAGCTCAGGCGGAACCGGAGGATGTCCCACACGGAGAGGCCGAGCCAGGTCTCCGGCGCGTCCATGAGGGAGGTGTCCTCCTCCGTGGGCGGCACCATCGGTCCGGCGAAGACCTGCGGATACCCCCAGGAGCCGACGAACGCCGTCGGCGGGGACGCGCCGAACAGCTCCGCGGACTGCAACGGGGTCTGCTCCTCGAACCACCGCCGCACCTTCCCGAGGTACGGGCAGACGACGAGCTTGCAGCGCTTCCAGTCCCCGTGGCAGACGCGGCAGGCGATCTCGCGCTGGACCTCGGAGAGGGTTTCGGGAAGGGCGGCGTCCAACGCCCGGGGCATGGCGGCGCCGAGATATGGACTCGCGTGTCCTCTACCACCCATATCTCTGCGTCAAGGAGAGTCCGCGCTTCATCGTGAGCAGGTCGCGCGTCTCGCGGAGATACCGCGGGTGGCGCGTGAGGATCCTCCAGAACGCTTTGGCGGTGGAGAGATCCCGCGTGTCCCCGTGCCCCGTGACATCCCCTGCGAAGTTGAAATGCGCGTCGTCCCACCGCGAGAACAGCGCGGCGGTCCTCCAGAGGATCTCGTCGAAGTAGGGCGAGGCCCGCATATGGCGGTCATACTCCGAGAAGCCCTCCAGGTTCTTCGCCTGGAGCGCTCTCACCGCCACCTCCCCGGCGATCCGTCCGCTGTAGAGGGAGGGATGGATCCCTCCGCCGAAGACGGGGTTCGTCACGCCCGCGGCGTCCCCGACGATCGCGAGGCCTGGGGCCGCGAGGCCCGAGAACGTGTAGCGGTAGGGGAGGTCGCCGCCGGTCTTCTTGGCGATTCGGTCCAGCGGGACCCGCAGGTCCTTGCAGAGTCCCGTCATGAGGGGCATCAGGTTCTCGTGCGCGAGGACCCCCACGTCATAGTATCCCGCTTTGGGGAAGATCCACGCGTAGCCCCCGCCGTACTTCCGCGCGAAGTAGAAGAGGAGCCACCCGCCGCAGTCGTACGACCAGTCCTCGGCGGCGAAACGGTACTCTACCGCCTTCCAGTACTGGCGGTCCTTCAGCAGCCCCGCCCATCGCGCGACGTTCGACGCGGGGCCGTCCGCGCCGATGAGGGACCTCGAACGAATCGTCTCGCCCCGGTCGGTCTCCACGCGCCACCCGCCGTCCTCGCGCGCGATGGCGGTGACCTTCGTGCGCAGCCGCAGCTCCGCCCCGCGGTCCACGGCCTGCTGCACGACCCATTGATCGAACTTCGCGCGGTCGATGCAGAAGCCCGGGATGGAGACGCGGAAGTCTGTGCCGTCGGGGAGTTTGCATCGGACCCCTTTGACGCGCTCGCGGATCCAGGCGGCGTTCTCCGGCAGTCCGGCGTTCTGGAGCCCGAACGAGGAGAGCCCCTCCCCGCACTGCACCGGGACCCCGACCACGTCACGCTTCTCCAGGAACAGCGTGGAGAGCCCCGCCTTCGCGAGCTCCATGCCGGCGCGCCCGCCTGCGGGGCCGGCTCCGATGACCACGGTGTCGTACCGCACGCTGCGGCACGGGCGCGGACGCCCTTAAACCGTTGCGCGCCCGGGCGTTGATTCTCCCCGTGATTCCAAGCGGCGAGACCTATGGGGATGGCCTCAAGAGGCCGCCCGCATCCTATGGACGCAGGATGTTCGCCGTCCTGCTCGGGGTCAGCGCCCTCCCGGGGCCGTTCAGCCGAAACCGGAGACCTATGGACGCCCCGCCCGGCCCCGCCCAGGTCCCGGTCACCCCCACGGACGGCCGCTGGGAGCCCCCGCCCCCCGAAGGCCGACCCCCCGGGTACCCGGAGAGCGATCCCTGGCCCCCGCCTCCCCCGCCGCCGGCGCCGGGTTTCGTCGCGGAGCCCCCACCGGTCCCCGAGCCCGTGGCGGTGTGCGGAAGCTGCAACGGCCAGGTCGCCCTCGAGGACACGCGGTGCCGGCACTGCGGCCTCGCCTTCGAGATCCTGGCGTAAGAGCGGGAACGCTCCCGGTGTCCCCACCTCGATGACGCCGTCACGATCTTTCCTTTCCAGCGCCGACACCTTGAAATAGAACCCGTCTCGTGGGTCCTCCGACCATGACCCGCATCGCCACGAAGAAACCGAATCGGCCCGTGGCGGGCTTCCCAGCGTATTGAGAGCGAAGGCTCTCCGTGTTTTGCGGTCTCCGGCTGTTTTCGCGGGGCATGGTGTAAGGGCAGCATGCGAGGCTGTAACCCTCGCGGTGGGCGTTCGACTCGCCCTGCCCCGATCGTGATCGCACTCCAAGGAGGTGAGACTGTTCCGAGCGAAGAAGACCGGGATCCGGCGCCGCGTGCGCTGGCTCCTGGGCAACCTGATCGCCGCGGCGCGCGGCGGGCGGTGGTGACGCCACCACGCCCCAGCGGAGGCGCTGTCCCACGCGGGACGGACCGGTCTCGGGCCCTTGGTGTAACTGGGTATCACCCCTGGCCTGGAACCAGGAGATGGGGGTTCGAATCCTCCGGGGCCCACTCGAGCCGGTCGCCTAGCAGCCAAGGCAGCGGACTCTTAACCCGCCCATCGCCGGTGCAACTCCGGCCCGGCTCACTCGGACGCGTGTCCCAGCCAGGACCAGGGAACGGGGCCTTTAACCCCGTGGGGAAACCCGACCGCCGGTTCGAATCCGGCCGCGTCCACGGAGCCGTATCTCAATGGGAGAGTCCGTTCCTGAAGATCGCGGGACCCCGGTCCGATTCCGGGCGGCTCCACGCAGGCGTAGCAGGAGAGTTCCTGCCCGGGACCGTTAATCCCGAGACCGCGGTGCGATTCCGCGCGCCTGCGCCAGGGCGTCGGCCATCCTCCACTTTCCGATACGCGAACCAAAGGCTAAAAATACCGTGGTGGCGACCTCGCCCCCCCGTGAGCGGCCCGCTTCTTCAGAAGGCGAACGTGCTCGGCCTGGTCTTGGCAGGGGTGTTGCTCGCCGGGTCCTTCCCCGGCATGGCGGCCGCGGGGCTTGGCGGTGACGGGATGTCCGTCGAGGACCCGGCACTCTCTGCGGAACGCCCACGCCCGGAGCCCTTGAATCGGCCGACGGACGCCGGGCTCGAGCGCGCAGGTCCGGAAACCCCCCTTCGCCGGGCCCTCCATGTCGGCACCTACCCAGTATCGGCGCCTCCTGAACTCGAGCTGCCTGAGGACCGCGCGAGGCTGGACACCGCGATCAACGTGGCTCCCGACGGACGGCCCCTGTCCCTTGTGCGGGAGGTGGACGGAGGCGGCCCCGGCGGCGACCCGCTGGGTCCGGGGGGCGTGCCTGGCCCCCTGGCGACCTCCACCCTGGAGGGCGTGTTCCAGTACGAGGACCGGGAGCTGAACGAGGGCGGCTTCACAGGGGTGACCTGGATGGCCCCCGTGCGGAGCGCGGACGTGGAGTATTTCGACCTCGACACCGCCGAGGTCCTCGGGGCGGCCTCGACGAACGAGACGGGGTACTTCTGGATGCAGGTCACCGACAGTACGACGCGGAATGTCTCGTTCCGGGCGCTCACGACCTCCCGTTACGACCCTGGACTCTTCAACGCCTCGGTCACCCAGCTCCCCTCGCGCGGCGGTCAGCCGTATGCGCTCCTCTCGCCGGTCTACCCCAACCACGACCCCGCCACGAACCTCGATTTCACGAGCCAGCCCGTGAACGCGACCCAGGCCGACGTCGGCGCCCCCTTCCACATCTTCGACCTCGCCGAGAGCGCGGAGCGGTACGTGGAGAACCTGACGAGCGCGTACCCGTCCGTGAACCTCACGGTCTACTGGTCCGCGGGGTACAATGAAGGGAAGTATTACGACACGTACGGCCACATCTACCTGCCGGGTGGCGGGGGGGACGACGACGCCTACGACGACAACGTGGCCCTCCACGAGATCGGGCACTACATCACGATGAGCTACTCCACGGAGGCCGGGTACTACGGTCCGCACGGGCTCGCGGGCACCGTGGACATCCGGCTGGGATACGTGGAGGCGCTCGGCTCCTACTTCATGGGCGCGATCCGCAACTTCCTCAACCTCACCCAGCCCCTGATCTACATCGAGACGGACGGGACCAACCTGCTCTGGTTCGGGTTCTCGCTGTCCTACGACACGGACACGCCCTCGTCCTACAGCAACGGCGCGTTCACGGACACGACGGCGGCGAACGAGGTCGCGGTCGCGCACGCGCTCTATGACGTCGTGGACGGCACGGCCTCGCCGGATGGGACGCCGGGGGTCGACGACGACGCGTTGGACCTCGGACTCCTGGTCGGCGACCAGCTCGTCTGGGACGTGCTGATCTCCATCCGCGAGAACGCGACGCTCTTCACGAAGGAGATCACGACGGAGACCTTCTACGACCAGTGGCTCCTCGT
>Ga0209342_10003417_pt1 | contig 16714 bp, 12 predicted proteins | sample RifCSP16_2_FD_184023 | JGI IMG/M metagenome (GOLD analysis project Ga0209342, IMG submission 184023) | Soil microbial communities from Rifle, Colorado - Rifle CSP2_sed 16_2 (SPAdes) (version 2) | ecosystem: Environmental > Terrestrial > Deep subsurface > Rock core/Sediment | place: Rifle... | reverse complement strand
GGGTTAGGAAACGTTCGTCAACGCAAATGAACTTTCCTACCGCCCTTTCCGCTGTAAGGCAACTGGCCGCTTTTTTAACTACATGGTAACTCCGTGGCCCCAAGCAACACGGCAGCGGCAAAAGGGTCGAGGCCACGGTGGTTTGATTCCATTTTCCGAAGAGTGCGTTCATGGGCATGTTCGACCGCAAGATCGGTCTGGTGATGGGCGTGGCGAACGACCGGAGCATCGCCTGGTCGATCGCCCAGGCCCTTTGGGCCGAAGGGGCTGAACTGGCCTTCACCCACCTGCCCAGCTCGTCGTCGGAGCGCCGGTTGGCGCGATTGGTCGAATCGCGCCAACCGCGGCTCGTCATGCCGTGCGACGTGCAAAGCGACGACGACTTGGCCCGAGTGGCCGAAGCCGTCCAAAAAACCTACGGTCGGTTGGACTTTCTGGTCCATTCGATCGCCTTCGCCCCGCCGCAAGAACTGCGCAAGTCGTACCTCGAAACGACCCGCGAGGGCTGGCATCTGGCGATGGACATCAGTGCCTACAGCCTGGTGGCCGCCTGTCGGGCCGTCGCGCCACTGTTTTCGCCGGGCGCGTCGGTCTTGACGATCAGCTATCTCGGCGGCGAACGGGTCATGCCCGGCTACAACGTGATGGGCGTGTGCAAGGCGGCCCTGGAACACAGCGTCCGCTACCTCGCCTGGGACTTGGGCCGCGAGAAGGGCGTGCGGGTCAACGCATTGAGCGCCGGTCCGATGCGCACGCTCAGCGCGGCGGGCATCATCGGCTTCGACCAGTTCCGCGCCCACGCCGTCCAAAAATCATGCCTCGCCCGCGACGTCGAACACGCCGACCTCGCCACGACGGCCCTCTATTTGCTCGGCCCCATGTCCTCCGGCGTGACCGGCGAAACCATCCACGTTGATTGCGGCTACAGCATCGTCGGGCTGTGAGGTGGGCACTACTCACCGCGTCCAAACCATCTGAGTCTCGATCCCATGAGCGTTGTCTGGGCCTTGTTGCTAATCCTGATCGTCCTGGTCGGCTGGATCCTCACGTTGCTGGGAATGCCCGGCAATTGGGTCATTGTCGCGGCCGTGATTGGCTACGTGCTGCTCGTGCCCGCGGGCTCGGCGGCGGCGATCGGCTGGGGCGTGGTCATTGCGATCATTGTCTTGGCAACGCTCGGCGAACTGCTCGAATTCGTCGCCGGCATGTTGGGCGCGGCCAAGGCGGGCGGAAGCCGACGCGGGGCCGTGCTGGCGCTGATCGGCTCATTGATCGGGGCCGTGGCGGGGCTTTTTATCGGGCTGCCGATACCCGTCGTCGGTTCCGTCGTCAGTGCGGTGCTGCTGGCCGGGTTGGGCGCATTCGTCGGGGCCGTGCTGGGCGAACAGTGGAAAGGCCGCACGCTGGGCGAAAGCTGCCGCATCGGACACGCCGCCTTCTGGGGACGACTGCTGGGCACCGCGGCTAAAACGGCCCTCGGCGCGGCGATGGTCGGCACGACCGTCTTCGCCCTTGTTTTCGCCTTGCTCGTCTAAACGCCGAAAATCGCCTTTGCCGCCTTTTGTTCCGCGAAAGTAGCGATGCTTTCGCCCGGCGAACGGCGACACGCGACGCGACCTCCTCGGTAAGCCGACAGTGGCTCGTGAAGAGTTCCCCCCGCCCGTCCTTGTGCGGAACCGAACGTCTGCCCCGAAAGCCCCAAAAGTACCGGAGGAGGGACTTGAACCCTCATGAGTTTGCACTCACTGGATTTTGAGTCCAGCGCGTCTGCCATTCCGCCACTCCGGCAAGGATAAGACAATTTTAGCATGTCGCTCGGCTGGCGAACAGGCCCTCGACCCGGGCGAATTGACCCCTGCCGGAAGGCTCGGAAAACGTCGCGGCGATGGGGGAAGTGTGAAGTGTGAAAGGCCCGTGGGCTCCCGCCGACGGCTATTAACATTCCTCTCCCCTCTTTTCTGCCTACTGCCTACTCATTCTTCCCCGATCTCCGCCATCACCTCGTCCGGAATATTGAAGTTCGACGACACGTTCTGCACGTCGTCGTGATCGTCGAGCCGTTCCATCAGTTTGAGCACCTTCCGGGCGTTGTCGGCGTCCAGGTCGATCGTGTTGGCCGGAATCCGCGTGATCTCCTTCACCTCCGGCTCGATGCCCGCGGTGGCCAGGGCGTCGGTGACGTTCTGATACACGCTCGGGTTGCACGTGATCTCGAAGTTTTTGCCCTGAGTGCTGACGTCGTCGGCGCCGGCCTCTAGCGCCACCTCCATGAGTGCGTCTTCGGTGGTGCGGTCGGTCGGAATGAGAAAAAGACCCTTCGACTCGAACATCCAGGCGACGCAGCCCGTGCCGCCCAGTTTCCCGTTAGCCAGCTCGAAGATCTTGCGAATCTCGGGCGCGGTGCGATTGCGATTGTCGGTGAGCACTTCGCAGAGAATGGCCACGCCGCCCGCGCCGTAGCCTTCGTACACGATCTCGTCAAGATTGCCGCCGTCGAGTTCGCCGGTCCCTTTTTTGATGGCCCTTTGGATGTTGTCCTTGGGCATGCTGACGGCCTTGGCGTCGTCGATGGCGTAGCGGAGCCGGAGATTGGCGTCGGGATCGCCGCCGCCCGACTTGGCCGCGACGATGATCGCCTTGGCCAGTTTGCTCCAGAGCTTGCCCCGTTTGGCGTCGACCAGGGCCTTCTTGTGTTTGATGCCCGCCCAATGCGAATGACCTGACATAACCGTTCTCTCAATGCCGTTGGTGTTATTGAAGTATCACGATGATTCTAGTCGGCAATGTTCAAAATGCCACCCGGTCCAGTGTCTGCTCCGCGTCCGGTCTTCTAGCCTTCTTGCCCCTCATGCACGGCCAGTGCTTCGAACATATCCGGCGCGAGACGTTCTTGCGCAATCTTGACGGCCTCGGAATCAATCTCGAATCCGAGGTAACGCCTACCGGAATTCTTGGCCGCCACCAGGGTCGAACCGCTCCCACAAAAGGGATCGAGAACGAGGTGTCCCGGCATGGTTGTGAGTTCAATCAAAGCCTGAAGGAGTTTCACGGGTTTCTGGGCGATATGACGCCCACTCTCGCCTTTGGCGAAGCCGGACCTCAAGACATTGTCCGGCGACTGTTCGTAGGCCGTGAAGGCTCGCTCATTGAAGGCGCCAATGCCGTGGATCAACACATTGTCCGCGATCGTTGTACCAATCTGGTAAGGTTTTACGAACCACAGAACGGGTTCGAAAGTGGGACGGAGATTGCCAACTCGCCACCCTTCCCACTTCTCCGCATTAGCCTCGTCGCCGCGTTTTTGAAACACGACACTCAATCGCTGGGCACGATGCGGGGCCGACTCGCGGAGCCAAGCCAATGAATCCTTGAACGTAAACCCAGCATTTTCCAGCGCGACGATACAGCGATGCGCAAGACGCCGACCGGCAAAAACCAAGGCCGAGCCGCCCGGCTTGAGCACGCGCAACCAATCTCCGGCGAACGATTCGCACCACCGTTGATACTCCAAGGGTATCTGGCGATCGGCCTCGGACCACCCATTGAGTGGCTTGCCTCTTCGGCGAAACACCGCGCCGGCCCTTGCTTGCGCCGGGCTTTTACCTAAAAAAGCCGAATTCGTGTTGTTGTGAAGGACGTCCCATTCGTCCGCCCCTATGCCGTAAGGAATGTCGCTCAGGATAAGATGGATGCTGGATTCGGCAAGCTTCCGCACGCCGAGGATTCCGTCGGTGGCCGAGAGACTATCCAGTTTGTATTTCGCGCTCATGGATCTAGCCTCCTAGCAACCGACCATGCTCGACGCGTTCCACCTGTGCAATGCGGGAATCGAGCCCGGCGGAGCGGATAAGCTCATCGAGGGCCTGTTTATGGGAGAGTGCCAACAACCTGTTGCGTTCGGTTCTTAGATACGCCAATGCCTCGTCCTTCGCCAGATTCAAGGTTTCGAGTGAGGCCCTTTTTTCAGCGTCCCAGAGATCGCAATCGCTCTTGAGCGACTCCACAAGCGCCCCGTTGATTCCTTTCCAATAATCGATCGCATTTTTACTGGGATGAAGAAGGGACACGCTTGCCAAGATCTTGCCAAGTCCTTTGATCGCGGTGGAACTCCCCTTCCGTACGGCAAGTCCAACCAGAGCGGTCAAATGACAGTAGCTGATGATGCAAACATTCCGAGTAATTGCCTGTTGATATATCTGACTCGTCCGACCTGGAAGTTGATAGATCGGACAAACGAGAACCGCGTAGTCAAGCCCTGTCCGCCAGCCGTCCATGGCTTGTACCTTGAAATCCTTCTGATTTTTCGCGGTTCGACTCAAGCGAAAAGCCTTGGCGTCGGCCACAAGTGAGTAAGTACGCCCACGTGCCTGGACGTCCGCGCTGTCCGCTCGTGCGTCTAGAATGACGCTTCGAAGGCCAATTGCACTAAACGATTCGCACACAACGGCATCGGTGTACTTCGAATAGAGTTTCTCTTCGGACGAATCGTGCTTGTACTGTTCGGGCATGGCCCCGCACAGTCTCAGGTGGTCAAACAGGGCCTCGTTGCCTTCCTTGGCAATCTCCGCGCGAAGCTCCTGAATCATCTTCGTGGAGTCATCACCGAACGACCCGCTGAGCTTCGCCAACTCCGCAATCCAATACTTGCGTCGTGCCTTGACTTTCGTCCGCATTTGACTCTCACTTTACTCAGATATCGCTATGTTTTGCCGTGAGACCCATCCTCACATTATATGCCTCATGCTATCCTTGCCTATTGCCCTATTGAGCCTTTCTCCGCCGGATGGCAGGCCGGAACTCAGGCAAGGAAACTCGGACTGCCGCTCCACGTGTCACAAACTCCCCACAATAGCGATCGGCAAGAGGATCTTATTCTCCCGCTTCTCCCGCCACGTTCTTGAGTCTGTTTTCCGCATTTCTCGCCTTGTCGGGCTCATCGGCCTTGCGATAGGCTTCGACCGCGCGCCGCCAGGCGTCGGCCGCCTGGGTCTTCTTGCCCGATTTCAAATAAACCTCGCCCAGGTGATCGAGAATCTCGCCGTCGGGCAAATCGCCGGCCGCTTTTTCCAGCGCGACGATCGCCTCGTCCATCCGCCCCAGCCGATAAAGCGCCCAACCCAAACTATCCCGATAGGCGGCGTTATCCGGCTCGGCGTCCACCGCGCGGCGGACCATGGCGAACGCCCGTTCGAGATGCGCCCCCTCATCGGCCCAAAGAAAACCTAGGTCGTTCATCGCCGACACGTCGTTGGGAAATTCGTCGAGCACCTCTTCGAGCCGCTCGACGCTTACCTTGTGGTTTCCTCGCTGGACTTCGAGATGGGATAAAACAAGCCTCGCCTCGCGCACCGCCTGACGCGTGCCCGGGCTCGCGTGGTTGGCGTCGAACCGTTCGAGAAACCGCTCGTAGGCCTCCCGCGACAAGTCGTTCCGCCCGGCGTGGTAGAGGATCCACGCCTCGTGCCCGGCCAATAGCGGCGACTCGTTGTTCAACCGGCACGCCTCGCGCGCGGCGGCCAGGGCGTCGTCCGTTCGCCCGGCCAACTCCAACGCGCTGGCCAGATAATAGCGGAAAATGGGCCGATCCTCGTCGGACACTTTGCCTTCCGCGCCGCGCCGAAAGACGTCGGCCGCCTTGGCGTACTGGTCCTGGGCCATTAAATTCCCGCCCCACAGGAGCAACGCGTCGGACGTGTTGTCGGGATCGGCCGCCACGGCCCATTCAAAAAACGGCCCGGCGGCCTCGGACCGATCGGCGTCCGAGGCCAAAAGAGCCAGTGCCAACGGGGCACGAGCGCCCAGCGACCTCGGATCCTTGGCCAGCCGCGTTCGCGCCGCCGCAAGCAACTTGTCCACCAGCGCCGCATCGCCGGCGATCGCCCGCCGTTCGTCTCCAAGTTGCTCCAACGCGGGATTAGCCGCGGACGCTTTGCTCAAGACGGCCAACAACCGTTCGACGTCGCCGCGCCGGCGAAGGAGCTTGACCAGGCCCGAATAAACGGCCGCAGTCGGCCGCTTTTCGAGAAGCGTTTCATACCGCGCGAGCGCCTCATCGAGCCGGCCCGCCGCGGCGTGCTGCCGGGCCGCGAAACAGGCCAACGCCACGTCGTCGGGCCGCGCGGCCACGAGTTTTTCGACGCGGCCGAGCAGTTCGTCCGATTTACCCCGCGCGGCGAGCGCCTGGCCCATCAACTCGCAGAGCGCCGCGCCCTCGTCCGAAAAACCCTCGGCAAGACACGCTTCCAAATGACTCAAAGCGTCGGCCGGCTTGTGGCGTTTCAGGTCAATTCGCGCCAACTCGAAATGCAGCCGACCGGCGTTCGGGCTCGCGTGATGGGCTTTCTCGAACGTCGCCTCGGCCTTGTCCAGTCGTCCGGCCAGAAAAAAATATTCGCCGAAAAGCATCCCGAGTCGTTCGGCATCGCCGAACCATTTCGTAAGCTGGTCGCGCGCGATGCCGAACGACTCGGGATGTTCCAGCGCCTCGAGCGCGCCGGCCGCCGCGTCGGCCGCCTTCCCGTAACGCTCGGCGGCGACGTGGATTTCGGCCAGTCGCCACCGGAGCACGACGTCAAGCGACGTTTTCTTCTCCGCGCCGCGCCGGGCGATCGCGGTCTCGAACAACCCGGCGACCATTTGAAGTTCATCATCGCTTGATACGATCTCGGCCAGCTCGATGAGCTCCGCCGGATCGAAAGCCTCTGGGTCGAGTTTCGCCGCGCGGAGCAGGTAGCGGTCGCGCACGTCCCGCCACCCGAGTTGCTCGGCCAACGCCACGATCGGCCACACGGTCTCGGCCGCCGGCGCGTCGTAACGCAGCGCCCGTTGGTAGTGGCGAAGGGCCTCGGCGTATTCCTTGCGTTGTTGAAAGGCCCGCGCGGTCGAAAAATGGGCCAAGGCGCATAAACGGTCTTCCTCCCGTTCCGTGCGAGGCGACCGCGGCACAAGCGGCTCGGGCGGATCTTCCAGAAGCGTCCGGGCCGGAGAAGGAGCGTATGCCGCCGCGACGACCGGCGGACCCACGATGGCGACGGCCGACAGCAGCCCGATGCACAACGCGGCAAGGCCCCGCGGTCCGTCCCACCTTGCGACAACGTCACCGAGCATGGCCGCGTCTCCGACTCACCGGGGCTTGCGCTTGGAAAGGCCGCCGGTGGTTTTTTTCTTCCCGGCCGTTGTCTCGGGCGACTTGCTCGTGGAAGGAGCGTCTTTGCGACGGGGCGAGTCGCTCTTCCTCGCCTTTTCAGCGGCCGGTTTCTTCGCGGCGTCGTCCTTGCCCTTCTTCTTCGTCGCGCGGACCTTAGGTTCCTCGGCGGCCGGTTTGGCGGGCCTCTCTTCACCCGCCTTCTTGTCGGCCGGTTCGTTCTTGCCCTCGGCCGCCGGCTTCTTCGGACCGCCCCGCTTGGGCCAACGCTTCTTCGCCTCGGGCTCGATCTCCGTGAGTTTCTCCCTCACGTCCGTGGCGAAGGGATTCGCGGTGAAGTCCGCGCCCAATTGGTGCAGCAGCGACCCGAACTCGACGCCCTTGTTCTTCGGAATCGCCCGTTCCAGCCCCGCGATCGACGCCGTTTCCACCTCTTTATCCGTGGCTATTCCGAGGATCCGCATCACCTCGAGCGTGCCGGCGTCCAGCGGAATCGAATGGCCGGCCAACGCCGACTGCACGACGTAGGCCACGCCGAACGGCGTGGCGCCGTCGATCTTCTTCACCGCGTCGGCGGCCGGACCGAGGTTCTTCTTGCGCAAGCCCTCGAGGTCGAACGAATAATTCGCTTCGAACACGTGCTGCAACGAACGCTTCAGCCGCGTGGCCGCCGCCCGCGGGTCGGGCAGACGAGCCATCGTCTCCGTCAACTCGCGGATCGAACTGACCCGAATCTCATTCCAGTCAAAGTACTCCTCCATGATCGTGGCGAAGGTTTCCTCGGCCACGTCGTAACGCGCGTCTTCCAACAGGCACGCGAACACGAGATGCTCCAGGACCGGACGCTCGGCGACGACCGGCGCCGGCTTGTAGTGCTTCTTCAACACCTTGTGGAGCTTGGTGAATTGAGCGGAGCGGCTGGGTGTGGACATGGATCTTGAAGCCTGCAAAAATCAACAATATTCACCACGGGCAAAATAGGTACGTTTGTTCCGGGCTCTAGGCGGGCAATTCCGTTCCCGGCGAGTCCGTGCCCCCGTCGGAATTCGAGTCATTCGCCTCTTCGTCGGCCGGCTCCTCCTCGGCGCCCTCTTCCGATTCAATCTCCGGGCCCTTCGGCAAGACTTCCTTCAATATCCGCGAGATCTCAATCGACTGCTTCACGCCCCGGTCGAGCAGGAACTCGATTCGCGGCGTGTAGCGCGTGTCGATCCGCGACGCAAGTTTCGATTGAAGGAAGCCGGCCGCGTGCTGCAATCCCCGCAGACACAGTTTCTGCTTGGTCTCGTCGCCCATGATCGACACGTGGACCTTCGCCTGGCGCATGTCGCCCGACACCTCCACGTAGGTCACGGTGACGTCCTTGACCCGGGGGTCGCTCAGTTCGGTGAGGATGGCCCAACTGACCACTTCTCGAACGGCTTCGGCGGCTTTTTCGACACGTCGCGAACGCATGGAACACTCAAAGGGTCCGGGCCACTTCCTCGATCTTGTACACTTCGAGTATGTCCCCTTCCTTGAGGTCATTGAAGCCGCGCAGCTTGATGCCGCACTCGTATCCCTCGCGCACTTCGCGGGCGTCGTCCTTTTCTCGCTTGAGCGACTCCAACGGGTACTCGCCGATCACGCGGTTCTCGCGGATCAGGCGTGCCCGGGCGTCGCGCTGCACGGTGCCCGCCAAAACGCGGCATCCGGCGATCGTGCCCACGCGACTGATCTGGAAAACTCGCTGAATGAGCACGCGGCCCAGTTCGGCTTCGCGTTTCTCGGGTTTCAACATGCCTTCCAGGGCCGCTCGCAGGTCGTCGGCCACTTGATAGATGATGTCGTAGCGGCGAATCTGGACTCCGCATCGGTCGGCCAACTGCCGCGCGCCTTCGTCGGGCACGACGTTGAATCCGATGATCACCGCGTTCGAGGCGTCGGCCAGGTGAACGTCCGCTTCGGTAATTCCGCCGACGGTGGCCTGGATGATCTTCAACTGGACCTCGGGATGTTCCAGCTTGCTCAACTCCTTGCGAAGGGCCTCGATCGAGCCGCGAACGTCGGCCCGTAAAACGATGTTGAGTGTTTGGACCTCCGCCTGCCCCAGGTGATCGAAGAGGTTTTCGAGCGTCACGTGCGTCTGGCCGCCGGAAAGCGAGTGTTCCCGCGCTTCCTGCGCGCGGCTTTCCGCGATCTCGCGCGCCTGGGTAATTTCTGGAACAACGTGGAAGCGGTCGCCCGCCCCGGGCGCCAGGTCGAGGCCCGTCACGTTCACCGGCATGGAAGGGCCGGCTTCCGTGTAGCGACGGCTCAGGTCGAGCGTGTCGTACATGGCCTTGACCCGGCCGTGCGCGGTTCCGCAAACGACCACGTCGCCGACGTGAAGCGTCCCTTGTTGGACCAGCAGTTTGGCCACCACGCCCAGCCCCTCGTGCAACGACGACTCCAGGCACGTGCCGAAGCCGGGCCGATCGGGGTTCGCGCGGTATTCGTGCAGCTCGGCCACGGTCAAGAGCGTCTCGAGCAGGGTGTCCACGCCCTCGCCCGTCGTGGCGCTCGTCTTGACCACTTCCGTCTCGCCGCCCCATTCGCTGGGCAACAGTTCGTTGGCGGCTAGTTGTTCGTAAGTGCGCTGCGTGTTGACGCCCGGCAGGTCGATCTTGTTCAGTGCCACGACGATCGGCACGCCCGCCGCGCGCGCGTGGCTGATGGCCTCTTCGGTCTGCGGCATGATGCCGTCGTCGGCCGCGACGACCAGCACGGCGATGTCCGTCACGTTGGCCCCCCGTGCCCGCATCTCGGTAAACGCGGCGTGGCCCGGCGTGTCGACGAACGCGATGGCGTGGCCGTCTTTTTCGATTTGATAGGCGCGGATGTGCTGGGTGATGCCGCCCTTTTCGCCGCTCACCACGTCGATGCCGAGAATGCGGTCCAAAAGCGACGTCTTCCCGTGGTCGACGTGGCCGAGGAACGTGATGATGGGCGGTCGTGGTTGGAGCATGGCCGAATCGTCTTCTTCCTGTTCAACGGCGGTCAAGACTTGTTCTTCGAGCCCGACCGACCGGCGGAAATCGACCTCGACGCCGAACTCGGCCGCCAACAACTCGGCCGTGTCCACTTCGACGGCCGCGTTAATGTTCACGGCGGCGCCGGCGCCCATGGCCAGCAGCTTGCCCAGCACCTGGCCGGCGGGCACGCCGACCGCCTCCGAGAACGTGCGGACCGTGCAGGGCAATTCGAGCACGACGTTGTGTTTCCGCGGGGCCGCCGTGTTCGTGCCGATCCGGCGGATGCGCTTGACCACGCGGCGGGTGGTCTTGGTTTCTTCTTCCTCGTCGCCCTTGCGCCGGTGCGAACTGCCGCGTTTGCGTTTCAGTTGACGTTGCTCGCGGCCCCCCAGCGTCGCGGTGCCCTCTTCGGCCGGCGCTTCCGCCGGGCCGTGTCCCTTGCCGCGCCGGCCTCGCCCGGCCGAAGGAAGCGCCAACTCCTGCGTCTGGTTGGCCGTGGCGTCTTTGGCGGCCGGACCTTTCTTCTTCGCCGCCTTGCGCTTCTGCTCTTGATCCTCGATGTGCTTGGCCAGCGGCTTCTCGCCCAACCGGCCCGCGCGGATCGCGTCGCGAGGCAGCCGAAGGTCCGGCTTCTGCGCGGCCGGCTCCTGGGCCTTCGGCGGACCCGCCGGCTGCTGCGCCGTCGGAATCGGCGCAAGCTTGATTGTCGGGCCGGTCCTCTCGGAAGGAGGCCGGGGAGTTCGTTTTCGCGGGCCCGGGGGCGGGGGCGACTTGGTCAACGGAGGCCGCACCGGTCCATCGGGAGGCGCGGCAAGCGTCGCTTCAGCCGTGGAGGACGTCTCGTCCGACACGACGGGCGTCACGGCCTCCTCCGCCTGCTCGGTCGCCGAGGCGATGCCTTCGGGAATCTCCTCGCCGACGGGCGTCCTCGAACGATCGCGTCGCGCCGGCAGAACCGGGATCTTGCCTCCCGACGCCGAGCCCGGCCCGATGTAATCCTCGCGCCGCACGACGTCGGCCGTTTCGACCGGCCCGGCGCTTGGCCTTTTCAAAGCGGCCCTCGACGGCCCCGTCGCGCGGCCACGGCTGCTCACGTAGGCCTTGACCTTTTCGACCTCTTCCTCGGTCAAGTTGGCCAGCGCGGACCCCTTGCCTGTCACACCCGCTTCGTTGCAAATATCAACGAGTGCTTTGCTGTCGAGGTTCAGTTGCTTGGCAAGCGCATAGATGCGAACGGGCACGCGCAACTCTTCCTTTCAATGTCGGCCGAGACTCATACGCCTGCTCGGCCGCGTGTCTCCCAAATGCTTCCGTTACATAGGCAACATCTCCCCATCTAACGTCGCTTTTGGGATCCTTGGTTGGGGTTTCAACTTACTGCGTTTGCCGGAACGGCCCGCGGGCGGTTTGTCAGTCCGTGTGCCGGGATCCGGCGGCGTCCGACTCGTCGTCGTCCGCCGGTGGTTCGTCGCTTGGTTCCGCCGGCGGCGACGATTCGTCATCGACGCCGATGCCCGCCTCCTCCAAAACGTCCGCGAGGTCGTCGTTCGCCGGGTCGTCGGCCACGTCCTCCGTCTCGGTCGACTCGGCGTCCTCGGGGGTGATCTCGTCGGTCGGAGTCGTCTCGGTTTGAGCGGCCTCGGCCGCTTCGACGCGATCCTGCTCGCGCCGCAGCCGGCGCTGCTCGGCGGCCGCCTTCTCGGCTTCCGCCGCTTTCTCCTCGGCCTGCTCGATGATCCGCTCGACCACTTCCTCGGGTAACCCGCCGCCCATTTCGCTCAGGATATCCGGCTCGATCACCGAGAGGTCGTCGTACGACAGGAAGCCCTCGCCGACCAACTTTTCGGCCACCTCGTCGTCGAGCCCCTCCAGCGCCGAAAAGCCCGCCACCGCGTGCTCGATCTGTTCGTCGAGCTCCTCGCGGGTCATGATTTCAATGTCCCAAACGCACAGCTTGCTGGCCAGTCGCACGTTTTGGCCGCGTCGCCCGATGGCCAGCGAAAGCTGATCCTCGCGCACCAGCACGATCGCCCGGCCGAACATCTGGCAGAGAATCACTTCCTCGACCTCGGCCGGCTGCAGGGCGTTGGGTATCAACACCCGCATGTCGTCGCTGTACCGGACGATGTCGATCCGCTCGCCCGCCAGCTCGTCGACGATGTTCTTGATCCGGTTCCCGCGCACTCCGACGCACGCTCCCACGCTGTCCACCCGCTGGTCCGAGCTGCTCACCGCGATCTTGGTCCGATAGCCGGGTTCCCGGGCAATCGCGCGGATCTGAATCACCCCGTCCGCGATCTCGGGAATTTCCTGCTCGAAAAGCCGGCTCACCAGATGGTGCCGCGTGCGGCTGAGGATGATCTTCACCCGGGTACCCGCCTTGCGGACGTCGCACACCACGGCCCGAACCCGCTCGTTGGCGTGGAGCGTTTCGCCGGGAATCTGCTCGCTGCGGGGCAAAATGGCTTCGAGGCTTCCGAGCGAGACGGTCGCCGCGCCGCCTTCGTAACGCTGGATCACGCCCGTGACCAACTGGTCGCGCAGGTCGTTGTATTCGTCGTAAACCGTGTCGCGTTCGGCCTCGCGAATCTTTTGGATCATGACCTGTTTGGCCGTTTGGGCGCCGATCCGCTCGGCGATGTCCTCCGGCGCCATGATCTGGCCGTTGTGGATGCCCGTGATCCGGCCCGTCTCGCGATCGATCTCGATCGTGATTTCGTGGTCTTCGCCGTAGTGCCTCTTGGCGGCCGAGACGAGGGCCGCTTCGATGCCTTCAAAGACGATCGCCTTATCGATGTTCTTGTCGCGGTGTATGGCATCCACGATCCGCAACACTTCGCTTGGATTCATCGATTTTCACTTTCCCATCGAGGGACGGCTGTTGCCCCGAGCGACAATCCCAGTAGCCACGACCAAGGAGCCGGCCGAGTTAGTGGTCCGAATATTCAAACACCAAACAGACACACAAAGCACGAGCCGCGCATCGAGACACCCCGATCGTCCCGCGTCGCTTGCGCGACGCGTCAACGGCGCGACGCCAGTATGTGGCACTAGCGACCGCCTGTCGAGCCCCGCGAGCCCGACAAACGCCGACAACGTCCCACATTCCGACCATCGCCACCCGAATCGACCGGGGGGTCGAACGCCCGAAACTTCTGCGCGTCCACAACTTAGCGAAACACGTAATCTGGTAAGGATACCGGCCGAAAGCTGGGGTGTCAAGCGGGCGCGGAACCTCGTGAACCGGTTCCAAAGGCAATAAAATGCATATATTAACACATGCGGGGGGTGTGCTTCGACGATCCGCGGAAGCAATTCCTCAACCCCTCGCGCCCCGGGGACTGGTTTGTTTTTCGGCCCTCTTGGCGTTGCGCTCCGGCTACGCTTGACGGCCGAAAAATAAGCAGGTCCCCTTTGGCCGAACCCAAGATACTTGCAGCGGGGCGAGCGACCTCCTACGATGAGGGGTACGGCACATCCGTTAATGAGCGAGTCGGTGTATTCTTCTTCTGGAGGACTTTCCCATGTCGCTTTCGCTCCGTCGCGCGTTCACCCTGGTCGAGTTGCTCGTCGTTGTCTTTATCATCGGCGTGGTGATTGCCTTGTTGCTGCCGGCCGTCCAGTCGGCCCGGGAAGCGGCCCGCCGATCCCAATTGCGCGTCGGCTCGCAATATGACGCCGCCGATCAGCTTTCGCCGGGCGCGCAGGCCGGGGAAGTCGAGCCGGCCGCCCCCTTAGCCCCCGCCCGAGTCCAATCCTTTATCGCCAACGTCGAGGTCACGCCCAAGCTCAGCGTCGGCACCGCCGCGCGCGAGTCGATCTACGTGGCGGCCTTCGCGGGCAAAATCGAGGCTGTCAGCCCCGACGAAGGCGGCGGCGATTGCGAAGTCATGCTCCCCTTGCCGCCCCAGATCATCTCGCTGGCCGATCTGTCGATCACGGTCGCCGGCAAATCAAGTGAAAGGGTTCTGTTGCGTGACGGAAAACTCGTTTGGCGAGGCACGCTCTCGAACCAGCCGACCCTGCTGGACATTACCTACACCGCCGTGGGCAAGGGCCTGTTCGAGCTTTCGGTCCCGCCCGGCGGTATCCTCGACCGGTTCGAAATGTCGTTGGTGGTCAACGACTCCGACGTGCGTCTGCTCGAATTATCGCTCCAGCCCACCAGCACCGAACGGGCCCGAAGCAGCACGTATCGTTGGAATTATGAACGGCTCCTGCTCGGCCGCCCGATTCGGCTCGACGTGCTGGGCATCGCCCCGATCGATCGCCTGGGCGAGTTGACCTGGCTCGGCCCGATCAGCGTGGTCATCTTCGGCCTGTTGGTCGGCCTGGTGGTCCAGGCCGCCGGTGTGCCGCGATTCGATCTGTGGATGTTGCTGTTGACCGTCGGCACGTTCGCCGGCGCGTATCCGCTGATGTACTTTGCCCAGGAATACATCGACAACTTGAACATCGCCATGTCGGCCTGCGGCGGAGTCGCTGTGCTGATCATCGCGGTGCGGGCCGTGACGCTTTTGGGCCTCTGGCGCGGCCTGCTCGGCATCGCGTTCCCAGCCGCCGCCATCCTCGCCGCCACGTTGGCTGCCGCCATCTGGACCCAACACCAAGGCATCCTCCTCACGGCCGAAGCCCTGGGCTTTTTCATCGTCGCCATGATGCTCATGCCCAAGATCGGCGTCGTCCCATGGGGCCCCCGCGCCAAACCCGAGAAACCGGCTGACGTCCAGACGCCATAAGCGTGAGTTGAGGACGTAGCTGTAGGGTGCGTCTGGACGCACCGATTTTCGAGCAGCGGGACGAGGCTCCAAGAGAATGTTTCACGAAATCCTTGAGTGTCCCATTCCAGACCATCGTTCCTGGTGGGTGTAGTAAAACTCCGTGGACAGGTGTAGTAAACTCCGTGGACAAATGGGAGGAACTTGGGCCAAAGGCCCTTTGGTTCGCCCAGCCCAGGGCAACGCCCTGGGGATAATGGATTGATCAGCCCGCGGGTCGGCCCAACGGGCCAACCGTTCCCACGTTGAGAAGAATGGATTGGGCCGTTGGCCCGACTATCCATTTCGTGGTTTTACCGTTCCCCAGGGCGTTGCCCTGGGCTGGGTGAATGGTCGCTCCTTCGGAGCTATTCCAGAGCTATTCACCCCCGTACGGCTCTGCATCCTGCCGCCGCGGACTATTACTGCGTCTATCCCTGGTCGGAAACGGGGAATTCGCCTATCTTTACGTTCATCCATTCTTTTCCCGACCCCTTTTCCCCGTCTCGCGCACTCTTAGGGTATGACAGCGGCAACGACAGATCGGCACGCCGAGATGGCCGGGCTGGTGCGGGCGCATCAGGCCGGCGTGTGGCGCTATTTGCGCTTTCTCGGCTGCGATCACGGCGAGGCCGACGACCTGACCCAGGAGACGTTTCTGGCCGTGTTGCGAGACGGATTTGAAGTGCGATCTCCGGCCGAGACGGCCGGCTATTTGCGCACGGTGGCCCGCCATCGGTTGCTGGCCGCGCGGCGCAAGACGCAAAACCGTCCGGCGCTGGTCGATCTGGAGGCGGCCGAGGCGGTTTGGGCTCGCGCGGCCGGCGACGACGGGCTGGGCGACTATCTGGCCGCGCTGGGCGAGTGTCTCGGCTCGGCCGTCACGCCCCGGGTCCGCCGGGCGCTGGAGCTTCAATACGCCTCGCGGGCCGGCCGGTCGCAGATCGCCGCGGAACTGAGTCTGGCCGTCGAGGGCGTCAAGACGCTGCTTCGCCGTGCCCGATCGGTCCTGCGCGAGTGCGTCGAAAGGAGACTCGGACGATGAACGCCGAAAACGATTCCCGCCACGACGAACTGTGCGATCGGCTCCTGGAACAGGCGCTGGGCGAACTGCTCGCCGGCGACGGTCCTCCGGATCTGTCCGAAAAAATCCTTGCCGCTGCCGAGAAACTAGAACCCATTCCCGTGCAGCGAAAGGAACGTGTCATGAAGAAGCGAAGTAAACGTCTTCGGATCGTCGAAGCCCTGACCGCCTGTGTGGCGCTGGGAGTCCTGATTTGTCTGCTGCTACCGGCCATACAGGCTCCAAGAGAAGCGGCCCGAAGAATGCAGATGAAGGCTATGGGCAGAAGCATGCACAATTTCCATGACTCATCGCCCGGATGGGTACCGCCCGTCGAAGATCCGTACTACCTCTCGGACGACGTACAGTATTATCCGCAGTCGAACGACACCAAGTCCTGGCTACCTAATGAGGCTATGTCCTACGAATCGGCCGTAGGAGGTCGCGGCCCCGATCTCGGCGACGACAAGTACAACATGATCGTCGAAAACGCCTTCCTTGCCGTGAAGGACCATCCGCTTTCGACCTTCTCGATCGACGTTGACACGGCCTCGTATGCCAACGTGCGGCGGTTCCTGCTGGTCGACGGCCAATTGCCGCCGCCCGACGCGGTGCGGATCGAGGAGATGATCAACTACTTCGACTACGACTACGCGGGTCCGACGGGCGACGTGCCGCTGGCCGTTCACCTGGCGGCGGCCGCCTGCCCGTGGAAGGGCGAGCATCGGCTGGTCCGCGTGGCGCTGAAGGGCAAGGA
>Ga0209342_10003415_pt1 | contig 16724 bp, 18 predicted proteins | sample RifCSP16_2_FD_184023 | JGI IMG/M metagenome (GOLD analysis project Ga0209342, IMG submission 184023) | Soil microbial communities from Rifle, Colorado - Rifle CSP2_sed 16_2 (SPAdes) (version 2) | ecosystem: Environmental > Terrestrial > Deep subsurface > Rock core/Sediment | place: Rifle... | reverse complement strand
AATTTTTATCTATCCACTTCCTGTACTCACCGCTCCTGATATCTTTCACCCACGCCGAATTTTCCAGATACCAGGAGACCGTTTGCCGCAATCCGGTCTCAAAATCATATTTCTGTTTCCATCCAAGTTCCTTTTTGATCTTGTCGCAGTTGATCGCGTAGCGCCGGTCGTGCCCGGGACGGTCGCCGACGAACGTCATGAGGTCCTTGTACGTTCGGCGTTCGGCGTTCGGCGTCCGGAGCGCCGGGTTCCCGGCCGCAGGACGGAGTTCCTCAAGGGCGTCGCAAATGTGCTTCACCACTTCAATGTTCTGTTTTTCACATTCACCGCCGATATTATACGTTTCGCCTGTTTTGCCTTTTTGCGCGATCAGCCAGATCGCGCTGCAGTGGTCTTCAACATAAAGCCAGTCCCGTACGTTCTTTCCGTCTCCATACAGGGGCAGGTCCTTTCCTTCAATGGCGTTCAGTATCATCAGGGGGATCAGTTTTTCCGGAAAATGATACGGGCCGTAGTTGTTCGAACAGTTGGAGATCGTTATTGGCAGCCCGTAGGTATGAAAATATGCCCTCACGAGATGGTCGGAGGCCGCTTTCGACGCCGAATAAGGACTCCTCGGATCGTAGGCGGTTGTTTCGTAAAAAAAGCCTGATTTTCCGAGAGAGCCGTACACCTCGTCGGTGCTGATATGATGAAAGCGCACGTCTTTCCTGCCGGTCCATGACTGGCGGGCAATCTCGAGCAGGTTGAACGTGCCGTTGATGTTTGTCTCCACGAAAGCCTTCGGTCCGAATATCGACCGGTCAACATGACTTTCAGCGGCAAAATGGACGACAAGGGATACCTTATGTCTGTCGAAAACCTCTTTGACCTTTTCATGATCACAGATATCGCCTTGCTCGAAAAAATATCGCGCGTGGCCGAACTTATTTTCCATGTCCACAAGGTTTAAAAGATTCCCGGCATACGTAAGCTTATCGTAATTGACTATTGTTCCCTTGAAGGCCGGTTGCTCCAGAAGAAAGCGGATAAAATTCGACCCGATGAAGCCCGCGCCGCCGGTCACGAGAATGACGGCCCGGGCGAACGGCTGTTCATTATGAAATTCCCGGTCAACCGCTTTTTCCTTTTTACCGCTCATGGACGAATTTCCCCTCGCGTAAAAATGTTGCGACCCCCTCTTCCCATGTCGGGATATCGATATCGAGCAGTCCGGCAAGCCGATCGCCCGTCATGGCCGAGAACTTGGGCCTCCTGGCCGGAAGATCGAAGGTATCCATGGACACCGGCCTGATGAATTTTTGGATCCCCAGGGACCTTAGAATGAATTTCGCCCATTCATAGCGCGAGCAAAAACCCCTGTTCGTCAAATGGTACAGTCCCGTGAGGTTCCTTTCCAAAGCCTTCAGGGTAATATCAACGATGGCGCCGGTATGCGTCGGCACGGAGAACTCATCACACGCAATTTTTAAATATTCGTTCTGTTTTGACCATTCCAGGAGCTTATGGATAAAATTCTGCGTTCCCTCGCCGAACACCCAGCTGAGCCTCAAGATAAGAAATGAATCGATCGTTTCCCGCACGAATTGTTCACCGGCGAGCTTGCTCTTTCCGTATCCGTTCAGCGGATGTACGGCGTCATCTTCGACATACAGTCCATCCTGTTTCAGGCCGTCAAAAACATAATCGGTCCCGAAGTGAACGAGGAAGGCGTTGAACTTTTTTGCCGCATGGGCAAGATGCTGCGGGCCCGTTGCATTCACGGCAAAGGCCTTTTCCTGTTCCTGCTCAGCCTTGTCTACGAGATTATAGGCGGCGCAATTAATGATGACATCCGGCCTGGCGGAGCCCACGATGTCAAGAACGGCGTTGAGGTTCGTGATATCGCACCGCGATTCTTCAGGGGCCGTAAAATTCGCCGATTCATTCTCGAATCTCCTGATAAACGCATGAGCGAGCTGGCCGTTTTTGCCGGTAATAAGGTATTTCATCTGAAAATGCTATTTTCTCCAAAGAGGAGTTCAAAAATTATTATCAGCGTTCTTTAAGATCGGGTGTGTCTTGTCCTTGGACGAAAGTAACGGATCTTTCACCGGCCACGAGATATGTATATCGGGGTCATTCCAGATGATGCCCCTGTCTTCCGCCGGAGAATACTCTTGAGTGCATTTATACATCACGTCGGCGAATTTGCTCACTACCTGAAAACCGTGCGCAAACCCCGGCGGCACATACAGCAGCTGTCTGCTTTCCTCCGATAATTCGACGCCGGCCCATTTCCCGTAATGAGGCGACCCCTTGCGAATGTCCACGGCAACATCGAATATTGTTCCCCTCAGGCAGCAGACCAGCTTGCCCTGCGCTTTCGGTATTTTCTGGTAGTGAAGGCCTCTCAGTGTCCCTCGTGCTGATCGCGAATAGTTATCCTGAACGAAATGCTCCGGGATTCCCGCGGCCTCAAATTCACTCTGCTTGTAGAGCTCAAGAAAAAAACCGCGGGCATCGTCAAAAACCTGCGGCATGATCAGGATCAGATCAGGGAGCTCAAGGCGACTGAAATCAAACGGCACAAGGAACTCCTTTTCGACATTGAGTTTGTTGTATCAGCGAGCCGCCGATCAACCCGCGGCCATCTTCTTTTTCAGTTCCTTCGGCGTGACCGTGGCGGTGCCGACGACGCCGACGACGATCCCTGCGGCAAAATTGGAAAGCCTGGCCGCGTCTCCCGCGCTTGCGCCTGCGGCCATCGCGAGGGTGAGCGCGCTGATGACCGTGTCCCCTGCTCCGGTAACGTCAAACACATCCTGCGCAACGGTCGGGATATGCGTAATTCTGCCGCCCCGTTCAAACAGGCTCATGCCGTGCTCGCCCCGCGTAATGAGCACCGCATGACACTTGAGCCGTTTGAGCAGCAGCGTACCCGCCCTGAGCAGGCCCTTTTCGTCTTCGATCTCGATCCGGGAACCAATGGACGCCTCCCTGGTATTCGGCGTAAGGATGGTGACGCCGTTGTAGATGCCGAAGTGGGTTACCTTCGGGTCGACGGACACGATAATATCGTTCTGTTTTGCAAGCTTCACAATGTCCCGCACCAGCTCTTTTGTGATCACGCCCTTGCAGTAGTCCGAAAGCACGATGGCGTCGAGGCCTCTATCGCTCATTGCCTGTTGTTTGACGAAATCCATTATTCTGCGGCGGGTGTCCTTCTCAACCCCGTTCTTTGTTTCACGGTCAAAACGAACTACCTGCTGACTGTGCGCGATGATGCGGGTCTTTATCGTCGTCGGTCTGCCGTTTTCCACCATGAGTCCGTCCGTCTGGATCCCCTTGGCGCGCAGAATGCCGAGGAGCTGTTTTCCAGCTTCATCAGGTCCGATCACGCCGCATATGCCCACCCTGCCGCCGAGCGCATGGATATTGCTCACCACATTCGCCGCGCCGCCGGGCAGCAGACTCTCTTTCGTAACGTTCACGACCGGCACCGGCGCCTCCGGCGAGATGCGTGAAACATTTCCCCATATATAGTGATCGAGCACGACATCGCCGACGACGAGGGTGCGCGTCTTCGGGAACCGGTCGATATACTTCAGGAGACTGCCGGATTTCATTTGAGAAGTCATTTTGTCTCTTCCTCAAGTTTCATCTCGGTGAGCACGGCGACAATCGATCCGATGGCTATCGTGCTTTTCATGAACACCGGTATCTTGCGCGCATCGTCCGTAAACCAGACGAATATCTCGCCTTTGTTCTGAAACACGCCTTCATATTTGGGATACGTTTTGACCTTGATGGTATTGAACTCACCCGCGGGGGTTTTGATCTTTTCCTTGCCGAGTATCTGCATCTCGACCGACCAGTTCTTTCCGCTGTCATGAACGTCTACAAAGATCGATTTCCCTGTTGCCAGGTCTTCCCGCGTCCTCACATAGTAGAGTGAGGAGAGCGAATCCTGGACACGCGCCGGGATGGCCGATGCTTCCTGTTCTACGCCGTTTGTGATGGTCAGGACAACTGCGTTAGCGTGGTCGAAGGTCATGGTGCGGATTTTCTTTCTTTTCCCGTGTCTCTGATTCAGCGCATAGGAAAGGCTGTAGAGCTCCTCCGCATCTAAAATGCTTTGAACCATGTCCGCCACGGGATAGAAGACGGAAACAATGCCGGCGGACCTCGCCGAGGAGGTAAGGTGGTAGCCCCGCCTGCCTTCAGGGGTCTTTTCCTCCTTGACTTCCATGACCGCCGTTCCCGCTTTCAGTATCTTCGACCAGCTGATGACATACGTAAGTTTTTCACCGGAGATAAAGGCGTGGTTCGCGGTCTTGACGTTGTTCAACTTCTGGAGAGGCGCTTCCGCCGCGGACAGGCGGGCGATGAAAACCAAAGCGCACACAAAAAGCACGGAAGTTCTCATTCTCATCGTATCACCTTTCGGACCGATTCGAAAACTTCCTCTACGGTGATGTCCGCCATGCACTTCCGGGTCCCGAAGGGACAGTGCTTATCCTCGCACGGAACACAGGGCAGTTTTTTCAACAGGACCGTATGCCCGGGACCGACCGGGCCCGTGCGCCGGGGATCGGTAGACCCAAAGAGACCGACCACCGCCGTTTGTACCGCCGTCGCCAGATGCAAAGGCCCCGTATCCGAGCTTACGAGGCATTTGCACCGCGCAAGCAGGGCCGCGGTGCGAGCTATCGGCAACTCGCCTGCGGCAGATACCGCTTTCCTTTTCATGCGGGCCATGACGCTATCCACCAGTTCTCTGTCCTCCCGGCCGCCGACAAAGACAACCTCCGCGCCAAGGTCGCTTATCAGCCTATCAGCGAGAATCGTAAATCTCTCCGGAAACCAGTTACGCGAAGGCCGGGCCGAACCCACACCGCAGTTAAGCGCTATCAGCGGTTTGTCCTTGTTGATCCCGCGTTCGGTGAGGAACCGGTCAACACCCGCTCCTTCGCCGGGCTTGAGAGGCAGTCGTATACGATCAACAGCATCGGTGATTCCGAGCGGCCTGATCGCTTCCATGAAATTTTCCGCCGCATGGAGGCGGCGTTCACCCGGCTTGACCTTTTTCTGTTTTCGATAAACTAAAACACGGCTTGCTCCCGAGAGCCTCCGAAGGATCAGAGACCGTGTCGACGACTGCATATCGACAAAAAGATCGTACCGTTCTTTGCGCAGTCGCAATCCAAAAGAGACAAAGTCTATAATGTTTGTTTTAAACGCTTCTTTGTCGTAGATATATATAGTGTTCGCAATATCTGTTCCCTGGATGAGCTGCTCTATTCCTGAAGAGACGACCACGTCGACATGTGCTGAGGGGAATTTCTTCTTCAAGGCTCTGAGCGCCGGAAGCGACTGGAGAAAATCTCCGATAGCCCCGGCCTTAAAAAAAAGGATCTTGTTGATTTCCATGTCGGGCACATTATATGCGAACGCCCTGTATTTGTAAAGATAATTTTAAAAAAGCGCCGCTTGTCAAGGCTGTCCGGGCCCAAACAACATGCGGCCCGAATAAAAACAAAGGATCGCGGGCCTGAACATAAATGGACTTGAAATCCTTACCCGCTCTGTGTATTATTGTACCAGTGCGACGGCAAAAAAAGATAACCTGAGTGTGTCCGTGCTCAAAAAACGTGAGAAGGGATAACGGACATTATGGCTGCTCCACGAGTCGATCTGGATCTTTGCATCGGTTGCGGGCTTTGCTCTGAGCTTTGTCCGGATGTTTTTGAGCCAAGGGATGATAAGGCGTGGGTCATCGATCCGAACGGTTGCGATACCTGCGACTGCCGACAGGCCGCTGACAGCTGCCCGGTAACCGCGATCATTCTCGAATAAGCTCCGCATAGGCCGGCAATGCAATGAAAAGAGGCGCGGAATACCAAATGCCGAGGAAAAAAACTGTCATTGGCGCCGTCGGTGTCGCCGTCCTCCTGATCATCATGCTTACGATATTTCGCAGGGAACCGCGAGGAGCGTTGTTGTTCAGGAACAACAACTGCATCGTGTGCCATGCCATTCAGGGCAAGGGCGGATCAGTTGGTCCGAACCTGACGTACGTGGGGCGGAGGCGCTCACGCTCATACATCATTGAACAGATCATCAATCCGAAATCGCATAATTCGAACACCGCAATGCCGTCTTTTGCGCATTTTCCCGAAAAGGACATTAACGACCTCGCCGATTATCTTTCGAACCTAAAATAGATTTTTGCTCTCCCCTCCCTCATTTGCAGGGCTGGAACCAGCAGGCCGGTTGACATTTTCCTTGACAAACCTCTCAATTTCTATAATATTTACTGAGACTATGTAATTCTTTAGTAAGGCCATCTGGTTTTTTATTTTTCAAGCGTTGTAAGTAATCGGTTGTTGTTGATAAGTTGGTTTATATAATATAAAAATCATCAAAGGTTATAAGTTAGTTCTCATAAGCGCCGCTGTGGCGGAATTGGCAGACGCAAGGGACTTAAAATCCCTCGGGGGGCAACTCCCGTACCGGTTCAATTCCGGTCAGCGGCACCAGAAAAACTAACAAATAACTTGCAACAGGCAACGTGTAACAGAAGACTGATGACCGGAAGTGAACTGGGGGGATTGGGGGAAAGGTTCCCCCATGCTCCGGGGGTCACAGGCCCGCGCAAGCGGGACGCCATAGTGGGCACCCCTGTGGAAGCAAAGCGCGTGAAATTCCGGTCAGCGGCGCCACAAATTAACAAGCAACTGACAACTTGTAACCTGTAACCGGGAACGAAAAACTGATGATCCGAACCGAATACCCCTGAGGAGGAACTACATGATTACGAAACGCCCGGCTTCAAAAGTTTTCCACATATCCATCCTTCTTACTGCTTTCAACGTTCTCATGCTGTTCAACGGCTGTGGCGGAGTTCACCGGCCTTTCGAGCTGGTGGATCAGAATATCAAGATAAGACCCGGCTCCCTCGCAGTCCTGAGCGGAGGCGGAAGTGAGGTCGACGTTAAATTGGCCATCAACCTCACCCAGGAACTCAAAAAGAGGAGCACCTTTCGCGTTTTAAGCCAGGAAGAGATCGCCAGACGGGTTTCGGGCTATCCCTCAGAACTCGTGAGAAATTCAAAAGTACCGAAAGCGGAAGAGGATAACTACGCATGGTTTTCTCAGGGCAATAAAGGCAGAGTAGATGCCGCCCACGCTCAGCTCAATACAGATTATGTTTTCGTCATATGGGTGGGCGATCTCACGAGATGGACAACATCGGGTCAGGGTGGAACCAGGGTCGATTACGTAGTAAGCGTTTATGGACGGTTTTTCGAGTATCCAAAGGGAAAGATCGATGCGTATTCGGCATTCGGCAGGAGCAGAGGACAGTCCTGCTGCCTTTTCGGCAAATCCGAGGGAGAAGATATCGACGCCCTGTTAAAGGACGCCGCAGAGGAAGCCGCTGACAAATTCATATCAGTGACCGGATCAGAAAAAGCGAGTAAATGATATGTCCATTATGCGCAAGGAGGGTACTCATGAACGTTCATAAGCGAAGCATCATCTTTATTCTTCTCCCGCTGTTTCTGAGCGCCTGCAGCGGCTTCAACCTCGTCGATTCGAATTTTAAACCAAGGGGCAGGACCCTCGCGGTGATCTCAGGCCTCGACAACGATCCTAATGTGCTCGCCGCCCAGCACATGACCGAGGCATTGAGAAAAAACAGCCGCTTTCAGGTCATGTCCCAGAAACAGGTCGCCCAGTCGGTCTCGAACTATCCTCAGAAAATCAAAGGTCCTTACAAATCCGCCTATTTCCAGATCGACACGGACTATTCGAATACCGATATCAAAAAAATACGTCAGATCCAGCAGCAGTTGGGCGTGGACTATCTGTACGTCATGTGGACGCCTACCGCCACCGTGATGAATGATAAGATCTATACGTACCATATCATAACGCAGCTCTTTGAGGGGTCATCGAGCAAGGAAGTGGGAAACGGCATGTTCGGTGCAACGGCAGGAAAGACCGACTGCTGCCTGGTTCCCAAGCCGGATGATAAAGATAAGGATCAGGCCATCAAGGACACTACCGAATATGTGGCAAAACAGATAGCGGAAAAGACGGGCATGCAGAAATAAGAAAACGACAGGAACGGCTGAGTAAGCCGTAATATTTTGGAAGAACCATGCACAAACGAAGTGATAAGAAAGACCAACCGTATTCAGACCTGGAAGCGTACGTCCCCCTCTGTCCGGTCTGCGGCAAGGAACTGAAGGAGCGTACAAAAGATGGCTACCACTGCGAGTGCGGCGAAGATATTCCCAGGGGCATGGAGATCATCCCTCACCGCGGCGTGACCTGCCGCACCCTCGGCCGGTGGGGAAAGTAGCAGATATCCTGCTCCAATATACGCTGTATGTAACCGGCGAATCCTCTCCCTGAACAAATCCTTGACAATTACCCCTCTAATATCCGATAATGAAGCCGCTATTTACAAACCACACGAAAGTATTACAATATCATCAACTTTAGTTTGTCCTTGCGAGCAAGCAATGGGAGCGTGCCAATCTCGCAGTAAGATGCGAGATTGCGGAGCCTGTTCCGAACGAAGTGAGGAATATCGATCCGATGTTCCTTCGCTTGGCTCAGGACCGCTTTCGCGCCTCGCAATGACAAGACGTTAAAAAGACATACAGGAGCCGGATTTGCCTCAGGAATACCTTGAATTCGAACGACCCATCGCCGAGCTTGAGAAGAAAATAGAGGAGCTTACCCTCTTCACCTCCTCGGGCGATATCAATCTTGAAGAAGAGATACTCAAGCTCCACAAAAAATCCGACCAGCTGCGCGCCGAGATCTATTCCCGGCTCACGCCCTGGCAGAAGTCGCAGATCTCGCGCCATCCGAACCGCCCCTATACCCTCGACTATATCGAGGCCATGCTGACGAACTTCGTCGAGATGCACGGCGACCGCTCTTACGCGGACGATCCTGCCATCGTATTCGGCATGGCAAAGCTCGGCGATACGCAGGTCGTCGTCATCGGCCACCAAAAAGGCAAAACCACCAAAGAGAAGATCTACCGCAACTTCGGCATGCCGAACCCTGAAGGATACCGGAAGGGCATGCGCGCCATGCGCTTTGCGGAGAAATTCAGGAAACCTCTGATCGCCTTCATAGACACCCCCGGCGCTTATCCCGGGATCGGCGCTGAGGAGCGCGGACAGGGCGAGTCGATCGCGAGAAGCCTGTACGGCATGTCGAGGCTCAAAATTCCCGTTGTCTCGGTCGTTATCGGTGAAGGCGGGAGCGGCGGCGCGCTCGCCCTTGGCGTCGCGGACAGGGTGCTCATGCTTGAGCACGCCACCTACTCCGTCATATCACCCGAAGGGTGCGCCGCCATCCTCTGGAACAACGGCTCCAAGGCGAGCGAAGCCGCGGAGCTTCTCAAGATCACCGCGCAGGACCTTTTTCAGATGAAAGTGATCGATGAAGTGGTCGAGGAGCCGATCGGGGGCGCCCACAGGGACCCCCGGCGGGCCGGCGAACTGCTGAAGGAGTCTCTCGTCAGGAACCTTGCTGAAATAAAGAACGTACCGCCCGAAGAGCTCATCAGGAAGAGGTATGAGAAGTTCAGAAAGTTAGGGATGTACGACGAACTGTAGAACGGTCATTCTATGTCTTCCTTGAGCAGGATGAGCGCCTTCTTGAGCTTGGCCATGGCATCCTTCAGGTCGGCGAAGGCGGACAGGAAGAGCAGCAGGCAATAATCCCCGGATATAGGCGCAACGAGCGCGTTCCCTTCCTCCTGTGAGAATAGTACAGCACTCACGTCACCGAGACCAAGCCGTTTGGTTATATCCCTGATGTGGTCAAGGTGTATTTCCTTCCATGCCGCGAGCAGTTTCAAATCCATGGCGGTTTCTCCGAAATGGGAGACCGCTTCACCGTCGCCGTCCACAAAGATCGCGGCCTGGGCACCTTTTACCGACGCAATCAGGTCTTTCAATATTGTGTCGATCAAGAATCCTCCTGAACCCCAAAGCCTTCGCCACAAAGACACAAAGGCTCGAAGAAAGCAATGCATAAGCTAAATAAAAAAATACAAATTGTAAAATGGTTCGACATTGCTCACCATCCTGTGACTGTCGAACCATTGCGGAATGGCCGTTCGACTGAGCTCGCCGAAGTCTCACGTCGAAGCCTTATGCCATGATTATATATCTCTGATTGAGACTTCTGATTTTACATTCATCAAACTTCGTGTCTTTGTGCCTTCGTGGCAATCCCACTCCCGCATTAGCTGAATATCCAAAAGAACAGCATCGTCACCCCTGCTCCGAGCGCCGCTCCCGCCGCTACCTCGGCCGGCCTGTGTATGCCGGCCGACCATCTGCTCCAGCTTACCATAAGTGCGAGGAGGAATGTCAAAATTCCTATTGGCAGGGAGTGCGTCAGGTAGACGGCCGCGGCCCAGATGGAGAACGATACCGCGGCATGCCCGCTCGGCATACCGCCCCTGAGCGGCTCTCCTTTTCCGAGCAGCGCCTTGATGACAATGACGGTGATGACCACGACCGCGAGCGAAACAAAGGCCACAACATCGCTCGGCGCCTTGGCAATGTGCCAGATGCCCTTGGCAAACGCCTTCTTGAGCGCGGGGTAGAGGATAAGGTATCCCATCGTCACAGCGCCGATCGAAGCCACGAGTACGACCCCTGCGGCGATGTCTTTTGCAACCTTGGCGAGCGGGTGGTACGTTTCGGCGATCATATCGACGGTGACCTCGATAGCGGTGTTCAGCATCTCCGCCACGAGCACGAGCACGATCGCAAGAGAAAGAACAATGAACTCCATCCGCGAAATGTTCAGGAAGAGACCCAGGATGAGGGCGGCGGCGGCAATGAAAAAATGATAGCGCATGTGCCGCTGGGTCTTGACGGCATAGATGATCCCCTCGATTGCCAGGTTGGCGCTCTGGACCCATTTTTTTGGTTTCATGCGTTGAGTTTTTTAAGCAGGTGCGTCTCTTTTCTTCTCATTTTTATCTCATCTTCACGGCTTCGTTCATGATCATATCCGATGAGATGGAGCAGGCCGTGAACGAGTAGACGGTCTATTTCCCGGTCCACGCTCTGTCCCGCCTCAGCAGCCTGGCGCACCGCGGCGGGCACCGAGATGACGATATCTCCCAGGAGCTCCGGGCGGATATGGGAAAACTCCCCCTCTCTGAGCGAGAACGAGAGCACATCCGTGACCGCATCGTTCCCCCGGTATTTCCTGTTGAGGGAGCGGATGGTCCCGTCGCCGGTGAAAAAAATGCTCAGCTCAGCGTCAGGAAACCCGAGGCTCTCGAGCAACACCCTGAGTCTTGTCTTTATTCGCCCCGTTGCCGGCTTTTGTTTCCTCTGATTGTTTTTTATCCGGATAATCAACGCGTTTTTTTTCTCCGACAAACTCCATTCCCGGGTAATCGATCCTGTGGTGGAAAATGCCGCTGAGGATAAGGTTGAAACTTTTTGCGATCTCTCGCAGGTCCTTGAGCGTGAGGTCGCACTTGCTGAGCTGGTCGTCGAGAAAGATGCGCGTAATGACGCTGTTCGTGAGCGCCTGGATCCGCTGGGGCGTGGGGTCCTCAAGCGTCCTCGACGCCGCTTCCACGGCATCGGACAACATCACAATAGCCGCCACCTTCGTCCTGGGGCGCGGTCCGGAATAGCGGTAATCTTCCTCGGCGATCTTGGCGAACGGCTGAAGTTCTTTCGCCTTCTGGTAAAAATACGTAATGAGCGATGTTCCGTGGTGCTGTTGGATGATGTCGATGACAACGGTGGGCAGTTTGTGCTCGCGCGCTATATCGACCCCGTCCTTCACATGTGAGGCGATAATGAGACCGCTCATGGACGGCATGAGCCGGTCATGCTTATTTTCCGAGGGACGCTGGTTTTCGATAAAATATTCCGGCTTCCGTATCTTCCCGATATCGTGGTAGTACGCGCCCACCCGCGCGAGGAGCTGGTTCTCCCCGATCGCTTCGGCTGCGGCTTCTGCGAGGTTGCCGATAAGAATGCTGTGATGATAGGTCCCGGGACTCTTATACACCAGTTCCTTGAGGAGCGGCTGGTTGGGATCGAGGAGCTCAAGGAGCTTGATGTCGGTGGCGATGTCGAACATCGATTCGAAGAACGGGAGCGAGACCGAAACGAGCATGGAGACCGCGAGGGAGCCGAAGAAACCCGCCCCCAGATCATAGACCCCCCGCGCCATGAACTCGCCCTTGTAGAGGTCTATCCCGACGATGGCGATGAGGCTGATGAGCCCGGTGAGCGCTCCGGCCCTGAGCACGGCTGTCCGTTTTTTACACTGGACCACGCAGAACGCGGCCGCTGTGCTGCCGAGAAAATAGTACAGCGGCATGAACGGGTCCCCATGGAACACGATGCCGAGGAGAATGCTGATGATGAATGAGAACACGAGCGCCAGGTGAAAGTCCAGGAGGAGACTGACGAGCATGGCGCCCGCCGCCACAGGCAGGGCGAAGCCGATCGTGGCCGGATCAAGCCCAAAGGTGTCGGCCACCAGCGAGAGGACAAATTTTGAAAACTGCGATATAACGACCGTCACCAGGAGCAGGAGCGCCAGGAGAAACAGTTTTTGCACATCCGTGGCGAAAGCCGGCCGATACTGTTTTACGTCACGATAGAACAGGTAGAACAGCAACAGGATCAGGGTGGTCAAACCGATGTACGCAGCGGCCCTGTTCCCGATGCCTTCCCTCCGCGCTATCTCATCAAGGATCTTTGATGCCTTTTCCGATACCTTACGGCCGGCCTCCACGATCATTTCGCCCTTGTTGATGCGGTACGACAAGATCGTCTGATCAGGGCCGGGGTATTCAAGATAAAGGGCATAGGGGGCCGCGATGTCCCGGGCGGCGATCGCCCCTTTTTGCAGGACAGGCACCCTCGGCAAGAGAACGAAGGCAAGGAGGCAGGCGGTTACGAGCGCAAGACCGATTGCATACAGTTTTATGAACTGCGGGACTTCCGGGACGAGATCATCCCGATCTCCCTCAGGGGCCTGGGCCTGCGCCTTGGGCAGGAGCTTGATGACCGTTTCATTTTTGTTCAGCATCTGTTGCCTCGTGTGCCTCGTATGCCTTTATGATCTGCTGGACCAATTTGTGGCGAACAACGTCCCTGTTCGTGAAATAGACGAACCGGATGTCTTCTATGCCCTCGAGTATCTTCTGCACCTCGACCAGCCCGGAACCCCTCCCGCTCGGCAGGTCGATCTGCGTAATGTCTCCGGTCACGACGGTCTTCGAATTGAAACCGAGCCGGGTGAGAAACATTTTCATCTGCTCCGATGTGGTGTTCTGCGCTTCGTCCAGAATAATGAACGAGTCGTTCAGAGTTCGGCCGCGCATGAACGCGAGCGGAGCGATCTCAATTTCCCCGCGTTCCACGAGGCGGTTCGCCTTTTCGGCCTCCATCATATCATAGAGCGCGTCATAGAGGGGCCGCAGGTACGGGTGCACCTTTTCGTACAGATCGCCCGGGAGAAACCCGAGTTTCTCGCCGGCCTCAACCGCGGGACGCACGAGAATGATCCGGCTTACCTCGCGCCTCAGAAGCGCTGAGATCGCCGTTGCCATGGCGAGGTATGTCTTCCCCGTACCGGCAGGGCCGATGCCGAAAACGATGTCATACTTCCTGATCGCCTCAACGTACTTCCGCTGGGACTCGTTTTTCGGGGCTACGGAACGCTTCCTGCTTGACACAGGTATCTCTTCCTGAAAAATATCCTTCAAAACCGCTGACGGATTCGAGGTGAAGGCATGAATGGCCGCATGCACGTCTTCCTTGTGGAGAATGATGCCCTCCGCCAGCATATCAGAAAGCTGTCTGATGAGACGTTCGACCGTGACAACGGATTTCTCTTCTCCTTCGATGTGGAGCTTGTTGCCCCTCGCGCTGACGGTGACGCCATACGTGTTTTCGATAAGCCTGAGGTTTTTATCCAGATCCCCGAAAAGGCTGGGAAGCGATTTTACGTCATCGATTATTAAACTTATTGCCGTAGTTTTCATTCTTTCTTTTACCGTGCAGGGCGAATATGCACCCTGTATCTATGCGTATATATTAGCATTGCAAAAATTCAAAGTCAATCGTTTATCCTTGCCGGGAATAGAGATAGACGTTTTTAAAAAAGCCTGGTCATTCGTGTGAGGCGCCGACCATCATCGGTTCAGGCAGGCTGGACCGTGAGCGATAGCTGAGCAGGAGCGCGAGACACAGAGGGACTGTTAACGATAACCTGTTGACCCTTAACCGTTCATGGAATCATCAAAAATCTATGCCCTGTTGCGCCGGCATGCCTTTGTCATAAGGGTGTTTAACGCACCGCATCTCGGTCACCATGTCGGCAAGGGCGAGGATATCAGGGTGTGCATCGCGTCCGGTGAGAATCAGGTGAAGTTTCTCAGGCTTGTTCCTGACGAGATCAACAACATCTTTGATATCGAGCAGCCCCACCTTTACCGCGTTGTTGATCTCATCGAGGATAAGGACATCCCAGGAGCCGGACTGCGCCCGCTGGCAAGCAAGAAGGAGGGCGGCCTCCGCCGCCCGCTCATGCTCAGACAGGGGAACGCCGGTCTTGCCGGCGGTCACGAATCCCCTGCCCATGGGGATAAATTCAAATTCCGGAGCGAACCGCTCGGCAGCAGCGGCCTCTCCGGTGTTTGACGGGCTCTTGATGAATTGCACCATGGATACATACATCTTATGGCCGCAGGCACGCATTGCGATACCCAGGGCAGCGCTGGTTTTGCCCTTGCCCTCTCCGGTAAAGACGACTACCATGCCCTTTTGTCTCATTTCAGGCGCGCCTCGACAACGCTCCAGTTGATATTCGAGAAGAAGGCCTCGATATAGTCTGCGCGCTTGAGCTGGTAATCAGTCATGTACGCATGCTCGAACACGTCCATAATGAGGAGAGGCGCGCATCCCGCGAGATGCGCAACATCGTGCTCATTGATCCAGCAATTATACAGCCTGTCCCCGGCCTCGTCAAAATACAGCGTTGTCCAGCCGATGCCGCGCATGGCGCCGGTCGCGCGAAAGTCCTTTTCCCAGGCATCTATGCCGCCGAAGTCCTTATCCATCTTTTTGGCAAGTTTACCCGCTCTGTTGATTCCGCCGCCGGTTTTCAGGTTCTCGAAGTAGAGTTCATGCAGCCTCATGCCGTTGAACTCCCAGCCGAACCTCCGTTTGAGCTCCGCGTATTCCGGCGTTCCGATTTTCCCATCTTTGAGCATCTGGGAAAGCGCATCGGCAACCTTGTTCGTATTCGTCACATATCCCTGATAGAGCGTGAAATGGTTCTTGAGCAATGTCTCGCTGAAACCCTTCATTCCGATCAATGAATTGTAATCCCTGGCAGTGTATGGCATGGTAACCTCCCTCGCCCGCATAAAGCGGAATTGGAAATTGGAAATTGAAAAATGCAAATTGAATAAAATCAACAGCTCAGAAATCGCTATTTCGTCCTGTTATCGCTCCCTCTCTCCCCTTCTCCGCGTCACCTTTTAGTCCTTCGTACTTTTCGGCATGGTACGAACTTCTTACGAGAGGTCCGGACGCGACATGGCGAAAACCCATGGCGAGCGCTTCTTCCCTGAGCTTGCTGAATTCGTCCGGGCGATAGTACTTTTCCACCGGAAGCGCTCCCTTGTTCGGCTGAAGATATTGGCCGATGGTCAGTATATTGCAACCGATCTTCCGGAGGTCGTTCATGGCCAACCGTACTTCATCAAGTTGTTCTCCCAGACCGAGCATGAGTCCCGTCTTGGTCACCGCGCCGTACGACTTAGCCCGGCTGAGCAGTCCGAGGGAACGGTGGTAATCCGCCTGCGGCCTTACCCGGGAATAGAGTGTGGGCACGGTCTCGAGGTTGTGGTTCAACACGTCCGGACCTGCATCGAGCACGGCCCGAAGTGATCCATCGGAACCCTGAAAGTCCGGAACAAGGACTTCCACGCGGCATCCCGGGGTCTTCGCACGAATGGCCCTGATGGTAGCGGCGAACAAATCCGCTCCCCCGTCTTCGAGATCGTCCCTCGTGACCGAGGTAACCACGGCATAGTTCAGTTTGAGCGCGGCCACTGTCAGGGCCACGCGGTTCGGCTCGTCGATATCGAGTCCTTCGGGCGTTCCCTTGAGCACGTTGCAGAATTTGCACGACCTGGTGCAGATATTCCCGAGTATCATGAACGCGGCTGTCCCGGCGTTCCAGCACTCCGCGTGGTTCGGACAGGCGGCGCTCCGGCAGACCGTGTTGAGATTATTTGTCCTTATCAGACTTTTTACGTTTGTAAAGCGCTCGCTCGTGGTGATCCGTATCCTTAACCACGGCGGAAGCCTTTTTGTTCTCTCTTTTACCTGCATTATTCACTTTTCTCCTGTCAAGCGCGGCATCGATCACCTGGTCGATGGTATCGACGAAGATGAAATGCATCTCCTTGCGCAGGTCTTCGGGCACATCATCAAGGTCGTTCTTGTTCTTTTCAGGAAGGATCACGGTCTTGATCCCTGCGCGCCGGGCAGCCAGTACTTTTTCTTTTACCCCGCCGATGGGCATGACCTTGCCCCGAAGGGTGATCTCGCCGGTCATGGCAACATCATGTTTTGCCACTTTGCCGGTGAGAAGAGACACGATCGCCGTGGTCATCGTGACGCCGGCAGAGGGCCCGTCCTTGG
>Ga0209342_10003411_pt1 | contig 16737 bp, 8 predicted proteins | sample RifCSP16_2_FD_184023 | JGI IMG/M metagenome (GOLD analysis project Ga0209342, IMG submission 184023) | Soil microbial communities from Rifle, Colorado - Rifle CSP2_sed 16_2 (SPAdes) (version 2) | ecosystem: Environmental > Terrestrial > Deep subsurface > Rock core/Sediment | place: Rifle... | reverse complement strand
GGGAATCCGTTTTCAGTCTCGGTTTTTTTTCGAACAAGCTGATCTTTGCCGGAATCGCGGTCGAGATTGTTCTCCAGCTGCTTATCGTGTACACAGACTGGGGGAATGCGATCTTTGCCACGGCGCCCATTCCCCTGCGCGTGTGGATTATCTTGATGCCCTTTACTCTGGCTTTACTTGCTGCTGAAGAATTAAGAAAGAAAGCTTCGAGGGTTATCTTCAGAACCCAAGCGTAGTTTCAATTATTCACGGTCTCATAATAGTATTGACATCCAATTTTATAAAAGCCCTCCTCACCTCCCTTTTTCAAAGGGAGGAACGCCCCTCTATCGCTATGACCATCACCCTGCCCCTCTCCCCTTAAGGGAGAGGGGGCACTCCATCACTTTATCGTTATGCTCCGGTACTGGGTGTTGTTGTCCTCAATAAGTTCTCCGACCGCGTTGCCGTCATCCGCCCTGGCAATAAGGTAGTACGCCCCCAACACCGTGCCTGACGGGATCGTCACGGTCGTCGTCCCAATATTCGTCGCTCCGGCTGCGATGGTGCCAACCGGTCTGCTGGCGATCGGCTGTGCGCCAACGGGGATCGTGGTGTCCGTCGAAAGATAGAAGCTCGTCGTCGATGCGCCTGCTTCTCCGGCCCCATTGTTCTTCGTGGTGTCCGTTACCGTGATGCTCGTGCCGGCTCCGGCGCTGGTGGGTACGGTCAGGGCTGATACACTAAGATCGGGGCCTATCTTTATCGTGCTGCTGAATTTTGTGTTGTTGTCCTCATTTATCTCTACGATCAGGTCGTTTCCGTCCGCCTTGGCGATGATGTAGTAATACCCTGATAGCGTTCCTGTGGGGATGGCTACTGCCGTGGAGCCTGAGCTGGTCGCGCCTGATAAGAGCGCGGGTATTGCCCGGCTCGTCAGCAAGGCATCGCTGCCTTCAAGGCTGGTGTCCGTTGACAGGTAGAACCGGGTCGTGGATGCCGCTGCTGTCCCGGGTCCGTTGTTCTTGGTCGTGTCCATTATCGTGATGGTTATTCCCACCCCGGCTGCTGTCGGCGACACGGATACCGTAGACATTGCGAGGTCGGGTCCTATCAATATGCTCTTGGAGTATATGTTGTTGTCCTCATTGAGCTCTCCGACAGCCTTGCCGTCATCAGCCCTGGCGATAAGGTAGTATGCCCCTGACGCCGTGCCTGACGGAATGGTCACCGATGTCGTGGCCTGGTTCGTCGCTCCGGCTGCGATGGTGCCAACCGGTCTGCTGGCGATCGGCTGTGCGCCTACGGGGATCGTGGTGTCCGTCGAAAGATAGAAACTCGTCGTGGTCGGGCCTGCTTCTCCGGCCCCGCCATTCTTCGTGGTGTCCGTTACCGAGATGCTCGTGCCGGCTCCGGCGGTACTGGGGATGGTCAGGGCCGATACAACAAGATCGGGACCTATCTTTATTGTGCTGCTGTACTTCGTGTTATTGTTCTCATTTACTTCTACGATCATATCATTGCCGTCTGCTTTGGCGATGATGTTATAGTATCCGGCAGTGGTCGAGGTCGGTACTGTTACCGATGTCGTCCCGGAGTTGGTCCCAGCAGCGGAAAGCGCCGGCACTGACCTGCTCCCTAACAGGGTGTCAGTACCGTCGAGGCTGCCGTCTGTTGATAAATAGAACCTGGTCGTAGATGCCGGTGATGCTCCGGGACCGTTGTTCTTGGTCGTATCGCTTATCGTGATGGTCATGCCCGCGCCGGTTGCCGTGGGCAGCACGGTCACCGCCGACACCGCAAGGTCGGGACCGATCGTTATGCTCTTGTAGTACGTGTTGTTGTCCTCGTATAGTTCCGGTACTGCGTTGCCGGCATCGGCCCTGGCTATTATGTAGTATGCCCCTGATGCTGTCCCAGACGGGATGGTCACCGATGTCGTGGCCTGGTTAGTCGCCCCGGCCGCGATGGTACCGACGCCCCTGCTGCCGATGAGGACAGCACTTGCATCGAGGGTGTAATTCGTCGAAAGATAGAAACTCGTCGTGGTCGGGCCCGCTTCTCCGGCCCCGCTGTTCTTTGTCGTATCTGTTACCGAGATGCTCGTGCCGGCACCTGCTGTGGAGGGTGCGGTTAAAGCCGATATTGTGAGGTCGGGACCGATCTTTATGGTGGTACTGTATTTCGTGTTGTTGGCCTCGCTTGTTTCAGCTATCAGGTCGTTTCCGTCGGCCTTGGCGATGATGTAATAGTATCCGGCAGTGGTCGAGGTCGGTACTGTTACCGATGTCGTCCCTGAACTGCTTGCTCCGGATGCAAGCTCCGGCACCGAACGGCTTCCCAAGAAAACGTCATTGCTGTCAAGGCTCGTGTCCATGGATAGATAAAAATTCGTAGTGGAAACCTGTATGTTGCCTCCTCCGCTGTTCTTAGTCGTGTCCGTTACCGAAATGCTCTTGCCTGCACCTGAGCTGGACGGAGCAGTGAGAGCCGATACCGTCAGGTCCGAGCCGATCTGGATCGTTTTATAACTCGTGTTGTTGGTTTCTTGAGCCTCCGCTAATACATTGTTTGCATCTGCTTTGGCGATGAGATAATATGCCCCTGCCGTTGTTCCCGCAGGTATTGTTACCGAGGTGTCAGCGGTACTTCCGGCTCCGCCGTTGAGCGCGGGAACCGACCGGCTCCCCAGAAATGTGTCATTCCCATCCAGTGTCGAATTACTCGATAAATAGAAGCCGGTCGTCGAGCTGCCCGCCTGGGCTCCGCCGGAGTTCGTGGTCGTTTCCGTTACCGTGATCGTGGAACCGCTGTTCGCACCGGCCGGAACGGTCAGTGCCGATATGACAAGGTCTGTTCCGATAGCGATTGCCTTGGTGAGCGTATTATTCGTCTCATCGGTCTCGGTAATTGCGCTTCCACTGTCTGCCTGGGCGATGATGTAATATGCCCCGGTTGGGGTATTGGAGGGTATGGTTACCAATGTTGTGCCGTTGCTGCTGGAGCCGCCGGCGAGAGTTCCGACAGATCTGCTCCCGAGCTGCACGTCATTCGCACTGAGCGTTGCGTCCGTTGAGATATAGAAACTCGTGGTGGATGGGGCTGCATCATAAAACCTATTATTTTTTGTAGTGTCTGTAATAGAGATTGTCCCGCCGGATTCAGCATTTTTCGGTACATTCAAATCCGTCACCAAAAGATCCGGATTCGAGCTGATCAATATATCGCTGCTACACGCTGTATTGGAGCTGTTAATCTCTGCAATCACAAAATCTCCATCTGCTACTGCTAATATATGCGCGTTCGTGCCGGATGGCACATCAGCCGGAATGGTTACGGTTGTCGTACCTGAACTCGATGCTCCGCTTGACAGAGCCGGCACCGTCCGGCTGCCTAAGTATATGTTCATCTTAGCGTTGGAGCTGTTACAGTAATCCACTAAATATAACTTTGTGGAAGATTCTTCTGCTGAGCTGTTTCCGCTATTCTTAGTCGTATCACTGATCGTGATGCTTTCACCCGGTGCAGCTGTGGCCGGCGCCGTGACAGACACTGAAAGGTCCGGACCGCTGCTCTCGCCTATGTAGATGCTTTTATACCGGGTATTATTATCTTCATTTGTTTCCAGAATCAGGTTATCGCCGTCTGTTTTTGCTATGACATAGTATGTCGCTGGTATGACCCCTGCTGGAATTGTGACCCAAACCTCTTTTACACTGCTTTCTCCAGCCTGAAGGAGCGGGATCTCTCTGCTCCAGACAAATATATCTTCGGGATCGAGGACTGCATCCTTAGACAAATAAAATTTCGTGGATGACTTACCTGCGATTCCTGGACCGTTATTATAGGTCGTGTCATTTAAAACAAGATAGTAAGGGGACGAGTACAGTTCAGCTATCGTAAATTTAGAGACGACCAGGTCTGAATCCGTCGATGAAAGAATTGTAATCGTTATTTGTTGACTGAAAGTTGTATTGTTACTGTCCCTGACCCATATAGTTAAATTGAATGTCCCGGCCTTTGACGGAATGCCTATTACTTGTACGTTGTCTCCATTCGGAGAAAATGCCACGCCAGGCCCTTCGGAAGGATACTCAAACCAAAACGTATAAGGAGTTTTCCCGCCCGTAACAGTTAATGGCTGACTGTAGTATACGCCTACGGTGCCGTCGGGCAGAGATGTCGGTGTGATGCGTATTTTGTCATAAATGGATATCGAGAGAGATTTGCTTGCAATAGTGGTATTCGCATCAGTTACCTGGATTGCAAAATCAAATGTACCAAAAATTGAAGGGATACCGGAGATTTCCCCGGTTGATTTGTTTAAGGTTAACCCCTCCGGCAAGGCGCCAGAAATAATTGACCAGTTATACGGCGCCGCGCCTCCCAGGGCTTTCACTGTCTGGCTGTACGAGGTTTCGACCGTGCCCCAGGTCAGCGCCTCTGTTTTTATTCTGAGCGGATCGGCTGTCTGCCGGTACTTGATAATGAGCCAGTCGTAATCATTTCCATTTGAAGAATATCCCGTAACGATAACATTGCCGTCCTGATCGATCAGAATGCTGCTCGCGTAATCGTCGGACCCCGCATTGAGGGTTTTGGTCCAGAGCTCATCATTTCCCGATGAGTCATATTGAGAGGTGAAATAATCGTAGTTTGATCCATTCCAGACGGCCCCGGTCACGTAGATACGCCCGTTCGCATCTAACGCTATCCCAGCTACAGTATTGTCTTGCTTAGAATAGTTTTTGTTCCAGATTACTGCTCCCGATGGATCGTATTTCATAATTCGAAAAGAATTTGAATCATTGATGCTGACAGCAACAAAGATATTATTATTTTTGTCTATCGCCATGCTCGGAGGAGCAGTGATGATGTCTGTCTCAGGGGTGCTGATCCAGCTTTCATTGCCTGATGGATCGTATTTTGTCGTGAATGCATAGCAGTAAGAATAACAATCTACGCCGGACACATAAATATTTCCAAGGCCGTCAATCGCTATAGAGTAGCCATAAGTGTACGGCTGGGCATACGTTTTAGTCCAGAAGAGAATCGTGCCGGATGGATCATACTTGGTAGTGAAAGCAGAATACGTACCGGTGTCCGTTACTGAACCGCCTGTTACATACACGTTTTCATCTTTATCAGTGGTAGCATTGTAACCAAAAGCATAGCTGGAATCTTTTGACCATACAACGTTCCCAGCCGGATCGTATTTGATTACATGGAGACTTATATCGTCGGAATGACCGACAACATAGATATTATCGGTCCCGTCCACAGTGATGCCCATCCCGTAATCATTTGACCCGCTGTCGAAGGTTTTAAACCATATCATTTCGCCGGATGGGTTGTACTTTACCGTAAGAAAATCCAAATTTGATCCGGCAAAGTAAGATCCGGTGACATACATATTTCCATGCTTATCAATTGCAGTAGTTGTAGAGAAATCATCCGTTTCTGTGCCGAAACTTTTGACCATTTGTTCGAGAACGAAATCATCCGCTACCTGGATAGAATACGTTTTTGCCTTTGTTGAATTGTTTGCGTCCGTGGCTTGCACGGTAAAATCGGATTTGCCGATGACAGTAGAACTGCCTGAAATCTGCCCTGTTGAACTGTTCAGCGACAATCCGGCGGGCAGACTGCCCGACGAGATCGACCAGGTGACCGGCAAGACCCCGCCTCTGACCTGAAGCGTATGGCTATAGGATGCATTTATTTTTCCCTCAGGCAGATACAGCGAAGTTATTTCAAATCGCGGAATGCTGATCGTCCCGGCTGGCGATGAAATCGTCAGAGATGGCGTGCCAGTGGAGGGGGTGAATGTGGCGGTGAATATCCCGTCTCCCGCAAACAGATCCGGAGGATTTCCGTCATCATTGAGGGAGAAGGATTCCCCTCTGTCCGTCGTAACCGTAACCGGGCCTGACGGAAATTCGCAATTAATACTCAGGACGGACACTGTTGTCGGCGCGCCCGCTTGAAATATGGGAGGATATTGCAAAGCCATAAGCACTGGTTCATTAACGCAGGATAACGCTTTATAGGCATTTATTCTTTTGCCTGTTATGCTTTTTCCTTCAAGCGCCGGTATAGTATCGCCACTCCACATAATCAGATTTTTTATCTCTGACCAGTTTCTGCTCATATTCTGTGATTTCAGGAGAGCGGCAAGACCGGCGACGTGTGGCGTAGCCATGCTGGTCCCGCTTAACGCTATCAATATCGCGTTTGGGTCTCCTGCAGGAATAAAATTTTGGTCGCCGCCCCCGAATGTATACTTGGCTCTGAGCGAGACAATATTTACTCCCGGCGCGCCAACATGAACAGTCTTTTTTCCAAAATCGGAAAAAGAAGCGAGGTTATCGTTGTGGTCCGTAGCAGCCACTGCTATGACATTAGGCAGGCTAAAATTAGCGGGATAAAGCCCATTTGAATCATTGTCCCAACCATTATTTCCGGCGGCGGCAATAAAAAGGATGCCGCTCGACATCTGTTCATTGACAGCATCATAGAGCGCCTGAGAATACCACGTTGATCCCCAACTGTTGCTGCTGGCGACGATATTTACTCCTCGATTTTTCATCAATTTTACATATTCAAGGCATGTTACTGCATCGTCGACATCTCCATAACCCTGATAATCCAGAAATTGGCATTCCATGATCTTGACGTTCCAGTTCACGCCCGCAACGCCGATTCCGTTGTTGCCCACAGCCCCGATCGTCCCGGAGCAGTGCGTTCCGTGTCCGTTGGGATCAGAGGAATAACCGCTATTCAAGATAGCACTGATCCCGTATATATCATCTATATATCCATTTCCGTCATCATCGATCCCATTATCAGCTATTTCTCCAGGATTCATCCACATATTTGCAGCCAGATCCGAGTGGCCGCTATCAACTCCGGTATCGATCACGGCAACGACAACATCGTTGCTCCCCTTCGTAATGTCCCAGGCCTCCGGCGCGTCAATGTCCGCATCGACGGTCCCGCCTGTCTGTCCCGTGTTGTGCATATTCCAGAGGTAATTAAAATATGTATCATTGGGAGTAGCTTGAGCGGTGACGATATAATTTGGCTCCGCATATTCAACATCGGGGTCTGCTTTGTAGAGCTTGACTGCCTCTGTTACCGCCAGTCCTTTTTTCAGCTTCAGATGGTGAATGCGCAAAGAGGAAAATTCCTTGATCTTTTCAGATCCATGCTTCTTATGAAGGCCTTTTTTGCTTTTTTCTGAAACTCCAACTTTAAACTTGACGAGTAGCTCGTCCTCTTTATACTTTTTTTCACGCAGAAGGTCAGTCTTAAAAAGACCAGGAGCAGATAAAGCTTTCTTATCCTTATCGGATATCTGTGGCTGAAAATCACCCTTGGCGGCTGAGTCTCGCATAACTGCCAGTGCCGGTAAAGCCCCTAAAAAAAAAGCAATAAAGCAAACCAACAAAATAGTTACTATCTTGCTGTTCATTCTTTCACGCTTTCTGTCCCCCACCACGCTGCTTTTCATTTAACGCCTCCTCAATAAGTTTGTAAGGGCATTACTCCGTATTATAAGAAAGCAAGCTTTATGCCAGGGGGTTTTTATTTTGATTTTTGATATCCATGAATTTACGATTTATAAATTATCATGCAAAATCAATAAGCTAACAGCGAATCAACGACCGAAGGCAGTGCTCATATCCCGCTTCCCGACATATTCAGATATTAGAATATTCATAAGGCGGGGGTCATTTACCTCCACGACGGGGTGCTTTCACCCATATATTTATTAATAGCCTGTGGGTGAGAAATGCATGAAATCCTTCTGCCTGCCTTCAATCTCTCCTCCCCATCGAAGGACGATTGCTTTGAATGCCTTGACAATATCGCTGTCGTGCTCAAGGGTCCCCAACACGCCGGGACGCCACTCGCCACCCCTGATCAGTCGACAACCGGATCCGAAACGGGAAAAAGAAGAACAAGGGCGATCAGCGCTCCTGCAATATGTGATATAAATGAACTCTATCAGAATCCTCTTTTTTTATCAAAAAATCAAACGAGCCCTTAAAACCGCGCCACCCGCGCTCCCACTTTATCCTTGAAATCGCCTTGTTGTTTTGCTATGATGTGAAAGTTCAGGAGGTTCATTGCGCAAAGCGGACCTTACTACCAGAGCCATTGCCGGCTTTGTCGATTGTTTGCTCGTCATCGGGCTTTCCCGGCTGCCGGATGTCATCGGCTTCCTGGCCGCATCGGGATACATCCTCATGCGTGACAGCTTGCTCGGAGGCAGGAGCCTCGGGAAAAAGGCCGTCGGACTGCGCGTTTCAGCGATCGACGACCCAGAACAGGCAACGAGCGCTAAAGATTCCATCATCAGAAATATCACGTTTGCCCTGGCATACGGTCTTTTCATGGTCCCCTACGCCGGATGGGTCCTCGGACCTCTTGCGCTCGCCGTGGAATGGCTGACCGCCATGGGAGACGAAAAAGGGATGCGCATCGGCGATCTGCTGGCAAACACCTGGGTTGTGCTGGAGACCCCGATTGTCACAGAAACCGAGCCCAAGACCGACACTCAGTCGGAACCGTCCCCGGAAGAACCAGACGTCCTGGACGAGGGCAGTACGGATATTTAGTATTGAGAGAAATTATTGCGTGATTTTGACATTGGTACCGTTTTTTCATGAAAGGAGCCTCTTCCGAAGATGTTTATCAACTCTATCATGGGCTGGTTTTCGAACGACATGGCCATTGATCTGGGCACGGCGAATACCCTGGTCTATGTGAAGGGAAAAGGGATCGTCTGCAACGAGCCTTCGGTCGTTGCCATGTCTGCAAAAACAGGCAAGGTGCTCGCCGTGGGCACGGAGGCAAAACGGATGCTCGGCCGCACTCCCGGGGACATCAGGACGATCCGCCCGATCAAAGACGGCGTCATCTCGGACTTCGACGTCACCGGCGAGATGCTCCGCTACTTCATCGAACGGGTGCACAACCGGAAGACCTTTATCCGGCCGCGCATCGTGATCGGCGTTCCCTCGGGGATCACGCAGGTGGAGCAGCGGGCAGTGAAAGACGCCGCCCTGTCTTCCGGGGGCCGCGAGGTCTACCTGATCGAGGAACCGGTGGCGGCGGCCATCGGGACCGGCCTCCCGATCTCGGAGCCTTCGGGAAACATGATCGTGGACATCGGCGGCGGCACCACGGATATCGCCGTCATTTCCATGGACGGCGTGGTCTACAGCAAGGCCATACGCGTGGGCGGCGACAAGATGGACGAGGCGATCATCAATTACATAAAGCGCAAGTACAACCTTCTGATCGGCGAGATGATGGCCGAGCAGATCAAGCTCGACCTCGGATCGGCGTACAAGACAGACTCGAACAGGCAGACCATGGAGATCAAGGGTCGCGACCTGGTCTCCGGCATCCCCAAGACGCTCATCCTGGACGACGACGAAGCGCGCGAAGCGCTCTCGGAGCCGGTGAACCAGATCCTGAACGCCATCAAGCAGGCGCTTGAGAACACGCCCCCGGAGCTCGCCGCCGACATCGTCGACAAGGGCATCGTCCTGGCGGGCGGGGGCGCCTTGCTCAAGGGAATGGACGTGTTCCTTCGCGAAGAGACCTCTCTTCCCATTATCATCGCGGAAGACCCGCTCACGTGCGTGGTGCTCGGCGCCGGCAAGGTACTCGATGATATTGATATCCTCAAAAAGGTCGTCATGTAACCAAAAACGGAAGCGGTTCTCACTCGCATGCTCAGGTTTGTCGGAAAACACAAAACATTCTCACTCGCGCTCCTTATCTTCGTTGTCCTGCTCTGGCTGATCACCGCCCAGGTGAAGAGTGGGCGCTTCCTGTTCCTTGAGAAGCCGGTCCTGGCCGTGTCAGGTTTTTTTGAACGGACAATAGGCGGCGCCTTTAATGCCGTTGGGTCCGTCTGGACCCGGTACGTCTTTCTCATCGGCACCCAGAGGGAAAATATCCGCCTCACGGAAACATTGAACAATCTGCGTGTCGAGAACCAGCTCACCAACGAGCTTCTTGCGGAGAATGAGCGCCTCAGGGCGGTGCTGAACTTCAAGAAACTGTATCCTCCATCAGCGGTCGTCGTGCAGATAATCGGCAAAACGGTATCTCCGGCATCGAGCACCGTTACGATCAGTAAAGGCTCGGAAAACGGGATCGAGAAGGGCCTGGCCGTTATCACCGCGGCGGGCGTCGTCGGCAAAGTTCAGACGATACTGCCGGGAACGTCGAAGGTGATCCTTCTGACGGATCCGGAAAGCACCCTTGCCGTCAGGGTGCAGCGAAACCGGGAGGACGGCCTGCTCGAAGGCAAACTCAGCCACTGCGCGCTCAAATATGTCTCTTACTATGCCGATGTGCAGGAGGGCGACCTGCTCGTCACCTCGGGTCTCGACGGCATCTATCCCAAGGGCCTGCCGGTGGCCCTGGTGGTCAAGGTCAGCAAGCACGAGGCCAGTCCGTTCCAGAGCGTGGTGGCTGAACCCATCGTCAGGTTCTCCAGGCTCGAGGAAGCGCTGGTGCTGAAGAAATGAAGCCCCGGGTATATCTCATAGTCCTCCTGCTCGTCATCCCCTTTCAAGCCAGATTGCTCAGTCCGCTCTCGGTCGCGGGCATCACGCCGGACCTTTGCCTTATCGTGGTATACGTGATCGGGCTCTTGACGAGCCCCCGTGAGGCGGCATTCGCGGGCATAGTCGTCGGGCTTCTTCAGGACATAAACGCCGCCAGCTACCTCGGGCTTATGGGATTCACCCAGGGACTCGCCGGTCTCTTTGCCGGCTTTCTCGGCAAACGGGTGCTCAATGTCTCAAGCTTGTCGAACATCGCTTTCCTGGCCGCGTTCAGCCTCATGGAGTCGGTCTTTCTTGCCGTGTTCATCGAAATACTGTATGGCTCCGTGCCGTTCTTCAGCATGGTGTTCGGCAATATGCTCCCCCGGGCGTTCTACACCGGACTGTTCGGAGTGGTCCTGTTACAGCTCATTACAAAAAAGGGCGTCATCACCATGCTGACACGGCGCACCCTGCAGCGGGAGGCATAGATGGAACAGGAGAATCCCGTCGATATTCAGCGGAGGCTGCCCTTCTTTGCGGCGTTCATTGTCGTGTTCATGCTCGTCCTCTTTACGCGCCTCTGGTTCCTTCAGGTCGTGAAGGGCGACTATTACTACGATCTCGCGGAGAACAATCGCATCCGTCCCGTCAAGATCAGGCCCCCGCGAGGCATCATCTATGACCGGTACGGCAGGCCGATCGTCGAGAACGTCCTCACCTTTGACATCTCCATCGTGCCGGAAGACACACGGGACATGGATGCGACGATCAATAAGACCGCCTCTCTTCTCAAGATGAGCGCCGGGTCCATTCGCTCCGCGCTCGATGACGCGGCCGATACAAGAACAAAGTACGAGCCCGTCAAGATCCGGGAAGAGGCCCCTTGGGAAGCGGTGGCTATCGTGGAATCCCACCAGGATGAGTTGCCCGGCGTCATCGTTGAACCCGAACACCGCAGGCACTATCCCTTCGGGGGGCTCGGCTCCCATCAGCTCGGCTACATCGGAAAGGTCTCGCCGACGCAGCGAAAAAAGGAACAGGCGGAACTTTCGCTTCTCATCGGACAGGGCGGGATCGAAAAGACCTACGATAAATTTCTCCGCGGGGCCTCCGGCAGGAGAATGATCCAGGTGAACGCGTCCGGCACCAAGGTGAAAGACCTCGGCATCGAAGACCCGAAGCCGGGAATGGACCTCTACCTGACGATCGACCTCGATGCGCAGAGGGCCGCTGAGGAGGCGCTCGGCGACCGCGCAGGCGCCGTGGTCGCCATGGACCCGAATACCGGCGAGGTCCTGACGCTCGTAAGCCACCCCAACTTCGACCCGAACCTCTTCCCGCGCGGAATAGCCCCGAAAGACTGGGTGAAGCTCACCAACGACCCCTCTCACCCTCTGTACAACAGGGCGATCCAGAGCGTGTATCCGCCGGGATCGATCTTCAAGGTCATTGTGTCCCTCGCCGGGCTTGACTCGGGCGCGATAAAGCTCGATGACAAGGTAACGTGCAGCGGTTTCATCAAGTCAGGCAAGCACACCTTCCGGTGCTGGAAGAAGGAGGGTCACGGGACGCTCTCGTTCCATCGCGGGCTTGTCGAATCCTGTGACGTCTACTTCTACACGATGGGAGAGCGTATCGGCTTCGACCGCATTGCACGGTACGCGCAAAACAGCGGCCTGGGAATGATCACCGGGATAAAGCTGCCGGATGAAAAGCCGGGGTTCATTCCCACGTCGGCATGGAAAAAGGACCGGCTCGGCGAACCCTGGTATCCGGGCGACACCTATATCAACTCGATCGGACAGGGTTTTATTCAGGTCAGCCCGATCCAGGCCTGCCAGTTGATCGGCGCCGTCGCGAACGGAGGCCTGTTCTACCGCCCCAATCTGGTCCTTCAGACGCGGAACCGGGAGACGGGAAGAGTGAGAGAGATATCGCCTGAACGGAAAGGCCGGGTCGTGCTCGATTCCGCCGCGCTTGATGAGGTGCGCAAAGCGCTCATCGGCGTTGTCTCGGAGCCGGGAGGCACGGGCCATGGAGCGCTGACCCCGATCGCGACCGTGGCCGGAAAGACCGGCACCGCCCAGGTCATCGCGCAGAAGGACCCGCAAAAAAAACTTTTTGGCAAAATGCAGGATCATGCCTGGTTCATCGCCTACGCTCCGGTCGAAAACCCCCGGATCGCCGTGGCCGTTCTCGTTGAGCACGGCGGGCACGGAGGCGGGGCCGCCGCTCCGATCGCGAGGAGAGTGATAGAGGAGTACATGAAAAATGTCGGATCAAAAATGGTTCACTAACATACCCTGGGGGATCGTCGGGATCGTGGCGGTCATCGCCCTCATAGGACTCACCGCCGTCTACAGCGCCACGTACACGGCAAAGGGCCCCTCGACCCTTTTCTCCAAACAGCTCATATGGGTCGCCGTGGGACTGATGATGATGCTGCTCGTGCTGATCACGGACTATCACACCGTCAGCCGCTACGCGTATGTCTTGTATGCCGTTTCGATCGTGCTCCTGCTGCTCGTCATGGTGATGGGAAAAACCGGCATGGGCGCGCAGCGGTGGCTGGCCCTGGGGCCGATCGCCTTCCAGCCGTCGGAATTGATGAAGCTCGCGCTCACGCTCGTCCTGGTCCGGTACTTCTCCGACAACCACCGGGAGGGCGGCTTCATGCTTTCAGACCTGGTTGTCCCTGCTGCCATGGTCCTGGCTCCGCTTGCGCTGGTCCTCAAACAGCCCGACCTCGGCACAGCGCTCATGCTGCTCCTCACGTCGTCGCTGATCATTTTGCTCGCGGGAGTCCGCATGCGGTCCGTCCTTATCGTGCTCATCATCGGAGCAACGCTCCTTTCATTGATGTTTCTGATACCACCGGTGAAGAAAAAGATCTGGGGGTCGCTCAAACCCTACCAGCAGAACAGGATCCGGGCGTTCCTGGACCCGAGTTCGGACCCCCTCGGGAGCGGTTATCATGCGAACCAGTCCAAGATCGCGGTAGGCTCGGGACAGATAACCGGCAAGGGCTTCCGCCGGGGCACCCAGAGCCAGATGGCGTTTCTCCCGGAGCGCCATACGGACTTCATCTTCGCCGTGATCGCTGAAGAACACGGCCTCATCGGCGCGGGGTTCATGATCTTTTTATATCTTTCGCTCCTCCTCATCGGCGTCGACACCGCCAAGAATGCCAAGGACCGGGTCGGCGCGCTCATGGCCGGAGGCATCGTGGCCATGCTGTCGATGTACGTGTTCATCAATATCGGCATGGCCGTGGGCGTCGTGCCGGTTGTCGGCGTGCCGCTTCCGCTCGTGAGCTACGGCGGCACTTCTATCATCACCACCTTCCTTGCCATCGGTTTGCTCTTGAATATCCAGATGAGACGGTTTATGCTGTTCTACTAAAAGAGCGCATAGCGCAGAGGGCAGAGAGCATAGCGAAAAAGCGAACCGCACCGTTTCTCCCCATGCTCTATGCTCCATGCTCTCTGCATTCCCAAAGGAGTTCCATGTTCGAAGACTTTCTCCCGCTCGTCGAAAAACCGGCGCGCTACATAAACAGTGAGATCAACGCGGTCCACAAGGACCTTTCGACGGTAAGGACAAAGGTCTGCCTTCTGTTCCCCGATACCTACGAGGTCGGCATGTCGCACCTGGGTCTCCGGATCCTCTACGACATCCTGAACAGCAGAGAAGACACCGCGGCTGAGCGCGTCTTCTCCCCGTGGACGGATTACGAGGAGCGGCTCCGCGCATCAGGCAGGCCACTCGCCAGCCTTGAGTCCGATCTGCCGCTCTCGGAATTCGACATCATCGGGGTCACCCTGCAGTATGAGCTCTCGTACTCCAACATCCTCACGGCCCTCGATCTCGCCCGCATCCCTCTTCGCCGGACAGAGCGGAACGACAGCCATCCGGTCATCATCGCGGGAGGTCCCTGCGCCGTGAACCCGGAACCCTTGAGCGACTTTATCGACGCGTTTTTCATCGGCGATGCCGAGGAAGCAATGCACGAGATCATCACGCTCAGACAGGAGCATGAAGGCAGAGAAAAGTTTCTCGCGGCTCTCTCTGAACGAGAAGGCTTCTCCATTCCGTCACTCAGCCGCAGAAAAATACGGCGACGGATCCTCCGCAGCCTTGAATCAGCGGCCTATCCGGCGCAGCCGATCCTGCCTCTCATGAAACCTGTTCACGACCGGATCACGGTGGAGGTCGCCCGCGGATGCATACGCGGCTGCCGGTTCTGCCAGGCAGGGATCATCTACCGGCCGTACCGGGAGCGAAGTCCGGAAACGGTCAAGGGCCTGATCCGCGAATCGCTCGCCTGCACGGGCTATGACGAACTCTCGCTCGCGTCCCTGAGCGCGGGCGACTACTCGGAAATAGAGCCCCTCATGAAAGAGCTCATCGATGCGTACAAAAAGGACCGCGTCTCCATATCGCTCCCTTCGCTCCGGGTCGGCACGCTCACGCCGGCAATGATCCGGACGATCGCGGACATACGAAAGAGCGGCTTTACCCTTGCGCCGGAAGCGGGCACCGAGCGTCTTCGCCGCGTGATCAACAAAGAGCTGTCCGAGGCCGACCTGATGGATGCCGTGGAGTCCATTTTTTCGAACGGCTGGAGCGTGCTCAAGCTTTACTTCATGATCGGCCTGCCCACCGAGACACCGGATGATCTGGACGGCATCATCAGGCTCTGCAACAACATCCTCGCGCTCGGCAAGCGGACCACGAAGCGGCACGTACAGATCAACGTCACCGTCTCGACATTCGTGCCGAAGCCGCACACGCCATTTCAGTGGTTCGGCCAGACGCCGATCGAAGAAATTCGCGCAAAGCAGGCATACCTTGAAAAAGGCCTGAGGAGGCGGGGCATCGCCCTCAAACCTCATGACCCGGAAGCGAGCCTTCTCGAAGCCGCGTTCGCGCGGGGTGATGGATCCTTGGGGAAGGTTATTGAGAAGGCGGTACAGATGGGGTGCCGTTTCGACGGTTGGAGCGAGTGTTTTGATTTCGGCAAATGGGCCGAGGCCTTCCATGCGTGCGGTCTGGACATTCCCTCGTTCGCGTACCGGAGCTACAGACTTGACGATCCGCTCCCGTGGGACTTTATCGAGACCGGAGCGACCGCGGAGTTCCTTAAGAGAGAAAACGCTCGCGCCCTCTCTGCCGAGATAACGGGCAACTGCCGCGTACAGTGCGAAGGCTGCGGCATCGGATGCGAAGACGGCGGCAGCGCATCGCTCGGAAGACCCCAGGCGGTCAATGTACGAACATCGCCTCCGCCACTTGCCGCAAAAGTCGTAAAAGAAGGGGACCTGGTCACCCGTATCAGGTTCAAATACACGAAGACCGGCAGACTCCGGTTCCTCTCTCACCTTGATCTCATGACGCTCTTTCAGAGGGCCGCCGTGCGGGCAGAAGTGCCGCTTGCTTTTTCTCAGGGGTTCAACCCTCACCCGAAGATATCATTCGGCCCTGCGCTTCCGGTCGGCATGGAGAGCGAGTCGGAATACCTCGATATGGAGACCGATCCGCTTATCGATCTCCTCACGATCACCAAATCCCTCAACCAAGCCCTCCCGCAGGGGATCAGGATTCTGGAGGCGAGGATCATCCCCAGAAAAGCGCCTTCCCTCTCAGGGAGCATCAGCCGTTATGTCTATGCGGTGGAAGTCCCGGTGTCCTGCAGCAATAACCTTGCGGACCGTGTGAAGAAATTTGCGGAACTGGCCTCAGTGATCGTGGAGAGGCAGGGAAAGAAAAAGGATATCAAGCCTGCGATCGAGTCGATCAGCCTGGCCCCGTCAACAGGCGGCGCCGGCCTCGAGGTGACGCTCCAGGACAGGGAAGAAGCCAGGGCGCGCATCCGGGACGTCATCGAAAAGCTCTTTGAGATCGGCCCGGAAGAGTCGGCCCTTTTCAGGATGAAGCGTATTGCCGTCTTCTGCTCCCTTGCCGATCGATGGGCAAGCCCGATGGATATGCAGTAACGCCTGATTTTATAGATTCCCCCGCAGTTTCTCCGCGTGCAGGATGCGTTTCACCGCAAGATGGTACGCGGCCTTTCTCATTCTGCACCGCGTCTCCTTGCAAAGCGCATGGACATCGTTGAAGGCGACGATCATGGTGTGCCTCAGCCGCTCCAGGACCTTCTCTTCCGGCCAGCGGTCATTGCTCA
>Ga0209342_10003410_pt1 | contig 16745 bp, 10 predicted proteins | sample RifCSP16_2_FD_184023 | JGI IMG/M metagenome (GOLD analysis project Ga0209342, IMG submission 184023) | Soil microbial communities from Rifle, Colorado - Rifle CSP2_sed 16_2 (SPAdes) (version 2) | ecosystem: Environmental > Terrestrial > Deep subsurface > Rock core/Sediment | place: Rifle... | reverse complement strand
AAGTGCAGCCGCACGACGTCGGTCTCGTCCACTTGCACCTTGACGATGATCACCGAGAGATCGCTCACCGTCATCAGCAAGCCGGTCTCGCGGGAGAACGTGCCGGGAACGGCGACTTCACCCTCCTCCACCGCCACCCGGGTCACCTGACCGTCAATCGGCGAGCGGAGCACCGTCTTGGCCAGCGCGTCCTGCGCCTCGCGCAGCCCCGCGCGCGCCTGGCTCACCTGATGCTCCGCCGAGGTGGCCAAGGCCTGGGCCACGTCGAATTGGGTCTGGGCCTGCTCCAGCTGCTCGTCCGACACCAGGTTGGGCGCCGTCTGCTTGAGGGCGTTGGCCCGGTCGAGGGCCCGCTGGGCCTGGTCGCGGTTGGCGCGGGCCTGGAGGGACGACGCCTCGGCGGACGACAGCATGGCCTGGGCGCGCGCTACCGCGGCCTCGTATTGGGAGGGGTCGATCCGGAGGAGCAGGGTACCCTTGGTCACCATCTGCCCCTCCTTCACCGGAATCGTCACGATGCGGCCGGTGATGTCGGCGCTGATGTCTACCGCGCTCTTGGGTACGATGCGCCCGCTGGCGGTCACGGTGGCGACGAGCGGTCTCTGGCTCACTGGCTCGAGGCGCACTTGCACCGCCCGTTCCCGCCGCGCCGCCGTGCTCAGCACCACCGCCAGCACCAGGACCGCGAGGACGCCACCGAAGAGGAACAGTCTGTTGCGTCGTGACATGTCAGATCCCTAATTGAGATGCTTGTCTGAGTATCTAAACCCGCCGCTGCTACCGCAACGGCCGGCCCACCGCGGTCTCCAGCAGCACGATGGCCCGGTGGTAGTCGTAAACCGCACGCACGTAGTCCGCCTCGGCCTGCTGAGCTACGGCCTGGGCGTCGAGCACGTTCAGGAACGTGGCCGAGCCCACGCGGTATTGCTCGGTCGCGAGCCGCAGCTGCTCCTGGGCGGCTGCCCGGTTGGTCTCCTGAATCGCGATGGTTCGGTAGGCCGTCTGGAGGCCGTAGTGTGCCTGGCTCACGTCGGTGCGCACTTGGAGGCTCCGGGCCCGAACCAGCTCCCGCGCGTCATCCGCCTGCGCCCCGGCCACCGAGGCCTGGAGCGGGCGGCTGAACTGCGTGAAGATCGGGAACGAGACTCCGATGCTGGCCGAGAACGGCTGGCGCGTGTAACTCCCGAAATCGAACACGGATACGGTGGGATACCGAGCCCGGAGGCCCTGCTCGATGAGCGCCGTGTCCGCTGCGGTGAGCGTGGTCGACGGGCACGGGAGCGCAGTTCCCCCGGGGTTGAGCAAGTTGGCGTTGACGTATTGGCATTGTTCCGCAGTGGCTTCCGCATCTTGCTGGGCCCCCACCAGGGCGTTGTTGATCACCGGGTTCAGGTCGGTGAAACGCTGGGTGTATCCCGACCACCTGGCCGAGAACGAAAACGTCGGCAGCCAGGCCGACTTCGCCGATCGCTCGTTCCACACGGCGGCATTGTGGCGGGCCTTGAGCGAGTTGAGATCCGGATTCTGTTCCTCGGCCTCGGCCAGCAGGTCCTGCAGTTCCCAGGTCGGCTCCACCACCGGGAACGTGTCCGGGAGGCTCACGACCGAGGGATCGTCCGGTGCCGCCACCCCCATCTGCTGGAACAGGCGCAGCTTCTCGACGGTGACCGCCTGCTGGGCCTGGATCAGCCCCACATCGGCCCGACCCTTCAACACCTCCGCCTGGCGTACGTCCAGCACCGTCGTCTGCCCCACCTGATACCGTGCCTGGGCCAGGCGAAGCGCCTCATCCGCCCGTTTCTGCTGCGCCTCGGTCAGGCGAACGTTGTCCTGCGCCTGGAGCACGCTGAGGTACTGATTGACCAATGCCGAGCGGAGGTTCATGCGCGCGCCGGTGATCTCGGCGTCAGTCGCGGACAACTGGGCGCGCGCCAGGCCGGGCTGGGACAGCGTTTGGCCCGACAGCTGAAAGCCCAGCGTGAGCGAGTAGCTCGAGCCGATGGTCCCCGATGGTTGGACGAACGACTGCGTCAGAAAATTCTGCGACCCGGTTCCGCTATAGCCGACCCCGCCGCTCGCCGTGAAGCTGGGGAGGAACGTGGACGCAAGAGCGTTCCGCACCCCCCAGGCGGCCGGACCGCGATTGTTCTGGGTTTGCCGGTAGATCGGGCTGAATTGGTTCGCCAGGTCAATGGCTTCTTGCAGGCCTAGCGACTGGGGAACCGAGGGGAGGGGGCGATCCTGGGCGATCAGTGCCGTGGTGGCGCCGAAGGCCACCAGCGCGGCCAGCATGGGCGAGCGAGACATCATGGCAATCCTTCTTGGTTCGGTCAGACGTTTTGGGGTCACGCAGCCGTACGCACCGGTACGTCGTGGAGTTTCAGCGTGTTACGCGTGTCGCGATAGGTCGGAAACTAGCAGGCCGGAGTCGCGCGACCAAGCGCGGATGTTGCGCTGGGGGGCGAAGTTACGCGAGCCTCCAGCGACTACGGCGACCCCCGCTCCGCGGTGAGGCCCAGTGCGGGGACCTCGACTTTCATGAGCCTGCCGTCCTGGTCGTACCACAGGTGATGCTCTTGGGAGCCGAGGCGCAGCAGGTCATGACGGAGTTCCCGGAGTACGCCGTGGAGGGTGGTCCGTTCGGTGCCCCGGTCCAGGACTTCCGCGGGCAGCCGCGCGCCGCTCCGAGGGGAGACAGCCTGCCGCGCGCCGCGCGCCGGGGGGATGGCGTACAGGCCGAAGACCGAGTCAGCGGCCACGATCTCGCGGCCCGTCGCCGGCATCTCGCGGGCGCTCTCGCCCCCGGGGCGGACCACGCGCAGCGTCATGCGGCGCGGCCCAAAGCGGACGTACACGCGACTCTGGCCGTCGCCGTAGATGTCGAATTGCACCTGCACCGGGATCGAATCCGGTCCCAGTTCCACGACGGGGGAGAGAGTGACCCTGGGGGATGTGGGCGGATAGGTCACGGTGGACGTGATGGTGTAGCCGTCCGGCCCGCTCGAGCGACCGCGGCGTACCGTGAACTCCTCGCGGCCCACGACCATGCCGCTCCGCGAAATGACCAGCGTGCCCGCGTCGAGGACCGGGCCCTGGGGCGGGATAGTAGGGATAGTAGGGATAGTAGGCACGGCCATCAGCGCCCCGAGAACCAAGGCTACCTTAGGCGCGTTCATGGCGGAACACCCGCGAGGCGATACGGTCATAGATCAATTGATAGAGGCGGGATCCCTCGTCGGCCGTGGCGGCGGTGGGGCGCCCGAGTGACCCCGGGCTCTCGCGTGGGATTGCTTTGGCCGCCCCCCGCCGGTAACGGCGCATCTCACGGGACGTAGGCTGGAAATCCTGCGCCTGGTCCCAGGTCACCAAACGGTTGTCGATGTACAACAGCAGGGACGTGTCCACTAGGCCGCCGTGGACGGGTACGTTATCGAGCCCGTTCTCTCGGGAGAGTGGAATGGCGAAGATGTCGACCGTGCGGACCGCGGCCTCCCGGGTCCGCAGCGTGCTCAGCGCCTCCTGGTGGGGATCCTGTCCGTGCGCCGTGAGAATCACAAACTCGCGGACCCCACCGGCCTCCCAGGCGCCGACCAGGTCGTTCATCAGCCGGTGGAGGGTCTTGCGGCGCACCCCCGCGCTCCCGGCAAAGGGTTCCTCTGTGGCGGCATTGACGCCATACTCGACGGTGGGGGCGGTGAGCACTCCGAACTCGGCGGACAGGTCGTGGGCCAGGCGTTCCACGATGATCGTGTCACAACCGAGTGGCAGATGCGGCCCGTGTTGCTCGGTCGTGCCGACCGGCACGATCAGGCGCGGGTCTCGAGCCAGATGGGCCCGGACCTGGGCGGGAGTCAGGTACTTGATCCGTAAAGGGTCGCGGTGAGCGGCTACCGGATGCGTCACTGGGAGGCGACCGGGCTGGCGACGGCCGGGGGCCTGTCTGCCTGGACCGCCGCTGGTGGGACCGTCTGGGCCATCGCGGCGTTGGTCGCAGCGGGGGTGACGCTGGCGCTGGTGGCGTTCCCGTCGCCGCAGTGGAACCGGGCCCGCTCGCGGCGGCTGCCGCTGTTGCTGGCGCTGGTGGGCATGATGGGCTCCCTCGGGGCCCTGGTGGCGGCGCGGAGGATTCGCGACGTGGAGACCAACTGGCCCGCCCAGCGCGAGGCGCTGGTCGAGGATGCTCGCGATCGGCTCGACGCGACGTTGGGGGAGGCGGTGGACCTGGCGCGGGGGCTCGCGGCGCGCTCGGCGCGGGCGGCGGATGCCCCCCCCGCGGGCCAGTTTGCCCTCCTGGCGGGGGAGATCCGGCGCGGCGCCCCGGAGCACGGCGTGGCGCTGTTCGACGACACCGGACACCCGACGGCCTGGGCCGGACGACATCGCATGCCGGTCACGCTTCCCCGTGACGAGCTGGACGCGTTCATCACCCCATTTTACGCCGTGCTCACGGCACGGCGCCAGCACGGCGTGTGGACCGCCGGGAGCCAGGTGTTGCTGGCGGCGGACGCCGCGGTCCCGGATCGCGAGCAGTCGGTGGCCGAGCGGTTCGCCAAACGCACCGGCGTGGGGCTGGAGTTCTTTCCACCTCGTACTGCACCGGCGCGGTGGACCGACGTGTTCGATTATTGCCTGCCCGGGTGTCGGGCGGTCGGGGTCGTGCCGGATACGCTGTTCAGTGTCCGGGCGGTGCCTCCCGCGCAGGGGGAGCGGAAGCTCCAGCTGGTGGCGAGCGGGCAGCGCTGGACGGCGATCGCGGCGACGCTCGGCTTCGTTCTGGTGGCGGTGGCAGGCGGTGCGGTGGCGCGGTACGCCGCGATGGGCGGTGTGGTGGGGACGTACCTGTTCACGCCTGCGGGCGAGCACGTGGGGTTGGGCACCGCATTCTCTGCCGCCACGTACTTCTTCGAGCCGCTGGGGGCCCTGTCCGCCTCCGCAGGGGCGCTGCTGCTGAGCGCGGCGCTGGCGACGGTCGCCGCAGCCGGTCTGTGGCGCCGGGGCTGGGGCCGGCGCCGGCTCGGCCAGGGGCTGGCGGCGGTGCTGATCGTCGCGACACCGTACGCTCTGTCGTCGCTGGCGGGCGGGATCACGCCGCCGGGCGGTGGCGTCTCGCTGGCGCTGTGGCTTTCGTGGCAGGTCACGATCACCGTGGCATCCAGCGCGCTGCTCCTGCCCGCCGCGGCCGTGTTGCGCGTTCCTGGGATCCACGACGCCCCACCGTGGACCATGTGGGCGGCATGCGCCTGGGCGGCGGTCCTCGCGGTCGCAGGATTGGTGCTGTGGTCCCCACCGCACGGGTGGCCGCCGTGGTTCGTGTTTCTGTGGATGCCGGCCCTGGTATTGGCCGTACAACCCGCGAAGCTGGCGCGCAGCGCGACCACCATCGCGGTGGTCGCGGGATCGGCGGCGGCGCTCCTGGCGTGGGGCGCGACGGTGCAGGGCCGCGTCGCGCTGTCCGAGCGTGACCTGGCGAGGCTCGAGGGCAGCGAGGAGCCGGTGACCGAGGGGTTGCTGGAGCGCTTCGGGCGCACGCTCGCCGAGTACCCCGTGGCCGGGAGCGCCGCCGCGCTGTACCGAGAGTGGCGCCGCTCTCCCTTCGTGGTTCCCGAAAGCGACCACCCGGCCGTGCTGGCAACCTGGGATCCGGCCGGAGGGCTGGTGGCGCGGCTCGACCTGGCCGAGCTGGATCTCCCGGCCCCGCTGCTGCAGGCGTTGGCGCGATCCGCCGCAAGCGCGCGCACGCCGACGGTGGAACAGGTTCACCGCGTCCCCGGCGTACACTATGTGCTGGCCGTGCCGTACGCCGACGGATCCGTGGTCACGGTGGGCGTGGGGCCACGGTCTCGGGCGTTCCCGCCGGTCCGGGTCGCCCGGTTCCTGCGCGGAGAGCGCGTACTCTCGGCACCGTACGAGATCTCTCTCTCAGAGCCCTTCGCGCGCTCCCTGCCCGACTCGCCGAGTTGGCGGCGTGAAGGCTGGGTGGCTCGGTCCGAGCGCTCGCTCGACTCCCCGAGCGGGACCCGCCACGTCCACCTGCGGGTGGACCTGGGCACGCCGACCCAACTGCTGGTGCGCGGCGTCCTGGTGGTCTTGGTGGACGTGGCACTGGTGGGATTGCTTTGGCTCGCCGGTTATGGGTTGGCCGGCCCGGTGCGGCTCGCCGTCCCGGGGTTGGGGCGGGCGTGGGCGCGTTCGTATCGCGGGCAGCTCACGGTAGTGCTGAGCGTGTTCTTCGTCGCTCCAACCGTGGGGTTCGCCGCCTGGAGCATCGTGCGGGTGCAGGCCGAGGCCGACAGCGGAGCCCAGCTCCTCACCCGCCAGACGCTGCGGGACGCCGCGGTCGCGACGCGCGATCTGGGGTCGGACCTGGGCGGGCCTGGGGCGGATGGGTTGCGGGACCTGGGGGGCCGCTTCGGCGCCGACCTGTTGGTTTATGAGTCGGGTATGTTGGTCGCGACGAGCACGCCGGTGTTGCAACAGCTGGGGCTGGTGGATCCCTATCTGCCGCCAAACGCGTATCGCCACCTGTTGATCGAGGACGATCTCGAGGTCGCCCTGGAAGCCGTGATCGGGGGGCGCAGTACCCAGGTGGGATACCGCAACATCGGGATGTGGCGTGGCCGGCCCCTGGTGCTGGGCTCACCCCGGCTGGTGGACGACGCGGAGTTGTTGGCCCGCCGGCAGGACCTGGCGCTCACGCTCACCCTCGCCACGCTGGGCGGGCTGGCGGCCGCGGCGTGGCTCGCGGCACTGGCGGCGCGCGCGTTGGCCAAGCCGGTGCACGCCCTGCGCGAGGCGGCCGTGTCCATCGGGCAGGGGCGGCCGGCGCCGCCGCGCGATCCCTCGGTGCCGGCCGAGTTCGTCCCGGTGGTGGAGGGGTTGGAGCGGATGGCGCAGGATGTGCGGGCCAGCCAGGCGGCGCTGGAAGCGGCCCGGCAGCGCACGGCCGCGGTGCTTGGGAGCGTCGCGACGGGCGTCGTCGCGCTCGACCGGCACCTCAAGGTGGCGATGGCCAACCCTCGTGCGGAGGAGCTGCTGGGCGTCTCCCTCCGCGAGGGAGCGGACGCCCGCGAGCTCACCGGAGAGGATTGGCAGTCGCTGTGGGAATGGGTCGAGGCCTATGTGACCGGGGGCGCGGAGCCGGAGCCGCTCGAGTTGGTGGTGGACGAGCGGCGCATCCGGGCGCAGGTGGCGGCGTTGGGGGGCGACGGGGGCTGCGTGGTGGCACTGGATGACACCACCGACCTGGCCCGTGCGGTGCGGGTGCTCGCCTGGGGCGAGCTGGCCAGGCAGATCGCCCACGAGATCAAGAACCCGCTGACGCCGTTGCGATTGGGGATTCAGCACCTGGAGCGGGCCTACCGGGATCGGCGGGAGGATTATGCGGAGACGTTGCGCCGCACCGCGCGGCAGATCCTGGCCGAGATCGAGCGACTGGACGCGATCGCGCGCGCCTTTGCGCGCTTTGGCGCGCCGCCGGCGGAGGCGGGCCCGCTGGCGCGGGAGAACGTGGCGGACGCCGCGCGCGAGACGGCGCAACTCTACGCGCTGGGGGCGGATGTCGGCGTCCAGGTAGTAGGACCGCTGGCCGTGTACGCGCGGGTGAGGCGGGACGAGTTCAAGGAAGTGCTGGTCAACCTGGTCGAGAACGCCCGCACCGCCGGGGCGTCGCGGGTGCGGATCGTGGTGCAGCCGGCGGACGGCGGGGCGCGGGTCGAGATCGAGGATGACGGGAAGGGCATCCTGCCGGCGGACTTGCCGCGGATCTTTGAGCCGCAGTTTTCCACCACGACCAGCGGCACGGGACTGGGGCTCGCCATCTGCAAACGACTGGTGGAGTCGTGGGGTGGTGTGATCCAGGTCACGAGCGAGGCGGGGCGGGGCACGACCGTGACGATCGTGACCGAAGGGTAGGCCCTAAGGGAACCCGGAGGCCGGCGGGGAGGTTTATATTCCGGTCACCCTCCAACCCCTTCCATCCCCTCTGGTGACAAGGGGCGGCCCTTAGGAGCACGAACTATGCTGATCAGGCGTCCTCCCGACATTCCGTCCTCGGACATCACGGACGAATCGCGGTATCTCAATCGGCGCGCGTTCATCAAGGCGGCCGGCGCGTCGGTGGCGGCGCTCGCGGCCGGCAGGGCGGCACAGCCGCCGGCTGCCTCCGGCCAGGGGTTGGACGACACGCCCACGCCGTACGAGGACGTGACGACATACAACAACTTCTACGAATTCGGAACGGACAAGGCCGACCCGGCCAAGCACGCGCACACGCTGAAGGCCCGACCTTGGACGCTTCGGGTCGAGGGCGAGGTGCACAAGCCCAAGACCTGGGACATCGATGCGATCCTCACGGCCTTTCCGGCGGAGGAGCGGGTGTATCGGCACCGGTGCGTGGAGGCCTGGTCCATGGTCATTCCGTGGGGCGGCTTCGAGTTGGGCAAGTTCTTGAAGCAGGCCGAGCCCACGTCCTTCGCCAAGTACGTGGAGTTCACCACGCTGCACGACCCCAAGCAGATGCCCGGGCAGCGCTCAGGGGTTTTGCCGTGGCCGTACGTCGAGGGCCTGCGGATGGACGAGGCGATGCATCCGCTGGCCATCCTGGTCACCGGGCTCTATGGGAAGCCGGTGCCCAACCAGGACGGGGCGCCCATCCGCTTGGCGGTGCCCTGGAAGTACGGGTTCAAGAGCATCAAATCCATCGTGCGCATTCGGCTGGTGCGGGAGGAGCCGAGCAACACCTGGCAGGTGGTGCTGCCCAACGAGTACGGGTTCTACGCCAACGTGAATCCGGCGGTGGATCATCCGCGCTGGAGCCAGAAGCGGGAGCGGCGGATTGGGGAGCTGTTCAAGCGACCGACGCTGCCGTTCAACGGCTACGGAGAGCAGGTGGCGAGTCTCTATGCCGGGATGGATCTCAGGAGGAACTTCTGACGGTGAGGGACGGTGAGAGACGGTGAGAGACGGTGAGGGTTGGGGATCGTGACGCAGGCGCAGTGGGTCAAGCGTGTGGTCAAGCCGATCGCGTTCGTGGCGTCGCTGGGGCCGTTCGCCTGGCTGGTGCGGGACATCCTGACCGGTAACCTCGGGGCCAACCCGGTCGAGCGGATCACCCACTTCACCGGCTTGACCGCGCTGACGTTTCTGATGATCACCCTGAGTGTCACCCCGGCGCGCCGGCTCTTCCGGCTCAGCCCGCTGATTCAGCTCCGTCGCATGCTCGGCCTGTACGCGTTCTTCTACGCCGTCTTGCACTTCACCATCTACGGGCTGGACCGGACGCTGTTCGAGGGGACCGGGCTGTCGCTGGCGTCGGTGCTCGAGGACGTCGCCAAGCGGCCGTACATCACGGTAGGGTTCACGGCCTTCCTGATGCTTGGCGCGCTGGCGGCGACCTCTACCAATGGGATGGTGAAGCGCCTGGGAGGGAAGCGGTGGCAGCGGCTGCACCAGCTGGTCTACGTGGCCGCCGCGCTGGGGGTGCTGCACTTCCTGTGGTTGGTGAAGGCGGATATCCGGCAGCCGGCCACGTACGGGCTGGTGTTGGTGGGGCTGTTGGGGGTGCGGTTGATGCACCAACGCTCACGGGGCGAGCAGCGCACCGCGGAGCGCCGGAGCCGGGAGCCGGCCCCGGCGCTCGAGTCGTCGTAGTCGTCCGTTCAGTTGGTGAGTCGCAGCCCTACCACGGCCGTCAGCGGGAGCCCGGGACGGTCGAAGGCGGTTTGGTATTGAGCGTCGAACAGGTTCTCGACGCGACCGTACACTTCGATCCAGGCAGACGGGCGAACCGAGGCTAAAAGATCGAAGATCGCAACGTCTGGTCGCGTACCCATGGCACCATGTCGCAGCTCGACGCGGCTGCCGCTGAACCGCTCCGTGAGCACGGTCTGCCGGCCGAGATACCTCCCTCGAAGCAAGACGTGGAGGTAATGCGTCGGCTGGTGTCCGACTTGGCCGCTGATCACCACGTTTGGCCGGAAGGGCAGCGCGGCGCCCTGCGGAAACTGCTGTGGATCAAGGCCCGTGTTATCCAGGATCTCGGTTTGGAGCCACGCACCGTCCACGCGCAGGTCCCACGATGGAGCAGGCAGGAGGCGGGTCGTCCACTCGATGCCGCTGGCCGCGGTCTTGCTCAGGTTGCGGTATACGAGCCTGCCGCTCGTGTCGAAGGGCACCAGCTGGATGAGTCCGTCAAAATCCTGCCGAAAGTAACCTGCCTCCACGGATAGTCGCCCGGCGAGGAGCGTGAGGTTCGAGCCGATCTCCCAGCTGGTGCTCGTCTCCGGTCCCAACCCAGGGTTGGGGGCGATGAACGGGTTGTCCAAGTACTGTTGCTGGAGATTGGGGGCCTTGTAGGCTCGTCCGCCCGCCGCGCGCAGACGCCAAGTACCCGGGAGTATTGTGATCACGGCGGCAGCCCGAGGAGTGAACTCCGAAGAGAGTTTGGCGTACTTATCGACCCGGGTGCCGGCCAGCAGCGTCAGGCGGTCTGCCGCGTTCACGTGGAGCTCCGCATAGCCCGCCACGTTGTGCCGCGCCAGCGGCAGCGTGCCAGCTCCGAAGTCGCCGGCGGTGCTGTCCGTCAACGATTCTCGCTGCCACTCGCCGCCGTACGAAAGGCGTAGCGACGAGCCGTTGGCGATGCGTTGCTGGTGTGACGAGCTGTATCCGATCATGGTACGCCACAGGTGACTATCCAACAGAAAGTTGGCGTCGAAGACGCCGAAGCCGTACGTGCCCGTGGAAGCGACGTCATCGAACCGATCTTCGAACACGAACGCCTCCCGAAAGGCGGAGAACCGTACGCGCTGGGTCCAACCTGGCGTCGCGTGGAACGTCGCCTGCAGCGAGGCCGCCGCGCGGTCTCGCGACTCGCGGGCGTTCGGATCGAGGGGCACCCGCGTGGCTCCCGGATCGCGGACCGGCCGCTTGACATCGATGGCTATCGCCCGCCAGGCCGAGGACACCTCCCAACGGTGGCTCGGGGTGGCATCAAGGCGGGCCGACAGGTCGCGGGTGAATTCGGCGCTGGGCAGCGCAAAGACGCCCCGGCCGTAGGTGGTGCCAATCCCCAGGGAGTAGCGCAGACCGGAGCTTCCCCCGCCGGCGGTCAGCTCGCTCTGCAGCGCCGCTCCTCGCACGTTGGAGCTTGGCAGAGCTCCGACCGGCGCACCGGCTTCAGTGGTGAGTTGCCAGCGCGGCGGGCCGGCGCGCCCCTCCCGGGTGATGAGATTGACGACGCCGCTGACGGCTGACGACCCATAGATGACGCTCTGCGGCCCTCGGGCAATCTCGATGCGCTCGACGTTGGTCAGCGGGAACCCCGCGAAATCGAAGAACCCGCCGTTCTGGTTGAACTGGACCCCATCCATCAGGATCTGGGTGAAGATCTCCTCACCCCCCCTCAACCGAACGATGGTCGGCCCGTTGGGTCCGGCTGCCTGTTCCACGTACGCCCCCGGTACCTCGCGCAATACGTCCGCCGCGACCCGGGGCTGACTCCGGGTGAGCGTGGCCGAGTCGACGACGGTCAGGGCGAAGCCCAATTCGGCTGGGCGCGTCGGCGCCACGGTGCCGGTGACCACGACGGGCGGGAGCCGAAAGGCTGGGGGCGTGGAATCCCGTGCGGTGCGTGCGCTGTCCGCGCGTTGGGCGAGCACAGGTGCTGCAAGTGCGTGGGTCAGTGCCAGGATCGCGAACCAGGCTCGTCGCATGCGTCCCCTCCGTTCGCTGTGGGCCAGTCCAGTGGCGAGACGTGATTAATTCAACGAATGTTATCAAAATGTTCCAGCCGTCCAGGAGGGCGCTCGTCGCCTTCTACGCCGCCAACGTGTGCTTCGGCGCCGGCCTCTTCTTCCATGGGTTCTTGTACAACTTCTACTTGAAGGCACTTGGCCGGCCGGAGTCGGTCATGGGCTTGGCCGCCGCCTTCCTCACGGCCGGTGGCCTGGTTGCCCTGCTTCCGGCTGGAGCTATGGTCGATCGAGTGGGATCGAGGAATGCGTTCTACCTCGCGGTCGCCGCCGCGTCAAGCGGCCTCACGCTGGGCGCATTGGTGGAGCGGCCGTGGGCTATTTATGGTGCCGCCGCGCTGGCCGGGGCTGGCACGGTGACCTGGCGCGTGGCCATGGGACCGCTGCTCATGGGCATCGCGCGACCGGACCAGCGGACCCGTGCGTTCTCGTGGAACGTGGCGTTTCTGGTAGGCTCAGGAGCGCTGTGGATGGCTGCCGCTGGGGGCGTAGCGGGTTGGCTCGAGTCAGCGGGTGGGTTTTCCAAGCTCGGGGCAACGCGCGTCGCGCTGGTAACCGGCGTGTTGGGAACGCTTCTGGCTGCGCCAGTGTTCGCCTCGGGATTGGCCGACCAGGGAGGGCCGCCGCCCGGGTCGGTCGGCTCCGCCCGTCGAGGGGGGCGCCGCCCATTCCTCCACGTTCTAACTTTGCCTCCGCGGCTTGCGTGGGTCGTGCTGGTGATCTGCGTTTGGATGACCGCACCGGCGCTGGTGCTTCCGTTCTTCAATCTCTATTTCCTTCAGGAGCATGGTCTGAGCGTGGAGCGCATCGGGCTGTTCTTCGGCCTGGCACACGGGGTAACCGCGCTCATGATCCTGGGCAGCGGTGAGCTGGCTGCCCGGTGGAATCCCACCGGACTCCTGATGCTATGGTCGCTGTTGTTCGGCCCGGTCCTGTGGATCCTTGCCGGCGTGAACGGGCTCCTGGCAGCGGGCACGCTGTACGTGGTGCAGGGCCTCGTGTCGCCCGCGACGAACCCATTGATCGACCAGATCGTGCTGGAGATGGCCCCAGTAGACCGCCGAGGTCTGGTCTCAAGCTGGCGGAACGGGGCCACGGAAATCGGGGGCGTGGTGGGGGCCGGAGTCGGGGGATTCGTGCTCCAGGCGTTCTCTTTCGACGCGTTGTTCATGGGTGCCGGGGCGTTTGGCCTGGTTGCCGCGAGCGCCCTGATCGCCGTGCTCAGGCCTCAGTCCCGAGGGGGCGAGGAATCCAGCTTGACGACGGAGCAGCATCCAGGCGCGCCGGCGCAGGAGCGCTAGCCCGTCGGGCAGGGAGCTGGTTTCGCCCAACGGCCAGGCACCGTGTACCAGAGCGAGGAGCTGCTCCCGGAGTCCCTTGGCCCACATGAGCTTCTCTTCGACGGACCGGTGGGGCAGGCGATAGGAGCCGGAATCGGCCAGCGCGGCCACCACGCGCCGGGCCGTTCGGGAGGGTGCCGCCTCGACCGCACCCAGCACCTGAGGGTGGACCGTTCCCGGTACGAGATGCTCGGCCAGGGCGAGCGCCGGGTAGGCGAACCGATCGGTGCCCGTGCGTCTGAGCAGGCTGGCCAGAGATTCCGGGTCAAGAAGCCCGTGCGCCGAGTCATCGCGGAGGACCATGACCAGCTCGACCAGCCGCACGAGCTGGATCTGGTGGATGCCCCACGCCGCGTGGATGGCCAGGTAGGCCACGAGCAGGGGTTGGCGAAGGACCGCGGCGGGAAGTTCGTCGAAGGCATAGGGGGCTATCTGTTCGCGACTTGGTGTACCGAGGGACGCGCGGAGGTTGCCGAGGTAGGGCTGGTCGAGCGTGGTACGCAGGTCGATGGCCCATGGGCTGTCGGCATGAGTGAAGTCCAGCGAGCGCACCACTTGAGTCGAGCCGGCCGGCGTCCATTCGGAGCGAAAGGGCCGAACCGTGCGATGGGATTCGACCAAGCCACGGGCACGGAGGGCCTGTCGCGCCAGCTCCAGCTGCTCCGGCTCCACCAGCACGTCGATGTCCGCGCCGGCGCGGGTCCCGGGGTCGGGGAAGTACGCATATGCAGTGTGCGCGCCCTTGAGCAGCACGGGCGTCATCGACCGTTCGCGGAACGCGCTCAGCATTGCGTGGGTGGCCGCACGCAGCTTGTTTGCCCGCGAGCGCCCGTGTGCCAGGTGCGTGGCGAAGATGGCGCCCAGTGGCGGGGACGTCTGGACCAGTCCGCGCTCGACCCACCAGCCTAGGAGGGGGCCCATGCCGGACTCGAACCCGGCGATGCCGATCGCTCGCGCGGTGGCGTCGTCCGCCGCCTCCAGCCACGCGTGGTCGCCCAGGAGCACCGCCCTGGTGGCCGAAACGATCCGCCGGTGGCCGTCCAGGCGGGCGGCGCGCGGCACGTCGGGCCATAGCTGGTCTGGATCAGCCGTCCGCTGGAAGGCCCGCAGGCGGGCGGCGATGTCGTCGAAGTCGGACGCTCGAGCCACTTTTCAATCTGTCATGGGAGCGGCGATCTCGCACCAACCTGGTCGTGCCCGGACGGGAGAGCGCCGGTGACGTTCGCGGACGCTTGGCCTGAGGGCTTCGAGGCACGCTGGGTACGGTCGTACCCCGTCCTCGGCATCGATACGGTGATCGAGGCGACCGACCCGGTTGTCGCACCAGCCGTCGAGCGTGCCTTCGGCGCCTGGGCCAACGTTGCCGAACCGCTGCGGAGCCGTCAAACGATCAGGTTCCGCATCGGCGTGATCGAGGCGGGCGAAGGGTCGTCCGGGCACGCACCGATCCAGTATCGGTTGGAAAGCCCGAGACACCTCCGTGCCGACACGCCGGGGGGCACGGCGTTCGCCGATGCGGCGCGGGGCGAAGCGTGGGCTCGGGTCTCCCGCGCCTTGGTCGCTGATGTCGATCACTTTCGCTACGGGATCGTCGAAGCAATGATCTTCTTCCTGCTGAGCGATCGCGACCGTCAACCCTTTCATTGCGCCGCGGTAGCTCGGGGAGGAACCGTCGTGCTGTTGAGTGGCCCGCCGGGGGTAGGCAAGAGCACGCTGGCGTACAGTGCTCTGCGGCGGGGACTGACCGTCATGGCGGAAGACATGGTGTGGGTTCAGCAGCGCCCGAGGTGTCAGATCTGGGGCCTGACCGCGGTCATCCAGCTTCCAGAGAGCGCGCGGCGTGACTTCCCGGACCTGGCCGATGCCCCGACCTTGCTCGCCAATGGGGCTCGGAAGCTCGTGGTTGAAGTCGCGCCTGCCGCTCGGCCGCGAACCCCGGTGGCGGGCCGGGCAGTGGTGTGCGTGCTGGCGCGTGGCGAGACGGCGCCGCGCTTGGAATGGATCGCATCAGCGGCCGTTGCCGATGCGCTCCGGGCGGCGCTTCAGCCGGGCTTCGATCTCTTCCCAAGCACGATCCCTGCGGTCGTGAAGGCCTTCGCACGACGGGGAGGGTGGCGACTCTGGCTGGGGACGGACCCGGTCGCAGCGGTGGCGTGTTTGGAAGGAATCCTCACCAGGTACGATCGGCGATCTCGGTAGACCGATCCACCCTCACGATGCGCGTCGTCTACCTCAACTGCCTCCAGGCGCCACCTGATCTGACCGGGGAAGCCGTGCTCGCGGCGTGGCCCACGCTGGCAGAGGTACCAGCGGCGCTGTCGCGGGCGGCCCTCGAGGTGGACGTGGTCGTGGCAGCCGGGGCGGAGGCGATGCTCCGGCGCGACGGGGTCACATACTGGTTCGCCCCCGGGGGGCCCGGAGGTGTAGCGGAGGCCGTGGCCAATTGTCGGCCGGATGTGGTGCATCAACAGAGCTTCCATTTTGGCCGGCACACCCGCGCGCTCCACGAGCGCCTGCCTCGGGTCCCAGTGTTGGTGCAAGACCATGGTGGCAGGCCCCCCCAAGGATGGCGGCGAGTCGTGGCGGTGTGGGGGGCGCGACACATTGGGGGAGCCGCGTTTACGGCGCGCGAGCAGTCGGAGCCCTACCTCCGAAGCCGTGTGCTACGGCGCGGCACGCCCGTGTTCGAGATTCTGGAATCGTCTACGAATTTCACGCCCGGGGATCAGAGAGCTGCGCGCGTCGCGTCCGGTCTGTATGGTGATCCCTGTTTCCTCTGGGTGGGGCGGCTGGATCCCAACAAGGACCCTCTGACGGTCCTCGCAGCGTTCTCGAGCGCGAGACGGGATTTACCCGACCCTCAGCTGTGGATGTGCTACACGGCCGCACCGCTCCTCCCAGACGTGCAGCGGCGTCTGGAATCGGACCCCGAGTTGGCCGGCCGCGTGCACTTGGTAGGTGCCTTGCCACACTATCAGATAGAAGTGCTGTGTCGCGCTGCGGATTTCCTCGTCCTCGGGAGCCACGCGGAGGGAAGTGGGTACGCTTTGCTCGAAGCACTCGCATGCGGGACGGCGCCTTTGGTCACGGACATCCCTTCCTTCCGGCGCATCACCGCCCGAGGCCAGGTCGGCGCGCTTTCCACACCGGGGGATGTCGGGGGAATGGCGCACGCCATGGTCGCCTGGTCGCGCGCGGAGCGCGCGGAACTGCGTCGCGCGGCTCGGGCTCATTTCGAACGGGCGCTGTCGTTTTCGGTGGTGGCCTCGGAGCTTCGCGCCGCATACGAGGCACTCGTCGCTGGACCATGAAAGTCGCGCTCATTGTGCCAGGTGGCGTGGACCGAAGCGGCGAGTACCGGGTGATACCATGCCTCTTATGGTTGATCGAGCGGCTGGCCTCGCGCGTCGAGCTGCACGTCTTCGCCCTCAATCAGGAGCCACGACCGTGTCGCTACGAACTCTTGGGAGCGATGGTGCACAATGTGGGCGCGCGCCCGCGGCGAGCCCGCCTGTTCACGATGCTCCTGTCCGAGCACCGCCGCCGGCCGTTCCACCTCCTCCACGCGGTCTGGGCCGCTCAAGGGGCGATCGCGGCGGTGGTGGGCCGGCTGCTGGGGATCCCAGTCCTGCTGCACCTCACCGGGGGCGACCTC
>Ga0209342_10003409_pt1 | contig 16746 bp, 21 predicted proteins | sample RifCSP16_2_FD_184023 | JGI IMG/M metagenome (GOLD analysis project Ga0209342, IMG submission 184023) | Soil microbial communities from Rifle, Colorado - Rifle CSP2_sed 16_2 (SPAdes) (version 2) | ecosystem: Environmental > Terrestrial > Deep subsurface > Rock core/Sediment | place: Rifle... | reverse complement strand
CAGCGGCCGCGCAATGACCGCCCAAGCCAAAACCCCTATTGAAGTCCTCAAAGGATTACGTGAATCCCATGCGGCGAGTTTCGCTGGCACCCAGGAATTGCTGAAGGCGCAGAAGCAAACCCAGCAGGCGATCACCAAGGCGCTCAAAGAACAGCCGCGCACGGTGCCGGAAGTGGCCGCGGCGGCCGGCTTGCCGAGCAAGGAAGTGTTGTGGTGGCTGGCTGCCATGAAGAAGTATGGCCTGGTGGCTGAAGACGGCATGGCTGGCGATTTCCCGATTTATAAGTTCGTCGAGGAGAAGTGATGGCAACCCGTTCCGACCCCAACCTGCTGCAGGACCTGAAGAAATTCGGCGGCGTTTACGTGGAGTCCTGTTTCAACTGCGGCAACTGCACAGCCATCTGCCCACTCTCTTCAGACTCCGAATCCTTCCCGCGCAAGATGATCCGCTACGCGCAGTTAGGGCTGCGGGATCGCTTACTTGGCAGCAAGGAATTGTGGATGTGCTACGCCTGCGGCCAGTGCACGGAAACCTGTCCGCGGCAGGCTATGCCGGGCGATTTCATGTCCGCGGCGCGGCGTTACGCCATTGCCAATTACGACTTCACCGGATTGGCCAAGCTGTTGCTCGGCTCGCCGATCTGGAGCTTGCTTGTGATGTTGGGTTTAGCGGGCGTCATCGCCCTGTTCCTGTTCAGCGGGCACGGCGCGATGACACTGGACACCTTGCGCCTGTTCGAATTCATCCCTGCTGAACTGATACACGACCTCGGCGTCGCGGTCATTGCCATTGTCTCCATCGCCGGGGTCGCCGGCGCCGTAAGCATGGTACGCCGAGTGGCGAAAGCCAACGGCTTTCCGCCCGGCACGCGGCTCAATTGGTTTAGCGCCCTTTGGGAGGCAGTTGGGATCGAGGCTTTGGGCCAGCGACGTTACCGCCAGGATTGCGAGACGCAAGAGACCAAGTGGTATTTGCGCAAATGGTTCCTGCACAGTTCGATGATGTGGGGTTTCCTGGGTCTGCTGGCGGCCACCATTTTGGATTACTCGCTCGATTTGCTGGGCATCAAGCCCACCGGCGCTCCCGTGCCGCTGTGGTACCCCGTTCGAATGCTGGGCTCGCTGTCGGGCTTGCTGCTTACTTATGGCGTCACTGTCGTACTTTGGCAGCGGGCGCGAAAGTCGGAGGCTTCTATGAAGACGTCGAATTTCACCGCTTGGTCCTTCCTGGCGATGATGTGGATTTCAGCCGTCAGCGGCTTCTTGCTGGAAGCGTCGCTCTATCTGCCGCAGCCTCCAATCTGGGGATATTGGATGCTGCTCGGCCACGTGGTGGTCGCCATGGAATTGGTGCTGCTAGCGCCTTTCACCAAGTTCGCGCATGTCTTCTATCGCACAGTGGCTTTGTACATGGCTGCGCTCAAACCGCTGCCTGAAAAAGTGCCTGTGACAGTCGAAGTGACAAATTAGCAAATGGGTCGACAAGGAGAACCATGACCGAAAAACTGATGATCGTCTGCAACGGAGATGAGAGCAAGAACATCGTGCCCACGCTCATCTTCGCTGCCTCTGGGCTCAGCCTCGATCAGGAAGTGCACATTTTCCTGACCCCGGCTGGCTCGAGATGGGCGCTGAAGGGCGAGATCGAAAAGCTCGGCCAGCCCAAAGGCTTGCCGGATCCGCTCAATCTGTTCAACGACGTGCTGGACCTGGGCGGGCATATTGTGCTGTGTGTGTTGGCGCTCGAGAACAAAGGCATAGACCCCAAAGATGTGCGCGACCCGCGCATCACCATCGGCGAAGCGCCGCCATTCCTGATGGCCGCAGAAGGCGCAGGGCTGACGTTTACTTTTTAAAGTAAACGTCATTGCAAGGAGATGAGTGAAACGAGCCGGAGCCTGCCCCGAGCGAGCCGCCCAGCGGCGACGAGGGAAAGCAATCTCCAAAGCTCGCTTCCCACTCGAGGAGGACGTATGAAGAAGACGGTGATTGCAAAGACAATGGACCTTTGCCGTTTGATTTGTCTCTTTCCCCTCATGGATGCCTTGGCTGCACTGCAAAAGATGACCAAAGGCGAAATCTTGGAAGTAACGATGGATCAACCACTCTGGCTGCAGAAAATGCCGCGCAACCTGGCGAGACAGGGCCACAAGTTGATAAGCGCGCAACGAATTGAAGGTCCTAAGCACAGGTTGCTTATCGAGGCATTCGGCCAGCAATAACGTCACGTATTCAGAAATTCTTGAAGGAGGAAGATGACCGAACCAAGGAAAGCCTTGCTTTCCGCAGTTGCGAGGAGGCCGAAGGCCGACGAAGCAATCCCCAAGATGGCCAACGGCTCTGTATGGAAAGGAGCCTATGACTAACGACTTAGGAAAGATGGTCGTGGTACTCAACCACGACGATGCCCACTCCGTGCTGGCTTCATTGGTGATGGCTGCGTCCATCGCCACCAGCGGAGAGCAGGTGCTTTTTTTTGTCCAGCCGGGTGGGGCGCAGATGTTGGCTAAAGGCGAGTTGGAGAAATATCAAAACCAGAAAGGTCAACCTGATCCCATCCATTTGTATGAATCCATCCGCACCTTAGACGGGCGCTTCATCCTGTGCGAGTTGGGCTTGGATATCTGTGACATCAAAAAGGAAGATTTGCGTGAAGGAGCTGAGGTCATGATGGCTTCGTCTTTCATGTTCGAAATCGAAGGCGCAAAGCTGAGCTTTTCTTACTAGGAGGAAGAATGGAAAAAACGATTACGGCGACAAAAACTTTGGACGTGTGCGGGATGATCTGCCCCTATCCGGATATGGATACCCTGGCCACGCTAAAGAAGATGGGCAAGGGCGAGATCCTGGAAGTCATCCTGGATTATCCGTTGTCCCTGGAACGCATTCCGCGCAACCTGACCAAACAGGGGCACAAGCTGCTTGGCACCGAGCGCATCGATGGACCCAAGCATCGCATGTTCATCGAGGCATACGGACTCAAGTAACGCACACTGGGCCAGCATCCAGACTTTACCCGCGTCAGACGGCTTGCTGGGGCCGATTGACCGAATGAGGAGATCACATGTCTCTTATTGTTCTTTCTGGTTTGGGCGTTGGCCTGGTGTTCGGCTACGCCCTGCAGCGCGGGCGCTTCTGCATGAACTCCGCCACCCGCGACTCGGTCCTGCTGCGCGACTACACCCTGCTGAAAGCGGTGGGTGTCGCCATATTGGTCGAGATGATCGGCTTTGCCCTGCTGGATGTAACCGGCATCGCGGCGACGGCGCCAAAGCCGTTCTTCTGGGGCGCCAACTTGTTGGGCAGCTTCACCTTTGGCGTGGGCATGGTGCTGGCTGGCGCTTGCGCTAGCGGTCTCACTTATCGCACCGGTGAAGGTATGGTCAGCGCCATGGTGGCGGCTGCCGGTTTGGCGATCGGCGCCTTCTACACGGCCGGCGGATTCATGAACCCGATCGCAAAGACACTACAAGAATCCACCATCATCAAGACCGCGGAGGGCGGCAGCCTCACGCTGGCAAATATTTTGGGCGTTCCCTATTATTTGCTGGCACTCGGTATCGCCATCGTCGCTATCGTCGCTTGGGTGCTTCTGGCCAAGCCATTCAGCCTGGAGAATGCCGCGGCGCGCACCAAGGCTGCAAAGGCAAAGGGCGCCAGCCACGGTTGGGGTTGGATGACGACTGGCATTGTCATCGGCTTGATCGGTATCGTAGCTTTCCCGCTGTCGGCTGCCGCGGGGCGAAACTATCCATTGGGAATCACCGATGGATGGATCGGCTTGGTCAAAGGGATTTTCCTGGGGGAAACCTTTGGCTGGGGCACGATGCTCATCATCGGTATCATCCTGGGTGCATTGGTTGCCGCGTTGATTAATCGCGAGTTCAAATTCCGCGTACCAACATCGGGAGTGCTGTTTCAGGTTTTCATCGGCGGTCTGCTAATGGGGTTCGGTGCGGTCTGCTCGGGTGGCTGCAATATCGGCCACACGCTTAGTGGCCTACCTCAACTATCCATCGGCTCTATCGTGGCCACGTTGGCCATCGTCGCTGGTGCCTGGCTCACCTCGCATCTTATTTTCAATGTGTTCCGCAAGAGCCCGGCTGCGTAAACCTTCGATTGCTCAATACAAAAAAACAGACACCTCGATCGAGGTGTCTGTTTTTGCCATGAAGTGAAGCAGCTAATTCGCAGGTTCGGACTGAATGCCGGCTTCATAAGGTGATTTGAGAAGCGGCCTCACCGGTTGCTCCGGAAGGGAAAGCAAGTCGGCGTTCTCTGGCGCATGAATGAAGGTCCAGAAAGTGTCACGCGGGCGATGCGGCGCGCTGACCCGTTTGCGCACCATGTAAATTGAGCGTTGCAAGGACAGGTCATCAACAGGAACCTGGACTATCGACCCTTGTTTGATCAGGTCAACAGCTGCCAAATGCGAAACAAATGAAACGCCATAACCCGCAGCCACGGTCGCTACGATCGCTTCGGCGTTCCCCAGTTCCATCAAGACGCGCAATTCGTCCGGGCTGATGTCATGCTTAGCCAATTCTTCCAACACCACCCGGCGCGTTCCCGATTCCTGCTCCCTTAGAATGAACGGCTCTTCCAGCAAGTCTTGAGGTTCGATTGAGGCGCGTTTCGCCCACGGATGGGACGAGGGAGCGATCAAGATCACCTGATCTTTGAAGAAGTTCTGGGCTTCGAAGTTTAGGTCATTGATCTCAGTGCTCAACACACCGATATGGGCTTCCCCTTCCATCAGGTCCAGGGTGGCGCGTTCAGGGCGGCAGGTGAGGATGCGCGCCTTGATGCCCGGGTGGCGACTGCAGAAACGGGCGACGATCTGGGGCAGGATGTATTTTCCGGCTGTGGTGCTGCAGGAAATGCGCAGTTCGCCAACAATGTCCTCCTCCAGGGAGGTCATAATTTGCTTGAGATTGACCGAATCATGGATCAGCCGGCGTGCCCAGGGCAGCAACACGCGGCCGCCTTCAGTCAGCTCCAATCCGGAACTGCTGCGCTTGAATAGTTCCACGCCCAGCTCCTGTTCCAGGCTTTTGATCTGGTGGCTGACACTGGGCTGGCTGAGGTGTAGCAGCTTAGCAGCCTCGGAGAAGCTCAGGTTGTCTGCGGCGCAAAGGAAGGTCTCGATCTTTTCGGTATCCACGGCTCTCGATCCACCTAAGTATCCGTTTCTTGGCTGGGTATGAATAGTGACATACGTCACAAGCCCATCGGTTTCATTGCCCAACCGCAGCCATTCCCGCAATAAAATGTTGTAAGCTGTCACCTGTAGGTGGTTCGGGATCCTTGGATTCGAAGAATACTGACTTTTGGGAACGGAGAACATAGAGAGGAGAAACGCTAATGGAAAAGGTTTCGCGGGGCAACATCGAAATGAGTTGGGATCCTGAAGCGCGTTTAGCCTTTTTGTCGTTCAAAGAAAAAACGCGCGCAACCGGGCCCGATGCTGAAGCCCTTGTTTCGGCGCTGACTGTCTGGATTGGATCGGAGGGCAAGCCTTTTGGCCTGCTTGGGGATGGGAGCAAGCTGGGCGCCGTGGATGCCGAGTATCGGGCCATTTGGGGACAATTTTTTCGCAAGCACCGGGATGATTCGTTCATTGCGTTTTTCAATATGAATGCGATTGTTCGCGTTGCGGCAGATATGTTCGGAATTGGAATAGGGTTGCGGCTGAAGGGCTTTGCCCGAGAGCAAGAAGCACGTGATTGGTTGCGCAAAAACGGCATCCCGGCATGAAACGATCTCCGACATTCGATGAGATATTTGAAGTCATGGGTGCCGCGTCCGTTGGCGATTTATTCGCACGGGTTTCGCTCCCGCGGAATCCTTCACCTGAAACCATAGAAACAAAGTTGGCTATTGCTCTCAATCTGTTGCTCGATGATCTTGCCTTTCGCAATGACGGCCTGGCCGGTAAGAATAAAGAGTTGGAAATTGCCAACAAGACCTTGCGTGACAGCGAAGAGCGCTTTAATGTTGTTTTTCGTGCCAGCCCAGTAGGTTTGGCTTTAGCTCGTCTACAAGATGGCCGGCTTTTGGACTTCAATCCTGTTTTTGGTCAGATTTTTGGGCTTACTCGGGAAAACGCGATTGGCAAGACGTCTGTCGAACTCGGCATGATGGCGACGGGGGCGCGAAGTAGAATCGTCGACGAGGTGCGCGAGAAAGGGTCGGTCTCCAATGTGGAGGTTACCCACACCGATCGTAATGGTGAAAAACGCTTCCTCCTTTTTTCGGCCGAAAGGATCCTGGTCAACGACGATCCCTGTTCATTGACCGCGGTGATCGATATTACCGAAAGAAAGCAGGTCGAGCAGCGATTGCTCAAAGCAAACCAGGAACTTGCCGAATCCAATAAGGAGCTGGAACAGTTTGCCTACGTGGCCTCACATGACCTTCAGGAACCGCTGAGAATGGTTTCCAGCTACATGCAACTTCTGGAAACTCGCTATAAGGAAAAATTGGATAGCGATGCGCAGGAGTTCATTGGATTTGCGGTGGACGGCGCCGTTCGCATGCAGCGTCTCATCCACGATTTGTTGGCCTTTTCGCGCGTCGGCACGCGCGGCCGGTCGCCGCAGGCGGTGGACAGCGGCGCTGCGCTGACGGATGCATTGCAGAATTTGAAAATGACTATTGAAGGTGAAAAGGCGATTGTCATCTTCGACGATTTGCCTGTGGTCATGGCGGATAAGGATCAATTGACCCAGGTCTTCCAAAACCTCATCTCCAATGCCATCAAATTTAAGGGAAAGCGAAGACCTTCGATTAGTATCAATGCGCAGATTTCGAGCGGATTTGCCGAATTTAAGGTCGTGGATAACGGCATTGGCATTGATCCCAAACACGCCGAGCGTATTTTTGTCATTTTTCAACGCCTTCATCCGCGCGAGAAGTATGAAGGCACCGGGATTGGTTTGGCGATCTGCAAGAAAATCGTCGAACGTCACGGGGGGCGAATTTGGGTGGAATCCGAACTTGGCAAAGGAAGCACGTTTCACTTCACATTTCCAACGGCGCCGGAACCCTGGAGCGCCGACGCGAAAATCCCTAAAACGGAAGGAGCGGCTGAGACGATCGAAGATCGTGCCAGTCGGTTGATATGAGTCCAACAGCCCTTTTCACCCAAATCGTTATCTTGGCCACGGGGTCCTTGTGCCTTTACATTGCGTTCCAACTCGGCAAGCGCCAATTAACCGACAGTGATGACAGGCTTGCATGGTCCGCCTTCCGGATCTGGTGGCTGGCCCTCGGCGTAAACATCGCGCTGGGAACTGTGGAAACTTGGATGGCCCTTTCCGACATCAACAACCTAACTGCCCATATTATTCTTACGCTTTTATCCACCCTGGTCTTGTGCGTTGCCTTGTGGGGATTGCTTTATTACCTGGTCTATCTTTTTACCGGGAATCGTTTCTGGGCTCGGCCATTGGCAGGTTTTTATGGTTTGGTGTTCCTGAGTCTGGCGGCTTACCTGCTTTTCGTTCTGCGGCCTGTTGGCGTCATTCACGAAAACGGCACTTCTTCTCTCCAATACGGGTCTGATGCTCCTGATTTGAATATATTGATCGTCGCCCTATTTATCCTATTACCTCAAATACTGGCTGCGCTGGCCTACTTTTCCTTGTTCTTCCGCGTGAAGGATCGAGTACAGAAATATCGGGTATTGCTGGTTTCTTTGTCCATCCTTATTTGGTTCAGCAGCCCCTTGGTTGCTTTCGGTCTCGGCTGGTCGGAACTTCCCTGGTGGTCGCTTGCCAGCCGGGTACTTGGTTTGGCGGCCGTGTTCGTGATCTACTGGGCTTATTATCCGCCCACCTTTATCCAGCGTCACTTGGGAGTAGCCGGCATCTGAGCTTTTTTGCGATAAGGAGTCCGAACGATGGCCGAAAAGATGGAAATGATCGATATATTGCTGGTGGAAGACAACCCTGGGGACGTTCGCTTGACGCAAGAAGCCTTCAAGGAAGGCATGCTGCGTAATAACCTTCATGTGGTCCCGGATGGGGAAGCCGCCATGGATTTCCTGAAGGGTCAGGGTAAATACAAGAACTCCTCTCGGCCAGACCTGGTTCTCTTAGACCTGAATCTTCCCAAAATGAACGGCCGCGAGGTGCTCACGGCCATCAAAAATGACCCCGTTCTCAAGCGTATTCCCGTCGTTGTGCTCACCACCTCGCAGGATGAACAGGACGTCATCGAAAGTTACAAACACTTTGCGTCCTCTTACATTGTCAAACCAGTTAGTATGGAGAAATTCGTCAACGTCGTCGCCTCGTTCAAGCAGTACTGGCTCTCCGTAGTCAAACTTCCAGAAGTCGAGGAGTAGTAGTTAAGCCTCGACGACCACTTTGCCTCGCAGCATGCCCATCTGGCATTGGAAGGGGATCTCGCCCTTCTGCTCGGGGGTGAATTCGATCGTCACGGTTTCGCCTTCCGGCAGCTTGGCGGACTGGCCGATCCCATCGAAGACCACCATTTCGCTGCACATGGATGATTCCTTGCGGTTGAAGTGCAAGCGCACAGGCCTGCCCTTTTTGACCACGATCACATCGGGGTCATAGCCGCCCTTGACAGTAATAGTGGCTTCTTGGAAACCACCGACTTCTGTTACCTGAACCCCTTCGCGCCGGTATAACCAGAAGTACCACACGATCAGGCCGATCAACGCTAAGCCTGCAAGATTGACGAAAAGCAATCCTATGTTCATGATTCAGTCTCCTAGTCTGATAGTCAAGTAAGTTCAATGGTTAAGACGCAAACGCCCTGGCTTTGAAGAACCGCAGACGGTTTGCGTTGGTTACCACGGTGATGCTGGAAGCGGCCATTGCCGCTCCGGCAATGATCGGTGACAGCAACAACCCAAAGAAGGGGAACAGCACACCGGCAGCCACCGGGATGCCCAGTGTGTTGTAGGCAAAGGCAGCGAACAGGCTTTGTTTGGCGTTGCGCATGGTGGCTTTGGAAATTTCGATGGCATAGGCTACGCCTTTCAGGCTACCACTCATTAGGGTGATGTCGGCGGCCTCAATGGCGACGTCGGTGCCGGTGCCAATGGCGAAGCCAATATTGGCTTCCACCAGCGCTGGGGCATCGTTGATGCCATCACCCACCATGCCAACCTTGCCGTTCTTCTTGAGCATATGCACCTCGGTGGCCTTATCCTCCGGCAGCACTTCAGCCAGCACACGCTCAATGCCAACTTTGCGCGCGATGGCCCGAGCAGTGCGCTCATTATCGCCGGTGATCATGATCACCTCCAGGCCCATGTCTTTTATCACCTTCACTGCCTGAATGGAATCTTCCTTGATCGTGTCGGCCACTGCGACCGCGCCAGCAGCACTGCCATCTACGGCCACGTACATTGCCGTCTTTCCCTCGCCCTGCAAGCGCTCAACTTCTCCTGCGATTTTGCTGGCGTCGACATTGTTGCGGCTCATCAGACGGCTGTTGCCGACCAAAACCTTTTTGCCATCGACAACGGTTTCTACTCCATGGCCCGGCACTGCTTCAAACGAAGAAGGTTCGATCAATTGGGCTCCCTGGGTCTGTGCTCCGTGCACGATGGCCTGGGCAAGAGGATGCTCACTTCGCCAGTCAGCGCTGGCGGCGTAGAGAAGAAGGTTTTTCTCCTCAAATCCATGCGCAGGAATGACATCTGTTAGTTCAGGTTTGCCTTTGGTAATCGTGCCGGTTTTATCGAGCACGATAGTCTTCAATTGCGAAGCAGTCTGCAAAGCTTCGCCATTGCGGATCAGGACGCCGTGCTCGGCTCCTTTGCCAACGCCGGCTACAAGGCTCATGGGTACCGCCATGCCGACTGCGCAGGGGCAGGCGATGATCAACACCGTTACACCGGTGACGATGGCAAAGGCCAGCGCAGGACTGGGACCGAAATTGATCCAGGTTAGAAAGGTAAGGATGGAAATGACCATCACTGCCGGAACGAAGATCGAAGAGACCACATCGACCAGGCGGGCAATCGGCGCCTTGCTGCCCATGGCATCCTGCACCATTTTGACTATCTGCGCCAAAGCTGTGTCCTTGCCGACTTTGGTGGCGCGGAATTTGAAGCTGCCGGTCGTGTTCATTGTTGCACCGATGACCTCATCGCCAACTTTTTTGTCTATCGGCATGCTCTCGCCGGTCACCATGGACTCGTCCAGGGCAGAGGCGCCTTCAATGATTTCTCCGTCCACGGGGATCTTGTCACCCGGGCGCACGATCACGATGTCGCCAACCAGCACTTCTTCGACCGGTATCTCGATTTCGTTTCCGTCGCGCAGGACATGCGCCGTCTTGGCTTGAAGGTCCAGCAGTTTGCGGATCGCCTGGCTGGTCTGCCCTTTGGCGCGCACTTCCAGCGCTTGGCCAAGGACAACCAGGGCTGTGACCACCGCCGTTACGTCATAGAACGGGGTCGCGGTTCCCTCTGGAAAGATTCCGGGAATAAGCAAGGCCACACTGGAATAAATCCACGCCGCGCTGGTTCCCAGTGCAATTAGAGTATTCATATCCGCGGAGTGATGCTTGAAAGCCGCCCATCCGCCTGTGAAAAACTGGCGGCCCGAATAAGCCATCACCGGCAGGGTGACCAGGCCGGACAGAATGAACAACCCACGGATGAGGGTTTCGGAAACTTCTCGGACAAACAGATTGGGCAGGTAGAACCACGGCAACTCTGGATATGCAACCAGCATTACGGGGATGGATACCGCGGCTGCGAACCAGAATTTGCCCATCAACCCGACATATTCCCGCCTGTGGGCTGCAGTTTCCTCGTCTACATCGGAGTGTTCTGTGCTTTGCAATATCGCATTGGCCTCTATCTGCTCCGGGGGCAGGATGCGAGTTTTTGGGATTGCCATATCAACCTCTTTTCGAATGGAAAATGTTCTCTGCAACTCTATTCCTTTACCCCTGTTTTCTATAGAGTGCTTTCAATTATTAATGTGCAGGCAATTCAGCGGGGATGGAGACGGGTCAGATGTCATCGCGGGATTACCCTTGGAGCAGGAACATATCCGAAGGCTAGGCAATTTTGCCTACAAAAAACTGGGATAACGACGATTACATAAATCCCATATGCCCTTTATAAATATGCGCAACCAAGCAGCTTACTTGAGCGATCACGCTAATGAGGTATGGATGGGTAGAAAATCAAACAGCAGATATGGTTTCAAACCTGAAGCGAATAAGCGAAGAGCCGTTCCCAAGCAACCCGAGTTTATTTTTCAATTCAAGATCACTCGGATCGATTGGCGGCGAGTAACGGGTTTAGTTACCCTTGTCGCCTTCCTGGCAGGGATCGGGAGCGGATACGTTTTGTGGGGCCAGGGCGCTACTGACCCAGGACCGCAAAGCTCTGAAACAGCTGCAGCCACAAACCAGGACGAACACGCCGAGCATATTGCCCTAAGCGAGCAAGTTAATCCACCGGAAGGTTACGCGCTGCCAACCGAGTTCGGTGATGTAGGGCCGAAATTGCTGGAAGTCGGCGCAATCGATCGGGATGCCTTTGTCCAGCTCTATCAGCAGGCTAACAGACCCCTGACTGAAGCTCAGCTTGCCATCTTGGATCGGGACAGCGATTCGCAGATCGTTTTGAACAGGCAAAATGCCTATTTTCTACTTAACTTCTTTTGGGCTTTGGGTTTGTCGAACCAAAATCCCATTCTTACGGAGGGCCCAATGATGCAAGGGGGTGAAGAGCAGATTGGCAGGTTTGCATCAACGGGCGGCTGGACGCTGGCGACCAGACCTTTAGGGGAATTGTACGCAAGCATACCGATCGTTCCCCTCACAATGGTTCAACAGCGGCGCTTAGAAGAGGTGGCGTCCCAAGTCTACCGGCCCTGCTGCAATAACCCCACTCATTTTCCCGATTGCAACCACGGAATGGCGATGCTGGGTTTGCTGGAACTGATGGCATCTCAGGGGGCCAGCAAGGAAGAAATGGTCGACGCAGCCAAGTACGCAAACGCGTTTTGGTACCCGAACCAATATGTGGAATTGGCTCAATATTTTCAGTCCGCGCAGGATCGCAATTTTGCAGAAATCGATGGGCAGGAACTTGTGAGTCGAACCTATTCCTCAAGCTCCGGATTTACGGCCGTGCATGAATGGCTGGCTGACAACAACTTACTACCCTCGACCTCAGGAGGTGGCAGCGGCTGCGGCGTTTGATGCTCTTGCTGAGTATTATCCTCAAGCGCTTCGACGCGGTTCAGGAATCCCTACCTTGCAGAGAGCGGCTTCACTTTAGCCCCGGTAACCGCACGGAAGGCGAGAAAAACCGCTACCACAACAAGCAAACCCAAGGCGATCAACTGCGATTGATTCAATCCATAGGCAACCGGCATGTAGGCGCTGGTATATCCAAGCAGGAAGCGCTCAAAGCTATAAAGCGTCACGTAGATCAGGAACAAGTTGCCGTCTGCCAGCTTGCGCCTCCCCAATGACCAGACCAGGGCAAAGATCCCCATGTTGGCGATAATCTCATAAACTGGCATGGGAGTGTAAAACACCCCCAGTTGTGGCACCATTGCATTAGGGTTGGTGTAGGCAATCCCAAACGGACCAGCGGTGGGTGGACCCATAGCATCTCCGGTGATGATGCAGGCCACGCGCCCGATAGCCTGCGCCAGTACTACACCGGGGACGAATGCATCCAGCACGCGTGGCAACTTCCAGCGGCGTTTCCCTGCAATCACCACCACGGCGATCAGGCCGCCAATGATGGCGCCCCAGATGGCCAGCCCGCCTTCCCAGATATACAGAGCTCGAATGGGATCTGTCACATACTCGTGCGACCAGTGATCGATCACGTGGAATAGACGGGCGCCAAGCAACCCGGCTAACATGATCCAGATGGCGGCGTCATAGATCTCTGTTTTGTTGAGACCTTTGCGCTCGGCTTCGCGGCCGGTGAGCCAGAGCCCAATGCCGACAGCGATGACCAGGATCAGGCTGTACCAGCGGAGCATGAAATGCCCGATGCTGAAAATAATGGGGTCGATAGAGATAGTAATCAAACCGTCGCCAGTATGAGCAGGCCCATCATCACAACACCCGCGCCCAATATGAGCCGCACCCATTCCTTGTTGTGCAGGTTCCAATGAGCCAGGCGATTCAAAGTGGGGCGGGCTGAAGCGGCGATCAGAATTGCCACCAAGGGTAGGATGAATACAAGGTTGTATAGCACCAAATAGCTGTATCCCAACCAAGCAGAGGGTTGCAGGGCGAGAAGGCTCAGAATGCCCAGATAGACCGCGCCACTGCACGGAACCGTGCACAGGCCGATCAAGACACCACCAATGACTAGCGCGGGCACCGTTGCGGTCTGCGCAGCCTTGTGTGCCATGTCGCCGATCTTACTGGGCGCCTGTAGGCGCCAGCCCCAGTTGGGCAGAAAGAAATCCTTAAGCATCCACAACCCAAACAGGACAGCGACGAGGGCCCCAATGCGGGCCGGAAGATGCTGTCGCGTAAGCAGGTCGATGGTGCCAAGCAACCCAATCCCCAGCGCCAGATAGGTCAAAAAGATGGCGGCAATATAGATGCCGCCTCTGGTGATCAACCGAGCGCGAATGGCATTTACGCTCTGCGCTCCTCCCTGCACACTGGCCAACATGGCAGTGATGAAGAGCAGCAAAACTGTAAACGCGCAGGGATTGATTCCATCGATTACTCCAGCCGCTAGCACGACGGGCAAAGTAATGGCCGGCAGGTAAGAAAGCATTTCTTCATGCGGCGCGTTGGGATGCCAGAAACCTGCCAGGGCAATGGCACCCAGAGCGATCACGCCCAGGATTGAAACAATGACGATCTTTCGCGATTGGGTCAAATCAACCCTCCACGATCAGCGTGCCGTTCATGGAAGGATTTGCCCGCCCCCCACAGCAAATGTCGCAGTAAAACGTATAGCTGCCGGCTTCAGTGGGTGTAAAGGTTGCATAGCTGGAACCCAAAGCCGGGGCGATTATGTCGACGCCCAATTCGTCAACAGCCCACTGGTGCTTGCCCCCACCATCTGTGTGGTGGGTATTGTCAAGACTGGTCAACCTGATGGTGACTGGTTCATTGACCGGTACTCTGATTTCATACATGTTGAATCCATTCATTGCGGCTTCCACGTCGATCACGGTGCCGGCCATTGGGGGTGGTGCGGGCCTGAACAGGCCTGTCTTCAGGTAATACCCCGCCACGCCAAGAACTGCGATGATGATGACTAGGAAAATGAGGCCGCGTGTGAGGCGCTGCGATCTTTCTCGGCGTCGGCGTTCCGCTTTAAACTCAGTGGCAGTTCTGGACATTGGATTTCTCCTCGCTCCGGTTGGTGGTCGATTTCGAATGATTCTTTTCATGCGACATGGAACGCATCATCAACAGATGCGAAAGGGGGCATAGAATCGCAAGGGCTAGGAAAAACGCGCTGAAGCCGATCCCGAACACTGACACCATAACCACGCCAATGGTGATCACTACAACGCATGTGCCAAGCAGAAGCACCAATTGCTTTGGATTCATGCCTATCCGTTCCTCATACTTTGACCGAGTTCTAGCTTTCCGCTTGCCAGATAAAGATACGTTCGGCGGCATCCACATCGCGGATCGTCAGTGTTACTTCTCTGGCTCCATCAAGAATTGAGATGCTATTTACGGTGGCTGGGAATGATAGGACTCCGCTTACATGATGGCCGCTTTGGTCTGTGTCCCAGACTAATCCGTCAACCGACATCCCGGTGTCTGTGGTCATGGTAGCCAGCGGAGCCAGGTCCATGTTCAGTTCGACCGAGTGCGTATCCATCACCACTTCGAAATCCAAGGTTTCCGGCTCAGCAGACAGGATTTTGCCTGTGACTATGACCGTTACGGCCCCCTGAGCATCTTCGCGGCTTTCACCGTTCAGCCAGGCCATTTCAAAACTGGCCGCGGGCTGCACAGCAGCTTGGATGCTATCAACTGAGTTGGCTTCGGGAAGGGCCGGCTGCGCGCTGCCGCAGGCTGCCAGTAGCAGGCCGAGCGCAGCGAGAATTGCGATTCCTTTAAAATTTTTCATTAGGATTGTGCTGCCTCTACTTTCATTTCAAGGTGCTGGAGCGCTTTTCGGCGCGCTCGATACAAAATGACTAACATGACAAGGATGCCAATGATGGTGGAGCCCAGGCCCAGGATCATGAAATAGGTCTGGTAGTCAGCCAAAAAAGCTGCCGCTGCCGTGAGTCCAAGAATCGGCAGCACGTCGGTGACATGGTGGGCGCAGCAGGCTACCATGGCCAAGGTGCTGGTTGCTCCGCCGGCACCGGTCATCGTCCCCGATGCGCCCATGGACGCGATCGGCAGAAACAATCCCTTCTTGAGAACGGTATACAAACCGGTTTGGACCCCGAATCCCACGATGATGGGAATGACAATCCAACGATCCTGCCAGAATAGTTCGATGGCATGCTGCGGGCTTTCCGCCCAGGAGACGATGCCAAAATAGACAGCGGTAAGGAAGGCTGCGCCTAGTAAACCCATGGCGACAGGTAAAAGAATGCGTTTTCGTTTGGTCATGCTCTTTTGTAATCAGGATTTGAACAAGGATAAACAACCGTTTTGAACCCGTCATGCGCTAGGGGCGCATCTTCTGATAGGTGGAACGGCGCATGACATTTGTCCTCCGACTCTTGGTTCCCTAAAGCGAAACCACGTCGCCGCGGATAGGCATTTGGGTTTCCCATCCCAGACAGCTGCTAATTTGTTCCTTCAGCCCCAGGCTCCCGTTAACTTCTCCGTGTGTGATGAAGGTTTGCTTGGGCGCCGACCCGAAACCGGAAAGCCAGGTGAGCAGTTCGCTCTGGTCGGCATGCGCAGACAGGGCGGGCACTTGAGTAATCCGAGCTTTGACCGTCACCTCGTCGCCGTGAATTCGAATGCGATCCGCGCCCTCTAGCAAACGTCGGCCGCGGGTTCCCTCAGCCTGGTAACCGACAAAGACCGCGCAATTTTCTTTATGCGGCAGACGCCATTTGAGGTGGTGCAAGATTCGGCCACCGCTGCACATCCCACTGGCGGAAATGATCACCGCCGGGCCGCGCAGGTCATTGAGCGCCTTCGATTCTTCGACGTCGCGCACAAAATTTGTTTCTGGGCAGCGCAATGGGCATTCGTTATTGTCCATCAGCAAATTAATGTCCAAATTGTGATCGTCACCAAATTTGCAGTAAATCCCACTGGCGTCTACCGCCATTGGACTGTCTATATAGATGGGCAGGTTGGGGATGCGGCCTGCGTCCTGAAGTTTGCGGATGACGTAAAGGATTTGCTGAGTGCGGCCGACAGCAAAGGCCGGCACCAGCATCACCGACTCGTGTTGGATCACATAATCCAACTCTTGAGCCAATCTGTTTTCAATCGATTCGGTTCCATGGATACGATCTCCATAGGTCGACTCGACCATCAATGTAGTGGCTTCTTTCATCAAGGTGGGCGCTTTCATAATCTCGCTTTTGAAGCGGCCTAAATCCCCGGAGAATACTATGCTGGATTTTTCATTCTGCAATTGGATGATCGCTGAGCCTAGGATATGCCCGGCTGGCTGCCAGGTAGCCGTGATCTCAGGGAACCAAACAGGTTCTCCGAATTTAGTCGGCTTCAATAATTTCAGTGTTGCCTCCGCATCTGCGATCCTGTAAAGCGGCAATGCCGGCTTATGTCGGCTGTATCCTTTCTTTTCTGCGT
>Ga0209342_10003408_pt1 | contig 16747 bp, 15 predicted proteins | sample RifCSP16_2_FD_184023 | JGI IMG/M metagenome (GOLD analysis project Ga0209342, IMG submission 184023) | Soil microbial communities from Rifle, Colorado - Rifle CSP2_sed 16_2 (SPAdes) (version 2) | ecosystem: Environmental > Terrestrial > Deep subsurface > Rock core/Sediment | place: Rifle... | reverse complement strand
CTTCGCGTTCGTGGAGATGGCCACCGCGGAGGAGGCCGAGCGCGCGATCGCCGGGCTCAACGGCACGACCCTCGACGGGCGCATGATCCGCATCGACAAGGCGATGCCCCGCGGCACCGGGCCGGTCCGGCCGGCCGGCTATCGCCCCGCGCCGGGCGGTGGGCCGCCGCGCACCGGCGGGCCGCCCCGGCCCGGCTATGGCCAGGGGCGCGGCGGGGGCTATGGCGATCGCCCGGCGGCGCCGCCGATGGAGGAACAGCGCGGGCGTGGCGGCCAGCGCCGGGGGCGCAAGCCCGAGCGCGGGGGCGACCAGCGTCCGGGCAAGCCCGCGGGCGGACGCCCCACCAAGCAGCGCCGGAGCGGCGACCGCGGCCGGCGCACCTGGGAAGACCTGTAGAGCGTGCGCGGCGTCGTCTTCCTCGGTCACAGGAAGCTCGAGCTCCGCGAGTTCCCCGATCCCACCCCCGGCCCCGGCGAGGTCGTTCTCGCGATCCGGGCGTCGGGCATGTGCGGCAGCGACCTGCACCCCTACCGCGCCGCGGGCGACGCCGCGGCGGCGCTCGGCCTCGGGGGCACGGGCGGCCCGGTGATCGCGGGCCACGAGCCCTGCGGCGTCGTCGCCGCGCTCGGGCCGGGCGTGGCCCAGGCGCAGGCCGAGGTCGGCGCGCGCGTCATGTGCCACCACTACAAGGGCTGCGGGCGCTGCACGCACTGCCGCGCCGGCTGGTCGCAGCTCTGCCCGCACGGCCGGATCGTCTACGGCGTCACCGGTCACGGCGGCCACGCGCCCTTCATGAAGGTCCCGGCGAGCACGCTCGTCCCCCTGCCCGACGAGCTCTCCTTCGAGGAGGGCGCGGCCGTGTCGTGCGGCACCGGGACGGCGTACGGCGCGCTCAAGCGCCTGGACGTCTCCGGGCGCGACACGCTCGCCGTCTTCGGCCAGGGGCCCGTCGGGCTCAGCGCGACGCTCCTCGGAAGCGCCATGGGCGCGCGCGTGCTCGCCGTGGACGTCGGACCCGAGCGGCTCGCGCTCGCCAGGGCGCTCGGCGCCGACGCGGTCGTCAACGCGAAGGAGACCGACCCCGTCGCCGCGATCCGCGAGCTGACCCGGGGCGAGGGCGCCGAGGCGACGCTGGACTGCTCGGGCCAGTCCGACGGTCGCGTGGGCGCGCTCCGGTGCGCGGCCACGTGGGGGCGCGTCGGCTTCGTCGGCGAGGGCGGGACGACCGCATTCGACGTGAGCCAGGACATGCTCCGCCGCCAGCTCACGATCCACGCCTCCTGGACGTTCAGCACGCTCGGCCAGGAGGAGTGCGCGCGCTTCGTCGCGCGCAAGCGCCTGCCGCTCGCGCGCCTCCTCACCCACCGCTTCGGGCTCGCGCAGGCGGAGGAGGCCTACCGCCTGTTCGACACCCAGACGACGGGCAAGGGCGTCTTCGTGTTCTGACTGGATGGGGGGCCCCGACATGGCCCCCCATACCCCCCCGACGCTCGGAGCGCCCCGGCACAGCCGTAGCGCTCCTCGAGATTCCGACAGCTTCCTGGTCTAGCGGGCGGCGCCGCGGCGCGCCGCGTACTGCTCCTGGAGCACGCGCTTGAGGGTCTTGCCCGCGACGTTGCGCGGGAAGTCGTCGCAGACGAGCACGTCGCTCACGCGCTGGTACTTCGCGCCGACGCGCGCGTTGATCCACTCGGCCAGCTCCGCCGGCGCGGCGGCGCCGGGCGCCGCGAGCACGACCGCCGCCACGGGCGTCTCGCCCCAGCGCGGGTCCGGGACGCCGAACACGGCGGCCTCGCGCACCGCGGGGTGCTGGACGGCGACCTCCTCGATGTCCCGCGGGTAGACGTTGACGCCGCCCGAGATGATCATGTCCTTCTTGCGGTCCACGAGGAAGAGGAAGCCGTCCTCGTCCACGCGGCCGAGGTCGCCCGAGTGGAGCCAGCCGTCCACGATCGCCTTCGCCGTGAGGTCCGGGCGCTTGTAGTAGCCGGTCATCATCAGGGGCCCGCGCCCGCAGATCTCGCCGACCGTGCCCGGCGGCACGTCGCGCCCGGCCTCGTCGAGGATCCGCATCTCGTAGAAGGGCAGCGGGACGCCGACCGAGCCCGCCTTGCGCACGGCGTCGGCGCGGTCGAGCACGGTCATGAAGCCCTCGGTCAGGCCGTAGAGCTCGTAGAAGCGGCCCGGGAGCAGCTCGTTGAGCTTGCGCTTGTGCTCGAGGTGGAGCGGCGCGCCGACCGACTGGAGCATCTCGAGCGAGGCCAGGCGCTCGGGCGCGAAGGCCGGGTGCGCCAGGAGCGCGACGATCTGCGAGGGCACCAGGACCATGTGGGTGACGCGCGAGCGCGCGACCTCGGCGAGCATGCGCCCGGCGTCGAACGCCGGGTGCAGGATGTACGTGCAGCCGAGGAACATCCACGGCATCAGGTCGAGGAAGGCGCCGTTGAACACGAGCGCGCCCGCGTGGAGCACGACGCTCTCCGGCGTCATGCGCCACGCCGAGGCGAAGTGCGCGCAGTAGCCGGCGCGCACGTAGTGGGTGTGGACGATGCCCTTGGGCTCGCCGGTCGTGCCGCTCGAGTAGATGATGTTGTAGGGGTCGGCGTCGGTGAGCCCGGCGTCGGGCGGCTCGGCCTCCGGGGCGCCGGCGGTCAGCTCGGCGTACGTGCGGAAGCCCGGCCGCCGCGCGTCGGTGAGCACCCAGCGGTCGGCGCCGATCGCCGGCAGGTCGCCGCGGATCCGCTCGAGCGTGTCGGCGAAGGCGCCGGCGGCGATCACCATCACGGCGTCGGAGTTGCGCAGGAGCGCCGCGAGCCCGGCCGTCTGGAGCAGCGGGCTCATCGGCACCACGACGATCCCGGTCTTCGCCGCCGCCCAGTAGACGTCGAGCAGCTCGAGGCAGTTGGGGAGCACGGTCGCGAGCTTGTCGCCCTTGGCCAGCCCCGCGCCGAGCAGCGCGTTGGCGAGCCGGTTCACGCGCGCGTTGAACTGGCGGAAGCTGAGCCGCCAGTCCTCGAACACGACCGCCAGGTGGTCGGGGCGGTAGCGCGCGTGGCGGGGCAGCAGCGTGCCGAGGTTCATGGGCGATCCTCCCGCCTGCGAGCGAGGACGCGGAGTCTCACGGCCATTCGATGATCGCGCCGGGGACGGGCTCGATCGGCTGCCGGTGCCACGCCGCCTCGAACGCGGAGAGATAGGCCGCCTCCCGCACCTGCGGCAACATGACGATGACGATCGCCAGCGCAGGCAGCGCCTCGAGCATGCTCCCGGCGGAGGCTCCGAAACGCCGGTCGCGGGTCAGGAGAACGCGGAAGCCCTCACGAGAGGCCGCCTGGGCCAGCGCTCCGTTGGTCAGTTCCCGCCAGCCTCGTCCGGCCGTCGTCTCGGCGGTGATGTCGTAACCAAGGAGCAGGCCGGCCAAGGCGGTCGGCAGATTGACGTCAAGCAGCCACATCGTTCCGATCGGTGACCTCTGCGGCGAAGCGGAGTACCTCGGCGAGGCTGTCGCGGGGGAACTCCGAGTATTCCCGCACGATGTCCTCGTACGACATCTCTTCCGCGAGGCACGCCAGGATGAACGATGCCGAGAGGCGTGTTCCCCGGATCGTGGGTTTCCCGCCCAGACGCTCGGGATTCGTCACGAGGTATCGGAACCCTGGAATCGGTGTGTCGTCCATGCCTTCCCTCCCGTGCCGTCGACCTGGGGCCCTGACGCCGATGAGCCTTGCCGGCCTCCCGCGACAGTTTATGCTGGTTCGCGGGTGACGTGATGCCGAGATCGCGCTTCGACCGCGACTACTACGGGATCCTGGGCGTGCCACCGGAGGCGGCGGAGGAGGAGGTCCGCCGCGCCTACCGGCGCCTGGCGCTCGAATGGCACCCGGACCGGCGGGGCGGCGACCCGCGCGCGGCCGAGCGCTTCAAGGAGATCAGCGAGGCCTACGCGGTCCTGAGCTCGCCCGCCAGGCGCCGCGAGTACGACGCCGCGCGCCGCCTCGGCGCCACGGCCGCCTGGGGGCGCGCCCACCGGCAGGAGGACCTCCTGCGCGACCTCATCACCGACCCGCGGGCGAGCGCGGTGTTCGAGGAGCTGGCGCGCGAGCTCCAGCGGATGGGGCTCTCCGTGGACAGCCGCTCGTTCCACCAGACGCTCTTCGGCGGCCGCACCGTGGTCCACGGCCACGTCGTGATCGTCTCGCCGTTCGCGCTCGCGCCCGCGCTCTTCCGCCTCGCGCGCGCGGCGCTCCGCGGCGCCCGCGCCGCGCGCGCGGCCCCCGCGCCCTCGCCCGAGCCGCGTCCCCTGCCGCGCGCCCCGGGTGTGCTCGGCGCGCTCGGCGGCGTCGGGCGCTGGCTCTTCGGCCTGCCCGCGGCGAGCGCGCCGGCCGAGGCGCTCGGCGAGGCCGACGTGGTCGTGCCGTTGCGCGTGACGCGCGAGGAGGCCGCGCGCGGCGTCCGCCGGCGCGTCGCGCTCGACGGCGGCGACGAGGTGCTCGTGACCGTCCCGCCCGGCGTGCGCGCGGGCACGCGGCTGCGCCTGCGGGGCCGCGGCCGCGCGCGCCCAGACGGCACGCGCGGCGACGCCTACCTCGCCGTCGAGGTCGGCGAGCGGGACTGAGAACATGGGGGGCCTCGACGGGCCCCCCAAACCCCCCGTAAGCTCGTCGCGCCCCGGCAAAGCCGGGACGCCCCTCGACAACGCGATTGGTTCACGGGCTCTGAGTCGACGTCGGGGGGAGCGCCCGCCGCTCCCCCCGACACCCTCCACCGGGGATTGCGTGTGCCCGATTCCTTCACGCCCTCTGAGATCTTCGCGCTACCGTCCCCCTCCACCTGTGCTAGAAGAGACGCTCAGGAGGGACGAACGATGACGCGACTGCTGGTCCCGCTGCTCGCTGCCTGCCTGGCGGTCCTCACACCGCTCCCGGGGTTCGCCGGCCCCGAGGGGCCCACGCCTGACGGCGGCAAGGTCATCGTGCTCTTCCGTACGGGCACCGACGTGAGTCAGCGCGACCGGATCGTCCGACGGGCCGGGGCACTCCCCCGGCGGCATTTCAGCTCCGTCTCGGCGACGGCGGTCGACCTGCCCTCGCCCGCGCTCCGGACGTTCCTCGAGCAGGATCCCGACGTCGTCGCGGTGATCCCCGATCGGCCGGTCCAGATGCACGCCAAGCCGGGCGGCAAGCCGGGGGGCGGCGGCTCGATCCAGGTGGTACCCGCCGGGGTCCAGCGCATCGGCGCGGCGCCGGGCACCCTCGTCTGGACCGGCGTGGGCGTCGGCGTCGCGATCGTGGACACCGGCCTGGACTTCGCCCACGCCGATCTCCAGCCGCTCGGCCTCGCCTGTTTCACCGCGTACACCGCCTGCCAGGACGACAACGGCCACGGCACGCACGTCGGCGGCATCGTCGCGGCGCGGAACAACACGCGCGACGTCGTCGGCGTCGCCCCCGACGCCGTGCTCCACGCGGTCAAGGTGCTGGACGCCTCGGGGAGCGGCTCGGACTCGACGGTCATGGCCGGACTCGACTGGGTCGCGCAGAACGCGGAGAGCCTCGCCATCCATGTCGTCAACATGAGCCTGGGACGGCCCGGCACGCTCGACGACAACCCCGCGCTTCGCGCGATCGTGCAGGCGCTCCACGCGCAGGGGATCAGCGTCGTCGTCTCGGCCGGCAACGACCAGACCACCGAGGTCTCGCAGCAGGTGCCGGCGACCTATCCCGAGGTGCTCGCGGTCGCCAGCACCACCGCGCTCACCGGCAGCAACAGCTGCCGGTTCCTTCCGGGCGCGATCGCGAAGGACACCGCCTCCTGGTTCACCACCGACGGCGTCTTCGACACGGCCACCGGGAGCGGCGTGACGATCTCGGCGCCCGGGGAGGATCAGGAGAACGTCAACCGCGGCTGCTTCATCCAGACGGTGGGCATCCTCTCGACGCGGCTCGGCGGCGGCACCACGCGCATGGCCGGCACGAGCATGTCGGCGCCGCACGTCACCGGCGTCGTGGCCCTCATGTGGGAGCAGGCGCTCTCCGGCAGCGCGACGCTGGCCCCGGAGGATGCGCGCGCCGCGATCCGCGGCAGGGCCGATCGGGTCGATGCGGCCCCTCTCGACTCGCCGACGACGAGCTACAGCTTCGACGGCGAGCGTGAGGGCGTCCTCTGGGCGCCGGGGGCCCTGAACTAGGGCTTCTCGCCGCGCGCCAGGCGCGCCTCGATGTCGTCGAGGCACGGCGGCAGGTCGGCGATCGTGTCCACGACCCAGTGGGCGCCGCCCATGCGCAGGCGCGCGTGGGCGCGCTCGCGGCGCGCCTGCTGCTCGGCGGGCGGGAGCGCCTGCCACGCGGCGAGCGGCAGCCCCACCTCGTTGCCGCTGACCGCGAGGCCGACCGTCCACATGCCGGCGTTCAGCCCTTCCTCGATCCCCGGCAGCGTGTCGTCCACCTTCACGCACGCCTCCACGGGCCACACGCGCAGGTCGAGCATGTTCTGCAGGCACATGTACGGGTACGGGCGCCCGGCGGGGACGTCCGAGGCGCAGACGGTCGCGTCGGGCTCGTAGCCCTGCGCCTTGGCGTCGGCCAGGTTGATCGCCATCATCTCGCGCAGGTAGCCCGTCGTGGAGCCGATCTTGACCTCGCGGGCGCGGAGCGCCGCGACGACCTCGAGCGTGCCCGGGATCAGCGTCGAGTACTCGGACAGGCACTCGAGCTGGAGCGGGACGAAGTCGGCGAACATCCGGTCCACGTCGGCCTCGCCCGGCGGGCGGCCGTGGCGCGCCTGCCAGCGCGCGCGGACGGCGTCGAGCTCGGTGACCTGCTGGATGTGCACGCGCTTGTGGGCGCCCATCGGCGCGCGCGCCTCGTCCATCGTGATCGGCACGCCCGCGCGCTCGAACACCTTCACGAACACGACGGCGGGCGCCATGCAGCCGAAGTCCATCGTGGTCCCCGCCCAGTCGAGCAGCACGGCCCGGACCTTGCCGCGGTAGCTGCGCCGGTAGCCGAACGTCATGTCGGTCCTCTCTCGTTCGAGTGCGCGACCAGTGTGCCGTTCTCGAAGTCATGGGAAGCGCGGCACGTGGAGTCGGGCCGCCGGGCGCGCGCAGGAGGGGTCGACGGGGACCCGTTCCCGCCAACGGGCAACGGGCCCAGCGCGCCCGGGTGGAGCCCAGCCGTCTCGGGGAAGCGAACGCATGCCGCGCGGTCCCCGTCGACCCCTCCTGCGCGCGCCCGGCGGCCCGTCGCCCGGCGACCGTTGACATGATTTCGTGGATGGAACACTAGTCGAGCTTCGGACGCCGCGCGGCCCACGGCCGCGCCTTCTCGAACGCGGCCGAGGCCTGGAGCACGGTCAGGTCGGCGAAGCGCCGGCCGACGATCTGGAGCCCGACGGGCAGTCCCGCCGGCGTGAACCCGGCGGGCACGGTCGCCGCGGGCTGGCCGGTGAAGTTGAACGGATAGCTGAACGAGGCCCACGGCAGCCAGTCCCAGACGTGCTGCGGCCAGTGCTCGGGGTTGAGCCGGCCGACGGGGAACGCGGCGACCGAGAGCGTCGGCGTGAGCAGCAGGTCGTAGCGCTCGAAGAGGGGGCGCACGCTGTCCCAGTACGCGAGCTTCCGCCCGCGCGCCTCGATGTACTCGACGACGCCGACGCGCAGGCCGTCCTCGATGCACGCGACCAGGCCCGGGTCCATGCGCGCGCGCCACGCGGGCAGGTACTGCGCGTAGTTGCCCGCCTCGTGGGTGCTCCAGAGCAGGCGGATCAGCTCCTGCGAGTCGGCGAAGCCGGGCTGCACCTCCTCGACCGCGCAGCCGAGCCCCTCGAAGGCGCGCGCGGCCTCGCGCGCGAGCGTCGCGACCTCCGGGTCCACGCGCAGGCCCCCGAGGTCGGGGCTCCACGCCACGCGGAGCCCCTCGATCCCCGCGTCGAGCCGGCCGACGTAGTCCTCGGGCGGGGCCTCGAGCGAGGTCCGGTCCCACTCGTCGGGCCCGGCCATCACGGAGAGCATCAGCGCCGCGTCGGCGACGGTGCGCGTCATCGGCCCGACGTGGGAGGAATAGTCGGTGTTCGAGACCGGCCACGTCGGCACGCGGCCGAAGGAGGGCTTGAGCCCGTAGATCCCGCAGAAGCCCGACGGGATCCGGATCGAGCCCGCGCCGTCGGAGCCCTGGTGGAGCGGGCCGAGCCCGGCCGCGGCCGCCGCGCCCGCGCCCGCGCTCGAGCCGCCCGTCGTCGTCGCCGGGTTCCAGGGGTTGCGCGTGATGCCGGTGAGCGGGCTGTCGCCGATCCCCTTCCAGCCGAACTCCGGGCTCGTCGTCTTGCCGAGCATGATCCCGCCCGCCTCGCGGAGCCGGCGCACGAACGGCGGGTCCACGTCGGGCACGCGCGTGGCGAAGATGTGCGAGCCCGACATGGTGCGGATGCCCTTCGTCAGGTTGAGGTCCTTGATCGAGTACGGGAGGCCGTGGAGCGGGCCGAGCGGCGCGCCCTGCATCACCGCCAGCTCGGCGTCGCGCGCCTCGGCGAGCGCCAGGTCGGCCGTCACCGTGCAGAAGGCGTTGAGCGCCGGGTTCAGGCGCGCGAGGCGCGCGAGCACCGCCTGCGTCAGCTCGACGGGCGAGAGCTTCCTGGCGCGGATCAGCCCGACGAGCTCGGTCGCGGGCGTCCAGCAGAGCTCGGCCGCGTCCATCCCGAGGCTTCTCCTTTCGGCGACGATGGCGATAGAGTGGGAGCATCATACCCCGCCGGGGACGGAGAAGACCATGGGCCTCGAGCAGACGCTCAGCGACACGCTCACGCAGGCGATCCGGGACAGGGACGCGCGCACCGCCGACGTCGTCCGCATGCTGAAGACGCGGCTCCAGGAGCGCCGCACCGCGAAGGGCTTCGCGGGCACGGTGGACGACGCCCTCGTCGTCGACGTGATCGGCGCGTACCGCCGGCAGCTCCAGAAGGCGCTCGCGGAGTACGAGAAGCTGGGCGCGCGGGGCGCCGCCCAGGCCGCGCAGCTCGCCTTCGAGATCGCCTTCTGCGAGCGCTTCCTGCCGGCGGGCCTCGACGCGGCCGCGCTGCGGGCGCTCGTCCGCGAGCGCGTCGCGGCGCTCGGGGTCGCCGACCCCAGGCAGGTCGGTCGCCTCGTCGGCGACATCATGAAGACGCACAAGGGCCAGGTCGAGGCCGCCGAGGTCAAGCGCATCGCCGAGGAGCTGCTCGCGGGTGGCTGAGCTCTGGTTCGAGGACTTCAGCGTCGGCCGCCGCTTCGAGTCGCCGCCCCTCACGCTCGCCGAGGCCGACATCCTCGACTTCGCGCGGCGCTTCGACCCCCAGCCCTTCCACGTGGACGCCGAGGCCGCGCGCCGCGGCCCGTACGGCGGGCTCATCGCGAGCGGGCTCCAGACGCTCGCGCTCACGTTCCGGCTCTTCCTCGAGACCGGCGCGCTGGCGGCGGCGAGCCTCGGCTCGCCCGGGCTCGACGAGGTCCGCTGGCTCCGCCCCGTCCGGCCGGGTGACACGCTCTCCGTCGTGGTCGAGGTCGTCGCGGCCCGCCCGTCGGCCTCGAAGCCCGACCGCGGCGTCGCGACGTTCCGCTACGAGGCGCGCAACCAGCACGGCGAGGCCGTGCTGACGATGCTCGGCCACCAGCTCGTGCGGCGGCGCGCGGCCCGCGGCGCGTGAGCCCGCCCGCGTCTCAGTACGCCTGGACCGCGCGGTACTCGCCGAAGACCCCGCGCAGCACGTCGAACATCTCGCCGACCGTGGCGTACGTCTCGACCGCGCGCACCAGCACGGGGAGCAGGTTGGCGTCGCCCCGCGCCGCCGTCTCGAGCTCGCCGAGCGCCCGCGCGACGGCGCGCGCGTCGCGCCCGGCCCGGAGCGCGGCGAGCTCGGCCGCGCGCGCCCCGGCGACCTCCTCGGCGTGGCGGTGGATCGCGACGCGCCAGGGCGCGGCCTCGACGTGGCGGTTGACGCCGACGACCACGCGCGCGCCGGCCTCGATCTGGCGCTGCTGCTCCCAGGCGGCGTCGGCGATCTGCTGCTGGACCCAGCCCGACTCGATCGCGGCGAGCATCCCGCCGCGGCGCTCGACCTCGGCGATCAGCGCCCGCGCGCCCCCCTCGATCTCGTCGGTCAGCGCCTCGACGTAGTACGAGCCCCCCAGCGGATCCACGACGTCCGCCACCCCCGTCTCGTGGGCGAGCACCTGCTGGGTGCGGAGCGCCAGGTTCACCGACTGCTCGGTCGGCAAGGCGAGCGCCTCGTCGAAGGCCGCCGTGTGGAGCGACTGCGCGCCGCCGAGGATCGCGGCGAGGGCGTTCAGCGTGACCCGCACGATGTTGTTCTCGGGCTGCTGCGCGGTGAGCTGGCTCGCGCCGGAGCCGGCGCCGGTCCGGAACAGCCAGCTCGCCGGCTTCGTCGCGCCGAACCGCTCGCGCATGAGGCGCGCCCAGAGGCGCCGCATCGCCCGGAACTTGGCCGCCTCGCGGAGGAGCTCGGTGCCCGCCGTGAAGTTGAACGCGAAGCGCGGCGCGAAGGCGTCCACGGGCACCCCGCGCGCCAGCGCGGCCTCGACGTACGTGAGCGCGTCGGCGAGCGCGAAGCCCACCTCCTGGACGAGCGTCGAGCCCGCCTCGCGCATGTGGTAGCCGCAGACGTTGATGAAGTTCCAGCGCGGCAGCCGCCCGGCGCAGAACTCGATGACGTCGGTCACGAGCCGGAGCGACGGCGCCGGCGGGAAGACGTAGGTGCCGCGCGCGATGAACTCCTTGAGGATGTCGTTCTGCGTGGAGCCGCTGAGCCGCTCGAGCGGCAGGCCCTGCCGGCCGGCCAGGGCGACGTACATCGCGAGGATCACCGCCGCGGGCGCGTTGATCGCGTTCGCCGGGCTCGCCTGCTCGAGCGGGATGCCGTCGAAGACCGTCTCGAGGTCGCGCAGCGAGCTCACCGGCACGCCGACCTTGCCGACCTCGCCGCGCGCGAGCGGGTGGTCGGAGTCGTAGCCGTGCTGCGTCGGCAGGTCGAACGCCACGTTGATCCCGCCGAGACCCCGCTCGAGCATGTAGCGGAAGCGGCGGTTGGTCTCCGCCGCGGTGCCGAAGCCCGCGTACTGGCGCATCGTCCAGAGCCGCCCGCGGTACATGGACGGGTGGATGCCGCGCGTGAACGGGTACGCGCCGGGGGCGCCGAGGTCGCGCGCGACGTCGAACCCCCGCGCGGCGAGGTCCGCGGGCGTGTACGCGCCCTGCCGGCTCGCCGCCGTCCCCGCGCCCGGCTCCTGCTCGAGCATGCGCCCGACCTCCGGCTGCCCTACGCTACTCTGGCGGGCGGTGCACGGCAACGTGGGATCGCGCCGCCCCGGCTGGGGCGCGCGCGCCCCGCCCGCGGCGGGCCGGCCCGCGCCGGGACTGCCGGGTTGTCGTGGAGTTAGGGCGCCTTTACTTTTGGCAACTGGCTTGCTTAAAATCAGTCGCATGGACGCTGCCGAGGTGCCGCCGGCCCTGCTCGAGTGTCTGGACGCCGTCGCCCGGCTCGAGCGGGAGGCGCCCCCGGCCTCGCGCGCCGCCCTGGCCGCCCGGCTGGGCCTCGACGAGGCGGCCGCCGCCAGGCGCCTGCGCGAGCTCGAGGCGCGCGGCCTCCTGCGCACCGAGCGCGGGGGCCGGCTCCGGCTGACCGCGGCGGCCGAGCGCATCGCGCTCCGGCTCGTGCGCCGCCACCGCCTGCTCGAGCGCTTCCTCACCGACCAGCTCCGCCTGCCGTGGGCGCGCGTGCACGAGGAGGCCTGCCGGCTGACACCGGTCCTCGCCGACGACGTCGCCGACGCGCTCGCGCGGCTCCTCGGCGACCCGGCGACCTGCCCGCACGGCAACCCGATCCCCGCGGCCGACGGCACGCTCACCGCCGAGCGCGGCACGCCCCTCGACCGCCTCCGGGCCGGCCAGGCCGGGATCATCCTCCGGATCGAACGCGAGGAGCCCGGACTGCTCCGCGACCTCGCGGCGCTCGGCCTCCTGCCGCAGACCAAGGTCGAGATCGAGGAGGTCGCGCCGCTCGGGGGGCCGCTCCTGGTGCGCGTCGGCAGCGCGCGCTACGCGCTCGGGCGCGACGTCGCCGCGCGCATCCTCGTGCGCGAGGTCTGAGCGCGTGCTCTCCTGCCACGGCGAGATCGCGCGCTGGAAGCGGGAGCTGCCGACGAGCGTCGCGCTCGCGGGCAACCCGAACGTCGGCAAGTCGAGCGTCTTCAACTGGCTCACGGGCATGGGCGTCGTGACCGCGAACTACCCGGGCAAGACCGTCGAGGTCCAGCTCGCGACGACGCGCTTCAAGGACGAGGAGATCGGCGTGATGGACCTGCCCGGGACCTACGCCATGGGCTCGACGTCCGAGGACCAGTGGGTCGCGCGCCGCGCGCTCCTCGACGCCGGGCCCGACGTCGTGCTCGTGGTGGTGGACGCGACCCGGCTCGAGCGCAACCTCTTCCTGCCGCTGCAGCTCCTCGACCTCGGCTTCCGCGTCGTGATCGCGCTGAACCTGGTCGACGAGGCGTGGCGCGAGGGTCTGCGCATCGACTCGGCGCGCCTCGCGCGGCTGCTCGGCGTCCCCGTCGTCCCCACCGTCGCGATCCGCGGCCAGGGGCTCGACCGGCTCGTCGAGGCCGCGCTCCGCGAGGCCCGCGCGGGCGCCCGGCGGCCGGCGGCGCCCCGCTACGGCCGCGACGTGGAGGAGGCGATCGCCGCGCTCGCCGACAGCCTCGCGGCGGAGGGCGTCGCGCGGCCCTGGGGCCTCTCACCGCGCGCGGTCGCCCTGCTGCTGCTCGAGGAGGACGACGAGGCGTGCGCCTGGGCGCGGGACCTACCGGACGGCGGCCGGATCCTCCGCGACGCGGCGGACGCCGCCGGGCGCATCGCCGCGGGCCACGACGAGCCGGCGGCGCTCCGCATCGCGCGCGAGCGCCACGGCCTCGCGGGCGAGATCGCCGCGAAGGTGAAGACCCGCGTGCACGCGCCCTCCACCGCGCAGGAGCGCTTCTGGCGGCTCACGACCGCGCCGCTCACCGGCTTCCCCCTGCTCGCGCTCGTCCTCGTCGGCCTCTTCGCCACGCTCTTCTGGGTGGGCGACGCCCTGGCGACGCTCCTCACCGCCGGCTGGGAGGCGTGGGTGTCGCCCGCCATCCGCGCGGTCGTCCACCTGGCGCTCGGCGAGGGCGCGGCCGCGCGCAGCGTGCTCTGGGGCGTGGACGCCGGCGTGCTCGCGGCGCTCGCCGTCGGCATCCCGTACGTCCTCACCTTCTACCTGATCCTCTCGGTGCTCGAGGACACGGGCTACCTGAACGCCGTCGCGTTCCTCACCGACCCGTTCATGCACCGGCTCGGCCTGCACGGGCGCGCGGCGATCCCGCTCGTCGCGGGCGCCGGCTGCAACGTGCCGGCGATCATGGGCACGCGCGTGCTCGCGACGATGCGGGAGCGCATCCTGGCGAGCACGCTGGTCTGCCTGATGCCGTGCAGCGCGCGCACCGCGGTGATCGCGGGCGCCGTCGCCCGCTACGTGGGCTGGGGCCCCGCGGTCGCGATCTACCTGGTCGTCGCGGGCCTCGGCTTCGGCGCCGGCTGGGGAATGAACCGCGTGCTGCCGGGCCGCTCGGCCGGGCTCGTGATGGAGATGTTCCCGTTCCGCCGGCCGTCGGTCCGGGCGATGCTCCGGCAGACGTGGCACCGCTTCGAGGGCTTCGTCCGGGTCGCCACGCCCGTGGTGCTCGTCGGCAGCTTCGTGCTCGGCGTGATCTACGAGACGGGGCTCGTGTGGGCGTTCACGGTGCCGCTCCGGCCGGTGGTCGAGGGCTGGCTCGGGCTGCCCGCCGTCGCCGGCCTCACGCTCATGTTCGCGGTGCTGCGCAAGGAGCTGGCGCTGCAGCTCCTGCTCACGCTCGCGATCGCGCAGTACGGCGCCGGCGCCGACGACCTGCTCCGCTTCATGGACCGCGGGCAGATCTTCACCTACGCGCTCGTCAACACGCTCTACATCCCGTGCATCGCGACCGTCGCCGTGCTCGCCCGCGAGCTCGGCTGGCGGCGCGCCCTCCTGATCTCGGGGTTCACGATCGCGCTCGCGCTCCTGGCGGGCGGCGTGGCGCACCGCCTCATCGCGCTCGCCGCCTGACCGGGCTCAGCGCCCCGCGCGCGCCGGGCGGGCGGCCTGCTTGAGGTACCGGTAGTAGTCGCTGTCGGTGGTGAGGATCAGCACCGAGTCCTTGTTCTGCCCCTCCCGGTAGGCCTCGAGCGTCCGCGAGAAGGCGTAGAACTCCGGATCGCCGCTGTAGGCGTCGCCGTAGACGCGCGTGGCGCCGGCGTCGGCCTTCCCCCGGATCTCCTGGGCGCGCCGGTAGGCGCCCGAGCGGATCTGGCGCAGCTCCTTCTCCATCGTCCCCAGGATCTCGGCGCTCCGCCCTTCGCCCTCCGACCGGAAGCGCGCGGCGATCCGCTTCCGCTCGGAGATCATCCGGGCGTAGACCTTCTCCCGGACGCTCTCCACGTAGTTGAGCCGCTTGATGCGCACGTCCACCAGCTCGATCCCGTACTGCGGGATGACCTTCCGGGCCTCGGCCAGGACATTCCGGGTCAGCTCCTCGCGCCCGCGGCTGACCTGCTTCTTCAGCTCCTCCCGCACCTCGGCGGGGACTTCCTCCAGGATCTCTCCCTCCGGGACCACCCACGAGGCGCTGCGGACCAGCTCCACCAGCTCGCTGCCCGAGACCTGGTCCCGGACGACCGAGTCGATGATGTCGTTCAGGCGGGACTGGGCCCCGGCCTCCGTGGCGACCGACTCCAGGAATTTCTTGGCGTCCGCGATCCGCCAGCGGGCCGTGGTGTCGACCCAGATGAACTCCCGCCCCTTGGTCGGGATCTGGTTCGGGTCCCCGTCCCAGATGAGGAGGCGCTTCTCGAAGCGCCGCACCTCCTGGACGAAGGGGAGCTTGACGTGCAGCCCGGCCTCGGTCACGGGCGCCCCCACGGGCCGGCCGAACTGGAGGATGACCGCCTGCTGGCCTTCCGGCAGTCGGTAGAAGGTCCCGGAGAGCACGAGGAGGATCACCACCGCGAGGATGCCGAGCCCGACCTTGAGCATGCGCGTCATGGCTGTTTCCCCCCCGCGACGGCCTTGCCCCCGGATTCCACCTGGAGCCAGGGCACCAGCGCCTTCTGGTCGCCGTCCACGACGTAGAGCGCCTTCGCTCCCGGCAGGATGGTGCTCAGGGCCTCCAGGTACAGGCGGCGGCGGGTGACCTCCGGCGCGCGCTGGTACTCCAGGAGGATGGCGCGGAATCGCGTCGCCTCGCCGTTGGCCCGGTTGACCCGCTCGACCGCATAGCCCTCGGCCTCGGTGATCGTCCGGGCCGCCTCGCCCCGGGCCCTCGGGATCTCCTTGTTGGCCTGCTCCTGGGCCTGGTTGATGCTCTTTTCCCGGTCCTGGCGCGCCTCGTTCACCTCGTTGAAGGCGGGCTTGACGAGATCCGGCGGCGTGACGTCCTGGAGCTCCACCGTCACCAGGCGGACGCCGGTGTCGTAGTCGCCCAGGATCTTCTGCATCTCCTCCTTGACCTCCGTGGACACGGCCACGCGGCCGACGGTGAGGACGTCGCTGCCCAGGCGGTTGCCGACGATCCGGCGCATGACCGCCTCGGCCACGTCCCGGATCGTCTGCCGGGGGTTCCGGACCCGGAAGAGGTAGCGGACCGGGTCCTCGATCCGGTACTGGACGATCCACTGCACGTCGATGACGTTCAGGTCTCCCGTGAGCATGAGCGACTCGTCCTTGAACGCCGGGCTGTCCGCGTACTGCGTGCGCCGGCCGGGGACGCTGGCCGCCGTGCGGAACCCGAACTCCTCCTTGAGGACGCGCGCGGTGGGCACCAGGGTGGCCGTCTCGAGGCCGTAGGGCAGCTTGAAGTGGAGGCCCGGTCCCACGGTGCGGACCACCGCGCCGAAGCGCTGGACCACCCCGGTCTCCTCGGGCTGCACCGTGAACCAGCTCGACCACAGGATCACGAGAACCAGGAAGATCGCGAGCCCGGGCAGCAGGCGGCGCGGGTGGAACGAGCCGAACTGCTGCCGCACGCGCTCGGCGGCGTCGCCCAGGTTGTCAGGCCACTCGCCGCCGACGCCTCGCCAGTCCCGAGGGTCCATGGTTGGTCCTCCCTGGGGCGGTCGGGGCTGCAACGCCGGTGCCACGCCGCCGACACGTGTCCTGGCGCCCGGATAGCGCGCACCCGGGTCGCCGAGCACCGACACCGCGTCGCTTCGACGACAACCTGTCGGCTGGACGCGCGGAGGGCGCCGCCGTCACGGCACCAGCAGCCGGTAGCGCCGCCCACCGACCTCGAGCGTCATCGGCGTCTCGCCGCCGGCGTCGCCGTCCACCTGGTAGGGCGCCGGGTCGGCCGAGGTCACGCGCACGCGCCGGGCGCGCCGGCGCTCGCACCCCCCGCCCGGCAGCGCGCCCAGCAGCCCGCGCGCGACCGCGGCGATCAGGCGCGCCCGGCCCGCGGCCCGGAGGAGGTAGACCTCGAAGAGGCCGTCGTCGAGGCGCCGGTCGGACCCGAGCCGCAGCACGCCGGCGTAGCGGACGCAGTTCGCGACGATCACGAGCCCGAAGGCGCCCGGCAGCGCCGCGCCGTCCAGCTCGACGGCAAGGCGCGGCGGCCGGTACCGCCGGAGCGTCCGCGCGAGCGCCGCGGCCCAGGTCCCCCAC
>Ga0209342_10003400_pt1 | contig 16766 bp, 13 predicted proteins | sample RifCSP16_2_FD_184023 | JGI IMG/M metagenome (GOLD analysis project Ga0209342, IMG submission 184023) | Soil microbial communities from Rifle, Colorado - Rifle CSP2_sed 16_2 (SPAdes) (version 2) | ecosystem: Environmental > Terrestrial > Deep subsurface > Rock core/Sediment | place: Rifle... | reverse complement strand
AAGGAGGTTCAGCCGACCTACCGGCTCGCCCTCTTGACCGCGCTCGCGTTTTTGCTGGTGGCGCCGCTGCCGCTCCAGCTCCACCTGGGACACCCGGAGCGCGCGTTTGAGATCTTCTTGACGCCAAACCTCAGCTCGGCCATGGCCATGTTTGGCTTCGTGTACGCGTGGTACCTCATGGCGGTGCTCCTGCTGGAGGTGTGGTTTGAGTACCGGCGCGATCTGGTCGTGTGGTCGAGAGAAGCGACCACCCGGATGAAGTGGCTCTACCGGCTCCTGTCGCTCTTCTCGAATGATATCAGCGAGCGCGCGGTTCATTTCGATAAGGCCGCGGTGAAGATCGTGACCATCATCGGGATCCCGTCCGCCTTTCTCCTGCACGGATACGTCGGGTTTATCTTCGGCTCCGTGAAGGCCAACCCGTGGTGGAGCAGCGTGCTGATGCCCATTGTGTTTCTGATGTCCGCCATCGTTTCCGGCATTGCGCTCGTCATTGTCCTCTACATGGTGCTGACCCCGCTGAGGAACGCGGTGATCAATATGAGCTGCCTGGACAAGATCGCGTCATATCTTTTCTATGCGGTGATCGTGGACTTCTCTCTCGAGGCCCTGGATTTCATCCATCGCCTGTACGAGAGCGAGGAATCGATCCGGATCCTGGGGACCCTGATCACGGAGAAATTGCTGATCAGCCTCTTTGTGATCCAGATCCTTCTCGGGATGATTATCCCGGCGGGGATTCTGGTGGCGGTGAAATCATTTTGGTTCAACGCGGAGCTGCGGAAGCTCCTCTATTTTGTCTCGGCGATCCTGATTCAGGTCGGCATCTTCAGCACGCGGTGGAATATCGTGATCGGCGGCCAGCTCTTTTCTAAGAGCTTCCGGGGGCTGACGACCTATAAGATGGAGATCGTCGGGATCGAGGGGTTGGCCACCGCGCTCGGGCTGCTGGTGCTCCCGTTCATCGTGCTGGCAGTGCTGTTGAAGGTCCTCCCGCCGTGGAGGGACGCGGAGCTTCAGCCGGAAACGGCCTCCGGTGGCATCACCGTATGACGGCGCGGGCGTGCCGATGAGGCATGGATCGATGCCGAGAGCGCGACGGGACCGAGCTGATGAACTGTCCCGAGGGCGATCAATCAATCTCCTGTTGCCCAGGCAACGGTTATGTGGAATCATTCCCCGCGGATGGCGGGCACGCGGGGGAATGGGGCTGCGCGCCGCGCTTTTTAGCCGATGAGGTGAGGAATCTGCTGGGATTTCTCAGGAGCGCGGCAGCCCCGGAGAGTCAATGCCCCGGAACAGAAAGGAGCAGAGGATGCAATTCGGACGGTTCTGGAGTTCCGTGCTGATCGTAGCGGTCGGCAGTTGGGGTCTGGCTGTCGCTCCCCTCACTGCCCAGGTCAAAATTCCCCCCGACTTCAGTTTCGAAAAGGGCAAGGACAGCCCCGGAACCGTGACATTCAGCCATGAGAAGCACAAGGAGAAGAACGAGAAGTGCACGGTCTGCCACACCAAAGTGTTCAAGATGAAAAAGGGGACGACGGGGGCGATCACCATGGCGGCGATGAAGGAAGGGAAGCTCTGCGGAGCCTGCCATGACGGAAAGACCGAGATCGGAGGGAAGGTCGTGTTCGCCGCCGCCAATGAAAAGGACAAGGCGAGCTGCGAAAAGTGCCACAAGAAGTAGTGCTGTGCCGATAAGCGTCGCCTGCCGTCGTTCAGTGTTCCGGGGACAGGGGCTAGGGGTCAGGGGTCCGCAAAGGCTGCTCTAGCAAGCCCCGGACCCCTGGCCCCCGACCCCGATTGTGACAGAGGCGTGCGAACTGTTGGTGAACGCGCGAAATAGCCGGGGCTTGCTGCTCTTCGGGGTTCTCGTCCTTTTCGTGCCGGTGGCGGCCAGTTCGATAGAGCTTCCGGGGGCGAAGGAGTGTTTCGCCTGCCACGCCGATCGCGATCTGAAGCGGGAGGCCCCGGCGGCGCGACGGTCCCTGTCGGTTTTCGTGGACGAGGCGGTGTTGAGCGGTTCCGTTCATCGCGGGTTAGAGTGCGTGGCCTGCCACAAGACAGCTACGGCCCCGCACGAGGGAAGGCTCGCGGCTGTTCGCTGCGCGGAGTGCCACGCGAAATCCGGCGCCGCGCTGAGGGAGGGTGTCCACGGAGGACCAAGGGCGCATGCACGAGCGCCCACGCCAACCTGCGCGGGCTGCCATGGCACTCACGCCGTGACGCGCGCGGCCTCACTCGGAGGCGAGACGTGCGCGACGTGTCACACCGCGCAGGTCAACGCATATAAGGAAAGCATCCACGCTCGCTCGCGCCGGACCGGAAACTCACAGGCCGCGACCTGTGGCTCGTGCCATGGCGAGGCGCACTCGCTCCTGGCCAAGACAGATGCGCGGTCGCCGACATACCATCTCAACCTGCCGAGGACCTGCGCCCGGTGCCACGCCGATCCTGAGATCGCCGAGCGCTACAAGATCCCGGTGGCCAACGTCTATCAGCTCTACATGGACTCGATCCACGGCAAGGCCGTCGCTCGAAGCGGCCTTCTCGTCGCGGCAGTCTGCTCGAACTGTCACGGCGCGCATGATATCCGGCCCCGGAATGATTCGACATCGAGGGTCCACCGGACGAACGTTCCCCAGACCTGTGGAGGGTGTCATGCGGGCGTCCTCGCCGTCTGGGGTGAAAGCATTCATGGCAGGGAAGCCAGGGCCGGCAATCCCGCTGCGCCGGTCTGCATCGATTGCCATACGGCCCACGAGATCCGAAGGGTCGAGGCCGAGGCCTGGAAGCTGGAGATCGTGCGCGAGTGCGGGAACTGCCATGCAGAGTCGCTGCGGACTTACCGGGACACCTTCCACGGCCAGGTGACCGCGCTCGGCTTTGCCCGCGTGGCCCGCTGCTCTGACTGCCACGGCGCCCACGAAATTCTCCGGGCGACTGATTCCCGTTCTCGGGTCAATCCCGCCAACCTTGTCGTCACCTGCCGGACCTGCCACCCGGCGGCCAACGCCAACTTCGTCAAGTACGATCCCCACGCGGACCCTGAGAATCGAGGCCGCAGCCCGCTCCTCTACTACGCTGCGCGGTTTATGACCTGGCTCTTGGTGGGAACATTCGCCTTCTTCGGACTGCACACTGTGCTCTGGGGAGTCCGCGCGCTGGTCGCGAAGCGGCGCGGCGAAGCGCCCCCTTCAGAGCCGGAGGAGCCGGCGTGAACTATTACTTCCGTTTTACGCTGGGACAGCGCCTCCTCCATGGCCTCCTCATCCTCAGTTTTCTCGGCCTGGTGACGACCGGCATGCCGCTGCGCTTCAGCCAGGCCGGGTGGGCCATCCGGCTTTCTCATACTCTGGGCGGCTTCGCGGTCATGGGGTTTTTTCACCGCACCTTTGCGCTGCTCCTCACCGTCTGCTTCATCCTCCATGTCACCCACGTGGGCTATCGTCTCTTCATCAAGAAGGAGACGAGGATCCTCTGGGGGCCGGACTCGCTTGTGCCACAGCCCAGGGATGTCGTGGAGTTCTTTCAGCACGTCCGCTGGTTCTTCGGCCTCGGACCACGCCCGCGTTTTGGCCGCTTCACGTACTGGGAGAAGTTCGACTACTGGGCAGTGTTCTGGGGGATGGCGATCATCGGAGCTTCCGGCTACCTCCTCTGGTTCCACGCGTTCTCTTCCCGGTTCCTTCCGGGCTGGATCTTCAACGTGGCCTTCCTGGTCCACGGAGAAGAGGCCCTTCTGGCCGCGGGTTTTATCTTTGCCATCCACTTCTTCAACACGCATCTCAGACCGGAGAAATTTCCCATGGACCTCGTCATCTTCACTGGGCGGGTGAGCGAAGCCGAGCTCCGAGAAGAGCGGCCCGAAGAGTTCGAGCGCCGGGTGGAAGAGGGGAGGCTTGAGTCAATCACGGCCGACCCGCCTCCCCTCTGGCTCCGGAACCTGGGCAGGATTCTCGGAACGACGGTGGTCACGATCGGCTTCGCCCTTTTCATCTTGATCCTGATCGCGGTCTTCGGGAGGTGAGCGTCTCCATGGAATCCCCCCAACTGCCTCGGCCACCTCGACTGTCCCGGAACTGGATCACGCTGATTGGGGCGGCTATCGCTTTGGTCAGCCTCGCCAACGTGCTCTTCCTCATGTTCCTCGACTTCTTCGAAATCAGGGGGAAACCGTACATGGGCGTGCTCACGTACATGGTCTTCCCCGCGTTTCTGGTCCTGGGGCTCCTCGTCGTCCCCATCGGGATGCTGCTTGAGCGCTGGCGCCGTCGCCGGCGCGAGCCAGGCGAGGTCTCCGCGCTCCCCAGGATTGACCTCAATCTGGCGAGCCACCGCAAGCTCTTTGGCCTCTTCGTCCTCTCCACGGCGTTCTTCCTCGTTCTCAGCAGCGTGGGGAGCTATCGGGCCCACCAGTTTTCTGACTCGGACAAGTTCTGCGGCCAGACGTGCCACACGGTGATGAAGCCCGAGTTCGCCGCCTACCAAGCGTCGCCGCATGCCCGGGTTCCCTGTGTGGAGTGCCACGTCGGCGCGGGAGCCACCTGGTTCGTCCGCTCGAAGCTGTCCGGGGCCTATCAGGTCTATGCCGTCGCGAGCAACAGCTATCCCCGGCCTATTCCTTCCCCCATCAAAAACCTCAGGCCGGCCCAGGAGACGTGCGAGCAGTGTCACTGGCCTGAGAAGTTCTGGGGGGCCCAGTTGAAAGTCGTCAACCACTTCGGCTCTGACGAAAAGAACACGCCGCGGCAGATCCGGATGCTGATAAAGACCGGCGGGGGGAGCCCGACCACGGGCCTGACCGCTGGAATCCACTGGCACATGAACATTATGAACCAGGTCTGGTACATCGCCAGAGACCCTCAGCGGCAGGAGATCCCTTGGGTGAAGGTCGAGGATACGCAGGGGCGGGTGACCGAATATCTCTCCAAGGACTCCAAGCTGACACCCGACGAGATCGCCAAAGCCGAGAAGCGCCGGATGGACTGCATGGACTGCCACAACCGGCCGAGCCACGTCTTCTTGCCTCCTGACCGGGCAGTGGATAACGCGCTTCTCGCAGGGCGTATCGATCAATCACTTCCCTTCATCAAGCAACAAGCAGTGGAAGTCCTGTCCAAGCCGTATCCTTCCACCGAAGCGGCGCGGAGAGGGATTGCCACGGACCTGGATGCGTTCTATTTTAAGAATCATGCGGCGCTTTACCCTCGCAAGGTGGCAGCGATCAAGGCCGCGATCTCCGAGGTCCAGCGACTCTATGAGACCAACGTCTTTCCTGAAATGAAGGTGGACTGGCGGACTCATCCGAATAACATCGGCCACTTTTATTACTCCGGCTGCTTCCGCTGCCACGACGGCCAGCACGTGAGCCAGGAGGGGAAGACCATCGCGAAAGAGTGCGAGATTTGCCACACGATCCTGGGACAGGACGAAGGCTCAAAGCTAACCGCGGAGATGAGAGGGCGTCCCTTCAAGCATCCCGTGGAGATCGGTGACCTTGGGGATGTCACGTGCAGCAGTTGCCATACCGGCGGCCCCGGCCCCTAGCAGGCTGTTGAAAAAGGCCCATCTGCGGCGAAATGGGATGTCAGATCACAGATGTCAGATGTCTGTTGGTCGAACTTACGATAACCGAGATCCGAGATCTGACATCCGACATCTAAGACCACTCCTCGCTTCCTCGCCGCCTTGCATCTGGACCTTTTTGAACAGCCTGCGGACAGAGGGTGTTTTTCAACAGCGTGTAAAACGATGAGCAAATCTCCGCGTCGTGATCAGCGCGTGCGTGAGGGTGTGCGGCGTGATTGGTGGATCGCAGGTGTCGCTGCCACCGGGCTTGTCGTCGCGGCTTATCTTGCGTTCAACAAGGTGGGCGGCGGCAGCGCGCTTTTCTGCACGGCCGGAAGCGGCTGTGACATCGTTCAGGCGAGCCGGTACGCGCTGTTTCTCGGGCTGCCAACCGCTGCCTGGGGGGCGACGCTCTACGCCGGCGTCGGCGCGCTGGCGCTGTTCGGGCTCACGCCCCGGCACTGGCTCTACGCATTTCTCCTGGCCGTCTCTGGCGCGTCGTTCTCGCTCTACCTCACTTATCTCTCGATCGCCGACCTGGGCGCCACGTGCGCGTACTGCCTCACGTCCACGGGCATCGCGATTGCGCTCGTCGGTCTCTTGCTCGCCCGCCGTCCGCCTGTTACCGGGCGCCGCTCATGGATCAAACCACAACGTCTCGCCACAGCCGGAGTTCTGACCGCGCTGGTGACGGTGGTGTTCGGGGCGGGAGTGTTCTCAGCAAATCCACCCTCGTCGGCGCCCGGCTATCAGGAAGCGCTCGCCCGTCATCTCACAACGAGTGGCGCCGTCATGTACGGCGCCTTCTGGTGACCGGCGTGCAAAGAGCAAAAGGCCCGGTTCGGGCCTTCGACGAAGCTCCTCCCATACGTCGAGTGCGACCCGAAAGGGTTCGAACCTCGGCCCGACCTCTGCCAGCGCATCGGCGTAAAGGCGTATCCGACCTGGGTGATCGCCGGCGAGCGTCACGAGGGCGTGCTCACGCTCAACCAATTGGCGGAGCTTTCTCGATTTCCGGCGCTGGGGCGGTGATGATGTCACAGACCAAATCATTGGAGGCCGGTGCGAGCACCGTGGTTGCTCGTTCCCAAGAATTCAGATCAGCGTCGCGTTGCCGTTCAGGACGAAAAGGCGAACAAGGGAGGAGACGATGAAGGTCAGCCGTCGTGAGTTTCTCAAGAGTTCTGTGATCGCCGGGGCGGCCTCGGCTCTTTCGCATGAGCTGCTGGTCCCGTTGGAAGCTCAGGCTCAGGCGAAGGCGGAAACATGGCAGAAGGCGCCTTGCCGATTTTGCGGCGTGGGCTGCGGCGTTCTTGTTGGAGTGAGCAAGGGGCGCGTCGTCGCGGTTCGAGGCGATGCCGAGAGCCCGGTGAACAGGGGACTGCTCTGCATCAAAGGGTACAGCCTTCCCAAAATCCTGTACGGGTCTGACCGTTACACCGCCCCGCTCCTGAGAAAGGGCGACCGGTTTGTTCAGATCAGGTGGGACGAGGCGCTCGATCTTGCCGCAAGCAAGTTCAAGGGGGCGATCGCCAAGCACGGTCCGGAATCAGTCGCAGCGTACTTTTCAGGGCAGTCCACCATCTTCGAGGGGTACGCGATCAACAAGCTGATGAAGGGAGGGATCGGCTCGAACAACCTCGATGGGAACCCGCGCCTCTGCATGGCGTCCGCAGTGGCCGGCTTCTATTCGACGTTCGGCATGGACGAGCCGATGGGCTGTTACGACGATCTGGATCTGACCGACACGTTCTTCGTCTGGGGCTCGAACTTCGCCGAGATGCACCCGGTCCTCTATTCGAGGATGATCGAGCGCAAGCACCAGGACCCGCGCGCGACGATCGTCAGCCTCCAGACCTTCACCAACAGAAGCTCCGATGAGCCTGCGGACATCTCGGTGATCTTCAAGCCTCACACAGACCTCGCCATTGCCAACGCCATGGCCCACGTCATCGTCAAGGAGGGCCTGGTCAACCAGGAGTTTGTGGCGAAGCACACCGTCTTGAAGAAAGGGCTCGAGAACATCGGCTTTGGCCTGAAGGACAGTGACGAGTTCGGTGGCCAGAGCCCGAGCTGGGCCACCTACAAACCCTTTGCTGACCGCGCTCAGACAATCGGCTTCGACGACTACAAGGCCTTTCTGGAGCCGTACACGCCGGAATACGCCGAGCAGCTTTCCGGTGTGCCGGCCGCGGAGATCAGAAAGATCGCCCGGCTCTTCGGCGATCCAAAGCGCAAAGCGGTGTCGATGTGGACAATGGGCTTCAACCAACACGCCCGCGGCACATGGATCAACAACCTCGTCTACAACCTTCACCTTCTTACCGGGAAGATCTCAGAGCCGGGAAACAACCCCCTCTCGCTCACCGGGCAGCCGTCAGCCTGCGGCACCACCCGAGAGACCGGGGCGCTCTCTCACCTTCTCCCCGGCGGCCTCTTCGTGGCGAACCCCGAACATCGGAAGCGAGCGGCCGAGATCTGGAAGGTCCCCTTCGAGAGGATCTCTCCGAAGCCCGGCTATCACACGATGGAAATGTTCCGCGGCCTCGACCGCGGCGACATCAAGGTCATCTGGATCAACACCACCAACCCCTTTCAGACCCTCCCCCACGCCGGGCGCTACCGGAAGGGCGCGCGCAAAGGCGGCGAGCGCTTCGTCATCGTGTCGGAAGTTTACCCGAGCGAGACCGCGAGGATGGCGGACCTCATTCTTCCCTCAGCGATGTGGGTGGAGAAGGAGGGGATGTTCGGCAACACTGAGCGGCGCACCCAGCACTGGGCGAAGATGGTGGATCCGCCGGGCCAAGCCCGGGACGACCTCTGGCAGATCGTGGAGCTGGCCAAACGACTGGGACTCGGCGAGCTCTTCAACTACGGGAAGGGACCGCTCCAGAAAGGCCTGTTCGAAGAGTACCGACAGTTCGGCTTGCACAAGGGGAAAGATCTGGCGCCGTACGATGTCTACGCGAAGGTGCGCGGCGGGCTGCGCTGGCCGGTCGTTGACAATCAGGAGACGCGCTGGCGCTATCGAGAGGGGTTCGACCCGTACGTGAAGAAAGGGGAAGCGGTGAAGTTCTACGGCAACGCAGACGGCCGAGCGGTGATCTGGGCGCGACCCTATGAGCCGCCGGCCGAGGCCCCGGATCAGGACTACCCGTTCTGGCTCACCACCGGGAGAGTGCTTGAGCACTGGCATACCGGAACCATCACCCGGAGAGTTCCCGAGCTCCATCGCGCGGTCCCCTCTGCTCCGGTCTGGCTCAACCCTGACGACGCCAAGGCGTTGGGGATAGAGACCGGTCATCGTGTGCGCGTTGCTTCACGACGTGGCGAGGTGATCGCAAAGGCTGAAGTCGGAGGGAGGAACACGCCGCCGAGAGGAATGGTTTTTGTCCCATTCTTCGACGAGAGCGTCCTGATTAATCTGGTGACCCTTGACGCCTACGATCCTATCTCCAAGCAGCCGGACTTCAAGAAGTGCGCGGTCCGCCTCGTGAAGGTGTGAGAGGGAGGAGCAAACAATGACGCGAGATTGCTGGAAGCAAGTTGGCGCGCTTGGAGTAGCCGTCATCCTCGTGCTGTTCTCTGGGGCCGCTATCGCTGAGGAGCCAGCCGCCAAGAGCAAGAGGCTGCCCCGCGCATACGAAGGCGCCCCGCCCCTGGTTCCTCATGACGTCGAGGCGCGAAAGGGGCTCTGTCAGGAGTGCCATACCACTGGCGAACAGGGCGCGCCGATCACCCCGCATCCGACCCGCACGCACTTCTGCGTTCAATGCCACGTGGGGCAGGACCTGACAGTCAAAGCCTTCCCGACAGGGAGAGCGAGGTGAGAATCGCCGAGAGTTCCGGAACTTTCTGAGGTGCCACTGTCCCAGGTGAGGCGCTTACGCCCCAACCTCTCCCTCACCGATTCAGAAGATTCCGAGCCCTAACTCCTTCAGGTGTTTCAACTTTTCACTTTCTTTTTTAAATGGCACCTTGATTGCTGCCTTCTAAAACTGGCGGGAAGTAGGGGCTCCTTAAAGACCAAGCTGGGGAACGAAAGATGAATGTCGATCCGAGGGATTGCCTGAAGGTCGCAACTGTCACAGCAGGCAGCCTTCCCCTCCCCGTTGGCGTTGAAGCTGAGGTCCAGGGGCCCGCTTCCCGCTACACAAGAAGATCGACCGCGGCCGTCTCGACCCTGAGTCGGTCGCCATTACTCAGCTCTGCAACATCCTCTGCGCCTCAAGAGCGTCAGATACCGCGCCGCCGGCAGCGATCAGTGAGAGGAGAAGTCGTGGAGTGGGCAATCGGCGAGGTGCCAATCGAATCAAGGCGACTCGCGATGCCACCTCCATCGAGAAAAATCCTCAGGGAGTTCCAGTCAACCGGACAGAAGCGATCGCGTGGCTCGGCGGCGCGGCAAACAACAACGAAGACTGCTATCGGGAGTACGTCAAGGCGTACACCACTGCGCTGACGCTCATCAACCCGGCATACAAGGGTCGAGCTTGATGGTCTGTTCTCCGGCTTCAATCACAAAAATGATGCCTTTGTATCATTGACTAAAACGGCTGATCACCATGATCATGTTTTTAGAAGGCGGAATGAGGCGCCGAGCGTTTTTATGAAAGGTTGAGGGGTGAAGCCATGACAATCACACGCCGGAAATTTCTCAAAGGCAGTGCCGTTGCGGGAGGAGCGGCAGCGCTCACCTCTTTCCTTTCGCGCGACCCCAAAACCTTGGTCGCCGCGGCAGAAAAAAGCGGAGCAGCAACCGCGGAGGAATGGGTGCCGACCACCTGCTGGATCGGCAAGCAGGACTGCGGCATGCTGGCCCGCCGGATCAACGGGCGTGTCGTGTCGCTCCAGGGGCATCCCGACCACCCGAGGAATCTCGGGAAGCTCTGCCCCAAGGGCGTGGCCCAGATCATGGCGGTCTACGATCCCCACCGCGTGCAGACACCGCTGATCAGGACTAACGAGAAGGGGAAGTCCGGCACCTGGCGCAAGGCCTCGTGGGACGAGGCGCTGACCCTGGTCGGGCAGAAGATCAAGGAGGTCCGCGCCCGGGACAAGCGCCTGCTCTTGTGGCAGAAGGGCAGGAGCAAGGGTGGCGCCTTCTACGACACTGCCTTCGTGAAGGCCTCCGGGGCGACGGGGCTCGGGCACGGCGCCTACTGCTCCGATGCAGGTTACAGGGCCGCTGAGTACACCATCGGCCCTCACGGCGTCCTCCACCCCGATTTCCGCCACACGAAGTACCTGCTCTCCTGGGGCTGGAACGTCACCAACGCGGGCGGCAACAAGTTCTGCTTTATCACCTGGCCCCAGCAGCTCATCCCGGCCAAGGAGCGGGGGATGAAGGTGGTGGTGATTGATCCCCGTCTCAGGGGCGCCGGCCCCTTCGCCGACGAGTGGGTTCCCATCCGTCCCGGGACCGACCTCGCCCTCGCGCTCGCCCTGTCCAACGTCCTGATCGACCGCGGCTTCCTCGACCGGGATTACCTCAAGAAGCACACCAACGCCCCGTACCTCGTGAAGGAGGACGGGTCGTTCCTCCGCGTGGACGGAAAGGAGCAGGTGTGGGATCCCGCGGCGGGGGCCGCGAAGCCCTTCGACACGAAGGGCGTTGAGCCGGGGCTGGAGGGGGAGTACACGGTCGGCGGCGCGAAGCTGAAGACGGCCTTCCAGCTCTTCAAGGAGCACGTGGCCAAGTCGACGCCGGAGTGGGCCGCGAGCGTTTGCGGTGTCCCCGCCGATCAAATCCGCCGGGTCGCCCTGGAGCTGGGTCAGAACGCCATGATCGGGAGCACGATCACGCTGGACGGCGTCACGCTTCCGTACCGGCCGGTCTCCTGCATGGCCTACCACATGGCTCAGCAGGAGCAAGGCTTCCAGGCCCTCCGGGCGATGATCATGGTCTTCATGCTCCTCGGCGCCGTCGAGGCAGTGGGCGGGATCAGAATCGACTTCACGTGGAAGCCCTACGCCAACTACGAGAAGCTGGACCAGATCAAGATCAAGGATCCGCCGTACAACATCTACCTGGGGGACAGCAAGTACTTTCCGATCAACAGCAAGCTCCCCGGGATCGTGGCCAAGGTGATGCAGAATCCCGCCAAGTACGGTGTGGACTACACGCCGGAGGTGATGATCCTCCACATGGCAAACCCGCTGGGCTCCTTCGCCTCCCAGGCCGACTTCATGGAGGCCTACAAGAAGTTCAAGTTCGTGGCAGCGATCGACCCGTGGCTCAGCGAAACCGCTGACTACTTCGCCGACGTGGTCCTCCCGGCGGCCACCATCGAGAAGTACGAGGGGCCCTTCGGCGCGAGTGATCAGTACGTCGACGCGGTCGGGCTGCGGCTGCCGCCGATGAAGCCGCTCTTCGAGAGCCGGGGTGAGATCGATATCTACATGGACCTGTGTGAGAAGGCGGGGATCCTGTACGGCAAGGGCGGCTACCTCGACGAGTTGAACAGTGCTCTCAAGCTAAAAGACGCGTACAAGCTCGACCTCAACACAAAGCCCGCGGTGAGAGAGATCTTCGACCGCTGGGCGAAGTCTGAAGGGATCGCGGACGGGGTGGCGCACTTTGAAAAGAACGGGGTGAAGGTCAAGGGTCCCTTCTCGGTGAAGAGCTTCTACGGCTTTGCTCAAACTCCGCCCTTCAACGGCAAAACCCATCGTCTCTATGGCGAATCGCTCCTTCGGTATCAGCTGGAGATGAAGGCCAAGGGCGCGGAGAAGATCTACTGGCAGGACTACACGCCCTTCCCCACGTGGCGAACCCCGACGAAGGACGGCTCACCACCGCAGTATGACCTCACCCTGATCAGCTACAAGCTGGTCGAGTTCAAGCAATCCCGCTCGAGCTTCATCCCGTTGCTGGCCGAGCTGGCCCCCGAGCAGCGGCTGGAGATCAACCCGAAGACCGCGAAGGCGAAGGGGATCAAGGATGGGAACATGGTCTGGGTCGAGTCGCACAACGCCCTCACCGGGGAGACCCGGAAGGTGCAGGTGCGCGCCGCGCTCAGCGAGGGGATCAGGCCGGACACCGTCGGCATGCCTCACCACTACGGGCTGTGGACTCACCCGGCCGCCAAAGGGCAGGGGCCCACGCCCAACGTCCTCTTCTTTACTGGCGAGGGGTACGTGACCAACACTGCGGACCAATCGTTCCAGGTCAAAGTCAGGGTCTCGAAGGCCTGAGGGAGGTGAGCGCGATGCCAAGACACGGAATGGTGATCGACCTGGACCGATGCGTGGGCTGCCGCGCCTGCATGGAGGCGTGCAAGGTCGAGAACAACTCGCCTCAGGCCATCTTCTGGATGTACGTGTTCCGCTTCGAAGAGGGGGAGTTCCCTGACACCCGAATCTCCTTCATGCCGCGCCCCTGTATGCACTGCGACAACGCGCCCTGCGTGAAGGTCTGCCCCACCGGCGCGCGCTACAAGCGGGACGATGGCCTGGTGGCGACGAACGCCGATACGTGCATCGGCTGCCGTTACTGCGCCGCGGTGTGTCCCTATGGCGTCAACTACTTCAACTGGAAGGAGCCCAAGGCGAACTACTATCTCAACTGGAGCGCCCCCGAGAACGCGAAGGCGCTCGCGCCGGTCACTGGCGGCGCCGTGCCCCCATACAAGAACCCCGACCTCGACAGCAAGTGGGGCAAGGAGCAGCGCATGATCGCCGGCGGCGGGCACCGCCAGGGGGTCATTGAGAAGTGCACCTTCTGCGTGCAGCGAGTGGAGAAAGGTCTCAAGCCCGCCTGCGTAACGGCGTGCCCGCTGTCGGCGCTGGAGTTTGGCGACCTCGACGATCCGGCCAGCGCAGTTTCAAAGCGCCGGCGCAGCGACCGCGCCTTCCGGCTGAGAGAAGAGTTCGGAACCGAGCCCAGGGTCCACTACATCGGCGCTGCGCGCGCCGGAACCGGCGCCCGCGAGATCGAACGGCCAAGGGGGGCGTCAGCATGAACAACCTGCGCGTGATTTTCCTTGTGTTGCTTGTCGCCGGACTCTTCGCGGGTGTTATCGCCAGCCAGGCCGCGGACAGCGGCGTCACGCCCTGGCCTTCCACGGCCGAAAAGATCAGAAAGGGCGAGATCGACGTCGGCAAGGAATACGGCATGGCGCCAGATAAGCGCTTCCACCGGATCCACGCCGACACCGTGGGACTGGAGTGCTCGACATGCCATGCTGACCGGATCCCGGCCAGCGCGCAGGTCTTCTCGGTGCCTCCAGCGGTGGACATCTCGTCGGCCTCGCCTGGCGCAGTGGATCGCCGAGTCTGCCAGGGCTGTCACATCGCCGGACCTGCTCGTGAGATCTACGGGCCGAGGGCTCCGTAGCCCGAGCCCAGCGCCTCAGGTGCGCCTCGCCGATCTGGCGCGTTACCGTCAAGCGGCTTACCGCTTGCTCGGTGAGGCGCTCCGCCATCCGGAGAGCGAGCGGCTGGCCACGCTGCGCGTGGTGGCTGAGGAGCTCCGTGAGCGCCCGGGACCCCTCGCCGGTCTCGCGGTCTTTCCCCAGTGGCTCGAACTCCTCCGCGGAGTGGTAGAATTGGCCGACGGGGCCGCGCCCGGCCTCGATGAAACGTATGTCCGCCTCTTCGTCGTGAGCCCCGATGGTATCTGTCCCCCGGTGGGGTCGCATTACCTCGCCCCTGACGCGCCGGCGTCCGTGATGGCGGAGATCGAGGGCGAGTACGCTCGGGCCGGCCTCGTGCTGTCGGCGGAGGCAACGGAGCCCCCAGACCACATCGCCGTGGCGCTGGACTTCATGGCATACCTCTGCGCGGCCGAAGCTGACTCCTGGGGGCAAAAAGCCCCTGCCGAGGCCGCGACACAACTCGATCTCGAGGCGCGGTTTCTCGAGCGCTACCTCTGCCGCTGGCTTCCCGCGTTCGCGGAGCTGATCGCGAACTGCGACGCCGACGGCTTCTACGCCAGGGTCACAGAGGCGACCAGGAATTTCGCTGCTCACGACCTGGAGATCGTCACCGCCCTGGCAGCGCGCTTTCGAGGGGAGGAGGCTCGGTGATCGTCTACCTCTGCCGTGACCTGGAGGGTGGCGGCCTGGATCTCACGCTGCTTGCCGGACGAATCGCCGAGTGCGATCCGCAGGCTGAGGTCAGAATCGCGCCGGGGCCTTGCGACAGACCCGAGCGATGGCTGGATCGCGAGGGCACGCCAACTGACCGGCTCCTCTTCGGACTCTGCGCTGTGGCAGACCGCGGTGAGCTACACGCCCGCGCCCGTAGGCTCGGCTTCGACCCGCTAGCGATCGAGGTTGTCAACCTGGGTGTCTCCTGCGCGCTGGCGCCGACGCGCGCCGAGGCCACGCGCAAAGCCCAGGCCTTGCTGGGCGCCGGGCTGGCCCGATCCAGAGTCTTCCTAGCGGGTGGGCCGGAGAACGTCAAGGCGGTATTCATCCAGGACCAGCAGATCAGCCGCCGATCGCTCTTCACGCTCCCCCCGATCCGTTGGGAGGTCGTGCCGTCGATCCGCGATGAGGCGTGCGCCGCTGCGCGCGGCTGCCGTGCGTGCGCGACGACCTGTCCTCACAAGGCACTCGATGCGACCGACGGACGCATGGTCCTCTCCAAGGCCCAGTGCATGGGGTGCGGCGCGTGCGTCTCAGCCTGTCCCGTGGCTGCCATCGAGCTGCCCGGCGCGTCGCTGGCCCAGATTGAGGCTCAGCTCGGCGCGCTCCTCGGGCCGGACGCTGCGTGCGGGCCGCGCTCGGGTATCCTCTTTCACTGTTCACGCGGCGCTCCGTCGTTAAGCCAACTCCCTCGACCGGCGGCGGCATATCCTATCAACTGGCTCCCCGTCGAGCTTCCATGCCTGGGGATGGTGACGCCGACGTGGATTCTCCACTGCCTTGGACTTGGGGCGGCGGCGGTGGGGATGCTCGCCTGTAGACGCGAGGAGTGCCGCTTCGGCCAGCGCGAGACGCTCGAGGGGCGTGCCGACTACTGTCGAACCGTTCTCCGGGCGCTCGGCGCCTCGCCCGACTCCGTGCGAACCGTCGACGTGACCGACAAGCGCGCGCTGGCCGAGGCGCTTGCCCGTCCCATCGCCCAGGCCCCATCTCCGGCCGGCGACGGCTCCGCTGGCCTCGACCTCAGACACGACCACGGTGCCACTGCGAACGCGCTGCTGGAGCTGGCCGGGCGCTGGGGCAGGACACCTGACCACGCGATCGAGTACCTCCAGTCGCCGCTGGGAGTCGTCACGCTGAACTCGGGCTGCACAGCGTGCGGGGCCTGTGCGTCGGCCTGCCCCACCGGTGCGCTGGCGATCGAGCAGAATGGTGCCGAGGTCGCGCTATCCTTTGACGGCACACGCTGCACGGCGTGCGACGTGTGCGCGCCGGTGTGCCCTGAGAAGGTGGTTCAGGTCGACCGGCGGACCGACTTCAGACTACTCTCGCGGGGCAGGCACGAGCTCCACCGCGACGATGTCGTGCGATGCGAGAAGTGCGGCGGCGTGGTGGCGACGCGAGCGCTCCTCGACCGCTTCAGGACGATCCTCGGAGACGATCCAGCCATGTCCACGATCACCCGATACTGCGAGGCGTGCCGGGGCTCGCTGCTGTGACGACCACGCCATCGCGGCTGCAGACCTTGCTCTTCCCGGATCCTCCCCGGCGGATCCACGGTCACAGATGGCTCAGCGTGAGCCTGCGCACCGCGCACCTCATCACCTTCGGCACGCTGCTGGGCGGCCACGTGTTTGAGATCGACCACTCGCGCCTCGTCCCGTTCCTCGTGGCGACGATCCTGACCGGCGCCGGCCTCATGCTGCTCGAGCTGGCGTCGACCGTCCACTGGCTCTTCATGGTCAAGGGCCTGGCCGTGTCGCTCAAGCTCCTGCTCCTGCTGCTCGTCCCGTTCTTCTGGGAGCAGCGGGTAGCGATCCTCCTGGCGGTGGTGATCGTGGCCTCAGTGGCGGCCCACATGCCCTCGCGCCTGCGCCACTACTCGCTGCTCGCCGGCCGGAGCCTCGAGCCCCCCAAGCGGCCATCGCTCGATGTTGCCACCCAGCCCTAGCAGGCTGCTGAAAAAGGCCCATCTGCGGCGTTGGCTTCGTCGCTCGTCGTTGCAACGTACATCTAAGTACGTCTCACTCCTCGCTTCCTCGCCGCCTTGCATCTGGACCTTTTTGAGCAGCCTGCGGCTCACACGGGTTTTTCAGCATCCTG
>Ga0209342_10003399_pt1 | contig 16767 bp, 6 predicted proteins | sample RifCSP16_2_FD_184023 | JGI IMG/M metagenome (GOLD analysis project Ga0209342, IMG submission 184023) | Soil microbial communities from Rifle, Colorado - Rifle CSP2_sed 16_2 (SPAdes) (version 2) | ecosystem: Environmental > Terrestrial > Deep subsurface > Rock core/Sediment | place: Rifle... | reverse complement strand
GGGCACGCGTGAGGGGCCGTTCGCGGCCACGTCGATCTGCACCTCGATCGGCGGGTACTGGGCCGTCGGGGTGCTGGCCGTCCGGCCGTCCACCAGAAGCATGTTCGGACCGGCTGGCGGGGCGAGGAGGACGAAGTTGCCGCCGGCGTCCGTCAGGGTGAAGGCCGAGCCGAGCGTGATCGTGACGCCGGGGATGGGCTGGGGCACGGCTTCCGCCGTCAGCACGCGCCCGGTGATCGCGGTGGTGTCCGGGGCGAGGACCTCGAGCGTGAACGCCGCCGTGCGCGTCTCGGTCCGCCCGTCGACCTGCGCCTCGCCGGTCGCCGTGACGCCGTAGGTGCCGGGCGCCACGGTGTTCGCGACGGCGAGGGTGACGAAGACGCTCGCGCCGGGGGCGACGAGAGTCGAGGGCGAGACGCTGGCCGTGATGCCACTGGGAAGCGCCGAGAGACTCAGGCTCACCAGGCTCGTGAAGCTCCCGGTGCCCCCCGCCGCGACGCTCACCGAGGCCTGATCGCCGGCGATCACGCGGGCCGTCGCCGGGGGTACCGGAGCGGCCGTCAGCGTGAAGTCGCCGGTGAGCGTCACCGTGAAGGGATGGGTCGCCGTGCCAAGTGCCGTGGTGACCGTCAGCGGCCCCGTCGTCGCGCCGATGGGGACGGTCGTCGTCATCTGGGTCGGCGTCACCGTGCGCACCACGGCGGCGAGGCCGTTGAAGGCGACGGTCGTGGCGCCAGGGACGAAGTTGGCGCCGGCGATCGTCACGAAGGTCCCGCCAGGGCCGGTGTCCGGCGTCACGCTCGTGATCACGGGCCCGAGGCGCACGCTGAAGCTCCGGCTGGCGGGTGTGGGATCCTCGTTCCCCGCGAGATCGCGCGCCTTCACCTCGAAGGTGTGGGCGCCCTCGGCGAGGTTCGTGAAGCTGGCCGTCGTGGCGCTCCCGAAGGGGCTCCAGGCCCCGCCGTCGAGCCGCCAGGCGAAGACGAGACTCGCCGGCGGCGTGAGATTGTCGGCGCCGGCGAAGCTGAAGGTGGCGTCGGCGACGAGGATCTCGCTGCTCGGCCCGTCGGTAATCGCCGTATCGGGCGGGGTGTTGTCGACGGTGAGGGTGCGCGTCGCGGAGGCCGGGTTCCCCGCCTGGTCCTGGGCCTCGGCGGTCAGCGTGTAGGTCCCGTCGGCGAACGCCGTCGTGTCCCAGGTGGCCGTCGCCGTGACCGAGGGCGCCGGGGGCGGCAGCGCCGGCGACAGCGTCGCCGTGAGCGCCTGGCTCCCGACGCTCAGCGTGAGGCTCGCCACCCCGCTCCCCGCGTCCGTCGCCTGGGCCGCGACGCCGACCGAGAGGCGCACGTGGCTCCCCGCGGGCGGGGCGGTGATCGTCACCGTCGGGGGCGTGGCGTCGGCGACGTTGACTTCCCGCGCGCCGATGTCGAAGGCGGCCGTGCCCCCGGCGGTGCCGAGCCTGGGTCGAGCGTCGGGGCTCTGGAGGTCGGCCTCGAGGAGCGCGTTGAAGGCGGGGTCGAGGCCGAGGGTGCGCGGGTCCAGGCCTCGGTCGATCAGGGGCGAGCCGGGGGCCGGGGGGACGTCGTCGTCCGCCGTCCCCAGGAGGCCGTCAGGCCCGGCGAGGTTCTGGTAGACGCTCCCCGTGGCGTCGCACCCGGGGCTCGCGCTGACGCCGGGCCCCTCGGCCCCCGTGGGGGTCAGGTTCTCCGAGTCCGTGGCGTCGAGCGCCGGGCCGTCGATCTCCCCCAGGCGATTGCCGCAGACGAGGTTGTTGAGGAGATGGATCCCCGCGGGGTCGGGGCTGGTCGAGCCCTCGCGGCTGACGCCGACGCGGCCGCCCGTGGAGCCCGCGGCGGTGCCGTTGCCGGTGAGGGCGTTGTTGACGAGCCAGACCACGTGGCTGCGGGTGACGCGGACGCCGCTCCAGGCGTTGCCGTGGATGGTGTTGCCGATGAGCCAGTGGGGGCCGCCGTCGGCGTCGATCGTGGCGACGCCGTGGCGCCCGTTGGCGTAGATGAGACTGTTGAGGATGAGCGTGTCGGGGTTGCCGCGGGCGATGGTGATCCCGCCGTTACACTCGCTGGACCCGTTGCCGACGAGCCGCAGGCGCTCGAGGTGAATGGCCTGGTTCTGGTTGTTGCCGCCCAGGAGCGAGATCGCCTGGCCGCCAGCGCCGGTGATGGTGAGCCCGCGGAGCGTGATGAACTTCGACTGCTGGAACCTGACGCCGTGGCCGTTGGTGCACTGGGTCGTGGGAGGTGTCAGGACCACGCTCCCCACGGGCGCCGCGGGGTCGATCTCGATCACGATCCTGTCGGCCTCAGTGGTCGCCGCGCTGTTCACGCCGCTGAGCGAAAGTTGCTCCACGTAGGTGCCGGGCAGGATGCGGATCGTGTCCCCGGCCTGCGCGGCCGTGATCGCCGCCTGGATGGTCGTGGAGCATGGGCTGGCCCCGCCGCACGTCGGGTCCGTGGCGCTGACGGTGCGGGTGACGCCCGCCTCCGCGGGGGCGAGCGGGGCCAGCGTGACGAGCAGCGCGAGAGCCAGGAGCAGGCGTCGTCTCATCGGGGCACCTTGTAGGGCGCGCTCCGGAGCCGGTGCATCTCCTCGCGCGTGAGCGGCCGGGCGCCCTCCACCGTCGTCCCCTGCTGGGGCCGGCCCTCCTCGTCCACGATCCGGTCCCACCGGAAGTCCCGCGGCTGGCCGAACTCCTCGAGCTTGGGGTGCTCGCGGCTCGTGTAGAGCCCGAGCCCGAGGGCGCGCGGGTTGCCGTGGCAGCTCTCGCAGGTGCGCGAGGCCCGCACGACCGTGTGCGGCACGATCGGGTTGTGGGCGAAGCCGAGCTTCTTGAACGCGTACTCGGTCTGTCCCTGCGGGTTCACGTAGGTGAACAGCGGCTGGGCGCGGGGCACGAAGGGCACGACCTTGCCGCGCCAGCTCACACCGAGCACGGGCTCGGGGTCGGCGAAGCGGACGCCGGGTGTGAGACGGAACCACCCCTGCGTCGCGTGCTCCTGGCTCAGGTGGTCGAAGGCGACGGTGACCGGCGTGCGGTAGGCCGTGTAGTCGGCCTTGATGTGGCAGCCGTAGCAGGTCGGCGCCCAGGCGGTGTGGCAGGTGAAGCACTCGGTCTTGGCCAGGTGCGCGGGCTCGTGGCCGGCGGGCTGCGTGGCGAGCGTCGCGAGCTGGGGCACGGGGTGGACCTGCCCCGTGAGCTTGCCGACGAGCGTCACGAGCCCGGTCGGGTTCGGGGCGGCGGCGACGAAGACGTTCCTGAGGCGGCGTCCCTGGGCGGTGCGCCCCGTCGCCAGGCGCTCCGGCGTGCCGTGGCAGCTCTCGCAGCGGATCTCCACTTCATAGTGGCGCTTGGCGTAGACCTGCCCGTCGCCGTGCATCTCCCGCTCGGTGTGGCAGTCGATGCACGCGAGCCCCCGCTCGAAGTGGACGTCCGCCGGCTGCCGCGTGTAGGCGTGGCCGTGGAGCAGGTCCTGGTCGTAGGTGAAGGTCTGCCGCCCCTCGGGCGGGGCCTCCATCAGCCCCCGGAAGTTCATCGCCGCCCGCGAGCCCCCGTGGTGGCAGGTCGCGCACTGGGTCACCGCGATGCGCTTCGTCAACTGGTGGCGCAGCGGCCGGCCGACCTTGTCCTTGGGCATCGCCTGGTCGCCGCCGCGGGACTTGCCGTCCTCGGCGTAGGGCATGTGGCAGGCCGCGCACCCCGTCCCCCGGAAGTTCCCCCGCACCGCCGTCGGCCGGGTCCAGAGATGGCAGGAGCTGCACTCCTTGCGGAGCAGGTCCACGAAGACGTCGCCCGACTGCGCGAAGGTCGGCAGGGGTTCGAGGGGGCCCACGCGGACGGGGGCGAGGGCGAAGCGCATGGCCTCCTTCGTCGGCTGGAGGCCGTTCGGGAAGAGCGTCCCGCTCACCGTCCCTGAGCGGTGCGCCATGATGTTCGCTTGCACCTTCTGCGCGATCGTCTGGTGGCAGCCGCTGGTCCCGCAGGTGCGGGCGACCACCCGCAGGTCCGAGGGGTTCGCGTACGTCCCGGCGTGTGCCGTCCGCGCGTCCTTCGCGCGCGGATCGCCGCGGTGGCAGGTCGTGCACGCGAGCGCCTTCTTCGGGTGCGCCTCCTCGATCCCGCGGTGGCACACCGCGCACTGCTGGGCGCGCGCCGCGGGCCTCCGCGGGCCGGCGGCCGCCGCGGGCGCGGGCGCCCCCGGCACGACGGCGAGGCACAGGGCGGTGAGCACGAGCGCGCGTGCCACGGCTACCGCGCCGGCAGCACGATCTCGCGCCCGCTGCGCGTGAGGTAGGCCATCCGGGAGCCGCCGCCGAGCGTCGCCGTGACCCGCACGCGCTCGACCGCTTCGCCCTGGACGAAGACCGGCCCGCCGGTGGCCGCCGTCAGCGTGAAGCTCGCCGACGCGGTGAGCACGCTCGGCTGGTCGGTCGGGATCACGAGGCTCGCCGAGCCCGTGGTGGAGGCCGCCGTCCCGGTGAGCGTCGCCGTGGTGCTGCTCGTGGCGCCGACCTGGCCCTGGGCGCGCACGCTCACCGTCGTGCCCGGCGGGATGTTCGTGCCCTCCAGGGCGACGAGCACCGGGTTCGCCGTCGTCGCCGGCAGCACGATGTCCGGGCTCGCGAAGGAGGCCCCTGGCGTCGCCGGCGCCGCGACCCCTGCGACCGCCGTGATGCGCAGCACCGGAGCTTCGGTGAGCACCACCGTGGTCGGCGCCGCCACCGAGGGCGTGACGCCGGAGAAGTTGGCCACGAGCGTGTTCGTGAAGCCCTCGATGCGGAGGCGCCCGATGCTGCCGTCGCCGCCTTCCTTGAAGCCGAAGTCGCCGGTGCCCCCGGCGCCGCCCACGACGCTGATGGTGCCGCCCGTGCCGACGATGGCCGTCGCCACCAGCCGCACGCTCCCGCCGCTGCCCCCGCCGCCCGCGCCGATGTTCGTCGCGCCCCCCGTGCCACCGTTGCCCCCGCGGGCCAGGATCGTGCCGGTGACGGTGATCGTCCCCGACGAGGCGATGATGACGGCGCCGCCCCCACCGCCGCCGCCCCCGGCGGTGCGGCCGAAGCCGGTCCCGCCGCCGCCCCCGCCCGAGCCCCCGATCAGCGGGCGCAGACCCGCCGTCCCGTAGGCCACACCACTCCCCGTGCCTTGGGACGAGGCGCTGCCGGCGAGCGCGAACCCGGCCCCGCCACCGCCGGCGCTGCCGGCGCCGCCCGCCGCGCCGCCCGGACCGAGGCCGGCCCCGCCCGTGCCCGACACGATGCCGTTCGACCCCGTGCCGCCGTGGAAGCCGCCCGGGCCGCCGAGCCCCGCGTTGCTCGCCAGGTTCGTGCCGCTCCCGAGCTGGTCGCCGCCCGCCGTGCCGCTCACGTCGAGCGTGCCGGCGATCGTCACGTCCCCCGTTGCCAGGAGCGTCACCGGCGTGTTCGCCGTGTTGCGCGTGAAGCGCACGGTCACGCCCGCCGGGATGGTCACCGTCGTGAAGTGGAAGACGCCGTCCGGCGGCAGCGTGAGCGTGACGTCGCTCGTCGGCGCGAAGGGACCGTCCGCCCCCGTGCTCCCGCTGCTGAACGTCTGCGCGCGCGCCGCGGATGGGCCCAGCAGCAGCAGGCCGACGACCACGCTCAGCGGTGTCCTGACCCCTCGCATCGTGCGCCTCCTCGCTCCTGTGCTCATCGCGCGCGGCTGCCGCCGCCCACGCCGCTCACTGCACCGTGAAGAGAGTGCCGCCCGTGCCCACGGCCGTGGACGGGCCGGCGGGCGTCGTGATCCGCACCACCCGGAGCCCCGGCGGCGCCCCCGCGGCGATCGCCAGCTCGACCGTCGCCGTCGTCCCCGTGCCGTCCACCGCCAGCGCGCTCACCGTGATCGCCGGGTCGAGAGCGTTGTCGAGGAAGACGTCCACCGCCGTGGCACCCGTGAAGCCCGCCCCCGTCAGCGTGACGAGGAGCGAGAGCGTCCCGGCCGCCCCGCTCGCCGGCGTGAGCGCCGTGATCACCGGGACCAGCGTCACGGCCACGCCCGGCGCCGCCTCGAAGGTGAGCCCGCCGCTGCCGACCGCCACGCTCACGGCGCCCGTCACCGCGCCGTTGGCATTCTCGGGGAGCGGGGCCAGCGCTACGCTGACCGCGCTGCCCGCGATGAACACCGGCGGCGGCGGCTCCACCACCGTGAAGGCCAGCGCCACCACGTCGAGCCCCCGCACCTCGCACGCCACCGGCCCGAGCGGGGCGCCCGCGCCCAGCACCAGCTCGAGCGTGAGCTGGTCCAGGTCCGTGCGGACCTGCTGGACGCTGACGTCGGGCGTCGTGCACACGACGCTCGCCCCCGCGAGGTTCGCGCCCGTGACCGTGAGCGGGACCGTCGTCCCCTGGGTCCCGCTCGCGGCCGAGGTGGCGGTGATCGTCGTCGTCTGGCTGAGTCCGCTCTCGCGGGTGATGCGCAGGGGGTTGCCGACGGCGTCCCAGTGGTAGCTCGCCGCCTCGCCGTCCTCGCGGATCACCCGCACCAGGCGCCCGAGGTCGTCGTAGAGGTAGACGATGTCCGCGGAGGCGGCGGGGGCTCCCAGGAGCAGACCGCAGACGAGGACGGTGATGGCGCCGAGGAGCGCGACGCGGGTGCGCAGGCGCGGGGCGTGACGACGGATCGCCTGGTGGTGCGAGCGGCCCTCGGAAGCCTCTTGGGGCACCTGTGGGTGCCGAACGTAACCGACCCCCTACAGGTGAGTCAAGCGTTTTCTAGTCAATGCGCCTCAGGTTCATGTGCACGATTCTCTGTGCAGTCTGCAACCAGTTCTGGGCACTCCTGCGGGCTCTTGCGCACTGCGGCGGGCCGAAAGCGTTCAAAATCCGCGAGTTGGAGTGGGCGATCGCCGACGTCTCGGACTGCTCCAGGGACGAGGCGGTTGCGCTACACACAAGTGATACAATTGCGCCGGCCATGACGCCAACCCAGCGCTCGGTGCTGCGCGAAGGCATCGTCGCCGGCCTGCTCGGCGCCGCCGTCGTCGCCGTCTGGTTCCTCTTCTTCGACCTGGCGCGCGGCCGCCCGCTCCTCACGCCCGGGCTGCTCGGCGCGGCCGTGTTCCAGGGCGTCACCGACCCGATCGGGCTCGAGATCGCGCCCGGCAACGTCCTGGGCTACACGCTCCTGCACGGCCTCGCGTTCGTCGCGTTCGGCGTCATCGCGGCGAGCGTGATGGCGGTGAGCGAGCGCGAGCCCGCGCTCTTCGTCGCCTTCGTGATCCTGTTCGCGTGCTTCGAGGTGTTCTTCTTCGGGGCGCTCGGCGCGCTCGGCCACTCGATGGTGGGCGCGCTCGTGTGGTGGGCGATCCTCATCGGCAACCTGCTCGCGTCGATCGCGATGCTCTGGTACCTCTTCCGCTTCCACCGGGCGCTGCCGGCCACGCTGGTCGGCTCGTGGGGCGGCGTCCTCCGCGAGGGCGTCGTCGCGGGCCTGCTCGGCGCCGTGGTCGTGGCCGTCTGGTTTCTCCTGATCGACGCGATCGAGGGCGAGGTGCTCCGGACGCCGAGGCTCCTCGGCACCGGGATCCTGGGCCAGACCGGCGCGCTCGCCGCGATCCTCGCCTACTCGGCCGTGCACGGCCTCGCGTTCGTCGCCGTCGGCATCGTCGGCGCGCTGCTCATCGCGGGCGCCGAGCGCCAGCCGCTGTTCGTCTTCGCGCTGGTGATCTTCTTCACCGCGTTCGAGGTGTTCTTCTTCGGCGCGGTCGTGATCGCGGCGAAGTGGGTGCTCGACGAGATCGCCGGCTGGACCGTGTTCCTCGCCAACCTCCTCGCCGCCGCGGCGATGCTCGGCTACTTCTTCCGCCGGCACCGCGCGCTGGCGCGCCGGCTCACCGAGGCCTGGACCGAGGACGACTGAGCCGGCTCACCAGAGGGCGTCGGGCAGCGGCAGGCCGGCGAAGGCGTCGACGGGCAGCGGCGCGGCCGGGACGACGCCGAGGCGTCCGACCAGCACGTGGAGCTGCCGCAGGTGCTGGGCGGCGTGCCACGCGGTGCGCTCGAGCAGGTCGTGGCCCGATTGCGGGCCGTAGTAGACGGCGATCGTCCGCGCGAACTCGCCCGGCGCCGCGCCCTCGAACCAGCCCGCGATCCGCCCGCGCACGAGCGCGCCGTAGCGCGCCACGGCGGCCCCGTCGCGCAGGTCGGCGGGCGCGCGCTCCTCGAGCCAGCGCTCGGGCAGCTCGCCGAGGTCCATCCCGTCCACGCACGCGAGCGCGAGGCGGAAGACGTGGTAGGCGAGGTCGCGGAGCGGCCGGGCGCGCTCCGGCGGGGTGGAGTCGAGCTGGTGCGCGTCGAGGGGCTCGAGGAGCCGCTGCGTCGCCTCGAGGATCCGGTCGAGCCGCGCGCCGAGCTCGGCCGGTGGCAGCGCCGCCGGGGCCGCGTACGGCACGCCGAGCAGCGCGGCGTACGCCGGCGGGTTCCAGCCGTGCACCGCGCGCGCGCCCAGCGCCACGGCCGGCACCTGCGGCACGCCGAGCCGCGCGAGCTCCGCGCGCGCCCCCGGGTCACCCTCGACGTTCACGGGATCGAACTCGATCCCCCAGGACGACAGGAGCTCCTTCGTCCTGGCGCAGGACGATCAGCCGGGCCGGTAGAAGAGGCGCGCGCGCAGGGCCGGCTCCCGGCCGCTCACCGGCCCCGGAACGTCGGCGTGCGCTTGCTCGCGAAGGCCGTCACGCCGCTCGCGAAATCCTCGGTGTGGCCGCTCGCCGCGATCGCCTGCGCCTCGAGCTCCATCTGCGTCTCGAGGCTCTCCCACGTGGACTGGTGGAAGAGCCGCTTGGCGCCGCCGAACGCCCGGGTCGGCCCCTGCGCGAGCTCCCGCGCAAGCGCGCCGGCGGCGCCGGCCAGCTCGGCGTCGGGCACCACGCGCGTCACCAGACCCCAGTCGAGGGCCTCGCGCGCCGAGAGGACCCGGTTCGTCATGTAGAGCTCCAGCGCGCGGCGGAGGCCGATCAGGCGCGGCAGGAAGTACGACGACGAGCCGTCGGGCGTGGCCGCAATCCTCGCGTACGCCATCGTGAAGCGGGCCGACTCGGCGGCCAGCACGAGGTCGCCGGAGAGGGCGAACGAGAGCCCCCCGCCCGCCGCCACGCCGTTGACCGCCATGAGGACGGGCTTGTCGCTGCGGCACAGGCGCGACACGGCCCCGTGCAGGTACGTCGTCAGCTCCTTCACGAGCACGCCGATGCGCGGGAGGTTGTCGGCGAAGTCCTTGACGTCGCCGCCCGCGCAGAAGGCGCGGCCCGCGCCGGTGATGACGACCGCGCGCACCGCCGGGTCCTCGTCCACCTCCAGCGTGGCGTGGAAGAGCTCGCGGCCGAGGGCGAGGTTGAGGGCGTTGAACGCGTCCGGCCGGTTCAGCGTGATCGTCGCGACCCCCTCGCTCCGCGCGAGGGTCAGGTTCTCGAAGTTCATCGCTCGTCCTCCGTTCGGGTGGGCTGGACGCGGTCGCGCGCGACCCGCGCGGCGACGTCCAGGATCTCCTGGATCTTCAGGGGCTTCACGAGCACGGCGTCGACGCCGTGCGCCCGGCGCTCCTCGGACGTGAGCTCCACGCCGAAGCCCGTCACGAGGAAGACGGGCACGGTGGGCGCCATCTCCTTCACGGCGCGCGCCACCTGCCAGCCCGACACGCGCGGCATGGCGAGGTCGGTGAACACGACGTCGAACGGCTCGGCGCCGAAGCGCGCGATCGCCTCGCCGCCGTCGGTCAGCACGACGGCGTGGTGGCCGCCGGCCTCGAGGACGTCGCCGAGCATCGCGCCGACCGGCACCTCGTCGTCCACCACGAGGCAGCGCAGCGCCACGCCGGCGACGGGCGGCGCCGCCGCGGGCTCGACGCGCTCGGGCGCCGCGAGCCCGGCCCCGGCCGGGAAGGTCAGCCGGAACGTGGTCCCGGCGCCCTCGCCGCTGTCCACCTCGATGCGCGCGCTGTGGCGCGACAGGATCCCGTACGTCATCGACAGGCCGAGCCCCGTGCCCGCCGGCCCCTTGGTCGTGAAGAACGGGTCGAAGATGCGCTCGCGGACGCCGTCCGGGATCCCCAGGCCGCTGTCGGAGACGGTGACGACGACCTCGCCGTCCGCCGCGGTCGTGGCGATGCCGAGCGTGCCGCCCTCGGGCATCGCGTCCACCGCGTTCAGGATCAGGTTGGTGAGCGCCTCGCGCAGCTCGGCGGCGTCGCCGGCGACGCGCGGGACGTCGGCGAGCGCGGTGCGCACGTCGATGCTCACGCCCCGGCTCTGCGGCTCCTCGCGCCAGCGCAACTGCGTGATCTCGAGCGCGTCGCGGACCACCGCGTTCAGGTCGACCGCCACGAACGGCTGGTCGCGCCGGATGCGCGTGAACTCCTGCAGGCGCCGCACCGTCTGGGCGCCGTCGAGCGACGCGCGCTCGATCACCTGCAGCCACTGGCGGAGCTGGGGCGCCTGGACGCGCTGGAGCAGGAGCTGGGCCCGCCCCAGGATGGACGCGAGCAGGTTGTTGAAGTCGTGGGCGACGCCCGACGCCATCTCGCCCAGCGCGCGCAGCTTCTCCGTCCGCACGAGCTGGTCCTGCGCCGCCGCGAGCTCGCCGTACGCGCGGGCCCGCTCCTCGAAGAGCCGGGCGCTGCGCAGCGCGAGCGCGGCGAGGTGGGCGATGTTGGTGAGCAGCCGCTCGTCGGCCTCGCCGAACGGGCGCGTGTCGCCGCGGAGCACGATGACGCCCAGCACCTCGTCGCCCGCCGCCATCGGCACCCCGAGCCAGTGGGTGAGGTGCACCGAGAGCGCCACGGGCTCCACGCCGTGCCGGGCACACTCGCCCAGGTAGTCGCTCGTGCGGAGCGCGCGCCCCGTCGCGAGCACCACCGACATGAGCCCGACCGCGCGCGGGTACCGGAGGGGCGGCTGCCGGTCCTCGAGGCCGTCCGTGATCCGCAGCCCGATCTCGACCTCCCCGTGCGCGGCGGGCTGGAGCGCCACGACCATGTGGCGCGCGTCCAGGACCCGCGCCACGTGCGCGCGGAGCGCCTCGAGCAGGGCCCCGCGCTCGAGCTGGCCCGTGACGGCGCGCGAGAGGTCGTGGAGCACCGACAGCTCCTCGACCTGGCGCCGGTTCTGCGCGAACAGGCGGGCGTTCTCGAGCGCGACGCCCGCCTGGTTGGCGACCGCCTCCATGAGCGCAAGCTCGTCGCCGGAGAACTCCCGCGCCCGCTCGAACCAGACGAGGCCGAAGCCCCCCACGAGCTGCTCCTTCACCACGATCGGGACGAAGAGCTGGCTCCGGTGCCCGAGCGCGGCGCCGAGCGGTCCGGCGGTGTCGGGCTCCTCGGCGACCCGCGCCGAGGCGACCGGGCGCCGCGTCCGCACCGCCTCGGCGCAGAACGCGTGGTGGCGCAGCGAGAGCCGCGCCGCGCGCAGCGCCTCGAGCCGCCCGGGGGGCACGCGATGGTCCGCGACCGGCTCGAGCCACTCGCCCGCGCCCTCGCGGAGCCACACGCCGGCGCAGTCTGCGTCGACGGCGGTCACGACGCGCTCGAGGAAGTGCTGCATGAGGGACTCGCGGTCGAGCGTCGTGGAGAGCGCGCGGCTCACCGAGAGCAGCGTCTCGGTCTCCCGGAGCTTGAGCTGCGTCCGCCGCGCGAGGTCGGCGTTCTCGATCGCGAGGCCCACCTGCGCCGCGATCCCCTCGATCAGCCGGAGCTCGGCCGGCCGGCACTCGCGGCCCGTGCGCCACCAGACGACGAAGAGCGCGCCGATCGGCTCGCGGTGCGCGTTGGCCGAGGCAAAGAGCACCGAGTGCGGCGGCAGCGCGCTCACCCACTCGGCGTCGAACCGCGGGTCGTGCTGCGGGTCCGCGCTCGCGACCGCGTGCCCCTCGCGCCACGCCGGCAGCAGCTCCGGCATCCGGGTGAGCACGATGGGCCGGCTCATGAACGTGGCGAGCAGGGCCTTCGGCACGTGGTACCCGCCGAGCGGGACGAGCTGCTGGTGGCTCGCGTCGACGAAGTAGGCGCCCACCATGTCCGCGCCGAGCGCGTGCGCGGCCTCGCGCGCCACGCGCCGCATGAGCTCGGCGGTCGGCTCCCGCTCCGCCAGGAGCCGGCCGACGTTCAGCAGCGTCGTCGTCTCGCGCAGCCGCTCCTGCGCCTCCGTGTACAGCCGGGTGTTCTCGAGCGACAGCGCGAGCTGGCCCGCGATCGTCGCCGCGAGGTCGACCTGCCACGGCTCGAAGCGCGCCGGCCGGTCGCAGTGGTCGAGGGTCATCACGCCGATGACCTGGTCCTGGCGGATCATCGGCACCACGAGGCTCGACTTCATCCCGAACAGCTCGACCCAGTCGCGCGGCAGCAGGTCGGTCGTGGCCGCGTCCTCGATGAGGATCGGGCGCCGCGTCTCGATCGCCCGGGCGTTGGCCGGGACGTCGAGCAGCGGCCGCACGGCCACCCGCTGGAACGCCTCCCACAGGCGCGCGTCGCGGCGCCCGTCCGCGTACTGCGACATCAGCGGGAGCACCTGGTCGCCGACCCACAGCTCGAGCGAGCAGCGGTCCACGCGGCACACCTGCGCGATCTTGATCGCGGCGCGCTTGAGCAGCCGCGTGGAGTCGAGCGTGGAGTTGAGGATCTCGACGACCTCCAGGAGCGCGCGGGTCTCCTCGAGCCGGCGGCTCGTCTCGGCGAAGAGTCGCGCATGATCGACCGCCACCGCGGCCTGCGCCGCGAGCGAGCCGAGCAGCGAGGCGGTCTCGGGCGTCACGGGCGAGGGCGTCGCGCGGTGCACCGCGAACGCGCCCAGCACGCGGTCACCGAGCGCGATCGGGTACGCGGTGAGGTACCGGAGGCCCGCGCGGAGCAGCTTCTGGGCGTCGACGACCCGCGGGTCGCGCTCCGCGTCCAGCCAGAGGAGCGGCTCGCGGTGCAGCACGACCCAGCCGACCGCGCCTTCCCCCGGCGCCAGCGCCTGGTGCAGGCTCACGGCCACGCCGGTGTCGCCGTGGGTCAGCGAGCGCGACAGGCGCCCGGTCGCCGCATCCAGCGTCCACACGCTCACGTACGGGGCGTCGAAGAAGCGCGCGGCCGCCGCGGCGATGCTCGCGAGCACCTCGTCCATCTGGAGCGACGAGGAGACGAGCCGGTTGACCTCCTCGAGCGCCGCGAGGCGCTCGGCGTGCTCGCGCGCCTCGCGGTAGAGCCGCGCGTTCTGCAGCGCGATCGCCGCCTGCGCCGCGAAGCTCTCGAGCATCCCGAGGTCCTCCGGCTGGAACGGGTCCGCCGTCTCGCCGACGCGGCTGATCACGATGGCGCCGAGCAGCCGCTCGCCGACGACGAGGGGGTGCGCCATCGCGCGCCGCACGCCGGCCTCGACCCAGCGCGGCAGCGCGAGGAGCGAGCCGGCGTAGTCGTTGGCGACGAGCCCCCGCCGAAGCTCGGCCGCCGTGCCGACCACGCCCTGCCCGAAGGCCACCGAGTCGCGCGGGAACGCTCCGAGCGCCGTCCACGCGCGCGGGACCAGCGTGCGGTCGCCCTCGACGAGATAGATCGCCCCCTGGCCGCCGAAGAGCCGGGTCGCCCGCCCGATGACGATGTCGAGCAGGCGGTCGGGATCGAGCTCGGCGACCAGCTCCCGCCCGATCTCCGCGAGCGCCGCCGTCTGCGCGCGCCGCGCGGTCTCGAGCGAGAACAGGCGCGCGTTCTCGAGCGCGAGCGCCGCCTGGTCGGCGAAGGCCTGGAGGAGCTGGACCTCCGCCTCCGTGAAGACCCGCCCGGCGCGATCCCCCACCGACAGGGTGCCGATGACGCGCCCCTTGACGCGCAGGGGCACGCACAGGAGCGCGGCGTCGCCCGACGCGCGCAGCCCCGCGCGCAGGTCGTCGGTGAGGACGCACGCGGGATCGTCGAAGACGTCCGCGGTCGCCACCGCCCGGCCCGCGGCCACCGCGCGCCCCGAGACGCTGGCACCGGGCGGCACCGCGTGGCCGGGCGGGAGCGTTCCGTGGCCTCGCCCGCCGAGCGCCACCAGCACGAGCGCGCCGTCCGAGCGCAGCAGGCGCAGGCCCGAGGAGCGCGCCTTGAAGGGCCCGAGCACGCTCTCCACCATCCGCTCGCCGACCGCCGCGACCTCGAGGCTCTCGGTGAGCGTCCGCGCCAGGCGCGCGAGCTCCTCCGCCTCGAGCCGCCGGCGCATCGCCTCCGTGTAGAGCCGCGCGTTCTCGAGCGCGAGCGCCGCCTGGTCGGCGAACGCCTGCGCGAGCCGGATCTCCTCCGCGCCGAAGCGCCGCGCGGCCAGGTCGCACACGGCGAGCGCGCCGAAGAGCCGGTCCTTCACGCGGAGCGGGATCGCGAGCAGCGCGCGGTGCGTCTGCGCGGCGACGCGCGCGCGGGCGTCCTCCGTGTAAGTGACCCGCGGGTCCGCCAGCGCGTCGTCCGTGGCGACCGGCTGCCGCTCGCGGACCGCGAGCCCGGCGACCCCCGTCCCGGCCGGCAGCCGGGAGCTCCACTCGAAGACCTGCCCGGTCTCGTCCGACACCGCCACCGCGACGAGCGCGCCCGAGTCCGGCTCGAGCCGGTAGAGGCACGACGAGCGCGCACCGAGCAGCGCGCAGACGCGCTCGGCGACGCGCCGGGCGACGAGGTCGAGGTCGAGCGTCTCGGACAGCACCCGGGCGACGTCGGCCAGCGCCGCCATGCGCTCGGCCTGGCGCCCCGCCTCGCGGTAGAGCCGCGCGTGCTCGAGCGCGATCGCCGCCTGGCCGGCGAAGGCCTCGGCCAGCTCCACCTCCCGCGCCGTGAAGGGCCGGCGCGCGCGGAAGGTCAGCACGCCGGTGGTCCGGTCGCCCACCTGCAGCGGCACGCCGAGGAACTTCGTGTAGCCGAGCCGCCGGTCGGCGGCCAGGTGCTCGGGCACGAGGTCGGCCACGCTCGCGATGTCACAGACGAGCGTCCGGCCCGCCGCGACGACCTTGCCGCTCAGGCTCTCGCCGACCTTGAGCCGCGGCCGGAGCATCGTCTCGCCCGCCGAGCCGGCGAGCCCGGCGAGCACGAGGTCGTCGCCCTCGAGGAGCCGGAAGCCCGCGTTGTCCACGCCGACGAGCCGCGCGGCTTCCTCGGCGATCGACGTGAGCAGCGCGTCGGTCGGCGTGAGCCGGCCGATCTTCTTGTTGATCTCGAGGACCGCGGCCAGGTAGGCGCGGCGGGCCTGCTCCTCGGCGAAGAGCCGGGCGTTGTTGAGGGCCGGCGCCGCGGAGTCCGCGAGGGACTGCAGCAGGCCGAGCTCCTCGGGCGCGGGCGCGTGAGCCGCGGGCCAGCCCACGGCGAGGGCGCCGATCGGCCGGTCCCCGGCGCGGAGCGGCGCGACGGCAAGCGACACGACGCCCTCGCACTGGAGCGCCTCCACGTCCCGCGTCCGCGGGTCGCGGACCACATCGCCGACCACGATCGGCGCCGGCGCGGTCGCGGCCTCCGCAACCAGCGGGCTCGAGAGCGGCAAGCGCGCGGCGCTGGCGGGCGCCGGAGCGCCCGCGGTGGCGGTGAGCGACACGTGCTCGCCGTCCTCGGCCACGAGCCAGAGCCGCGCGACGACCGGGCCGAACAGGTCCCGCACGGCGCCGACGATCCGCTCGACCAGCGCGTCCGGCGCGAGCGTGGCGGTGAGGTGCTGCGCCAGGCGTGCGAGCGTCTCGAGCCGGCGCCCCTTCTCGCGCGTCTCGGCGAGGAGCGCGGCGCGCCCGACGGCCAGGCCGACCTGCTGGGCGACCGCCTGGAGCAGCGTGAGCTCGTCCGGCTCGAACGTGCGCACGTCCCGCGAAATGAGCGCCAGGACGCCCCAGGTCCGGCCGCTCACGGGGATCGGCAGCGTGAGCTGCGTCCGGTAGCCGCGGGCCTCGACGCGCTCGCGCACCTCGGGGGCCAGGAGCCGCGAGGCCCCGAGGTCGGTGCGCAGGCGCTCGACGTCGTCGGGCGTGAGCCCCCGGTGGGCGACGAGGACGAGCGCCGGCGCCGCCGGGTCGAGGCGGAACACGCCGCCGATGTCCATGCGGGCGACGCCGCACACGACCTCGAGCGTCCGCTCCGCGGCGACGGCGAGCTCGTCGGCGGCGCCGACGGCGACCCCGATCGCGTAGAACGCGTCGAGCGCGCGGCTGCGCCGGTCGGCGGGCCCGCGCGCGGCGCCGCGCCGCGCCGCCTGCGCGCGCCGCCCGAGCCAGCCCGCGGCGACGACCGCGAGCGCGGCGGCGCCGAGCGACAGCCCCCAGAGGAACCAGAAGCGCCGGCGCTCGGCGCGGTGCGCCGCCTCGGAGACGAGCACGCGGACGCCCAGGCCCGCGTCCGCGTCGAGCGCGCGCACGAGCCACGGCTCGCCGCGGACCGCGAGCGGCCCCGGCCGGGCCGCCTGCCAGCCCGTCGGCGGCGCCCCGGGGAGCGTGGTGGCGAGCAGGCGGTCGCCCGCCGCGACGACGAGCGCGGTCCGCGGCGGCAGCCGCGCGAGCGCCCCGCCGGGCGCGTCGAGGCGACGGCCGACCACGACGGCGCCCGCCGGCAGCGGTGCCACGCCCAGCACGTACGCCCGGCCGCCGACGACGCCGAGCCGGGGCACGCGCCCCCCCGCCCACGCCGGCCCCGCGCCGGGCGGCGCCGCGGGCACCTGCACGAGCGGCACCCCGCTCGCGTCGAGCACGACCAGCAGGTCGGCGATGCGCTCGAGCGTGAGCGCGAGCAGCCGCGGCGAGGCGCCGCGCGCGAGCGCC
>Ga0209342_10003398_pt1 | contig 16769 bp, 18 predicted proteins | sample RifCSP16_2_FD_184023 | JGI IMG/M metagenome (GOLD analysis project Ga0209342, IMG submission 184023) | Soil microbial communities from Rifle, Colorado - Rifle CSP2_sed 16_2 (SPAdes) (version 2) | ecosystem: Environmental > Terrestrial > Deep subsurface > Rock core/Sediment | place: Rifle... | reverse complement strand
AAGGGACCTAAGGCTTGGAAAATTTGATGTTCTTATTGGAATAAACCTCCTACGAGAAGGGCTTGATATCCCAGAGGTATCACTCGTTGCTATTCTTGATGCGGATAAAGAGGGGTATCTCCGCTCTGACACATCACTGATTCAGATCTTTGGACGCGCTGCAAGAAATATCCGTGGGAAGGTCATCCTCTATGCCGATAGGATTACCTCTTCAATGGCAAAGGCGATTTCTGAAACTACGAGGAGGAGGAACATTCAAGAGGAATATAACAAGAAAAAAGGAATAACTCCGAAGAGTATTGAAAAGAGAGTGAGTGATATACTATCAACGATATATGAGGCGGATTATTTTACAGTTCCAACGGTTGAAGAGGGTGATGTAGATGTATTTGAGGTTTCTCCTGAAAAGATCTCTGGCGTGGTTCAAAACCTTACAAAGGAGATGAAGGAAGCTGCAAAGAAGCTTGAGTTTGAACGCGCAGCAGAAGTGAGGGATAAAATTAAGAGACTCCGTGAGCTTGAACTTAGATACCTGGAAGGAATTAAATAAAAAGGCCACCAGAGTTGAGTCATCCAAAGGTCTACTTTCTATGGAACTTCTAGCTGCCTTCAGTATGATGATAAAATAGTTGAAACTATAAGTTTAGTTACTCAATGTAGTATCTGCTGAAGAATTGGGAGATTTAAAAGCGCTTATTTTAATATTATGATATAGAATCAAGGGCGATGATCTAAGCATCTAAGCAAACATAAGGATGAGAAAAATGCCAAAGAAAAAAGCCACAAAGGTAAAGCCTATCCCGAAGGGTATGCGCACAGTAACACCACATTTAATTTGCAAAGAGGTGGCTAACGCCATTGAATTCTATAAGAAGGATTTTAGCGTAGTGGAAATGTTTAGAATGCTAACTCCGGATGGGGAGAGGCTTCTACATGCCGAGATACGCGTTGGTGATTCAGTAGTTATGCTGGTTGACGAATCCCCAGAATGGGGAGCATTAGGACCTACCAGCCTTAAAGGCACACCAATCGCATTTTACCTATATGTAAAGAACGTAGATGCCTTTGTTGCCCGTGCTGTTAAGGCTGGCGCAAAAGTCGTAATGTGCCCGTGGCAGATATGTTCTGGGGCGACCGATATGGCAAGTTAGAAGACCCTTTTGGCCATATGTGGGAGGTCGCCACACATATTCGTGACGTAAAACCTAAGGAAATGGAACGCGCAGCCAAGGAGATGTTCAGTTCTAAGTGATATATTTCGAAACACGTTATATAGGCTGCCTATCAGATAGGTACAAATATTCATTTCAGGCCGTTATAGTACAATAATCTAAGAAGATCGGATAGTTCTAGCTATAATATAAAGTATATTATGATATTGATTGTAGTAAAGATGATTATAATATATTTAAGTTCATAAACAGCTTTAGAAATCCTTTCAAATAATACATAGTTATAAAAATTATCTCTTTATTAATGTCAGATAAGTTTTATTACAACTCAAATATCGCCACAAGTCGGGTTCATACTATAGAATACAAGTCATACATGACTTTAGAGCGATGTAATTTTTTGATATGTCGAAGATAAAAAAGGGAAATCTACATATCGGGACCTCAGGTTGGATCTACGGCGATTGGGATGGCATCTTCTACCCAGAAAATTTACCGTCTAAGGATAAGCTTAAATACTTTTCCAGTCACTTTAAGACCACAGAAATAAACTACTCTTTTTATCACTTGCCAAGACCTAAAACTTATGAAAATTGGTATAATCAAACGCCTCAGGGTTTTATATTCGCAGTTAAGGCTAGTCGGTTTATTACCCATATAAAGCGGCTCGAAGGCGTAAAAGATGCTTGGGAAGGATTTTTAGAAAATACCTTACATCTTAAGGAAAAATTAGGACCGATCCTATTTCAGTTCCCTCCGAGTTTTAAAGCCGACGACGAGAATATTAAAAGGTTAAAAGGATTTTTAAAGCTCATAAGTTCAACAAATATAAGATTCGCTTTTGAGTTCCGCAACAAGAGTTGGGGTGATGAAGCAATTTATAATATCCTAAAGCGATTTAATATAGCCTGGGTTATTGCCGATTCGCCTAAGTATCCAAAGGCTGAGGCTGTTACCGCCAATTTCATTTATATCCGAATGCATGGCTCCACAACCCTCTTTAGTTCTAAATACACCTATGAAGAGGTAAAGACTCTGGCTCAAAAGATACAAACGTGGTTGAAAAAGGGCTTTGATGTCTATGTTTATTTTAATAACGATTTTCAAGGATTTGCAGTACAAAACGCCAAAGAACTTTTGGAGTTAGTTGGGACCTAGCAATTGTGAGGATCATATAGCAGGGAAGCTGGGATTATAACTACTTCAGATATGCATACCGTAGGATCAGAGAGCAGTTTGTCCTACGATCACCTAAGAAAACAAGGAAGCTTCCATGCCTGCCGTCGGCTGAGCTTATGCTCATTACTAATCATAGTTCATAAGGAAAGCTTGAAGATATATCATCTTGCGTTAAAAGACATTGAAGAGAGGTATCAACAAGCTATGAGAAAAGTAGAATTTTGGCTAATCACTGTTAAAAAGATAAGACGAGATATGTGTATACGGTAGCCATCCTTGGAAAGTATAAATATCGACTACGCACCTCGTTGTTTAGCATCCTTTATTCCCTTAGCCTTCTCTAATAATTTTTTATTGTTGTCTATATAGATTCTGATAGCTTCTTCCACGACTTCAGATGATGATTTTTCTATATACCATGCCAGAGTCTCTAAATCGTCTATAACATCTTTGTCTATTGTAAAGCTCTTTCTACCCTTAACCTCTTTCTCGCTACTGGATTTACTTATCTTTTTCCCCATATCTCTAAAAATATCACCTAACCCCAACTGGGATTTTTTCTTAGATATCATTTCCCCCTCCTCTTTACTCTTTTTATAAATTCATCAATAAATTCTTTGAAAGCAGTACCTGCTAAACTATCAGGCCTATATAACCATATGGGCTTTTTAGCTTGAATAGCTTCTTCTACTTTAATAGTTCTAGGTAATTTGGTATTAAAAAGAAGCTTAGAGAATTTGTTCTTAATAACGTTTAGGGATTCCCTAGCCACTATTGTGCGGTCTAATTGATTAACAACAATACCAAGAATCTCGAGCCTAGGATTTAGTCCCTCTTCTTGAACCCCTTCTACTATCTCCATTAAATCTCTGAGACCTAGTAAGCTATAGTAGTAGGGTAACGATGGTATCAATACATAATCCGAAGCAGTAAGTGCATTAACAGTAAAAACCCCGAGTGAAGGGGGACAGTCTATTATGACAAAATCCCACTTATCTTTCTTATTGGTTTCCATAGAGAGCGCATTCCTTAGTTTTGTATAACTCTTAAATGAGATCTGGAATTCAACTTTAGAAAGATGAATGTTGCTAGTGACCAAACTAATAGAATTGTTTTCAATACCACTGACTATGATTTCACTGCTAAGCTTTGGCTTATCAGAGAATATCTCCATTGCGTTGCAATTCTCTTGTCTGTCAAAGGTAGCGGAAAGGTTGCCTTGAGGGTCCATATCTATAAGAAGAACTTTGTGCTTGAATTCATAAAGCCCCCAACCTAAGTGATAGGCTACAGTTGATTTCCCCACACCGCCTTTTTGGTTGCATATAGATATTACCTTCATAGTATCATATTATTGTACGATAATATTATCATACTATATTATTCATATATTTTCAGCCCTAATAGTAAAATATTAATTTAATCTAAAGAAAATCTCAGTATATCATAATTAAATACACAATATATGCTCATAATCAGTTATTTGCCTAAGATGTTTAAATCTACTTGTATCTATGTCATATATGTGTAAAAATATGTCTAAGTTACAGTTCATGGTACTCAGTGCTAGTTTGTCAATTATATTACATTATGTACATAATATAGAGAAACTAATTGATACACCTTAGATATTACATTACTAATAAAGGGTAATATACTGTCAATACTGTATTATAGCGATGTATTTTGCAATAGTACATTAATAATCCTACAATACCAGGCAGATGTAATATATATTTCATACATAATATTATTATAACTCTGTAATACTTTCTTATTCCATTATTTATTATGCTGGTTTCAAAACAATTGTTCAAATATTTTTATTAATGATAAGATTAGGTATTAAGCCAACTCTTATCGTAATGGTCTATACCTTAACTTCTAATTACCTTAAGCTTCTATAGTTACGTGACTATGATAGATAAACTTTCAATATAAGTTCGCTTCTTTAAATAAGAGCACTTTGCCAACTTTACCTATGCATAAGTTACGTTTTACTTAGGACTCACCTACGTCTATCTAATGTAATGTGTTATCACATATTCAAAACAGTAAATATGGGGATTGCCCAATTTAAATGTTTCAAGTATTTTTTAGAAGCAGATGATTAAGCGACCGGCTCAATATCAATTTAATTCGTATATTGCCATCGGACGAGAATTATCAATAATTAATATATGTAAGCCTTAATGTCTATTCGAGTAGAAGTGTATATATTGAGGTTAAATTATAATAAATACTACAATCAGATGATATGATGATAGGATCATAACATGATACGGTAATCATACTATCAGATTCAGTATGATAGATTTCTTTTTATAAGCCGTTGTTGAACTTTTAGAGTAAATACATTCCCGGGTTACAAATTCTTAGCACATAATACGAATAACATATAAAAAGCTTGAAAATTTGATTGCTCTATAAATTAGATACTTTTCGTAATAGTAGATTTGATTAAGCTATAATTAACTTAGTTCTATTCTGTGTATATAAGACATAATAAATAGGAAGTTGCAATCAATATCTAAGGAAAGACATTAAATACTTTAACAAACGTTATAGTATTATTAGTAATACATTATAACTAGCAGTAATCATAGTGTATTATCTCTAAATTGTCATATCTAGGCTATACTTCAATGAGTCAAGTCTAACTTAGCATTAAACCATCAATCTCCAAAATATCCTTTAGGATCTGCATAAGGTGACTGAGCTCTAGTCTACGATATAACTTAACTCCAGTTTAAAATCAAATCATACTTTAATCAGTAAGAATTTGCTAATATAAAAAAAACAATCGGATCTTTATAGATAATATACGATAAAACAGACTTCTACAGCATAAGTAAGCATTAAGTAATGCCATTAAGTCGTCAGAAAAGCATATTTCCCCTCATCAACCTCAATCAAACTAAAAGAAAGGTTCCGAAATCCTCCTCTCAGAATATTCCTTTAAATGAATTGTTAAAGCACACGAGATTGTGTTACACATACCAAACGCCCCCCTTTTTGTTGATCGCTAGCCTGCGTGTTTAAAACGTAAAATAGTGCCTGCATCAGTATTAGGCCCGAAATCAGACCAGTACTTTGTTCCTTTCCATTCATCTGCCCCACCAACACAAATCTATTTAACCCGTTTTACTTAGTACCAATTCATCAATCCACATCTTAAAGACAGTAAAACGATTAAAAAATCCAAAGGTTGTAATTCTTCCTTTGCAAAGCTCAGCCTCCGTATCGGCAGTCCACCAACTCTTCAATTCTCTTCGATTGTTATCACGTGATATACCCTTCTCGGATATGCTCTAATAGCTACCTAATGAAACACATTAGCCACGACCTTATCCTCATGCTTTTTGGTTTACTGAATATTATTGAATCGTCAGAACGGGGCTACCCCCTACCCTCTTTTAGAACGCTCTTCAAACACTAGTAAAGATAAAAATCCAAGCACTTTATTTATAGATATACCACACTCAAGCTATTCTTTATTTAAAAGTTTATTTTGTCTTATGAGATCATTCTTAAATGGAGTCTTAGGTAAGTAAGCATTTAATATCAAATATATTCATAAGTATAGCTTTAGTAGCTGAGGACAGTTTTTATATTCGTTTAAAGTTTTCTGTTGCTTTTTATTGCTATGACATGATATCAAACACTTATAACAGAGGGCGAGATTAATATTTAAAGAAGAATATCTTAAATAATAAAGAGGGGCGAAAAATGGGGTTTCTTAGTAACTCACAGCTTAAACAGTTTAGTTGCGGTGATGTTATTCCAGGAAGTAGTGGAATGCTTACACTTGCCTTTGGTCCTGCCAGCGATGCGTTAAGTAGAGCTCCCGCTGGCAACGCTGCGTATCCCTTTTGGTTCGGTTGGTATCACCGCAAAAAAGGACAGGAGTTAAAACGGTGAAAAAACACAGAAACTTATGTTGCTTACTATGTTACTAAAGGAAAGTTTAAGATCTTAAGTGAAGATCAGACAAAAGAGATTGGAACCGGAGACTGGGTTGGTTTTCCACCTAAGACAGAGTACGAAGTCATGGCTACAGCCGATGATTCAGAGCTCGTGTGGGTATATGTCCCGCCGAAGGCAGGATAATTTCTTCTAATCGACCTTCTATAGAATTTTATAAAATCCTCTTTTTTCATTTAGGATTAAGTATAAAAGAGGGATGACTTAATATTTCTTCATCAATGTAAAGCTGATAATCCCTAACACACATTCTAGGAATGCTCTAACTATAAGGAACCTTTTCTACACCAATGATTACTTTACACCCGTGAGCTAAGTGATATAATCAAAACTGTCTATCACTAATTATTTATGACTAACTAATTAAAAATCTATAGGAGGAAAATAAAGTGCCTCTCGATTTTGAATTCACAGAAGAACAAAATATGTTTAGGGATACGGCAAGGGATTTCGGAAAAAACGAAATCGAACCGCTTATAGAGGAATGTGAGAAAGAAGAGGAATTCCCAAAGGAACTTTTCCCCAAACTGGGTGAGATGGGGTTTTTAGGAATAGTATTTCCCGAAGAATACGGAGGAGTAGGACTAGATAAGGTAACTGATTGTATCTTCGCCGAAGAAATGGGGAAGATAAACGCAGGAATAGCTATGTGTATTAATGCTCATACAAGCTTAGCTCTTTTCCCTACTTATAAGTTTGGAACAGAAGAACAAAAACAAAAATACCTTGTTCCAGGTATTGCTGGACAGAAAATAGGAGCCCTAGGGCTTACTGAACCTAATGCTGGTTCTGATGCTCGTAGCATTCGCACCCAGGCTGTTAAGGAGGGCAATAAGTACATACTTAATGGAACCAAGACCTGGATTACAAATGGCTGTATGGCTGACTTTACAGTCGTTGCTGCTTATACAGATAAAAGCAAGAAGGGTGAAGGTATTAGTCTATTTATAGTTGAAAAGGGTTTCCCCGGCTTTAAAGTAAGCGGCAAAATACATAAGCTGGGTCATAAAGCAGCAGACACAGGAGAGCTCGTTTTTGAAAACTGTGAGGTGCCTGAGGAAAACCTTTTAGTTGGAGAGGGAGGATTTGAGCGTGCTATGGCAACCCTTCTTGGGGCAAGGATTACCCATGCAGCGAAATCTGTTGGCATGGCTCAAGCTGCTTTTGAGTACGCCCTTCAATATTCGAAGGACAGAGAAGCATTCGGAAGACCTATATCTAAATTTCAAGCTATAAGTTTTAAGCTAGCTGATATGGCGGTAAAGATAGAAACCGCTAGGCTAATGGTTTATAAGGCTGCGTGGCTTTATAGCCAAGGAAAGCGATGTGTAAAAGAGGCTTCTATGGCTAAGCTTTACGCTGCCGAGGTAGTTCAGTGGGTTGCCATTGAGGCTGTCCAGATTCTCGGCGGATATGGGTATGGGGTTGAGTACCCTGTAGAAAGATACTATAGGGATGCAAAGCTTGCTTCCCTCACTGAAGGTACATCTGAAATTCAACATATCATAATAGCACGCGAACTAGGAATTTAGACGAATAGTATTTTAATTTCATTGTAGTCTTCCATTGTAACTTTTCATTAATTTGTTATTAACATACTCAAGAAGCAGGCTTTCATTATTCTCAATTTATGGTAAATTCTTGTACCAATTTCAAAAAGGGGGAGCAAAATGGCAAGTTCAATCCCAGGCATTGAAGATGCACGTGAAATTCTAAAGAAACATAAAATCGTAATTGCAGGCATAGGAGAAACAGAACAGGGTAAAATTCCCAATAAAAGCTCTTTCCAGTTCCTTTCCGAGGCTTCTAAGCTAGCAATAGAAGACGCCGGTATTAAAAAAGACGATGTAGACGGTTTAGTAACCGCATTTTCACTCGTGGAACAAACATTCATGCATTGCACTACTTTTGCTGACTACTTTGGTCTTAGACCTAGGTACTTTTCATCCGTTGCGATAGGCGGGGCTACCGCTGTCTGGATGGTAGCCGAAGCTGCTATGGCTATTGCAGCTGGACAAGCCGAAGTAGTACTTTGTGTTAGAGGAGATAACACACTTTCTGGAATTTCCTCTTCCGGTATGGTTGCACTCATTAGAGAGATGTGTCATGCGGAATTTGAGTTTCCTTATGGCTTAACTACACCGGGTGGGTATGCGCTTGCGGCTCAGAGGTATTTCCATGAATACAATGCAAGGCAGGAGCATCTCGCTGCCGTGGCCGTTACGATGAGAAAGCATGCTAGTCTTAAACCAAATGCTATGAATAAAGAACCTCTTACAATAGATGAGGTTGTAAACTCTCGTATTATCGCTGCTCCGCTTCATAAGTACGACTGCTCAATAATTTCCGACGGTGGCGCTGCCTTTATCGTTACAACAGAAAAAAAAGCCAAGGCGTTAGGAATTAAGAAACCGCTTGTTTATCTTTGGGGTATGGGAGAGGGATATTCACATCAATACTTTACCAGTCTTGCTGACTTAAATCAGATCTATAATGCTATCGGCAGCTCTGGCGAGAGGGCTTTTAAAACGGCTGGAGTAGGACCTAAGGATGTAGATGTTGCGTTTCTCTATGACTGCTTTACCATTACAGTCCTCTTAGAATTAGAGGGACTTGGATTTGTACCAAAGGGGGAAGCGGGTCCTTTTGCTTTAGAGGGTCGTTTAGAGATCGGTAAGGATCTTCCTCTTAATACTCACGGAGGGCTTCTTTCACAGGCTCATCTTGGGGCTATGCACCATGTTGTCGAAGCAACCACGCAGTTAAGGGGAGAAGCGGGTCCTAGACAGGTAAAGGATGCTGAAGTAGCCTTAGTGCATGGAAATGGCGGAATCGTTTCTGCACATAGTACAATCGTCTTAGGAAAAGAACCTATTTCGTAATAAAAAGAAATCATTCTCACAGAAGATAGATAAATTACTTAGAATAATTTACGAAGTTTTCTTTCTGTAGACTCTGTGGCTAAATACCTAGGAAAGGAGATTATAAAAAATGTCTGAAAAAGCTAGTACTAAAAGTGGCGGTTATGAAAAGCCTCTGCCAGAATTTCGTCCGGAGACCAAGCCTTATTGGGACGCTTGCAAAAAGCATGAGTTCTCTTTACCAAGGTGTAAGAAATGTGGCAAGGTTTTCTTTTATCCACGTGCACTTTGCCCAGTTTGTATGTCTCAGGATTTGGAATTGATAAAAGCAAGCGGTAAAGCAAAGGTTTGGACATTTGCTATTCATCATATGGGTCCTACCCCAGCTTATAAGGGGGAGCCTCCGTATGTAGTTGCCATTGTAGAAACTCAGGAAGGGGTAAAGATGATGACCAATATAGTAGGCTGCAAACCTGAGGATGTTCGTATCGGGATGGCTGTGGAAGTAGTGTTTGATGATGTTACCCCAGAGGTAACATTGCCTAAGTTTAAACCCATAGGTAAATGATGACTTTACTCTTATTTCGTGACTTGTGTTTCCATGTACGATTCACGACACACGAATTGCGATTCACAAAATACTAGTTTAAGGAGCAAAATAAATGGCTCAGGAAATGGCTCGACTTTTTTATGAGGATTTAAACATTGGCGATCAGGACCAGAGCACTGGCAGAACGATTACAGAAACTGATGTTGTGAGTTTTGCTGGTCTCTCAGGCGACTTTAACAACATGCATATTGATGAAGAGTTTGCTAAAAAAACTGTCTTCGGAACCAGAGTAGCACACGGTCTTTGTGTTCTTTCAATTGCGTCTGGTCTTTGGTTCACCATGCAAAGATTAGCTACAATCGCTTTTATGGGGCTTGAGGACTGGCGTTTCTCTAAGGCAGTAAAGTTTGACGATACTATTCGAATAACGCGAAACCTTGTTGAAAAAAGAGAGCACAAACGCCCCAACATGGGATTCCTCATCTTTGAGGTTAAAGTTCACAACCAGGCTGATGAGGTTGTACAGGAAGGTAAATGGGTGATTTTGGTTCAGAGAAAAGGATCCTAGCCTTTTTATAGACAGTATATTTAGTTATGATGCAGTCCAGCATAGCTAAAAATTGATATAACTATAGGGCATTTTAACTAAACTAACTACCTATACTATATACTGTGTATTTTTTCATAAGGCTCTAGAGAGATTTTCCTGTAGGATTTTTATTTATTAAATTTTGTGCTTAGTAATTACCCATACATATGGCGTACTAACCACTTTTATCTTCTTTTTTGAATCAACCGCTTCCACCCGTTTATAAAAATTTAACTGTAATTACAGTAACATAAGATGATTCAACTGTATTGAAGCAAATAAGTTTATTAATAGAATAAAAAACTCTCTTGACATACATATATAAAGTGTGCTAAATGCTATTGCAGTATGGTTAAAGCGGTAGTTTTAGTGGATTAGTGGTATGTCAATTACAGGTGGGAATCTACACACCAGTGTAGAGGAACAGTTTAAGAAGGATAAAATACCACATAAAAGGAGGTACGGAGAGAGATGGTTCCAGTAGAAGCGTTACTTGGTCTTGTTTTGTTAATGGTTGGTTTTGTGTTCTTTGGTAATGGGGTAACCCTGCTTGGAAAGACTGGGGCAAAAGAAATAGGCGTCTTAAACCTTGCAGTGGCGGTAATGATTTCTATAGCAGCATGGAAGCTTCATACACTTGGGCTAACTGCTGCTACGGCCTTGATTTTAGTCTTTGCCCTGATTTACTTTATGGTGGGCGGTATCTTTTGCCTTGGTTATGATGCTAAGGGGCTTGGCTGGTATTGTTTATTCGGCTTTGTTGTATTTCTTTGGTACGCCTACCACTTCTTTGCATTAGCTGCAGCAGTGCCTGCTATAGCTGGTGTTAAATGGTTCGGTGTTTTCTGTTTAGCTTGGGCATTGCTTGTTATACTGGCATTTCTTGCTCTTTCTTTGGGAAAACCAATAGCATCTACAGTAGGATGGCTTTTTATTGTTGAGTCTATTCTGACACTTCTAATCCCTGGGATGATACTTCTTACAGACAAGTGGAACCCGCTAGGTGGCGTACCTGGCTAAGAAAGGGAAATTCTTCGTAAGGCATATGGAAGGTTCGGATCATAGTATGGTCCCTACCTTCCATTCTATTCTAGTTCTAGTGGATTTCGCACCATACCCAAGGGCTTTTTTATCTAAGGGTCAATTTATAAAAACATAGTGGTCTTATAATTAAGAAAAGCAGCTTTGTACTCCTCCACAATAAGTTTACGTACCTCTACCACTCGGGCTGTGCCTAAAAAGAATACGGAAGGGAAGCTTTAAAAGAAAAGCTATAATAGATGGACGAAGAAAGATCGAGATAAAAAGCCATAGGTCACTCGGGCGAAGGTATATTTTAGAATCCCATACACCCATTTGACCCCTCAGTATAACAAACTCTTTCTCCACGACTGCATCCTTTATTGTTATTTCAAAATCACCCGCAGGGCTGACAACCTTCAAAAGACATCCCTCCTCTTTTATACATGTAAAGGCTCTTACAAAACTAACTATCTCTGATCAGGAATGCAAATTTGTGCCGAGCTACAAGGATCTGTAAGTCAGTAAAAAGTGCTTAAAGGGAGGATTTGGTTAGCAATGATCTAATTAATTTAGACAACTAGACAACATTAATAAATCGTACCAAATGAAATAAAATAGTTACTAATTAAGATTAAGCCTAAGCACCTTTGATACTAAGAAGAAGTTTTTATATTCTTTTTTCATACACAAATCACAACGTTATAAACCTAATGCCTAGGCTTACCTAGGTCTATAGGTTTTTATTCTTGAATGATTAGTTACCTATAAAAAACTCACTAATGTCTACAACACCCACTATCCCCATAGGGAGTATCAATTAAACTACTTGATGTATTACCTAACTCACAGCTAAGCAGGGCTGTCTTAGACTTAGACAGCCCTGCTCTCTTTCTCTTATAACACTCTCACTCTTAACCCTGGCTATACTGTGGGAGTAGGAAGCGATGGCGCATGTTGTACTTAAAAGGTGTGGCATAGAGGAGCATACCAAAATCTTTATCCGGATCCCTTGTGATTGTCTTAGTCCATATCGTCTTTGCCGGAGGAATAATCAGATTGAATGTGAAGCTGATAAGACCGACCACCTCTACGTTACCAAGCTGTCCACCCATATAGTCGTATGGTGTTCCAGACATGTACCATGAGCGAATGTCATTGCTTGTCGCGGTGCGGATGCTCGCAGGATTCAACTGGAAGCGATGTCCGGTTCCAAATCCCGGTGGAAGCTCTGACGGAAGATAGGTAACCTCATGTATGCTTTTTATCACGTCTGGCTCCGTGGTAATACGATAATTCATCCGGCCCCAGTCGGTCTTTCCATAGAAGGTTGGTCTTGCTGCAACTGGCTTGTCGGAATAACGGCCATTAGCTGTATGGAGGAAATAACCACGGCGCTCCATTGCCATGTTAAAGTAGTTATTGTTTGTTCCATGCTCAAATGCAGCAATGTAAGCAGCTTTCTTCGGAAATCCAAACGGCTCTTTTCCTGCGAAAATCGGGGAGTCGTTTGAAAGATACATGTACGGATAATATCCAGCCTTGTATGTGTTGCCATCTGGCGAATTTACGGTAGCTGAGAAGGTTACTCCGAACTCCATGTACGGGCCAAGCATCGTGTTTCTGTGAATGACGTACCAGAATTCAATTACGTTATCCTGTATGTTTATTGGCTCAGGAGTAACATGCTTCATGTCGTTTATATCAGCACGGACAACAAATGCCATCCAGCGGCTGTCTGTATAAGTCAGGGGGACAATATCGTAGTCAAACACTGGGTCTGCCACGCCCTGGCTTATGATGTGGATTCTGTCTCTATCAAATGGAAGAGGGGGAACCTCTCCCTCGTCTAACCATGGATAACTATATTCATTTCCCTGTATACCCATTGGTAAATACCTCCTTATTGAATTTGAATTATTTACTTTCTCCTAACTCATAAAACAAATCTCTTATGATCCCTGGCTGATTGGGAACTGCTGACGGAGACCATACTTGTACGGAGTCGCAAACCCTCTGTAGGAAGCTGGGCGCTCGTATGTCTCTCTCCAAAGTATCTTAGGAACTGGGATTACGAGATCAAACACGAATGAAATACAACCAGTGACCTCAGTTATCTTCAGCTCAGTGCCCATATTATCAAATGGTGTACCCTGCATGAACCAGTTAATAGCCGCGCCGGAAGCCGTGCGGGTATGCTCGGGCTTAATTGCGAAGCGATGCCCCTTAATACCAAATGCTGGTGGAAGCTCTGAGGGTATATATGCTAGCTGCCACTCAGAACTCGAGACATCAGGCCTGGTAACAACCTTCATATTAAGCTTACCCCAGTCAACTTTGCCATAGAAGTATGGTGGGGTTACCGGCTTATCATCGAATTTACCGGTTGCGCTATGGAGCAGATACCCGTTACGGGACATTGCAAATCCGAAGAAATCCGTACCTTTTTCACCGCCGTGCGTGGTGATTCTGATATAGGACATCTTCTTCGGGAACCCAAGAACACGACCGGCGTCCACAGGGGCATCACCGGTGAGGTACATGTATGGATAGTAACCGGCTTTCCAAACATTACCCTTGGGGTCCTTATAAGTAGCGGAGATTGTTACCCCGAACTCAAGGTATGGACCTAACATCGTATTTTTATGCTCGACGTACCAGAACTCGACCAGGTCTGCATTTTCTCCATCCCACACGTTAAGCGGTGGGTTGGGGCAGAGCCTTTTTCTGGTTGCCTCTGGAACCCTAACAACAAAAGCAGACCAGCGGCTGTCTGTATATGTAAGAGGGAGAACATCGATGTCCCAGAGCGGGTCGCTAGGGTTAGCGATGATCCAGGACTTTATGTCTCTCTCACATGGTGGTGGCGGGCAATCCTTACTGAGTTGCCAATACTTGCTTGGCACGTTAATATGTGTAGGCATATCAAAAACCTCCTTTCTTAATAGATTTTTTGTTGGATTGTTACCAATCCTGAGGAGAAACTAATCAAAGATTCGTTTGACTGAGGCTCACGAACATCTTAATTACGTTTCCTTAACCCCATCTTCTTTCTTTATATCAGAAATTACCTTAGCTTGTCAAGGGGTTTTTTTACAATAGGAAAAATATTTTAAGTAACAGGCTTAAATCCAAAGGAAAGAAATAGGAAATTACCCATTACACGGATATGTCGGATTTAAAAACTTGAAGTGCTAAGGTGGCAAAATCCCCTACCCTATGCTGAATAACCAGATTAGCATCCATATCATAGGGCGTAGGAGTAAGGTTTATAATAACTAGCTTCGCTCCGGCGCGAAGGGCAACGTCAGGCAGTATATTTGCAGGCGATACTTGCAAGGACGAGCCAATAACTAAAAAGAGATCAGCTTGACGAGTTAGCTCTAAAGACCTCTCCCACGGAACTCGAGGGAGTATCTCACCAAAAAAAACCGCATTTGGCTTAAGTACACCCCCACACTCTTTACAAAGAGGGGGGTTTTCCCCAGAGATTACCCTTTCCATAACCTCATCCATAAGGGATATTAAACTGCAATTAAGACATACTGCCTGTCTTAGTGAGCCATGAAGCTCGTAAACATTGCCGGAGCCTGCTTCTTGATGAAGCCCATCAACATTTTGCGTTATAACTCCCTTTAACAACTTGTTATCTTCAAGTTCAGCGAGTAAATAGTGTGCTGGATTAGGTTTAGCCGATCGGCGTATCGAATACATCTCGATAGCATAGGAATAATAGCGAGTTGGATCCTGATAAAAACCCTCAAGAGAAACTATTGATTGGTCCATCCTCTCCCAAAGCCCTGTGCCAGGTGAACGATAGTCTGGGATACCTGATTCTGTACTTATACCAGCGCCGGTTAAAGCTACTGCACTTGACGCAGATGAAACAATATTAATAAACTCTTTAGCCTTATCGGTTACTTCACTCATAAATATGGTTAGTTAGAATAATACAGGCTGTTTGAACTCAGGATTTTAGGCCAATTACTGTATTATTATGAAGCAGTAGTTGTATCGTCCTTTATCAAAGACAGGATATGGGCCTTCATCTCCGGGGTGACTTTCTCCACCTTGTGATCCCACATTATGTGCTGAGTAATCTTCATTAAGACTTCCCCCTCGTTATAACCGGTGAATTTCTTCTTGCAGTCCTCGTTCCCAAGCTCCTTGCAGGTTAGAATCTTCCTTGGCATGTTCTTATCTCCTTTCTGAATTTCCAAACAGCCTTAACAAAACGCAAAGATAGAATACCCTTGTTATGACAATAGACAAGGGCAACGAAGGGGTTGTTACGGATAGACCACCATTATGTGCTGCGCAGTGGTGCGCGTAATATGGGCAGGAACGCGCCCAGGCGCGTTCCTACGAGGTCATTAAGGCAGATAACTCAATCCGTTCTCTCAGGAAGCCCCATCATTTTGGAGATGGCGTTAATTTCTTCGAGCCTCTGGGGGGTCAGATGGGCTTCACCCTGAAGCATGTTTAACTGTTTTAGCATCTCCACTGCTTTTGGATCGCTGTGCATAGGATTGCCGTACTTGCCTCTAGAAAAGATCTTCTCAAAAGGTTTACGTTTTCTCTGTCCGCCAGTTAGTGGATCTTCCGCTGGGTACCCTATAGCCATGCCCCACACAAAACGGCAGTGGTCAGGCAAGCCAAAGACCTCAGATATCTTTGGTCCTACTCCTGCAAATGAGCAAACCCCGAGTCCGAGCGCAACCGCTGTCAACTGAGCCTGAGCCATTGCCATACCCGATTCACAAGACAGCATAAAATCCACTGCCTCAGTTGGAAAACTGGTAAGACGAGGTCTAGCTGATTTGTCAATAAACTCTGCGCTCCAGCCGTGGGATGGGTTAACTGCTCCTACGTGATAGAGTTCAATCAGGTGGTCTGCTATTTCCTTATACCAGGCATCCCTTTCTATAAACCAAATAAGGATGACTGGAGCCATGTCTATGATTGCCACATTGAAAGTAGAAACCACGGGTTTTAGTTTCTCCTTCGTTTCTTTATCAGTAAACACAATGGCCTGTACAGCATTCGCGTTTCCCATATGGGACGCAATCCGGGCTGCTTGCAGAACTGCTTCAAGTTTCTCCGGCTCTACTGGTTTCCACGGTTTAAAATACCTTACAGAACGCCTACTTCCTATAACATCAAAGAAATCTCTCCGTTCTATGTCTAACATACTTTATGCCCTCCTTTTTCATTTAAATTCTCGTTCCAAAACAAAATCTGTGAACTCCGATAAAACTGACTATGCTACAGAAAATATTTTTTGTCAAGCGGTTTTTACTCAATCACGATAGAGGACGAAACTTATACGATAAAATATCCTTTCCATCCTTACCCTTACGAATAGGTCCGACAGTAATCCCCATTTTCATATCGAGCTTTAGCTCTTCTGGTTT
>Ga0209342_10003395_pt1 | contig 16773 bp, 13 predicted proteins | sample RifCSP16_2_FD_184023 | JGI IMG/M metagenome (GOLD analysis project Ga0209342, IMG submission 184023) | Soil microbial communities from Rifle, Colorado - Rifle CSP2_sed 16_2 (SPAdes) (version 2) | ecosystem: Environmental > Terrestrial > Deep subsurface > Rock core/Sediment | place: Rifle... | reverse complement strand
CCTTTCGTCACGACCGACACGGTGCACATCCCGCTGGAGAGCCGCCCGCCGCACCTGCACGTCGTTTCAGTCGCCCCGATCTTCGGCGAGGCGATCCGGTGCAACTACCTGCACAAATCGATCGGCGACCTGTTCGTGTATGGCGTCCCCGACGTCGAGCGTGAGGAGTGAAAGGCGCTCAGAGACGGCTCGTAGCGGGAGCGGAATGCGATAAGCCATACGCGATATGCCATACGCGATATGCCATAGGCGAAGGAGTTTGCAATGTATATCTTCAAAGCCGCCGTCGTCGGCGCAGGCGCAATGGGGGCCGGCATTGCCCAGGTGATTTCCTACTCCGGCCTGCCGGTCGTCCTCAAGGACGTCGATCAAGGCATGCTGGACAAAGGCATGAGCCACGTGCGCAAGGTCTATCAGGGCCGCGTCGACAAGGGCAAGATGAGTGCGAGCGAGCTGGAGTCGAAGATGGCGCTCGTCACGCCGGCGCTCGACTACAGTGAGTTCGCGGACGTGGACATTGTGATCGAGGCCGTTCCGGAGCGGAGGGACCTCAAGAAGCGGGTGTTCGCCGAGCTGGACGCAGTGTGCCCCGAAGGCGCGATCTTCGCCAGCAACACCTCGGCGCTGTCGATCAGCGAGATGGGCCGGGCGACGAAGCGCCCGCACAAGATGATCGGCATGCACTTCTTCAACCCGGCGCACGTCATGAAGCTGGTCGAGATCGTCCGCGGCGAGGGCACGGACGAAGAAACCGTGCAAGACGTCGTCACGTTCACCGAGTCGCTGCGCAAGATCCCCGTCGTCGTCAAGGAGTGCCCCGGCTTCCTGGTCAACCGCCTACTCATGCCGTACCTCAACGAGGCGACGCTCGCGCTGCAGGAAGGCGCGGCGACGGCGCAGGAGATCGACGGCGCGATGGTCGACTACGGCTGGCCGATGGGGCCGTTCACGCTCATGGACTTCCTCGGCCTGGACGTGTGCCACGACGTCGGCCAGTACCTGAGCAGCCAGTACGGGGAGCGCATGCAGGGTGCGATCCTGTTCGAGAAGCTCGTCAAGGCCGGCCGCCTGGGCGAAAAGAGCGGCGCGGGCTTCTATGGCTACGGCGATCAGACTGACGAGCCGGTGAAGAAGATGATCGCCGAGATCAGCGGCGGAGCGAAACTGAGCGAGTTCAGACCGGAGCGCCTGATGTATCCCCTACTCAACGAGGCTGCCCGCTGCGTCGAGGAAGACATCGCCGACGTGCGCGACATCGACATGGCGATGATCGCCGGAACCGGCATGATGGTGAAGGGCGAGCGCATCGGACCGCTGGCGCTGGCCGACCGGATCGGTATTGACGTTCTGGTCGCCGGCCTCGAGGACTTCGAGAAGAAGTACGGCAGGCGATTCCACCCGGCCGATAGGCTGTATGCGCTGGCCAGGGAAGGTCGCATCGGAGAGAAGGTGAGAGCCGGTTTCCTGGAATACGTGTGAAGCGTGGAGCGTGATGGCGTGATTACGTGACACGTGATCGGGCATGGCGACAGGCGATACGCGATAAGCGATATGCGATAAGCCATCAGCTATCTGCCATCTGCCGTCCGCAAGAGGAGAGAACATGGCTGACTTCATTCGATACACGGTTGAAGACCGCGTGGCAACGTTGGTGATCGATCATCCACCGGTCAACGCGCTGAACTCGCAGACGCTGATGGAGCTTGACGCGGCGCTCGACGAGCTGCTGGCTAACGACGAGGTGAAAGTGATCGTCGTCACGGGCGGCGGCCAGCTCGCGTTCGTCGCCGGCGCCGACATTGGCGAGATCGGCTCGATCGTAAAATCCCGCGATGGGCGCGCAGCAGTGGAGATGATCGAGCTGGGCCAGTGTGTGTTCGCCAAGATCGAGCGATCGCCCAAGCCGGTCATCGCCGCGATCAACGGCGTGTGCCTGGGCGGCGGGCTGGAGCTGGCGATGGCGTGCCACATGCGCGTCGCCGGCGATCGCGTGCGGCTCGGATCGCCGGAGATCAACCTGGGCATCATCCCCGGCTGGGGCGGCACGCAGCGGCTGCCGCGCATCGTCGGGGCGGGCAAGGCGACCGAGATGATCCTGACCGGCGACCAGATCACCGCGCAGCAGGCGCTGCAACTGCGCCTGGTCAATCTCGTCGTGCCGGGCGGTGAAGTGATGCGCCAGGCGAAAGGACTCGCCCGCAAGATCGCCGAGAAGAGCGCCGTGTCGGTGTCGGCGGCGCTCACTGCGATCGGCGCAGGCCTCGACGGCGATCGGCAGGCTGGCTTTGCGAAGGAGCGCGAGCAGTTCGTGCGTATCGCCGACAGCGAAGACGTGCGCGAAGGCGTCACCGCGTTTCTCGAAAAGCGGCAGCCGCAGTTCAAAGACCGATGACGAATGACGGGACTGGAGTCCGGCGAATTCCCGGAGTGCAGCCCTTCGGCAGGCTCCCCACTCCACCTGCCCCCTGCAGGGGGTTCGGTCGGGGACTTCGCAGGGCAGGCTCTTCAGGCTGCCATATCTGGGCGCTTCGCAGGCTGAAGCCTGCACTCCAATCGCCAGATATGGCTGTCGCCAAACTCCAGGACGGAAGACGAAGAATGAATGCCACCCGTGTGTCGTCGTTCGTCCTTCGTCTGTGTGGGGGTATGGGAGTAGGGCTATGGACTTTTCGCTGAGCGAAGAGCAGCAGATGTTCCGCAAGATGTTCGACGAGTTCGCCCGCAAGGAAGTGGCGAGAGTCGCCGAGCACACCGACAAGGCCGAAGAGCCGCCGATGGACGTGCTGCGCAAAGCTGCCGCACAGGGGTTCCTCGGCGGGCCGATACCCGAAGCGTACGGTGGCGCGGGCCTCGATCACGTCTCGTATGCCATGCTCATCGAGTCGATCGCCAGAGAGTGCCTGTCGACGGCAATCATCGTCGGCATGCATACGAGCCTGGTCGGCGAGACGATTCTCGAATTCGGGACGGAGGAGCAGAAGGAGCGCTGGCTGCCTGCGCTGGCGTCGGGCGAGTCGATCGGCGCCTTCGCCATGACGGAGCCAGATGCAGGCTCCGATCCGTCCCGCATCGCGACGCGCGCGCTGAAAGAAGGCGACGGTTACGTGCTGCATGGGGTGAAGACCTGGGTGAGCAACGGCGCGATCGCCGGCCTGCTGTTAGTCATCGCGTCGAGCGACCCATCTGCGAATGGCAAGGGTCTGTCGGCGTTCGTCGTCGCTGCAGATGCGCCCGACCTGAAGATCGGCCGGCGGGAGCCGACGATGGGATTGCGTGGCCTGCCGGTGAACACGGTCTACTTCGACGGCGTGCGCGTGCCCGAATCGGATCGGCTGGGCGAGGAGGGACATGGCCTGTCGATCGGACTGCGGGCCGTCAATCACATGCGTCTCGGGCTGGGCGCGGCGGCGCTCGGCAGCGCGGAAGGCGCGCTCGAGCTGGGCAAGAAGTTCGCCGTCGAGCGCAAGCAGTTCGGTGTGCCGATCGCGACCAAGCAGGCGCTCGGCAACTACTTCGCCGAATCGAAAGCCGACATCGAGGCGCTGCGCTGGCTGGTGATGCGAGCGGCGTGGCTTGCCGATCAGAGGGAAGACAACCGCGAGGCGGCTTCGATGGTCAAGCTCATCGGCGCGCGCGTCGCGCGAGATGTCGCCAACCGCATGCTGCAAGTGCACGGCGGCTACGGCTTCAGCGATGAGTACGCCATCTCGAAGGTGTATCGCGACGTGCGCGCGCTCGATCTGCTGGGCGGCACGGGTCAGATTCAACGCATCGTATTATGGCAGAGCGTCTTCGAAGGCACGGGAGTGCACGTCACGCCATGAGCCACCGCATCGAGCAAACACGCCGGATTGCCGGGTTTGTAATCTCACAGATCGTCAACGTGCCATTTGTAGCCGGCGCGGCGATCACGGTGCTCCTGTTTGGCCTTCGACCCGACGTGCCGCAGCGCCTGCTGGGTTGGGGCGTGTCGATGATCTTCCTCACGATCATCCCGGCGCTCAGCCTGCTGTTCTACATTCCGCGCCGAAACGAGCCGTGGGCGTCTACCGAGCGCCGCCAGCGCGTGATGAGTTTCGTATTCATGGCCGTCAGCTATCCGGTCGGCTTCGTCGCGTTGAAGATCGTGCAAGCGCCGACGATCTTCGAAGCCATCATGCTGACCTACGTGATCGTGGTGCTGGCGCTGATCGCGGTGAATCTGTTCTTCAGAGCCAGCGGTCACGCCGCCGGTGTGGCCGGTCCCGTCGCCGCGTTGATCTATTTTTATGGCTTGATCGCCGCGCCGTTGATTGCTCTGATCCCGCTGACGATGTGGGCGCGCGTTAAAGCCAAGGGACATACTCTGTCGCAGACCGTCGTCGGCGCGCTGCTGGCGGCGGGTGTGACGATGTTAGTGCTGTTCCTGTACGGCTTTCGACCTGGCGCGTTTTGATGAAGCGGAGAGGACGTGAACTATGGATTTTGAACTGTCGCGTGAGCATCAAGCCCTGCGCAAGCTGGTGCGCGAGTTTGCCGAAGAAGAGGTTCGGCCGATTGTGAAGAAGGTCGACCGCGAGAGCCAGCCGCCCATGGACGTGATCAAGAAAGCGGCGGCGATCGGCCTGTTGGGTGTGCCCTTCCCACGCGAATACGGCGGCCTGGGCGCGGGCGAGATCGGCTATTGCATCCTCATGGAGGAGCTGGGCCGCGTCGATACCAGCGTGGCGACGATCGTCGGCGCACACATTGGCATCGGCGCGATGGCGGTCTACCTGGGCGGAGACAAGCGCATCCGCGAGGCGTATCTGCCCGATCTGTGTGCCGGCAAGAAGATCGCGGCGTTCGCGCTCACCGAGCCGAACGCCGGCTCTGACGCCGCTGCGATCAAGCTGCGAGCGACGCGCGAAGGCGACTCGTACATCCTCGACGGGCAGAAGATGTGGATCACGAACGGCCCGGTCGCAGACGTGGTGAGCATCCTGGCCGTCACGGACCCGGCGCTCGGCGCGCGCGGCGGCGCGACGGCGTTTGTCGTCGAGACGCAGTGGGAGGGCTTCAAGGCCGGCAAGTACGAGCACAAGATGGGCCTGCACGGCTCGCCGACTTCCGCCATCATGTTCGACAACTTCCGCGTGCCGCAAGAGAACGTGCTGGGCCAGGTGGGCCTGGGCTTCGTCGTCTTCATGCAGACGCTCGACGTCGGGCGCGTGTCGCTCGGAGCGGCGACGCTGGGCGGCGCGCAGGCAGCGCTCGACGCGTCGGTCGCCTGGGCCAAGATGCGCGAGCAGTTCGGCCGCTCGATCGCCAAGATGCAGAGCATCCAGTTCATGATCGCCGATATGGCCGCCGAGATCGAGGCGCTGCGATCGCTGGTCTATCGCACGGCGTGGCTGGTCGACAACAACAAGCCGTTCATCAAGGAAGCCGGCATGTGCAAGCTGCTCGGCTCGGAGATCGGCTCGCGCTGCATCGACCGGGCGGTGCAGATTCTCGGCGCGCTGGGCTACAGCCGCGACACGCCCGTCGAGCGCGGCTTCCGCGACGCGCGCATCGCCGAGATCTTCGAAGGCACGAACGAGATTCAGCGCATCCTGATCGCCGAGCAGGTGTTCCGCGAGGTGGGGGTGAGAATCAGACCGTAATCAGTTATCAGTCATCAGTAATCAGTCATCACTGCTCGCCGCTCACTCCTCACTGATTACTGATCACTGATCACTGATCACTGATCACTGTCTACTTGTGGAAGGATTACCCTATGAAAATCGTCGTCTGCGTCAAACAGGTTCTTGACCCACGCGGGTTCACGGTGAACCGCAAGGCCGAGAAAGTATTCGTCAACCGCGAGGAATACGTGCTTGACCCGGCGAGCAATGTCGCGCTGCGCGTCGCATCCACGGTGAAATCGGCACTCGAAGCGTCCAATGGCGCCACGCCACCAGAGATCGTCGCTATGTCGCTTGGCCCAGATCGCGTCGACGATGCGCTGCGGGAAGCGATGGCGTTCGGCGCGGGCCGGGCGATCCATTTGAAGGATGCGGCCTTCGAGAGCGCCGATGCGATGGTCGCCGCCCATGCGCTCGCGGCGGCGATCGGCAAGCTAGGCGGCGCCGACCTCGTGCTCCTGGGCGCGCGATCGCTCGACACCAGCTCGGGCGAGCTCCCGCCTCGGCTGGCGGAAGCGCTCGACCTGCCGCATGCGGCGAACGCCGTCTCGCTCGACGTCCGAGAGGGTAGAGCGTGGATCGTCGCGAAGCATGGCGACTCGTTCACTCGTTTCAGCACACCTTTGCCCGTCGTCGTGTCTGTGATACCGGAAGCCTTCGAGACCGGATACGCGAGCGGTTGGCGCTTGATGGATGCTTATAAGAAGTGGAGCGTGGAGGCGTGGAGCGCGGCCGATCTCAGCATGACAGAAGACGACTTGCGGCCTGGGGCTGTGAAGAAGGGTGAAGCCTTCCCGGCGGAGCGGCAGTTCGGCACGCGCGTAGGGGACGCCGCAGAGTTGGCGGAGATCCTCAGACGCGAGCGAGTGATCTGAGGGTTAGAGTGGGGAGTTAGAGTGAGGAGTTAGAGTATGGCTAGGCTCTCTTTGTCTGAAATACCGCACGACATCTGGGTGGTGGCTGAGCTAGACGCGGAGCACCGCGAGCCGACGCCGCTGGCACTCGAAATGACGTACGGCGCGCGAATGGCCGCCGACCTGATGGGCTTCTATGTAAAGGTGGTTGTATTAGGCAGCGATCTGCCCGACGTATCGGCAAGCCTGATTCAGGCCGGGGCCGATCGCGTCTACCTGGTCGATCATCCTGCGGTGGCGTCGCTTGCGGTCGAGCCGTGGCTGAAGGCGTTGAGCGATGTATTCCTCGCGCAGTCGCCGGAGTTCGTCCTGTTCGGCGCGACGCCGCTCGGCGGGGAGCTTGCGCCGAGGTTGGCGCAGCGCTTCGGCGGCGGCCTGATCGCGCGCTGCGTGTCGCTGCGAGTGGACGATTTCGACCGCGCCTTCGTCGGCCGGCGCGCTGCCTATGGCGGGGAGTATTACGAGGTCGTCGCCACGTCGGGGCCAGCGCCGCAGTTCGCGACTGCCCTGCCGGATTGCTTCGGCCCACCGTATATGGACGCGTCGAGGTTTGGGGAGACAGAGGGTGTGGAGTTAGAGTTAGAGCGTGGAGCGTGGAGCGTGGGGGAGTCGGAAGTCGTCGAGTTTGAGATGCCCGTGCCGAAGTTGAAGAATGCGCGACGGATCGTGTCCGTGGGGCGGCAGGTGGGTGATGTGGAAGCGGCGAAGCGGCTCGCGTCGGCGATTGGGGCTGAATTCGCGGGCGCGCGCGAAGCGATCGACGAGGGCTATATTGACGAGTCTTGGGTGGTCGGCATCACCGGCGAACGCGTTGGGCCTGACCTGTATATCGCGCTCGGCATTCGCGGCGATACGATGCACGCCTTCGGCATCCAGGACGCGCGCTGCGTCGTGGCCGTGCATCCCGATCCCGACGCGCCGATCTTCAAGCAGGCGGATGCGGGGATCGTGGGTGATCCGGCGAAAGTGGCGGGTGAGCTGATGAAGTTGTTGAGGGATACGTGAAACGTGAAACGTGATGCGTGAAAGTAACGTCCCGCAGGTTCAGACCAACCTGCGGGACGTTCTTAATTGGCGGTCCTGGTCATCCCTGTCTCCAGGCGAGCATACATTCCGCTGCCCCGATTGTCCTATTCGGTCGGAGGATGCCATCCCACACTAGTCCACAACCGACGCGCCTGCACGATACGTGGATTGTTCATTTTCAACGCTTCGACTGTGGCCCGACCGCACTCGGTAACGCCGATGATTTGCGTGCCGTGTTCACTCCATCTGAAATGCTCTGACCAACGCTGGCGGCGCGGATTGAACAGGCGTACAACGTCTCCAGCCAGTGTCGCAGTCGCTCTGGGACAACGCTGGGGCTCATGTGGCGGGGGTTAACTCGGTGTAGTCGGGTGTCTGGTAGCCCCGTTGGGCCAGCACGGCGAAGGCTTGCGCGCGACGTAGGACCGATCGCTCATATTCGGCCAGCAGCGCCGCACGCTCCGCTTGCTCGATTTCGGTCAATGGGCATTCATCTTCTAAATTATTTAACTCACTCAGCCGTTTCTGTTGCTCTGGCGTAAAAGTGGGTTGCGTAGCAGCGCGCAGCGCTTCATCACTCAGCCAGCTCATTCCCGCGAGTTCATCCGCGAGCGCCTCGGGCAGGTCGGATATCGGCGGCAGCGCAATCGCAATCGTGGATGCCAGGACATGCGCGACCGAGCGGTGGGTCAGGGCTGCGGTCCGTTCGAGCCGCCGATAGAGTGGTTCTGGCACTCTGATGTCCCGTCCCTCGCCCGCCATGTAGTCTTGTCGCTCCTCCTGGATTCCTCGCCCCAGGTTCGTATCCACTTCGTCCTCTCGCTCCTCCAAGAGACCGATCATGGCATTGTAGCGCTCCATTGGAAGGAGAACGGCTTCGGTTTTGCCCCGACGCGTGATGAATACAGGTTTTTTCGTCTTCTGCAGCCTGGTCAGGATCGCGGCGATCTTGGCCCGCACTTCGCTAGTCGACAATACTGTTGCACTCATGATCCATCGCTCTTTGTGTGAATCGGCGCTCAGGCGGCCGCACGTGGCATCGATGTGTCAGAATATTTCACCATGAGCCTGCCCTCGACTGGTATGGGCACACCCTGCGCCGCCAGCCAGTCAAGGAAGTCCAGCGCGAGCGACTGAAAATAATCTGGCGCTAGCCAGGCCAGCAGGCCCAGCCCAACCAATGGCAGCAGGGCAAGCGCCCACCCCAGGCGTGGACGGCGGCGCAGCAACTGGCTGCAACCCCGCGTCACGGTCGGCAATAGCGCCACCGCGACGCGCAGCACGAGCGTCGAGTCAGGCAAACGCCCGCCAGGCATCCATCCACAGCGGACGAGTCCGGTCCAGCACGAGCCAGAGAATGCCTCCGGTGATCAGCAGGTCGGGTATTACGAAGGCACGCGGCCAGCGATGGCTGACCCGGCTCCATCCCCAGGCGGATGTGGGGATAGTGGGCGATCCGGCGAAAGTGGCGGGTGAGTTGATGGAGCTGCTGAGGGATACGTGTGGCGTGATGCGTGAAAGTAACGTCCCGCATGTTAAGTGAGCCTGCGGGACGTTGTGATAGAGAATTATGGCCCGATATACGTCTGCCGCCGCGACTCGAAGGCGTCGAAGAACTCGGTGCCGCGGGTGCCGGTGTCGATGCCCGCCAGCGGTCCCAGCCGCGCCTCGTCCACGCGCAGGTTGTCGTTGTCGATGCCGGACACCGTCTGCCTCAGTGTCCCGTCCAGCCACAGGCTGATACACCCATTGTTCGCCCCCGCGCTGCTCGCTGCCTGCCAGTCAATCTCGATGAAGTGGGCGGCATCGCTGAGAGTGTACCAACTGCTGTTAGTATACGTTCCACCGTCGCTGCGAATCTGGGCGCGCACCTGGTAGTTGGGACTGGAGAAGCGGAACTGCACGCGCAGCACGTCGCTGCCGCCGCTGTTGCGCCCAACCAAGATGTTGTGGATGTCGCCGCTGGCCATGCTGATGGAGTTCGGGTCGAAGTAGAAGCGGGCACGGTAACGCGGCTCAGCGTTGGGAGTGTTGTCGGTACAATAGATCGCAATGTTGTCGTCTAAGAGCGCCTGAAGTCCGTAATTCCCCACCAACGCGCCGCATTGGTCACACTTAAGTCGCCAGCATCGGTGACACACGTGGCCCAAGCGGAGAGGTTCCCGCTCTCGAAATCGTCGCGGAAGATCACGCCATCATTCCCAACGGGGACAGTCACCGGGCCGGCAATATTGTTGCTGTCGTTACTCTCGACGATCTGGCAACCGGAGTCCACAAACGCCCACGCCTGATGGGTTCCCTCCGTGGTGAACACATGGGTGTAAGTGAAGTCCTGCGTTGCTCCAGCTGCCAGGGAAGCCACCCGCCAGAAAGCCTGACTGTTGAAGTCCTCGCACCCGGCCGGCTGGTGGTCAGCGTAGAAATCAAGATAGAAGCTACCACTTGCCGGGCCCGTCCCTGATTCTTGATCCGGATCGTGAAATCTACCGGTTGCCCGAGGGTCGGGTTGCTGGGCGAGAAGGCGATACTTTCCACAATCAAGTCAGGTGGCGGATTGACAACGCGTGTCCAGGCATGATGGGTCGCGTGTGCATTTGGAATTTGAGGCGATCTGTCTCACCGGACTGCTCCCGTCTCAGTGGACCGATGGCTCACCCACCCCCGTCCGTATACCGTAGAATCACCCCATTCCCGCCCACTGCCCATCCGTGCTGAGCATCGAGCATTTTAATATCGCTCAAGCGAGATCCAGCATATTGCTCGATCCAACTTAACCCTCCATTCGTGCTCGCGAATATACGACTCTGCGTCCCAGTTTCATCATCGGTTGCAATGAGCCAACCCCTGTTGGAATCAACGAAGTCGATCTTACCTGTATAGCCGCATACATTTCCTACCTCCGTCCAAGTAATTCCTCCGTTGATAGTGTGAAATGGGCGTGCGAAGAATTGCCATATTCCTGGGCAAGTGGGATTCCCAAGCTGATAGCCTACCGTCCAACCCTCGGTAGTGCTAATGAAGTCCAACCCAGTCATGTAGTAAACCCCACTGGTTGGCTGCATGACCCAGGTCATACCACCATCAACGGTAGCAAGAACACCACCGTTAGGATCACCGCCCCAGGGAGCAATCCATCCTCGACTCTGATCCCAAAAGTCGACTGAATACCCGCTCATAAAGCTATAGCCAGATGGCGGAAACTGGGTGTACCAGTGTGCACCACCATCATTCGTATAACGGATTGTATTTGAGCTGCCGACCACCCAACCACGCAGATTATCCACAAAATCCAAGGCAAAGAGATTCTCTGTGGTATTGCTGTTCTGGAGAACCCAATTTGTACCACCGTTGGTCGTATGCAAAATCGTTCCAGATTCACCAACGGCCCAGCCTGTGTTAACGTCAACAAAATGAATTCCGCGCAACTCTACTGTGACTCCAGAGGATTGAGGTGACCAAGTACTTCCTCCATCAGAAGAGAACAGTATTGTTCCGCCCAGTCCGACAACCCACCCCTGATAGGCATTCAGGAAATATGCTGCATTCAAGGCCTGCGTAGTTCCACTAGCTTGAGCAGTCCAAACGGACGGTCCGATATAGGTCTGCCGCCGCGACTCGAAGGCGTCGAAGTAATAGGTTCCGCGGGTGCCGGTGTCTATCCCGGCTACTGCGCCCAGCCGAACCCGATCAATCCGCCGGGTGTCGTTATCCACTCCGGTCAGATTGGCTTGCTGGGTGCCATCAATCCACAGTGTCAGACCACCATCATTCGCGCCTGCCGCCGTCGCCGCTCGCCAGTCCAGCTCGATAAAGTGTGATGCATCGCTGATCGTGAACCAACTCGTGTTCGTCCAGGTCGAGCCGTCGTTGAGCAGGGAGGCCCGCACTTGATAGTTGCCGTTGGAGAAGCGGAATTGAACTCTCAGCACGATTGTGGATGCGCCTGAATAGCCATAGAAAATGAAATGGGTATCGCCGCTGACCATCGCGATCGAGTTCGGGTCGAAGTAGAAGCGTGCCCGGTAGCGCGGCTCGGCACTAGGCCGATCGTCGGTAACATAGATCGCCTTGTTGTCGTCAATCACCGCCTGCATGCCCCAAGTGCCGATCAAGGCGGCCGCCGTGGTGACGCTCAGGTCGCCGCTATCGGTAGTGCTCGCCGACCAAGCCGAGAAGTTGCCGGACTCAACCCCATCGGCAAAGATCAGGTCGGCTTGCGTGGCTGTGGGCGTCGGGGTGGATGTGGCGGTTGGTATTGGCGTCGGCGTAAATGTGGCCGTATGTGTCGGAGTGGGGGCGCCCGTATCCGTTGGCGTCGGTGAAGGCGTGTTTGTTGGCGTCGCCCCAGACGTCCCCGTCGCCGTTGGCGTTGCCGTTGCCGTCGGTGTGCGGGTCGGAGTGGGCGTGGGCACTGTACCGGTGGAATAGGTAATCACTAGTAGCGGGGCTGCGAGTGCTTCACCGTCGAAGGCTTCCGCCGTGCGCCGGCCGGAGCCGCTGATGAAGATCGCCAGCGAATTGCCGGAGACCCAGTTAGAGCGGTTGACAATCTCTTGAATGATCGAGGAGAGATCCGGCGTTTGGTGTTTGGCATTCAGCGCATCCCATAAGGGAATATTATTCCAAGCCACCTGCGCGGTGGTCTTGGGCCGGCCCGACAGATTGCCGGTGGTGGATGCAAACGTCAGGGCATGATCGGCCGCCTGGCCTTGCAGCGTGACCGACGTGGCGACGGTCCCCGTCTCGTCTACTTCAAATTCGACATAGGCTGCGGTGATCGTGGCGCCCTGGGGAACGGTCACGCCGTTGAATCTCATCCCCACGATCTGGCTGACGGTGCCATCTGCGCCCAACTCCAGGTCCGAACTGGTCAGCGACACGGCGCCGCTGCTGATGGCCTCTTCTGCATCGTCCGAGGAACTGTTAACCCGGGAGGTGATGGTCACCGGAGCGGCCGGCGTCGGCGTATTGGACGGTGTAGGCGTAGTCGATGGAGTGAATGTGTCGGAAGGCGTCGGCGTATGACTCGGCGTGGGCGTGTTCGTCGCCGTGGGCGTGGGCAGTGCACCGGTAAGGTAGGTGATCACCAATAGCGGGGCCGCGGGCGCTTCACCGTCGAAGGCTTCCGCCGTGCGCCGACCGGTGCCACTGATGAAGATCGCCAGCGAGTTGCCGGAGACCCAGTTGGGACGGTTGACGATCTCTTGAATGATCGGGGAGAGATCCGGCGTCCGGTGATTGGCATTCAGCGCATCCCACGCGGGAATATTATTCCAGGCCACTTGCGCGGTGGTCTTAGGCTGGCCCGATAGATTACCGGTGGTGGATGCAAACGTCAGGGCATGATCGGCCGCCTGGCCTTGCAGCGTGACCGACGTGGCGACGGTCCCCGTCTCGTCTACTTCAAATTCGACATAGGCTGCGGTGATCGTGGCGCCCTGGGGAACGGTCACGCCGTTGAATCTCATCCCCACAATCTGGCTGACGGTGCCATCCGCGCCCAACTCCAAGTCCGAACTGGTCAATGACACAGCCCCGCTGCTGATGGCCTCTTCCGCATCATCCGAGGAAGTGTTGACCCTGGAGGCGATGGTAACCGGAACGGCTGGCGTGGGCGTGGCCGTCGCCGTCGGCGTGGCTGCATCAGATGGTGTGGGCGTAGAGGTCTCGGTCGCCGTTGCAATCGTAGTCGCCGTAGGTGTACCCGTCGCCGTGGGTGTGCGGGTCGGGGTGAGTGTGTTCGTCGCCGTAGATGTCGCGGTCGGCGTGGGTGTGGGGCCGCTGCCGACTGGCCCGATATACCTCTGCCGCCGCGACTCGAAGGCATCGAAGAGTTCGGTGCCGCGCGTGCCGGTGTCGATGCCCGCCAGCGGTCCGAGCCGCGCCTCGTCCACGCGCAGGGTGTCGTTGTCGATGCCGGACAGCGTCTGCCTCAGCGTCCCGTCCAGCCACAGGCTGATATACCCATTGTTCGCCCCCGCGCCGCTCGCTGCCTGCCAGTCAAACTCGATGAAGTGGGCGGCATCCGTGAGGGTGTACCAACTGCTGTTAGCATATGCTCCACCGTCGCTGCGAATCTGGGCGCGCACCTGGTAGTTGGGACTGGAGAAGCGGAACTGCACGCGCAGCACGTCGCTGCCGCTGCTGTTGCGCCCAACCAAGATGTTGTGGATGTCGCCGCTGGTCATGCTGATGGAGTTGCGGTCGAAGTAGAAGCGTGCCCGGTAACGCGGCTCGGGGTTGAGATGGTTGTAAGCGACATAGATCGAATTGTTGTCGTCAATCAGGGCATTCAGGCTTTGGCTCCCTGGTGACACGAGCGAAGGGCTGTTAAAGCTCAGGTCGCCGCTATCAATGACACATGATGACCATGGTGACAAAGAGCAATCATCTTCCTCAAAGCTGTTGGCGAAAATCAGGTCCGTATCCCCTGCTATTTCGACAGCAACAGGTCCTATAGAATTATTACTCTCAACGCTCTCTACAATTATGCAGTCTGTGTCCACATACGCCCACGCCTGATGGGGTCCATCCGTGCTAAACGTACGACTGACCGTAAAGTCACGTGTTGCCCCGGGCGCCAGAGAATCCACCAGCCCAATCGGCACATAGAAGTCCCCGCACCCTGGCGGCCGCTCAGAGTCAGTGAAGAAATCGACATCAAAAAAGTAGCCGCTACTGGCCGTGGCCGGGCCTGGCCCCTGATTCCTGATCCGGACCGTGAAATCCACCGGTTCCCCGATGATCGGGTTGGCGGGCGAATAGGTGATACTTTCCACAATCAAGTCAGGCATAGGCGTGTTTACATCGGCTCTGAACACACCCCGGCCATAGGTCGCAGCGTATAATGTGTTATTCATCCAGAATAAATCTTTGACGGAGACGTTTGCCGGCCCAACATTGGCCCAGGTAGCGCCATTGTCTTCGCTGGCGTAAAATCCTTCATCAGTTCCTACATAAAGCCAGTTGGGGTGAATGGGGTTGATGACTAAGTTGTTAACTGGAAGTGAAGGTAAACCGGAGCCGGTAATGTCGGTCCACGTTAAGCCAGCGTCTGTAGTGCGCCAGACATTGTCTGGGAAGAAATCTCCAAAGGTGGCATAAACGACGTTAGAATTGTTACGGTCGATGGTCAAACGAGTTACTGCGCGGTTAGGCAAAGGCGTATTAAGATCAACTTGCGTCCAGTTCGGTGAGTCGGCAGTACCATTCGTCGATTTGTACACCTCACCATTGTCGTATCCCACCCAAATAATGTCGGAGTTAACCGGTGCAACGGCGATGGCGTTGACTTGAAAGTTGCCAGTTATGCGCGATTTGATCTCTGCCCAAGATACAGGAGTAGCCTTTGCATTCCTGCTGCGCCATAAGCTGCACCCTCCTGCCAATAAAATATTTTGATTATTGGGGTCAAGGATAAAAGGAGCCAATGATTTAGCACAACTCGTTCCAGCGTCGCTTATACCATTATAGATATAATTCGAGGTAATACCGCCATCTGTGCTGCGATGTATTTGCAAGTTAAAATTTTCTCCATAGAAGTAGTTAGGATCAGTGGGGTCGGCGGCAACAAAGACGCCGTCTCCTCCCACTCCGTACTTCTGCCAGGCTTCGGAATCTCCCCTGTATACCAGAGTGCCGTTATCCTGAGAGCCACCTACTATGACACCACTTGTTGGATTTCCAGCCGAACCATGGAACTGGGTGATACCAAGGTTGTTGTTTAATTCCTGCCAATTACTTGAAGTTCCTACGGTATAGACATTATCGGCCCTGTAAATACCACCGTCATTTCCGAAATAAGCTGTCGTATTAATACTTCCGTTAAAACCTGGGTGCTCAACAATGACATGATGATCCCAGTGTGTAGAAGCTTCGTTAAGGTCAATTAGAGTAGAACCGCCATCCGTACTGCGCTTTAACCGTTCACCTCCTACTAGAAGATTATTAGAGTTTGTTGGATCAACCCAAATAGTATTGGCATAATGACCTACTGTAGCTAAATAACCACTACCTGTATTTACTGGATCTGGACCATAGCTTTGACCGTAATTGATGCTCTTCCAGATTTCGCCCCCGTTTTGATTAACGGACGCATACACGATGCTCGGAGCTGTTGTTGCATAAGCTAGTTCCACGCGCCCTAACGAATCCAGTGCTGGCAGTCCGCTGGCACGCCACCAGGTTATTCCTTGATCTACGGAAAACCACGCTTTCCCCTCAGTACCACTGGCAACAGCATAGTTGTCGGATACTGGGTTGAAATCAACGTCTTTTACTCTGGTATCGGGGAGATTAAGGGCCCACGTAAAGCCACCGTCCCAGCTTCGCCAAACTCCGGTTTCTGTCGCGGCCAAAATGTATGATCCACTGTAGGAGATGGCTAAGCGGTTCACATACCTCCAATCTGCGGTGAAGGGCAATTGAGACCATGTCAAGCCTCCATCAGTACTCGTGAAGACGCCTGCGCCCCTTGCGTTCACACCGAATTCTTCACCGGTCCCGGCATACATGATGTTCGGATCATTGGGCTGCATCACCATAGTGGAGATATTCAGATTCGCCATTAAATCATTGACTGGCTGCCAAGAAGCGCCTGCGTCAGTAGTCTTCCAAATTCCGCCCGAGACGCTGCCCAACCACATGCGATTAGGTTCGGTCGGATGGATCAGGATCGAGCGGATCCGTCCGCCAATGTTTCCCGGTCCAAGCTCAGTCCAAGCATCCCGCGATATACCAGCGACATCCTGCTGTGACGCAACGACTGTTCGGCTCAGACCAAAGTGAAACATCATACTTGCAAATGAAACAATAAGAAGCAGAAATGCTGACGGAGCGAGCCGACGCAGGAGAGTAGAAGAAAGTTTTTTCATCGGGGGCCCCCCATTGCAGATTCTGAATTCAGATGATTGAGTATAGCTATCTCAGAACATCAATCGTAAAGACCGACTTGGTCGCCATGGGCGGACAGGCTGTGCCTTTGGAGCAGGGCCGTAGGATGCTCGTGAACACTAGAAAAGTCGGCTTGCACTAAACTGCAAAAACCCTATAATTATCTTATCACCTCCGTCAACAACACCTGTTACCCCCTGAAATTGCACCATTAGGCGGGGCGCCGTAGGCCATCGGCGGCATACTTGCGATAGACCTGATCCGGGTTGACGCGCCAACAGATGTCGGGTGGGCGG
>Ga0209342_10003392_pt1 | contig 16781 bp, 15 predicted proteins | sample RifCSP16_2_FD_184023 | JGI IMG/M metagenome (GOLD analysis project Ga0209342, IMG submission 184023) | Soil microbial communities from Rifle, Colorado - Rifle CSP2_sed 16_2 (SPAdes) (version 2) | ecosystem: Environmental > Terrestrial > Deep subsurface > Rock core/Sediment | place: Rifle... | reverse complement strand
CGGCCGACTGGGCCGCCATCATCCAATTGGACCTGACGGCCGCCTTCCACACCTGTCGAGCGGTCCTGCCATCGATGGTGGAGCGAGGCAGCGGCAACATCGTGAACATCGCCTCGCGGCTGGCGCAGATCGGCGTCGCGGAGACGGCGGCGTACTCGGCGGCGAAGGCAGGGGTCATCGGCCTGACCCGGGCCCTGGCCCGGGAGTTCGGACCGCGCGGGATCCGCGTCAACGCCGTCGCGCCGGGCGTCACCGAGACCGGCATGACCACCGGTCTGGTCGAGAGCGAGGAGGGCCGCCGGCGGCTGCGCGAGATGCCGCTGGGACGCTTTGGGCGGCCTGAGGAAGTGGCGGACGCGGTCATCTTCCTCCTCTCCGACGCCTCGGCGCTATTCCTGGGGCAGACGCTCAACCCGAACGCCGGGGGCTATATGCCATGACCAAGGTCATCGACGTCCGCCAGGCGGTGGGGCTCGTGCGCGACGGCAGCACACTGCTGATCGGTGGCTCGGGCGCCGGGCACGCGGTCCCGCAACGCTTCATCGACGAGCTGGCGGCGGTTTTCGGCGAGGAGGGTCGGCCGCGCGACCTGACCACGGTCCGCGTGGTGGGTATCGGCGACTTCGCCGACCGTGGCTTCTCGCAGCTCGGCCTGCCCGGGCTCATGCGGCGCACGATCGGCAGCAATATCGGAAACGAGCCGCGCCTCGGCGCGCTCGTCGAGGCGAACGAGATCGAGTCGTACTCGTTCCCGCAGGGCGTGATGTCGCAACTCATGCGCGAGATCGCCGCGGGACGGCCGGGGCTCGTCACGCAGGTCGGCCTGAGGACGTACGTCGATCCGCGGCAGACCGGCGGCAAACAGAACGCGGCCACGACCGAGGACCTGGTCGAGGTCGTCACGCTGCGCGGCCGCGAGTGGCTGCTCTACCACGCCTTCCCGATCGACGTGGCCGTCATCCGGGGCACGAGCGCCGACGAGGACGGCAACCTGACGATGGAGGGCGAGGCCGTACAGGGCGAGATGCTGGCCATGGCCATGGCCGCGCGCAACAGTGGCGGCATCGTCATCGCGCAGGTCCGGCAGCTGGCGACGCGAGGCAGCCTGCGAATGCGCGACGTGAAGGTGCCGGCAGCGTTGATCGACCACGTCTACGTCGATCCGGAGCAGTGGCAGACGTACATCACCGAGGACTCGCCGTACTACGCCGGCGCGCTGCGCAGGCCGGTCAGGCCCGAGCCGCCGCTGCCGCTCGACGTGCGCAAGGTCATCGCGCGTCGCTCCCTGCTCGAGTTCCCGCGCGGTGCCATCTGCAACCTGGGCTTCGGGATCAGCCAGCTCATCGGCCGGGTGGCCTGGGAGGAGGGCATCACCGACCAGCTGGTGCTGACCGTCGAGCAGGGCATCTTCGGTGGCGTGCCGGTGGCGGGCAACGAGGGCGGCGCCGGGTTCAATTACCAGGCCATGATCGACCAGCCGTATATGTTCGACTTCTACGACGGCGGCGGGCTCGACGTGGCGAGCCTCTCCTTTGCGGAGGTGGACGCCGAGGGCAACGTGAACGTCCACGCCTTCGAGGGGCGTGTCCGCGGCCCGGGAGGATTCCCGAACATCAGCGCGCGGACGCGGAAGATCTGCTTCGTCGGCACATTGACCGCGCGCGGCCTGCAGGTCGAGATCCGCGACGGCATCCACGTGACGCGCGAGGGCAGCCTGGGCAAATTCGTGCCCCGGGTGCGCCAGATCTCGTTCAACGGCCACCTGGCGCGGGAGCGAGGGCAGCAGGTGCGCTACATCACTGAGCGGGCGGTCTTCGCGCTGGAGGACGACGGCCTCGTGCTCACCGAGGTCGCCCCGGGTATCGACGTCGAGCGCGAGGTGCTGTCGCGGATGGGGTTCCGCCCGCGCGTGGCCGATGACCTGCGCGCCATGGACCGCCGGCTGTATGCGACGGGACCGATGGGCCTGGCGGCGGATTTCGGAGCGGCGCCGTGAGCGAGCTCATCTTGCTCCGGCTGGGCCCCGTGGCGCACATCGAGCTCGTCAACCCGCCGCTCAACCTCGTCACTCGCGAGCTCACCGAGCAGCTGCGCGAGGCGCTGGCCCGCCTCGCCGCGGCAGACGACGTTCGGGCCGTGGTCGTAACGGGGCGCGGGGAGCGCGCCTTCTGCGCGGGCTCCCACATCGGCGAGTTCGAAGGGCTCCGCGGCCGCGTGGCGGAGGGCAAGCTGCTGCTCGAGAAGCTCGTCTACCGCCAGCTGGCGGAGCTGCCCATGCCGACCATCGCCGCCATCGAGGGCGATGCCCTGGGCGGCGGACTCGAGCTGGCTTTGTGCTGCGACCTGCGCATCGCATCGGCCCGCGCCCGGCTGGGCATGCCGGAGGTGCGCCTGGCCGTGCTGCCGGGCAGTGGCGGTACGCAGCGGCTCCCCAGGGTCGTGGGGCCGGCACGGGCCAAGGAACTGATCCTGACCGGCCGGATCATCAGCGCCGACGAGGCGGAGCGGATCGGCCTGGTCAACCAGGTCGTGCCCGCCGGGGAGGCGCGGCAGGCGGCGGAGGCGATGGCGGATGAGATCGCCGCTCGCGGCCCACTCGCCGTGCGAGAGGCAAAGCGGCTGATCGATGCCGCCATGGACCTGGACCTGGACGCGGGCCTGGCCGCCGAGTTGGACGCATCGGAGCGCATCTTCGCAAGCGAGGACATGCTGGAGGGAGCGAACGCCTTCTTCGGAAAGCGCGATCCCGAGTACCGGGGCCGATGAGGTCGACGTGAAGTGAGGAAGCAACCACATGAGTGAGGTCGGCCGGTTCGGGGTCTTTCTGCCTTCGTACATCTGGGAAGGCGACGGTCCGGAGAGGTCGCGCGGCATACGCGAGTTCGCTCAGAGGGTGGAGGACCTCGGCTTCGACTCGCTCTTCATCACCGACCACCTGCTGGCGGCGAAACGGTTCTACTCGGTCTCATGGCTCGAGCCCGTCTCGGCCCTGGCAGTCGTGGCCGGCGTGACGGAGCGCGTCCGTCTCGGCACCTCGATCCTGATCATGCCGCTGCGCAACCCGGTGATGCTGGCCAAGGAGCTGGCCACGCTCCAGTTCCTCTCCGAGAACCGCATGATCCTGGGCGCCGGCGTCGGCTGGAACGACGCCGAGTACGAGGCGGTGGGGGTCCACAAGTCGGAGCGCGGGAAGCGCACCGACGAGATGCTGGACATCATGGTGCCGCTGCTCGAGGGCGAGACGGTCACGTACCACGGCCGTTACTACTCGGTCGACGACGTCTTCATCGAGCCGCGGGCGTCGCAGCGCCCCGAGATCTGGATCGGCGGCGGGTCGCAGCTGGCCGACCCCAAGTCGCCCGACCTGCCGCGTTTCGTGGACTCGGTGAAGGCGCGTGTCTTGCGCTCCGACGGCTGGATCCCGCGTCCTACCTGCCCGCCGGACGAGATCGCCCGCGACTGGGTCGAGCTGCAGGCGTACTACCGCGAGCACGGCCGCGATCCCGGCCAGTGCGTGGTCGCGCACGAGAACTTCCTGCACCTGGTGATGACGAACGACCCGGCGAAGGCGCGCGAGGAGCAGCACCGCGCCTTCCTGAAGGTGATGAGCGCCGAGCGCGGACCAAAGTACCTCGAGTCGGTCTACCTGTTCGGCACGCCCGACGAGGTGATCAGCTCCCTCCAGGCCCGTATCGACGCTGGCGTGGAGTCCTTCGTCTTGCACACCATGACGCCCGATCCGGCCCAGCTCCAGGACTGGGTCGACGAGATCATCCCCAACGTGACGTTCCCCGCCACGGCCGGTCCGGTGCGGCGCATGGCGCCCGCGCTGCGGTGACCCGGCGGGTCGCCCTGATCGGCAAGCCGCTCAGGCGACGCCATTCGCAGGTCATGCATGATGCCGCGTTTGCCGCAGCCGGGATCGACGCGCGCTACGAGTTGCTCGAGCTCGAGGCCGATGCGGTCGCGGGCGCCGTGGACGAGGCGCGCGGGCCCGATTGGCTCGGCCTCCAGGTCACCGCGCCGTACAAGCGGCTGGTCGCCGGCCTCTGCGACGAGGTGGAGGCCGACGCCGCGACGATCGGAGCGGTCAACAGCGTCGCGCGATCCGCGGCGGGCGAACTCGTGGGCTTCAACACCGATGCCCCCGGGTTCCGCGCCGGGGTCGAGCTCGCCATGGGCCGGTCCCTGGCGGGGGTCGAGGTCGTCGTCGCCGGGGCAGGCGGCGCGGCCCACGCAGTCGTCTTCGCCTGCCTCCGCGCCGGCGCGCGCCGGGTGACGATCGGCAACCGCACCCTTTCGTCCGCCGCGGAGCTCGCGGAGCGCTTTGCCGACGTCGGAGCGGGGTCCGTGTCGGCCGTGGCGCTGGATGACCCCGCCTTCACGGCCGCGCTGCGGTCGGCGGAGCTCGCGGTGAACGCGACGACGGTCGGCATGCTCGAGGCGGGGACGACGATCGCGGTCGAGCAGCTGCCGGCGTGGGCGACGGTCTTCGACCTCGTCTACGTGCCACCCGAGACGCCGTTGCTGCGCGCGGCGCGGGCGCGAGGCATGCGAGCGGCGAACGGGTCGGAGATGCTGATCCAGCAGGCCGTCGTCGCCTTCGAGCGTTGGACCGGGGTGGGCGGCATGGCGGACGTCATGCGTGCCGCCGTCGCGCCGCTGCTCGCCGACGCCGCCGCCCAGGCCTGAACCGATGCGCTTCGCCACCATCGTCGAGGACGGGCGCGCAACGGTCGCGGTGGTTCGCGGCCGGCGCCTACTGCCGCTCGCCGTGCCGGACCCGAGGCTCGGCTCGCTGCGTGGTATCGCGGCGAGCGGCGCCGACGGGTTGGAGCGCGTTCGTGAGTGGGTGGAACGTCAGCCGGAGGAGGCGCATCGGCCGATGGATGACGTCGAGCTCGGGCCGGCCGTGCCGGACCCGGGGGCCATCTACACCATCGGGCTGAACTACGCGTCGCCCGGCGAGGCCCACGGCGCCAGGCCGCAGCGGCCGATGGTCTACGCCAAGCTGCCGACCGCGGTGAGCGGGCACGGGTCGGTGGTGACGTGGGATCGCTCGCTGACCGCCAACGTCGATGCCGAATCGGAGCTCGGCGTGGTCATCGGCGAGCCGGCCGTGGCGGTGGCGCCCGAGGACGCCATGCGGCACGTCTTCGGGTATACCTGCATCAACGACATGACCTCGCGCGACCCGTGGCTCGACGGCGACCAGTGGCTGCTTGGCAAGTCGCTGGCCGGCTTCTGTCCGGTGGGCCCGTGGGTGGTGACGCGCGACGAGGTGGCGCCCGAGGACCTCCGGCTCGGCTGCGCCATCAACGGTGTCGCCATCCAGGACGGCAGCACCGCGCAGATGCGCTTCTCGATCGCCGAGGTGATCTCGTATCTCAGTCACCACGCGATATTGCGACCGGGCGACCTGATCGCGACCGGCACCCCGGCCCGCCTCGCCGGACCGCTGGGCCCGGAGCGTCGCCTCCAGGTCGGCGACGTGGTGACGGTCTGGGTCGAGGGGATCGGGGGGCTGACGACCACCATCGGCTGATGGCGTGGCAAGGAGGACATCGCGATGAAACCGCCGACCGTGTTCCTGGGCGAGATGACCAGTCCCGAGGTCGAGGCCTTCCTGAAGGACCACGAGACCGTCATCGTGCCGACGGGCTCGACCGAGCAGCATGGGCCACACGGTCCGCTCCTGACGGACGTCCTCGTCCCGAACGAGGTGGCCCGCCGCGTCGCGCCGCGGGTCGGCGCTCTCGTCGCGCCGCCGATCAACTACGGCCTGTCCTATCCACACACCGGGTTCACGGGGCTGGTGCAGCTCCGGATCCCGACCTTCATGGCCCTGGTCGAGGACCTGTGTGCCTCGCTCGCCACCGTCGGCTTCACCCGGATCGTCTTCCTGAACGGCCACTACGACAACACCTACGCGATCGCCTACGCCTGTGCCAACGCGGCCGGCCGGATGCCCGCGGGCGTGCGCGCCTTCCCGGTCAACTACTGGGACGGCATGACCGCAGACGATGCGGGGGAGTTCTTCGGCCCAACGACGGGGCTCCATGCGAATCGCGCCGAAACGGCGGCCGTGCTCGCGATCGACCCGCTACTCGTCGACATGGACCGGGCCAACGCCGAGATGCCGCCGTTCCCGGAGGTCACAAACTCGGCCCCCGTGCACACCGCGTTCTTCTTCTCCGCGCCGGGCTCCGTCCACCGCGCCACGCACTCGGGCACCTGGGGCGACGCGCGCGGGGCGACGCCCGAATACGGCGAGCGCTACCTCTCGGTCGTCACGGAGGCGACGGTTCGCGTGCTCGATGACATCGAGCGCACGTTCGAGGCGATGCCGCCCCGCTGACGGCGCGCGGCCCCGACCCGTTGGGGCGACCGCCCTCAGCCCGGGGGATCAGCCGCGAACCAGGTGCCGGCGCGCATGACGCGGCGGACCCTGAGCTCGGGGTCGAGTTCGACGAGATCGGCACGCTGGCCCGCCGCGATCCGGCCACGGTCCGAGATGCCGAGCAGGGCGAGCGGGTTGCGGCTGGCGGCCGCGACGGCGGCAGGCAGCGGCACGCCGGATGCCGCGACGTTCCGCACCGCAGTGTCGAGGGCGATGACCGATCCGGCCAGCGTGGAGGTCCCGGCGAGGGTGACGCGCTGTCCCACGACCTCCACCTCGAGGCCGCCGACCCACCCGCGTCCATCGCCCATCCCGGCGAGCGCGATGGCATCGCTGACGAGCAGCAGCCGGTCCGGCGGCTTCAGCCGCGTGATGAGCGGCCACAACGCGGGATGAACATGGATCTTGTCGGCGATGAGCTCGACGTAGGCCGCGTCGTCGAGCAGGGCGGCCACGGCGACGCCAGGCGCACGGTGATCGACGCCGCTCATCGCGTTGAAGAGGTGCGTCGTGGACGTCCCGCCGACGTCGTAGCCGGCCTGCGCCTCCTCGATGGTCGCCGCCGAGTGACCGATCGAGGTCGCCACGCCGCGGTCACGGAGCCAGCGGATGAGGTCCGTCGCGCCGGCCAGCTCGGGCGCGATGGTGAGCAGTCGGAGTCCGTCGATGAGCGGCTCGAGCGTCCGGCGCGGAACGCCGGCCGGGACCTGGAGGTGGGTCGGGTCGTGAGCCCCGCGTCGGGCCGCGGCGAGGAACGGTCCCTCCAGGTTGAACCCGAGCGGCTCGGCCCCGTCGGCCGGGGCGTCCGGCAGCCAGGTCCGGACGCGTTCGGCGAAGGCCACGAGCGCTCCGATCGGCGCGGTCAAGGCGGTCGGCAGGAACGAGGTCACCCCATGTCGCAGGAGCTGGCGAGCCATGCCGTCGAGCGCGTCTGGATCGCCCATCGCGTCGTGGCCGCCCCAGCCGTGGACATGGACGTCCACGAACCCCGGGGCGAGATACGGCCCATTCGCCGCCGGTTCGTCATCAAGGTCGATCGCGGCGATGCGCCCGTCCTCGATCGTGATCCGGCCACCCGCCACCCGATCCTCGAGGACCAGCCGGCCGCTGATGGTGTTCGCAGCCCCGGTCGTCATCGGTCGGCGTCGACGGTCCTGCCGTCGGTCGCTTCGGCCGCGTCGAGATCCGGACCTTCGACGTCGAATTGCACGTCGAGCCCATAGCGGTCGGCCGCATAGCGCGATTCGGTCGCCTCGATGCGGCGGCCGTGGCCGTCCACGATGACCCGCCGCTCGACGAGCAGGGGGTCGCCGATCGGGATCGCCAGGAGTTCGGCATCCTCGGCCGTGGCAGTGGCGGCGGAGATCGTCCCCGTTCCCCGGCGCAGCACGAATCCGGCCCGGCCGAGCGTTTCGTGGAGCGAACCGTGGTCGAGGTCGGCGGTCATGACCGCGTCGGCACAGGCGCCGATCAGGATGGCCGATTCGAGGGCGATGGGCTCACCGTCCGCCTGACGCAGGCGACGCAGGTGCACGACCGGCTGGTGCGTCGGGATGCCGAGGCTCGCAGCCTCGGTCGCTGAGGATGGACGGATGACGCGGGTCAGGGTACGAGAGCTGGAGACGCGTCCAGCCCGGCGCATCTCCTGGCTGAAGCTCATCAGGCGATTGGCGTGCCGATGGGCCGGAGGCTTGGTGACGAAGCTGCCCCGCCCTGGCTCTCGCCTGATGAGACCGTCCGCGGCCAGCCGCTGCATGGCGTTCCGTGCCGTCATCCGGCTGACTCCGAACTCGGCGCACAGGTCCGCGTCGGATGGCAGCCGCTCGCCGGGCCACAGGGTGGAGATCCGCTCGCGCAGGGCCTGCTCGATCTGGCGGTAGTGGGGCTGGTAGCGCGTCTCGGTCACGGTGCACCTGCAGACGGACGGGCAGCGACCGGATCGCCTCGTCCTGAGGCCTCGGCGCCGTGGATGGCGGCCCCGATGGCTCCGGCCCAGGTCCCCAGCTCGGCCGGCACGAGCCGCACGCGGTCGAGAGCAGTCGTGTGAACCCGTTCGCGCAGCTCCGCCTCGATGGGCCCGCGCAGCAGGTCGAATGCAGCCGAGACGCCGCCGCCGATGACCACCACGTCCGGGTTGATGACCGCGATCATGTTGGCGATGCCGATGCCCAGGTAGCGCCCGACCAGGGCGAGTCCCGCGACCGCCCTCGGGTCGCCGGCGCGTGCCGCCTCCATGGCCGCCTCAGCGGTCCCGGTGCCACAGGCCGCGGCGATGCGGTCGGCCCGCGCGAAGGCCTCCAGGCAGCCCCGATTGCCGCAGCCGCAGGTCGGCCCATCGGGCTCGAGCGTCTGGTGGCCGAGCTCGCCGCCGGTCCCGTCATGCCCCTGGTGGACGCGGCCATCGATGGCGATGACACCGCCGACGCCGGTGCCGAGCGTGAGCCCGATCATCGAAGTGGCGCCCCGTCCGGCGCCCATGCGCAGCTCGGCGAGGCCGAAGGCCCGCGCGTCGTTGATCAGGAACGCCGGCAGTCCCAGTGCCGCGCCGACCGGCCCCGCTACCGGCCTTCCCGCCCAGGCCCCCGGGAAGTTGACGAGGAACCGCGTCGTGCCGTCGGCCGGGTCGTACAGGCCGGGTACCCCGATCCCGACCGACGTGACTACAGGGGAGCGGCCGATCGCCTCGGCACCCACGGCCGCGAGGTGTGGCACGACGACGTCTGGGCCATCCGCGGTCGGCGTCGAGACCTGGTCGCGGTCTAGCACGCGCCAATCGCCGCCATCGCGCTCGACCACCGCCCACTTGATGTTCGTGCCCCCCAGGTCGAGGCCAAGATGGCGGCTGGTGGGCGGACCGCCGCTCGCGACCATCAGGCCTCCGCGGTCACTCGCGTGTAGGCGGCCGCGACGGCGACGATGATCGCTCCGAACAGGACCTGGCGGACGGCCTCCGGGTAGCCGAGTGAGCTCAGCAGTGAGCTGATGACCGTCAGGATGAGCGCCCCGACCATGGTCCCTCCGTAGCCGCCCCGGCCACCCATGATCGAGGTCCCGCCGATGACGGCCGCCGCCACGGACGGCAGGACGGCGCTGTCGGCGAGTGTCACGCTGGCAACGTTCGTGAGGCCGGTAAGCACGAACCCGGCGATCGCCGCGAGCACCGCCGAGAGGACATACAGCGTGATTAGGACCTGCCACGCGCGCGCGCCGGAAAGGCGCGCGGCGATCGGGTTGTCGCCGATGGCGTACAGCAGCCGGCCATAGCCGGTCCGTCGCAGGATCAGCAGGATGAGCACCGCCACGGGCACGAACACCAGCAGGCTGTAGGGCACGATCTCCGCGACGCTCGCCGAACCGAGCCAGCGCAGTTCAGGGGGCACGCCCCCCCCGGCCTGGACCTTGACCAGCTGCCAGACGTTCGCCAGGCCGAGCACGACGAAGCTCATGCCCAGCGTCATGATCAGGGGGTGGACCCGGAAGACACCGACGCCGATGCCGGTGACGAGCCCGGCCAGGATCGCTGCCACGAGGGCCACGGCGAGCCCGACCGGCCAGCCGCCGGGGCTGCTGACGAACGTCGCCACCACGAACCCGGACATCGAGGCAACGGCGCCGACGGAGAGGTCGATGCCGCCGGTGATCATGGCCAGCGTCTGACACCCGGCGAGGATCGCCAGCGGCACGGCGCCACGGACCATGGCGCCGAGCCATTGCGTGCTGACGATGCCGGGCCGGACCAGCTCGCTGACGACCATCAGGACGCCCAGCAGTCCGAGCAACGGGATGATCGGCCGGTCGCGGAAGAGGCCCCGCCACGCCGCCACCGTTAGCCACCGCGCTCCGGCCCGCTCGGTCCGCACGGTCTCGGTCATGGCCGACCTCTCCGGATCTGGAACAGGGTTCCGACCATGACCACGCCGATGAGGATGATCCCCTGTGCGGACGTCGCGAGGTTCGGGTTCAGGTTGAGGAAGGTCATGTCCGTCCGGAGCAGGGCCAGGATCAGCACGGCCACGATCGGACCGAAGGCCCCACCGCGGCCGCCCGCCAGGCTGACCCCACCGAGGACGACCGCGGCAACGCTCTGGAGGGTGTAGGAACCAGAGAGGGGGTTCCCGATCCCGGTGCTCGCCGTCAGGCTCAGTCCGGCGAACGCCGCGAACAGGCCCGTGAGGGCGTAGGCGAACACCTTCGCCCGACCCACCGAGACGCCGCTCCGGAACGCGGCGAGCTGGTTGCTGCCGATCGCATACAACGACAGGCCGAATCTCGAGCGCCGGACAGCCCACCAGATCAGGCCAACGATCAGCACGAGGACGATGGCGGCCTTGGGGATCCACTCGTTGCCCAGCGGTCCGAGCACGAGGTCCTTGAGCCACTGGGCGGAGCCGCCGCCAGGTGTCTTCAGGACGAGGAGCGCGCAACCGGCCCACACGAAGGACATCGCCAGCGTGACCACGATGTCCGGCACGCGGGTGAGGACGACCAGCGCTCCATTGACGGCGCCGAGCACGAGGCCGAGCAGAAGGACGCCGACCACCACGACCACCGCGAACTCGTCGCTCCGGCCCAGCATCAGGGAGGCCGCGACGACGTTGGTCAGTGCCATCATCGATCCGATCGAGAGGTCGATCCCGCCCGAGATGACCACGATCGCCTGGGCGACGGCGGCCAGGGCCAGCGGCAGCACCGAGATGGCGAGACCCTGCACGCCGGTCACGCCGTAGCTCGGCTGGATGAACTTCGTGAACACGAGGAGCGCGGCGAAGAACGCGAGCAGGCCGAGCGACCACGCGTTGCGCCGCGCCCACCGCGCGAGCGCCTCGGTCGGCTGGGCGCCCGCGGTCTCGACCGTGCCGGCCGTGGCGGTCATCGCTCGGACGCCGGCTGGCCGGATGCGGGGCTCTCGTCCGGCAGCGGCCCCGCGACCTCCGCCCCGACAGCCCCGGCGACAGCCTCGGCGGCCACATCCTCGGGCATCAGCGCGTCCGAGCGAAGGTTGTAGGCGGCGCGGAGCAGCGCCGTCTCGTCGGCGCTCGCCGCGTCGATCTCGCTCACCACGCGACCGCCGAAGATGACGATCGCGCGGTCGCACACCAGCGGTATCTCCTTGAGGTCGGAGGTGTACAGCAGGACCGCCGCCCCCGCCTCCGCCAGCTCGCGGAGCAGCACGTAGATCTGCTGCTTGGTGCGGATGTCGATGCCGCGGGTCGGGTCGAAGCACAGCAACGTCTTGACGCCCCCGGCGACCCAGCGCGCGATGGTGACCTTCTGCTGGTTGCCGCCGGAGAGCCGGCGCACCTCTCGCCCGGCCCGCGCATCGATCTGGAGCGTGGCCACCGCCGCGTCGACCGTGCGGCCCTCCCCGCGCAGGTCGATCGGGCCCCAGCTGCGGATCCTCGCCGTGTAGGGGAGGGCGATGTTCTCGCGCACGGAACGCTGCATCAGCAGGGCCTCGGCGCGATCGGCGGCGACGAAAACGAGGCCGGCGCGGATGGCATCGGCAGGATGATGGAACGACACCGGCGACCCGTCGACGAGCAGCTCGCCGGAGCTTGCGCGCTCCGAGCCGGCGAGGACGTCGAACAGCTCGTCCTGGCCCTGGCCCTCGAGGGCCACCACCCCCAGCACCTCTCCAGGGGCAAGGTCGAACGACACGTCTTGGAGCTTGGTGCCCGATGCCAGGTTGCGGGCGGTCAGGCGCGGCTTCGCAGCCGTCGCCCGCGCGCCACCGGTTGCTCGGCGTCCGTCCCGCCCGGGCAGGCCCTTGACGATATCGCCGAGCATCAGCTCGACGATCCGCTCCTCGGAACCCTCGTCGACGTCGACCACGCCGACCGTCTCGCCCTCCCGAAGCACCGTCGCGCGGTCGCACACGGCGCCGATCTCGATCAGGCGGTGCGAGATGAAGATGACCGACCGGTCGCCGCCCCGCAACCGGCCGATGACCTCGAGGACCCGCTCGGTGAGGTTCGCGGGCAGGGCCGCGGTCATCTCGTCGAGCATGAGCACGTCGGGCTCGATCGCGAGGGCGCGGGCGAGATCGATGATCCGGAGCGAGGCCAGCGGCACGTGCCGCGCCGTGCTCAACAGATCGAGATCATCCACGCCCAGCTCGCGGAGCCAGTGGCGGAACGGCTCGATGGGCGTCTCCGTGAGCCGCAGATTGGACCGGATGTCCAGGTCGGGGATCAGCGCCGGCTCCTGGTACACCGAGACGAGGCCGCCACGCCGCGCCTCGCCCGGCGAATGGACGATCCGCGGCCTGCCGCGCACCGCGATGGTGCCGCTGTCCGGCCGGACCGCGCCAGTCAGGATCTTGACGAGGGTGCTCTTGCCGGCGCCGTTCGCGCCCATGAGCGCGTGGACCTCGCCCGGGCGCACGGCCAGGGACGCGGCCTTGAGCGCGACGACCGCGCCGTAGGTCTTGGAGACGCCGGTGGCCTCGAGCAGGAGATCGGTGGCAGCGAGGGTCATCGGTCCTCGGTGAGTAAGGGGAGACGCCGGACGAGCCGGCGTCTCCCCTGGGGTTCCGTGATGGCTCGGATCGGTCTAGTCGTTCGGGCCCTTGCAGGCAACGGCCTGCGCGGGGGTGTACGTGGTGTACCCCTCGATCTGGAGGCCGAGCGGCCAGTTCGGATCGAGACCATCGACCTGCCAGGACTTGAGCAGAGCCTTGCCCTGGTCGGTGACGTTCTCGGCGACGACCGGCTTCAGGAGGACGGTGTTCGGCTGGCTGGCGGTCGGGTCCGTCGTGACGGTTTCGCCATTCAGGAGCTTGAGCGCCAGTCCGACCCCCGCGCCACCGACGGCGGCGGTGTTGGTGACGGCAGCGCCCACCAGGCCGGGGTAACCCACCGGGTCCAGGAGCTGCTTGACGAACGCGCCAAGGTCCGCGCCGACGATCGGCACGAAGGGCTTGTTGGCGGCCTTGATGGCATCGACCACGATCGAGTCCATGCCGGACGTCCAGATGCCCTGGATGGTTTCGTACTGGCCGCTGGAGAGGAAGTCATTGATCAGCGTGGTGGTGATCGCCGGGTCCCATTGGGTGGCGACGCCATCGTTGTTCGGGACGACCTTGATGTTCGGGTACTGGGCCAGGACTTCCAGGAAGCCCTTGTGGCGGTCGTTGTCCGCCGGGTGGCCGGCGTAGCCGCGCATGTAGTAGACCGTGCCTGTCCCGCCCATCTGCTCGAACAGCCACTTGGCGCCGAGCTTGGCGTACTCGACCTGGTTGTTGTAGAGGTTGTACGTGTCCGGGTCGGTGACGTACGCATCCACCGAGACCGTCACGATCCCGGCCGTCTTCGCTTCGGTGAGTGCCGGATTGAGCGCGGCCGCGTCGTTCGGGTTGAAGACGATCGCGTCCACGCCCTTCGCGATCAGGTCACGGATCTGCTGGAGCTGCTCGGCCGCGGTCCCGTTCTGGTGGATCACGGTCAGCTCGGAGACCTGGCCGGACGCCAGCGCCTCTGCCTTGGCCGTGCACACCTGCTCCTCGCGGAAGCCGTTGCCGACGCCGCCGGCGTTCGAGTACCCGATCTTGTAGGTGGTCGGCGGAGCCACCGTGGCCGGGGCCGCCGTGGCCGGGGCCGCCGTGGCGGGGGCCGCCGTGGCGGGGGCGGTCGTCGCACCCGTGGAGCACGCGGACGCGAGAACTGCGACGGCCGCCAGGCCGACCAGCAGTCTGCGAGTCGATCCCTTGATCATTGGTTCTCCTCCTCTTGCGAGCGACGTGCCGATCTGGTCACGTGGGACGCACTCACTGTTCCCCGTCACGGGGAGCCGATCGATGCGATCTACCGGTCGCACCTCCTCCGCGTGAGGCCCATGGAAGTCACTCCTCCACGGTGATGGTACGACGAGCGATCCGCCGCGCGTGTTCGCGATAGGCGTCGTCGAACAGCTCCCGCGAGCGATCGGCGCCGACGACCGAGGCCCGCGTGATGACCGATGGCATCGCCCCGCGCTCCACGAGCAGCTGGGCGGTGCGCACCTTGATGGAGTTCACGATCGCGATGGCCGCCAATGACGAGCCGGGCCCGACCGGCGTACCGAGCCCCTCGATCTCGATCAGGGCATCGGCGTGTGGGGTGCACAGGTCGATGACCAGGTCGGCCTCGTCGAGGAGGCGGGAGCCGACCAGCGGGTCCACCGCGCTGGAGAGGGACTGCGCCACGGACGTGATCGCCACGACCTTCAGGCCGCGGCGACGCGCACCACGCGCCATCTCGACCGGGACAGCGGTCGTTCCGCCAGCCGAGAAGACCATCATCACGTCGCTCGGCGGGAAACTGAAGTTGCTGAGGATCACCTCGGCGAGGCCCGGGACCCGCTCGATGAACATCGCCTGGCGCTGGCCGTTCGCACCGACGACCTGGGTGTGGAAGGTCATCGACAGCTCGACGATCGGGTTGAAGCCCGGATACGAGCCGTAGCGCGGGAACATCTCCTCGACCGGGATCCTCGAGTGGCCGGTGCCGAAGAGGTGGACGAGGCCATCGGCGGTGATCGCCTCGGCCGACCATCGGCTGGCCGTCTCGATCGATTCAGCCTGCGTGGTCGCGACGCGCTCGAGGAGCGCGGCCGCGGCGGCCATCCAGGGGAGTTGCACGGTCGTCGTCACGATCAGTAGCCATCCTCACCGGCCGCGCCGGACGCAGCGGCTACGGCCGGCTCGGGCACGGCGCCTGAGGCACGTGCTCGGAAGTCGTCCAGGATCGTGCTCGTGGCGGTGGCCCCGCAGCGCGTCACGCCCAGGTCCATGACCGCCAGCAGGGCGTCGAGTGTGCGCACGCCGCCGGCCGCCTTGACCTGGACGTGCGGCGAGACCGTCCGGCGCATGAGTGCCAGGTCCTCGTGCGTGGCGCCGGTCGGCGCGAAACCGGTCGAAGTCTTCACGAAGTCGGCCCCGGCCGCTTCGCTGGCGTGGCAGGCGCGGACCTTCTCATCATCGGTCAGATACGCGTTCTCGAAGATGACCTTGACGATGGCACCGGCCGCGTGGGCGACCTCGACGACCGCCGCGATGTCCGCCCGGACGTCGGCGTCACGGCCGGAGCGCAGGGCGCCGATGTCGATGACCATGTGGACCCTCTCATCATCGGTCAGATACGCGTTCTCGAAGATGACCTTGACGATGGCACCGGCCGCGTGGGCGACCTCGACGACCGCCGCGATGTCCGCCCGGACGTCGGCGTAACGGCCGGAGCGCAGGGCGCCGATGTCGATGACCATGTCCAGCTCGACGGCGCCGTCCGCGAGCGCGCGTTGCGACTCGAAGACCTTGGTCGCGGTCGTCGAACCGCCATGCGGGAAGCCGATGACCGTGCCGACCTTGACGTCGGTGCCCGCCAGGATAGCCGCGGCACGCACGACGTCGACCGGCTTGACACACACGGAGGCCACGTCGTAGCGGGCCGCCAGGCGGCATCCGTCGGCGACGAACTCGTCGTCGAGCTCCGGGCGCAGGAGCGAGTGGTCGATCGTCTTGGCGACGTCGCGGTAGGTGCGCCCGGCGTAGGTCTCGGTCGTCATCGCTCAGACCACGTACGGCCGCAGGGTGCTGCGCGCCAGCAGGAAGCCGCGCTTGACGAGCTCATCCGTGCCCTCGAAATCGCGGTCCTCGTGCTCGATGATGCAGTCGCCCCCGTAGCCCACGCGATACAGGGCCCGGAAGACGATGCCCCAGTTCACGTCGCCCAAGCCAGGCAAGCGCGGCACCTGCCAGCCGATGCCGGCCGAAAGGATGCCCCGCTCGTAGAGGCCGTCGCGGTCGATCATCAGGTCCTTGGCCTGGAAGTGGAGGATGTGCGGCCCGAACTCGCGGATGAAGCGCTCCTGGTCGATCATCAGCCAGACCAGGTGCGAGGGGTCGTAGTTGAGTCCGATCGTGCCGCCCCACTGCTCCAGGATCCGTCGCCAGATGGAGGGCGACCAGGCGATGTTGTGGCCGGCCGGCCACTCGTCACGGCTGAAGATCATGGGGCAGTTCTCGATGGTCAGCCGGCGGCCGTGATCCTGGGCGAAGCGCACGATGTCCGGCCAGACCTCCAGCGCCACATGCCAGTTCTCGTCCTGGGTCTTGGCCGCGTCGCCGCCCATGAACGTGTTGACCAACGGGACGTCCATCTTCTCGGCCGCGGTGATGACGTACTTGAGGTGGCCGATGACCTGCTCGCGGTGCGCCGGGTCGGGATGGAGCGGGTTGGGGTAGAAGCCGAGGCCGGAGATGGAGAGGCCCTTGCGCGCGATCTCGTCAGCGGTCTCGCGCGCCTGGGCCGGGGAGAGGTTCGCGACGTCGATGTGCGAGGTGCCCGCGTAGCGGCGCGTCGGGCCGCTGGTGCGCGGCCAGCAGGCGATCTCGAGCACCTCGAAC